>Ga0187847_10000031_pt1 | contig 161731 bp, 154 predicted proteins | sample June2016WEW_4_10_FD_132458 | JGI IMG/M metagenome (GOLD analysis project Ga0187847, IMG submission 132458) | Peatland microbial communities from SPRUCE experiment site at the Marcell Experimental Forest, Minnesota, USA - June2016WEW_4_10 | ecosystem: Environmental > Terrestrial > Soil >...
CCGTGTTTTCCCTCCTTCAGACAATCGTTCCAACAGCTTTCAGTTCGCACACCCACAATCCAACCCACAACTACTGCACCGTTGCGTTCATCCCCACAGCTGTCAGGAATGCGCCTTGCGCCGTCCGTGTTTCATCTCCGTCGCCTTGGGTGTAGATATCCAGCGTCGTCTGAATGTGGCGAAGCAGTTCATCGACTTTTCGAGGAAATCCCGGAGGAGGAGCTCCAGCAGGCGCTCTCCGACTGCCGGGCATGAGGGGAAGACACGAAACGGGCAGCATTGCACGCTAAGGAATGCAAGTCATTGATTTACAAAGCCATGGTGGATTCACGACTTGGGCCATGTTTGCCCATTTCGCACATTCGTAACCCATTGAAAATGTTGAACAGATAGCGGCTTAGCGTGCTCAAAAATCCGTATCGTGTCTTTTCCTCTTTTCTGAGCTGCTCTCGTTGCGAGACATCGTCTTGGCGGACCCGCGAACAAAGCGCGGACGCCCCACATGATCCGACACGGCACGGCCATGGTCCTTTTACAGGCTGGCATGGCTATTGCGGTGATGGCTCTGTACCAGCGTCATGACAGCGTCGGAACGACCCACATCTATCGCGAGGCCGACATCTTGCCGAGGATCGCCACAATCGAATCTGACGAGGGCAATTCCTGAGTACGCCAGATGAGTTCGGCGCGTGGGTTGACGATCTGCACCTGGGTGCTGTGGTTGCTAATCGCGCGTGCGCCTTCGTTGAAGAAGGTGCGGAGGGCGGCGACATCCTCTGCGCGGGGTAGGGCCGCGATCCATCCGGGACGAGCGTGGAATCGGTCAAGCCATTTTTTCAACGATTCGGGTGTGTCGGTGGCGGGATCGATGCTGAGCGAGAGCAACTGGATTCGGTGCTCGATCTGATCGTGCATCAGACGTTGCACGCGCTGAAAGACCGCGCCTTGAATTGGGCAGGTCGTGGTGCATTCGGTGAAGACCAGATGCAATGCTGTGGAGTGTCCTCGCAGGAGTGCGGCGAGGCTGGTGGATGCACCATCGGCCGTGCGCACGGGAATATCGGGAACGGGTCGCGAAGGATTGACACGTCCATCGTGATCGAGGGCGGGACCCTCTGCGAAGGAAACTCGCGGCAGCCCGAGACACACGGCGGCTGCGGCGGCGAAAAGCTTAGAAACTGCTTGTCTCCGCGTCAGGCCGGAGTCACTTCGGTTCATGGTTTTCCTCCGTTAGAAAACGCCAGATGGCGGTGCATTGGGAATCATCGATCGTGTAACGAGGCATTTCTACGTTGATCACAATGTAGGCGGGATCGACACCTTTTCGCAGAACTGTGCAAAAGGCAGCGGGACTATAGCGCGAGGGAGGACCGCCTCGTCTGGAGCGTGGAACAAGGAGAAAATCGCGGGTCAGCCGGGGGGCGTTCGAGCGCGGCACATCCGGGCCCGTGCCTGCGGCATGGCAATTGGAACAGCGGATCACGTCAGGGGGTAGGTCGTCCGGATGCGTGGACATGCGACCGTGCAGATCGGCCTTGCCCGTAAAAAGATCGTGCCCAAGAAGAATCTGCCTTCGTTCCGATGCAGAGGGGTGTGTCTGCGCAAGTAGCAGGGCCGACGAGACAGCAAATATTGAAAAGCATGCCGACCACCGTGTCGATGGCCGGCTTTGGGCTTTGAATCCGACTAACGCCATTCCTGGAACAACCTCGCGATCCTTATGGGATTTGGATGGTTGTCGAAACGCTCGGCACTCCTTGTGAGTTGAGAGCGAACAACATGTAGTAGCCGGGCAGCACAACACCAGGGTCGGACGGGACCGTCATTGTGTACGAGTAACCGTTGGATGAGCCGATGGTCAGAGGCACGCGCCGCTGATCATTATTGACGGTGTGTGTAATCGACGAAAGCCTCATCAGCACGAACGACGTTACGGTAGAGTTGGTCGTCACGGTGATGCTGCTGCCTAGAGCCGCGCTGGTTGGGGCTTGCTGGATCACCGGACGAGTCGCCGGGGTGCCGTTGGAGTTCAGCAGATAGGGTGGAGTGAGGATCTCCGCGTTCAAGTGGTTTTCCACGCAGCCTGTGCCGCACTGTCCGCCGCCGCCGACAAAGACGCGACCGTCGGGCAGAAGGAGCGCGGTGCTGTGATAGGTGCGTGGGGTTTGCATTGGGTTCAGCAGGCTGAACATTTGGGTGGAGGGGTTCCAAATTTCCGGCGTAAGCACTGCCGCCGTATCGGTGAAGGGCTGCGGAATGCTTTGGCCACCGACGACGACGACACTTCCGCTCGGCAGCACGACGCCGCTCGAGAATGCGCGAGGATAGGTCATTCCGGTGAGCTGCGTTACCTGCACCGGGGAGTTTGGACCGGCGGAGATGTTGATTTGATAGGCGGAATTGGTGGCATAGATCGTGGAGTTGCCATCCTGCTGATAGGCGGGCGCGCCACCGACTTTCAGGATCTTGCCGATGTCGTAAAGAACGGCGTTGCCGTTGATGCTATAAGGATCGTTCCCGCGGTCGCCTGCCGACTGAATGGTACCGGCTCCGCTGGTAGTAATCCAGTTCATTTGCGCGCTTGGACCGGCTTGGAAAACACTGCCGCCACTTTGTGCGAACAGCCAGAGATGGTTGTCGCCGCGATAGACGCCCTGAGGATCGGGGCCGACGACGTTGGTTTCAGGAACACCGGTCAACTCAGCCCAGCCGCCGCCTTCCGTCCACACTTCCGCGTTCTTACCGCCCAGGCCGCCGCTCCACGATCCGCCGAACGTGAAGACGGAACCGGTTGAAAGCAGCGTGTCGCCTTCGTAACCGCGCGGGATGTTCATCTCCGCGTCGGCACTCCAGGCGTTTGTGACGGGATTAAAAATGCTTGTCTTCGGGCTGCTGGAACCACCATTGACGAGGACGTTTCCATTCGGCAGTAACGCTGTTCCGGGGCAGAACATATCTGCTGGCGGGGACGTAACGACGGTCTGTGAAGAGGCATAGGTTGCGGGATTGAAGATGCCGGTATAAGTCTGCCCAGCTGCGTTGCCGATGTCGCCCTCGTAACTGAATTGCTCATAGGCAGACCACATGAGCACGTTGCCGTTGGGCATATTGGCGACCGCGATGGGATTGACGGCGAGGGGGGTCACCGGACTCCAGGTCGATGGCAGGGTGAGGGGCGAGATTCCCGAAACGTCGATATAGAACTGGTCGTTGAGTTGGCTGGCACTTTGGCACGGCCACTGGATGACTCCGGCCCCGGCTGCCAGCGAATTCCCCGAGATGTTGACGCATTGGCCGCTACTGCGCGAGAGAAGGTGGAAATAGTTTCCTTCTGCGGAAATGGTCCATTGATCGTTGTATTGGCTTGAGCTCTGACAAGTCCACTGAATGAGCTGGGTGCCCTGCTGCTTGGAGTTACCCGGCACGTTCAGGCAGAGACCACTGTTTTGAGAAACGACGTGATAATACGAACCGATTGGTGTAAATGTCCACTCTTCCACGACCGCTCCGGCGCATGGCTCTTGGACCATCAGAGCACCGGTGCCAGTGGAACCGCCACTGGGTTGAACACATTGGCCACTGCTTACCGAAAGGATTTCTGTCTGGGCTGATGCCGAAGCAACGAGGAAGAAGCTGGCAATCAGGAGGCAAAGAACGATAGCGAGGCGGACGAAGAGGCGTTTGGGCATTCTCACAGCATCTCCTTCAACTGTTTTCAAAACCTGGAAAGTCTGGCGCCGCTGGGGTAACGGCTAGCGGCTTGAAGATGAAGATATGGAGGCGTAAGAACCTGGCGCTTCACAACTGCAACTTCGAATCAGGCTATTCGCCCCACGCGAATAAGTCGAGACAGTATGGCAAGGCCATGTGGACATTGTCAACGTGCAGGATTTTGCAGTTGCTGTGCAGTGTGGCCTAACGTCACTCTCGTGCCTATTAACTGCAAACTTGTACGTCGGCCGAAAACCCCTGAACAATGGCAATTCATCCCAATTTCTGGTGACCGTTCGCACCTCCCCCCTCGCCGTCTAGTTGGTAATCGAAACAGCACGCCCTGTATCAGGCGTTGAAAACCTTCGGGCAGATTCCGAAGTCACTGGCCTAATCGAGGTGCGATTGGCGGCTCTTTGCGATGGCGATTCGTGGGCTGATTGCGCTGCCATTGGCGGCGTGGAAGCGAGGCGAATGGGGCGCGGTGCGGCGAGTGTGGCGTGTGGGCGGCGGGTGAGCGCTCTCCTTCTTGGGGTATGAACAGGTGTCGAGCTGTACGCAACCTGTAGACAAAAGCGGTTTGCGGCACTCAACTCGTAGACTGCCACGCGAAACGCTGCATGGAACCTAGACAAAAATACTGCACTGAACATGTAGAGAACGTATGCGCTTCGGAACTCGGGCGCGCGGATGTCTGCATGGAACAAAGAAGCTTGCTTGTGTCGCAAGTGGCTGTAGAATCGATTCTCCTGAAGAGCCCGGATCCATTCTCGACTCCGGTACGGCCAACTCTCGCGCGGTGGACTCCCGCATTTTGCATGCATCAAGGATCGCGGCAGTCTACAGGTGGAGTGCAGGAAATCTACAGGTTGCGTGCAAAATAATCGGCGCAATAATGTCTACAGGTTGAGTGCACCAGTCTACAGCTTCACGGCTCTCCCTCAATGTTGGTGCACCGAGTCCTGGTTGTTAACCTGTCAGGATGATCGTATCTAAGAACGTGATCGCAAGAGAGTTGCTCCCGAGAACAGCCCATCTGAAGTTAAGCCGAACGGGAAACACGGAAATCGCCAAAACCTGCGGCGGACATACTCTGCCACGGATTCGCCATGAGAATAGAGTCTAGGCATATCGATGCGGAGCAGGGTCAGACCGCAGGCCGGCTCTGGTACTCTGCGGAATTCGGTACACCTTTCGGCAGAACCGAGACATACCTTTTTACTGCTGGTGTGGGCAGCACAGGCGAGATATTCGCCTCCGTGTTCGTTGACTTCCAAATAGTCGGCGATGCCTTCGCAGTTCGAGCGATTACAAAGAATCAGTCGATCCGGTGGATGATCTAGTCGAAAATATTCCATGAAATCCTCCAGTGATGCTGGCACCCTGCGGCTCATTCCAAATCTCAGTCAGGCTCTCGTTGCTAGAGGAAGGACTTGCCACACTCCATGCAAGAAGCCCTCAGCCTGGACGTGATCAAGCCGCAAGACGGACACGTCCTTTGCGATCTAATCCCGGCGATCTGCGGTTTCAGCCCGCGCATCCGGTAGATGAGCAGGATCATGAATAGCGCGATAAAAAGAGCGATAGAAATGCTGGTTGCGCTCATAGGCGTGGTGCTCTTAGGGAATGTGGGGTTGGTTCCATGAGTGAACCCCCATTTCTATCGGTTGCGCAAAGAGGCCGTCGGCAAGGGTTGTCGAAGGGACGGAGATATGCGGAAGGGACTTCTCAAGCGTAGTCCCCGGCGTCAGCAATAGCAACCAGGCTTGGAAACGGACATCCGCGCTGTGACAGCTATGACCTCTGGCTCAACCCCGCTATGACGAATGTGGCTGCGGCGTCCGATCTCCTGAAGCCCTGCGATGCCCGGCTGATGCGGTGCTATCCCGTGAGTCATGCGGTCAATCACGTGGCGAATGTCGGCGCTGCGTGCACCGCTCCGGTGGAAATTGCCTAGCGTCGATGTCTCCTGCTCGCGCCGCGGGCGCTCGTTTATCGCCGTGCATGGCGGTCTTGAAGCCGCGCGGCATCGACCACGATTTATTCCAGAACTGTGTCGTTTATTGCCAACGCTGCAGTTTGCACTTGGAGCGGTAAAGGAAAAGGCCGCCCTGATGATTAGGACGGCCTTTCCGTTCTTCGAGATTGTTCTTGTAACCAGATCCGGTAGGGAGCAATCGAGTTCTATTTGCCAAACATCACAAGTCCATAATGCATCTCACCAATTGTCATCACGATGAAGCTGGCCGTCATCATCTGAGAATCGTCAAAGTGCCTCCGAGCCTCACTTCACCACGACCTGGCCGGTCATCTTCGGGTGGATCGAGCAGTAGTAGGAATACGTTCCCGCCTTGGTAAATGTGTAAGAGAATTTTTCGTCCGTATCCATCACCTTGGACTTGAACAAGCCGTCCGTGCTCACCGCCGTATGGGGAATGTCATCACTGTTTGTCCAGGTAACCGTCGCTCCGACGGGTACCGTGATCGTCTGCGGCCCGAAAACGAAATTATCGATTTTCACCGCCGCAGTTGCCGCGGAGGGTTGATCACTGGCCGTGACGCTTGTTGATCCCGCCCATAGCAGCAGCACCGCAATCACTACCGGCGTCGCCAAACTCGCAAACCACAGGTCTTTCCTCGTCATTGTTTTGTTTCCTCTCTAGATTTGATTTTGGTGCTTGATCTTCGGTTGTTCGGACCAGATCCTTCGGGCTCACCCCAGGAGCGAGTCAACTACGCCCGAGCCGCCCCTATTCCCTGAAGCCGAAGATCCCGAGTCCGCGAGTGGCGAATCGACGATTGCCAGGCTGCGCCCGCTGACCACATAGTTCACGTCCGTGATACCCAACACCTTCTGCAACTGGTCGGGCGGCACCTTCATGGGGCCGGCTGAGGGAGCCGTTCCCGGCGCAGGTTGAGGGAAGGCGGTCGACATCGCGGTGTGGAACGAAACCTTACCTTCGACCTTCTGCATGATCTGATGAATATGGCCGTTTAACACCGTTACGGAACCGAAGCGCTTGAGGTAAGACAAAGCTTGCTCACTGTCGTCGGTTCCCCAGCCCCAATCGGGATAGATGGTCCAAAGTGGAATGTGTGCGAAGAGCACAATCGGAGTGCTGGCGGAACGGCCCTTGAGATCGTCCTCGAACCACTCCAACTGTTCGTGACCGAGCGACCCCATGCCTCCAGCCTTCAAATTAGCAACATTTACCAGACCGACAAAATGCACACCCTTGTGATCAAAGCTGTAATACCCGGTGCCCTTTGTACCCTTTCCAAAGCGCTGGAGATACTCATCGCCGTTGTCGCTCAGCATGTCATGCTCGCCGGGGACGAAGTAGATCTGCTTTGCCGACGCTCCTCTTAGTGTCTGATCCAGCGTATCGAATTCACTGGGCTTCGAGAGCTGGCTCAGATCACCGGTGTGAATAATGAAATCCGGTTTGTAGGCCACCGCATTGATCTTGTTGATTGCCGCCTGCAGAGTAGCGGTGACATCCGGATTGGCCGGCTTGTTAAATCCGATGTGACTATCACTGATCTGCACAAAGCTGAAATCCGCGGCGACGCCAGCACCTTTGCCGCTGTCCTTGGCGAAAGCCCGAGACACCGGAATGCCACCGCTCATAGTCCAGACCAGGCCTGTACCCGCCCATGCCATGCACTTTAAGAACCCGCGGCGGTCGACTCCGTCGTTGTTAAGGTCTTGCAACTTCTGATCGATGAAATCTTGCTTTTTGTCCGGCATTTGCCCTCCGTGGTTGGTAGCGCTCTCAGTTGATAACCGATACGAGTTGTTTTCATTCCACCGATTTATTCCGATGGTCCGATTTCGACGCGACTCGGTTAACCGGGTCCGTTAACGCCACTTAGAAATCCGCCGAGATGCCCCGTCAGCCCCACAATCAATACCGCGAGCGCTTCGATCGGAAGACGGTACTTTGGCAAAGATCGGTCGGGAGAGCGGTGCACCCGCCTGTGGATCCAGAAGACTGTCCAGATCAATATGCTGGATAGGCATCCCAAGATAAGGTGCATCAGTAGGATCCCTTTTAGCTTCTGCCTCTCGAGCGCCCACTGCCACGCTCCAAGGCCGGACGCCACTACCGGTACCGTTGAAATCGCGGCTAGCAGCAAATTGAAATAGGCTGCGGCAGCCAGCGTCTGGTTCTTCCTCCATTGCGCTAGGTAGTCGAACGCCACCGCCGTGATGAACAGAGCGATTGGAAAATGGATCAACACGACATGTTGCGCGTGCTTGGCCAAAAGTACCATCTTGAGATCGAAAGGATTTACCATCGCTGAGCCCCTGTGAGATTGAAAAAATTGCGGACCGCGCCGAAGGTCGCGGGAAGAAGCTCGGGAAGATGCCGTGCTAGCCTGCGTCTCCACGGGCCCGCTGCCGCGCACAAGCAAGAGCATGGCGCTGCCCTTGTCGACGTTTAACACCTTGCTTGTGGAGCTCAAGGTGACTTCGCCAACCAGCGGGGTACGTCGGGCATGGAATACCGTTAGGTTGCCAAACCCGTAGGCGCCGCAAGCGTTCACCGAGAAGAACCAAAACGCTTGCGGATGGTCGTTGTTGTCGATCGTCCCGCGGCACGGAGTTCCCAGATCCTGGCCCCCATAGGCCAGAGCGCCCTGGCTGGAATATTTCCCCACGACCTGCGATCCCACCATGACTGGCCCATCGATACCGTAAGAAATCTGGTCGCCTCCGATTTGAACTTGGGTGTCGGTATCCGCGCTTGAGGTCAACCGAGGTGTGACCGCAAGTACTGCACATGTTTCGACGCTATCGCACGCAGGTTGCTGGTAATTGAGATGGTCAGGTTGTCAAGCTGCACTTGATCGAATTGAAATGAGATCCTCGATTCGTCAGATCCCTTTCCAGGGGTAATGGCTTCGACGACATGCCCTGTCACCCTGGAGCCGGCACGCAGGGTTTTCCCCACGCTCAACGGCACGTCCTGCATGACCGTCGCCGTGATCGCGTCTCCGCTTCCACTCTTGTCCGAGCGCAAGGTGGAATTCAAGCTGACCGGAATTGACTGTGCCCGCTGGAATCGATTCCGCAGATCGCGTGTTCTGCTTCTGGGAGGTTTGATCGTCCTGCTTCAGATCTTCTCCTGTCCCGGCGTGCAGGTACATCGGCAACTTGCACAACGCCAGTCCCAGCATCCTCAAGTTGTATTTCATTTTGTTCCTCCTAGGATTTGCAAAGAGCGCGTGTGGTTGTTCCGCACCAGTATTTCTGCGGTGACTCCTGCGGGCGCTCTGTGACTCGTTGTGCACAACCGACAGCAGTCGGTTTTATTCCACGCAAATATTTGGGAGTTATGGGAATAAAACGACCATCCGCCTCTTCACTCTGTGTGGGCACCGTAAGCCAGCTTGCCGCCGAGTCGTTCGAGCCGCTAGCCACGCCTCACTTCGAGCGGCTCTATAATTTTGCCTGCTGGCTGACGCACGACCGGCAAGAGGCCGAGGATCGTCTGCAGGAGACTTACGTCAAGACACTTAAAGAGTTTTGCTCGTTTCAGCCGGGCACGAATTTTCGCGCCTGGATCTACAAGATCCTACGGAATACGTTCCTGACCGCCCGCACCGGATTGAAGGCAACCGCGACCGTGCCGCTCGATCGTGAGGGCCAAAAGGAAAATCTGCCCGCAATCAAGGAAACACCAGAGAGCATTTTGCTGCAGCGTTGGGGTGGGCAGTTCGGGCAGCAGCCTTTGAAGCAACTGCCCGTTGCGTATCGCGAAACCTTGTTGCTGTGTGAGGTTGAAGAGATGTCGTATCGGGAAATTTCTGCCACGCTCGCCATCCCGATGGGCCGAACGGTGAACAATGGTTTGTGAATCACGAAAAGCAAAACTCGACACCTACGTCGACGGTGAGCTTTCAGAGCAGGAGATGCGAATCTTCGATGCACACGTGCGGGAATGCCCCTCGTGCTCGACGAATGCCCTTGCGCGAGTTCAAATGAAGCGCCTGATTCAAGTTAGTGGAAAGCGCTTCGTTCCCAGTTCTGATTTCGGGAGACAGATAGAGTAGACCATTACATCCAAACCGCAGCGCAGTTTCCGTCTGCGATGGATGTTAGCGTCGGCGAGAGCCGTCATTCTCGCGGTCGGGACGTTTACTTCGATCTATGTGGGGTCCTGGTCCTGGTCCGGTAAAAACCAAGCCTCACGAGATCGCGTTTACAGCGAGATAGCCGACTTGCACGTGGGCGACCCCCAGTTCATCGCCCGTGGACGTGATTTCCGCGGATCGGCACACTGTGAAGCCCTGGTTCCAGGGAAAAATCCCCTTCGCGTTCGATTTGCCGGAACTCCAGAACTCCGAGTTCTCTCTGCTTGGAGGCCGAATGACCTATCTCGACCAAACGCCAGGCGCGCACCTGATCTATGACGTGCGAAAGCATCACATTTCAGTGTTCGTGTTCCAGGAACGGTCATTGTCAGCGAGGTTGGACGAAAATTATCTCTCGCCGAAGCAACTGCCGTTCAACATGGAAACATGGAAGTCGGGGCGGGCTTCGCTATTTCGTAATTGGCGACGCGAGTACCGCGGACATTGATAGTCTCGCGAAATTGTTTACAGCCGCGTCATAAGGTTTGACGTCGTAAATCGGATGCCCCTTAAGATGAGATCGCCTATCCGCTTCTGTGCCTGGCCGGGGTGCGAACCTCTTTCGGCGCGATTCTCTCGACTGATCGGAGACAACGCTGCATTCACCGCCGCGTACATGGACAAGCAGATTCCATGCCGGGATTCCGGCTGCATTTTGACGTTGGATACGCAAGATTGCGCGCTACGATAGCATTATTTTTTCTTGGTTCGAGGACTTTTTGCCTGACCGGGCTGGCCGTTTCAATGTTGACGCCCCTGTTTCTGATCGGACAACAGAAAAGCCGTTTTTTGGGGCTGCTGCCGTCCCACAGACGTCGTCTGAAATGATCGGTCGGATGTCGTTGGCGACATGAGGATAGTTCCAATGAAGAGATGGCGCGCTATCGGGATCGCTTTGCTCCTCAGCCCCTCGATCGCTCTGTCCGCAGCGTGGGCGCAGCAGGATCCCGGCCCGCGAAAGGGCGCTCCGGGGGCAGGTGGGCCCTATCTCGCGCTCACTCCCGCCGAATTGTCTTTGTTCAGCCAGGGGTTTCTCCGCTTCGGAAAGCAGGTTTCAGTGTCGGGCGCGATTGAAAAAGGCAAGGGGCTGGGACCGACATTCAATGGCAACAGCTGCGGTATGTGTCATGCCCAGCCTACCGGCGGCGGGAGTAGCCCAGGACCGGCGGCTCCCGAGGAACCACATCCGAATCCGCAGGTTGCTCTGGCTACCCTCGACGGAGCGACGAATTCGGTGCCTCCATTTATCACCGCCAACGGGCCGGTGCGGGTGGCTCGGTTCGTGCGCAAGGCGGATGGCACGCTCGATGGCGACGTTCACGGACTCTATACGATCGCCGGCCGGCGCGATGCGCAGGGTTGCACGCTGAAGCAAACCGACTTTGCCCGGCAGATGGCCGAGAATAATGTCGCCTTCCGGATTTCGACGCCGCTGTATGGGTTGGGACTGGCAGAGAACACACCGGATGCCGTACTGCGGGCCAACTTGGCGGGGACGACCGAGGCGAGATCGAAGCTGGGCATCGGAGGTACGTTCAATCTCAGCGCCAATGATGGCACGATCACACGCTTCGGCTGGAAGGCGCAGAACAAATCGTTGCTGATGTCGGCTGCTGAAGCGCTTAGCGTCGAAGAGGGTGTCTCGAACGATCTCTTTCCCAATGAACGTGACGCGGTGGAAGGATGTGTTTTCAATCCCACACCCGAAGACTCAAGTAACATAGTGAACCCCAGTAAGCAGGGTCCCAATGTCGGCAAAAAGGTGGGAACCGTCTCCGAGATGTCGTCGGACATGGTAAATTTCGCGGCCTTCATACGCCTCCTGGCGCCGCCTAAGCCCGCGCCTCCGACGCACTCGACAGAGGACGGAGCGAAACTATTCCATGCCGTCGGCTGCGATCTATGCCATTCTCCCGCGTTGACCACGGGGGCATCGACCCATTCCGTGTTGAGCGGAGTGACCTACCATCCGTATTCGGACTTCGCGATTCACCACATGGGCGCAGGGCTGGCCGATGGCATCGTGCAAGGTGGGGCGGGGGCGGATCAGTTCCGCACCGCTCCTCTGTGGGGCGTGGGGCAGCGGCTATATTTTTTGCATGATGGACGTACGTCGGATCTGTTGCAGGCCATCGAATTCCACGGTCGTCCTGCGGCCGAGCAAAGCGATTCGGAAGCCGAGGGAGTGCTCCGCAACTTTAGAAAGCTTGGCCCGTCCCAGATTCAGAACATACTGAACTTCCTACGTTCGCTGTAGATCGGCTCGAAGTGATGTCCCGGCGAGCCGCATCGGTCTCTTCCCCGGATGCACTCCCGGCTGAAAATGCTAAGATTTTGCATGCCACTACGCGGCAAACCGGTGAAGCATACGGTTGGAAGAGCTCGTGGGCGCAAAGGGAAGGGTAAGATCGAGCCGCACACGACAGCCGAACTCGTCATCATTACCGGCATGAGCGGATCAGGAAAGGCTTCGGCGTTGAAAGCCTTTGAAGATCTGGGCTACTACTGTGTCGACAATCTGCCGGTAGAGCTGATTCCGCGTTTCGCTGAACTGGCGCTGCAATCGGGTGAGATTCCGCGGACCGCGCTCGTCGTTGACGTTCGGGAAGGGGCGCAACTCGAGAAGCTGCCGGCGATCCTCAAATCGGTGAAGCGGGCAATCCCGACGAAAGTAATCTATCTCGAAGCGAGTGACGCCGCATTGTTGCGTCGCTATAGCGAGACGCGGCGGCCGCATCCGTTGGGGACGGGCACCACCGTGCGGGCATCGCTGGGAGCAGAACGCCGGCACCTGCGGGAGATTCGCAAGCTGGCTGACCTGGTCATCGACACTTCAAAATTCAATGTACACGAGTTGCGGGCGCACCTGACCGACCGCTTCAAGCAACATTCCGGAACGCAGCAGACGATTCTCGTCTCGTGCGTAAGTTTCGGATACAAGCACGGCTTGCCCGACGACGCCGACCTGGTGTTCGATGTGCGCTTTCTGCCCAATCCTCATTTCGTGCCCGAATTCCGCCCGTTGACCGGACGACATCCGCGCGTCGCAAAGTATATCCGTTCGTTCCCGCAGACCCAGGAATTCATCAACCGCATCTCCGAGCTGCTCGTCTACCTGTTGCCCCACTATATTCGCGAGGGCAAAAGCTACCTGACCATCAGTTTCGGATGCACGGGTGGGCAGCATCGCTCGGTGATGATCGCCGAAGACGTCAGCAAGCGCATGCGGAAGGCGGGATACAAAGTGAAGGTCGTGCATCGGGACAGTCCGAAATAGCACTTCAAACCTCTAAGGAGACGCTGGCCGCGTGTCCCGATTTACGGACGTGTTGTTCGACCTCGACGGTACCCTGACTGACCCCTTCGACGGGATCGCGGCCAGTATTCGTCACGCGGTTCGACACATGGGCGGCGGCCCCCCTCGGAAGCTGACCTCCGCGAGGCCATCGGTCCGCCGCTGCGGCAGACCTTGGGCCGCATTCTGGGCACGCACGATCCGGCCCGTGTGGAACAGGGGCTGCGACTCTACCGCGAACGCTTCTCGATGGCGGGTCTGTTCGAAAACCGCGTCTATCCGGGTGTGCCCGAGATGCTCGCGAGTTTGAACCGCGTCGGCTATCGACTGTTCATCGCGACCTCGAAGCCGTTTGTTTACGCCCGATCCATCATTCAACACTTCAAGCTGGCAGAATATTTTGCCGGAGTTTACGGCAGCGAATTGGACGGCAGGCTCGAGAATACGCGCGATCTCGTACGCTTCGCGGTGGAGTCGGAGAATCTACGCCGCCCGGACACGGCTATCGTGGGAGATCGCGGTCAGGACATGTTCGGGGCAAAGGGGAACGCCTTTTGCGGGGTTGGAGTAACTTGGGGGTATGGATCGGACCGCGAGTTGCGAGACGCCGGGGCAGATGTGATATGCGACGCCCCGAGCGAGGTGGTTCGCTTTCTGACCGAACCGTGATTCCTGTCGGGAGAGGTATGCTGCATTTTGAGAGATCGGCAGCGGACGCCAGCAGTCTCCCGCGCATGTAGAATTGGCGTTACCACGCATGGCAACCTCGACCCTGGCGAGCGCAAAGACGGCAACGACACCGGCTCAGCCCCGGCCAATCACTCGCCTGCTGCTATACGTCCTGCCCTACTGGTGGCAGTTTCTGGTCTCGGTCATCCTGATGGCACTGGTGGGGTTGCTCGACGCGGGCCGGGTCCTGCTCATCCGTCCGATTTTCGATCGTGTACTGAATCCCGGATCGCAGGAAAAAACCATCCAGCTGTTCAAATTGCCGGGCACGGGGCGTTCGCTGAATCTGGAGCAGTTGGTTCCATCGCATTTTCACAATCCATGGACCGTGGTGGCCTTCGCTTTGGTGGCGGCCACGGTATTGAAAGGAATTTTCGACTACATCGGTACTTACCTGGTGAACTATGCCGGCTTCGGCATGATCACGGACCTGCGAGACGATCTGTATAACGCCATCCTGCGTAGTTCCTCGGCGTTTTTCGTAAAGCACACCACCGGCACATTGCTCTCGACGATTGTCAGCGATGTCGAGAAGGTGCAGTTCGCAATGTCCAGTGTGCTGGCGGAATTCTTGCAGCAGTTTTTCACCCTCATCTTTACCGCCGCGGCGGTTGTGCTGGTGGGAGGCAAGCTGGCATGGGTACTCTTGCTGTTCCTGCCTGTGATTTTGTACTCATCGAGAAAAATCGGCCGGCAAGTGCGCACTACGACGCGAGGCGGACAGGACAAGCTGGCGGAGATCCAGAACATTCTGCACGAGACGATTACGGGAAACCGGATCGTGAAGGCGTTTGGAATGGAGAAATGGGAAGTGGAGCGCTATCGCGCCGCCGCGCGCCGCCTGTTCCGCGCGAATCTTCGGCTGGTGGCGGCGTTTGCGATCAGCTCTCCGCTTATGGACATTCTGGGTGCGATTGCAATTGCGCTGTTGCTGCTGATGGGGCGCGACCAAATCAGCAGCCGCGGGCTTACCGAAGGAGCTTTCTTCACCTTTATTATCGCCGTATTCAAACTATACGACCCGGTGCGCAAGTTCGCTCAGTTCAACAACAATTTTCAGCAGGCGGCGGGCGCCTCGTCGGAAATCTTCCGTTTCATGGACATGGAAGACGAAGTGCGGGAAAGACCGGGAGCGAAGCGGTTGGCGAAGTTTACGCGCACGATCCAGTTTGCGGGGGTGTCGTTCTCCTATGAAAACGCGGAGGACTCGCCGGTCGTGCTGCATGACATCAACCTGAGCGTGCAACGCGGCGAAGTGCTGGCCGTGGTCGGATCGAGCGGGGCGGGCAAGAGCACGTTGGTGCACTTGATTCCGCGTTTTTTCGATGTCAGCGCCGGGCGCATTCTGATTGATGACAACGACGTGCGTGATGTAACGCTCGATTCGCTCCGCTCGCAGATCGGAATCGTCACGCAAGAAACCGTGCTGTTCAACGATACCGTGAGAAACAATATCGCCTATGGCCAGCCCCACGTATCGCAGAAACAGGTGGAAGAAGCAGCGCGGGCGGCGCGGGCACATGAGTTCATTCAGGGACTCCCGGAAAAATACAATACGACGATCGGGGAGCGCGGCGTACGGCTGTCGGGCGGCGAGCGGCAGCGGGTCGCGATTGCGCGCGCGATTCTGAAGAATGCTCCTATCCTCATTCTCGACGAAGCGACCTCGGCGCTGGACAGTGAATCCGAATCGCTGGTGCAGGTGGCACTGCAAAATCTCATGAGTGGGCGTACTGTGTTTGTGATCGCACACCGGCTCTCGACCGTGCGTCGGGCGAATCGGATCGTGGTGCTCGACAACGGCACCATCGCCGACATTGGCCCGCATGAAGAGCTGATGCAAAAGTTGGGTACGTACCGGCGGCTTTACGAGTTGCAGTTTGCCGAAGCGGATGCGCCGAAGGCGGCGGCCACGTAGGTTCAGCGCGGCTGCTGCGATGGGATTCGAGACCAACTATGACTATCCGTTCCATGACGGGATTCGCTCAGGTCAAAGGCCAGGTCAACGCTCAACTGGCATTTACGCTTTCGCTGAAATCGGTGAACCATCGTTTCCTCGATCTTCATTTCCGGCTCCCCTCCGACACCGACGCGCTCGAAATGAAGCTGCGCCGCATGCTGAAAGACAGACTGGCACGCGGCCATGTGGAAGTGATTCTGAGTCTGGATCGCGGCGGAACCAATGGCGTGGCCCTCAATCGGCAACTGATCGCGGGCTACGTGCAGGCGTTTCGGGCGGCGGCGGATGAGTTCGGGGTGGAAGGCGAACCCGATCTCAATGTGGTTCTGCGGATGCCCGGCGCGATGGATGCCGGCGCCGAAAGATCGGGAGAGGAGCTGGAGGCGTCGGTGATGGCGAAAGTTGAAGAAGCGCTTTCCCGGCTGAACGATATGCGGGAAGAAGAGGGCCGCAGCATCAATGCCGAGTTGCGTGCGCGCCTGGCGAATCTGGAACAAGCGGCGGCGGGCGTACTCGCGCATCGCAGCACCATCCTGCGCAGCTACTCGGAGCGGCTGCAGTCACGCATGTCAGAATTGCTGGGGGCGCAGGTCGACAAGGAACGCATTCTGCAGGAAGTCGCGGTGCTGGTCGATCGCAGCGACATCCAGGAAGAACTGGTGCGGCTGAATGCGCACATCAAGCATTTCCTGGGACTGCTCGACCAAGGCGGCGAGGTGGGCAAGAAGACGGACTTCCTGTTGCAGGAAATGAACCGCGAGGCCAACACCCTGCTCTCGAAAACCTCGGGCCTGGCGGGCGAGGCGCTGAAGATTACGGAGATGGGGTTGCTGATGAAGTCGGAGATCGAAAAGTCGCGTGAACAGGTGCAGAACCTAGAATGAACATCGTTTATATCGTTTCCGCCCCCTCGGGCTCTGGGAAATCCACGCTGGTGAATGAGCTATTCAAGATGGTTCGCAACCTGGATTTCTCGATTTCCTATACCACGCGCCAGCCGCGCGGCAGCGAAAAGAACGGCAAAGAATATTTCTTTGTGTCACGCCAAGAATTCGAAGCCATGATCGTCGCCGACGAGTTTCTGGAGTACGCGGAGGTGTTTGGCGACGAGAAGGTGCGCGGCGAGTATTACGGCACGGCCCGACGATTCCTGCGCGAGGCGCAAAACCGAAGTAACGACCTCCTGCTGGACATCGATGTACAGGGAGCGAGTAAAATCAAGGAGAAGATCCCGGAGGCGGTAAGCATCTTCATTCTTCCGCCAGACCGGGAAAAGCTGGAGTGGCGGTTGCGGACCCGTGGCTTGGATTCAGAAGACGTGATCCGCCGCCGGTTGGAAACCGCCCGACGAGAGATTGAGAACTACTCCAAATACGACTATATATTGGTGAATCGGATAATTGAAGAATCAGCCGACCTTCTACGGGACATCGTACTTTCGGTGCGATTGGAACGAGGCGGGATCAAAGTTTCCGGTGAAGATGCGCGGCGAGTGGAGACGGCGCAAACTTGCCGGCTGGCGCAGTCGCGAGAACGGGTGCAGCCGATTTTGGATTCGTTCCGCAGGCAATAAAGGGCGTTGGAAGTTCAGGGGAGAGAGTATGAAGCTGATTGAAGGATTCGACAGCAACTACCGCTACATTCTGGTAGCGGCGCGGCGGGCACGTCAACTGCAGGGCGGAGCGCCGCCGGTAATTGATACCGGATCGCGCAAACCCTGCCGCATCGCACAAGATGAAATCAAAGCCGGCAAGGTGAAATGGCTGATTCCGGAGCTTCCGAAATTGCCGGTCGAGGCGGCGAGCGAGACACTGAACAAAGTGTTTCTCGAGGACGCCTAGACCGTATCGACCGGGAAGGGCAAGGCATTTCGACCTGCCTCGAGCAAAGCCGGCGGGCTTTCGCCCCGGGGGCCTGACGCTGCCGGCGCCGCTTTGTATCTTGCCGCCGGTTGGCGGCATCACAACTCCGCAGGCGGGCTCGGTCGCGTAGCTGAGGCCGGCATCTTCCTCCTATGAAAATCGCGCTCGGTGTCTCCGGTGGCATTGCCGCTTACAAGGCAGCAGAGGTCGTGCGCCTTTTGCAGGACCGCGGGATTCGCGTGCAGGTCGTGATGACGCGTGCGGCGCAGGAATTCATCCGTCCCCTTACCTTTGCAGCGCTTTCCGGGGAAAAAGTTATCACCGACCTGTTCGGCGCGGACGAGTCGCAAGCGAATGTCGAGTCGGCGATCGAGCACATCGCGCTTGCGCAGGCGATCGATGCGCTGTTGGTGGCTCCGGCGACGGCCGATGTCCTGGCCAAGTTTGCCCTGGGGATTGCCAATGATTTCCTCTCGACTCTCTACCTGGCGACCACGGTTCCGGTAGTTGTCGCTCCCGCCATGAACGTCAATATGTGGAATCACGCGGCCACGCAGGCGAATCTCGAGATCTTGCGCAAGCGCGGCGTGCGTATCGTTGCGCCCGGCAGCGGATATCTGGCGTGCGGGATGACGGGCCCGGGACGACTGGCGGAGAACGAAGCCATTGTTGCCGCCGCGATGGAAGCCCTCGGCGCCACCCAAGATCTCGCGGGTGAGACGATTCTGGTGACGGCGGGGCCGACCCGGGAGAAAATCGATCCCGTGCGCTATCTGACGAACCGCTCGAGTGGGCGCATGGGCTATGCCATTGCCGATGTGGCCCTGCGCCGTGGTGCCCGCGTGCTGCTGGTCACCGGACCAACCGCGATTGCCGCTCCGGAGGCGGCAGAAGTGACCCGCGTGGAAACCGCGAATGAAATGCTGGAAGCGGTTTTGAAACTGCTTCCCGAGAGCACGGTGGTGGTCAAAACGGCGGCGGTTGCGGACTTCCGGCCCACGGCGGCGATGGACCAGAAGATCAAGCGCAACGGCGAAATGGTGCTGCAACTGCAGCCGACCGTGGATATTTTGACCGAGGTGGTACGCCGCAAGACTTCTCAGGTGGTTGTGGGATTCGCCGCCGAGACGGAGAACGTCTTGGATAATGCGCGCAAGAAGCTGGTGGCGAAGTCGCTCGACGCAATTGTGGTCAACGACGTTTCACGCCAGGGCGTAGGGTTTGATTCCGATCGCAATGCGGTCACGATCATTTCTTCGAGCGAAGTGGTCGAGGTTCCCGAAACCTCAAAATGGGAAGTTGCGCACCGCGTGCTCGACCAGGTCGTCAAGCTGCGCCGCCGCGCCGCCCTCTCTAGATAGAGGCGATCCTCATCGGTGGTCGCGTGCGATCGGTTTTCGCCGTCTTGTCCGCGGGCGAGCGCGGCCGCGGCACATCCTAGCTTTTGTTATTCTTATTCGCAATGCCCCGTATTCTCGACCCGGACCTCCGTCGCGCCATTGCCACGCGCATTCATTTCTACAACGACATGGGGATCTACGATTTTTACCAGCGGCCGTTGTCCGGCCGCGGGGCGGAGTTTCGGCAAAGCTCGACCCCGGACGAAGCAGAACTTGCGGTTTCGACAAATCCACCAGTGTTGGGAGAACAGATGAGTCCACGCAAGGCCACCCTGGCGGCCGTGCCGCCCGCCTTTGAGGGGAATCGGTTGGAAGTATCCGCCCTGAAGCCCGAACAGGCCGTGAGCGATCCGGTGACGGCGCTGACGATCATCCGCGAAGACCTCGGTGATTGCACGCGCTGTGTGCTGCACAAGCAGGGGCGCAAGCAGATTGTGTTCGGCGTGGGCGATCCCCGGGCCGAGCTGATGTTTGTGGGCGAGGGGCCAGGTGCCGACGAAGATGCGCAGGGGGAACCCTTCGTGGGGCGCGCCGGCCAACTGCTCAACAACATGATCAAGGCGATGGGTATTGAGCGAGAGCAGGTCTACATCGCCAATATCGTAAAGTGCCGTCCCCCGGGCAATCGCACGCCCGAGCGAGAGGAATGCGAGACCTGCTCGCCGTTTCTGATGCGGCAAATCGCGGTGATCAAGCCCAAGGTAATCGTGGCGCTCGGCGCCACCGCGGCCAAGACGCTGCTGGCGATGAATTCATCGATGATCCAGCTGCGCGGTCGCTTCTACGACTTCCAAACCCCAGGCGTACGGGGCAACGATCCCGATTGGGAAGGATGCAAGCTGGCGGTGACGTACCATCCGGCGTTCCTGCTGCGCGATCCGCGGCAGAAGGGCGAAGCCTGGAAGGACCTTCAGATGGTGATGAAAGAGCTGGGATTGAAGGCGCCGAAGGCAAATCCATCGTGACCGCTGCCTCGGCCGTCTGGCACCGGCCGTGGCGTGGTTTCCCAAAACCTGAACCAGCACAGACGGGGTTCGCTCAGACCGCGTAAATCAGCCGCTGCGCATTCCGTCTGGAATCCCGGGATGATGGCTGGCGCGCCCCGGCAAAGCAATCGGCAACCGAGCGCGCTTCAGGAGTGCATGCCGGCAGGCGGGTCGGAGGTTCGCCACTTCCGCCACCAAGTGCGACCGCGGTTCTGCGTGCAGGCGACCGGGCGGTCCTCGAAGTGGATGGCCGCCCAAGGCCCTGGCCCAGAGACCAGGCCACCGATCGCACCGGAGGAAGTGAATCGACGAAAGGCGCGATTTTCCCGGGCAAGGGCGACTATCACGGCGGAAAACGCGTCGGAAAAAACGATGCGAGAAGGAGCTGCGAACCATACCTGGGGTAGGCAACGCCTTCAGCGTCAAAGCGCTCCGCAATCATCGCAGGCGCTTCTGGCCCGTTTCGATTTTGCTGATATATCCTTCCAGTGACATGACCCTGTTCTGCGACGTCGCCCTTGCCGTGCCGCTCGATAGGGTGTTCACCTACGCCCTTGCGACGGGCATGGAGCCGGTGGTGGGCGGTCGTGTGCTGGTGCCGTTTCGACAGCAACGGTTGTCGGGCATTGTCGTCGAGCTGCATGACCGTCCGCCGCAGGTCTCGACTGCGCAGAGCAACGCTCCCCAGATCAAGATCAAGAGGGTAATCGAAGCCCTGGATCTCGCGCCCGTTCTCGACCAACACCTGATGAAACTTGGGAAGTGGATTGCGGATTACTACCTTGCGCCCGTCGGCGAAGTGTTTCGCACGATGCTGCCGCTCTCGGCGGAATTCAAGCGAACGATCGCATATCGCATCACCGACGAGGGGCGGCTGGCACTGCATCAGGCGGCGATCGCAGGGTCTCCGGCCCGGGCCAAGCGGACGCCGGAACAGCAGCTGCTGGAGTTTCGCGTGCTCGATTATTTGGACGCGCGGGAGAGCGTGCGCGAGGGGAGTCTGCGTGGGGCGACCCGGGTTTCGAAGACGCTGCTCGCGGCGATGGTGCGGAAGCGGTGGATTGCGCGCGAGGATGTGTCGGCGGCTCGGGATGCGGCACGCTGGGTGAAGGTCGCAGTGCTGAGGAGTTCAAAACCGGACGTCCCGGGCGGGACCGAGGCTGAGCTGGTGGTGCCCGCGGTCGCCCAGCATCGGTCGACTCCGCATGGGGCTGGCTCGCCAGACGGCCGTTCCTCCGCGAACACAGCGAGGCCACTCAATAAAAACCAGCGAATCTTGATGGAGGCGCTCATCGCTTCGGGCGGGCGGTACCCGGTCGAGGCTTTGCACGGGTTGGATGTGCCGCGGACTACGCTGGGTACGTTGCTGCGACGGGGGTTGATTGATCTGGAGGATGAGCCGCAGGAATTCACCACTTCAACCCTCAGACCCCGACGGTATCCGTTTGAGTTCGAGTTCAGCATGGCGCAGAAAGAAGCCCTCGCCAAGATCAGCGATGCGGTTGCCTCGCGCAGATTTGGCGGCCTGTTGCTCCATGGCATCACGGGGTCGGGGAAAACAGCAGTTTATCTGGCTTGCATGCGCCAGGTGCTCGACGCCGGGCGATCGTCGATTTTGCTGGTACCCGAGATTGGCCTCACCCCGGCTGTGGCTGCCGATCTGCATCAGGTGTTCGGCGATGAGGTTGCCATTCTGCATTCGGGGTTGTCGGATGCGGAGCGGGCCGAGCAGTGGCATCGCATACGGCGCGGCGAAGCACGGGTGGTGGCGGGAACGCGGTCGGCGGTATTCGCCCCGGTCAGCGATCTTGCGCTCGTCATCGTCGATGAAGAACAGGATTCGTCTTACAAGCAGGAAGAGACGCCGCGCTATCATGCGCGTGATGTCGCGGTCATGCGAGCGAAGATGGCGGGAGCCGTTGTTGTACTCGGCTCCGCCACGCCATCGCTTGAGTCGTATTACAACGCCCGGAAAAACAAATACGCGCTGGTGGAGTTGCCTGACCGGGTGGAGATGCGTCCGCTGCCCGAAGTGGAGATCGTGGACATGCGGCAGGAATTTCAGGAGACCGGCCAGGAGCAGGTGATCTCGCGCAAACTGGAGGAGGAAATCCGCGAGCGCCTGGAAAAAAAGGAGCAGGTCATGGTCCTGCTCAACCGGCGCGGGTATTCTCCGGTGGTGTTGTGTCGTGCGTGCGGGAAAACGCTGCAATGCAAGAACTGCGCCGTCTCCATGACCCACCACAAGCGCGAGCGCAAGATGGAATGCCACTACTGTGGCCACGTCGAGCCCATTCCCGACAAGTGCGCGCAATGCGGCAGCGAATATGTGTATTTTGTCGGCACGGGATCGGAGAAGCTGGAAGAATTGCTACACGGCATGTTTCCGCAGGCCCGGATCGGGCGCCTCGATCGCGACACCGTCCGTGGGCGCGAAGACTTCGAACAGGCACTCAACGCGCTGAACGAAGGCGCGCTTGACATGCTGGTGGGCACGCAGATGATCGCCAAGGGCCACGACATCCACGGCGTGACGTTGGTCGGAGTCGTCGGGGCCGACATGGCGCTGGGGCTGCCGGATTTTCGCGCGGCGGAGAGAACGTTTCAGCTTCTGACGCAGGTTGCCGGGCGCGCGGGCCGCGGACAGTCTCCCGGGAAGGTTGTGCTGCAGACGTATTTTCAGGACCACTATGCGGTGCAGTTTGCGGCGCGGCACGACTTTGCCGGGTTCTACGAGAAGGAATTGCAATTCCGCGCCTGGATGCACTATCCGCCCTACAGCGCGATCGCCAATGTGCTCGTCCGTAGCGAGAGCCTGGAGGAAGCGCTCCGGTGGTCGGGCGAACTGGGGCGCTGGTTGGAGAAGACTCGTCATGAAGGTATTCGCGTGCTGGGGCCGGCGGCGGCGCCGATCACGCGGCTGAAGCGCGATTACCGCTATCACTTCATTCTGAAGTCTCCCAGCCGCGAGAAAAGGAATGCATTCTTGCGGGCGATGCTGGCGGAAGCGGCGGCGCGAAAAATTCCACGGACGCAGCTGATAGTGGACGTGGACGCGGTGTGGTTGATGTAAGGTGGAACTCGGCTGTTCGCCGCTGCTCATCACGAGCTGGCGAAGGGGACCAGGTCGCGGGTCGGGCACAAGACGCGGCCAGCGCCTACGGGTGATGTGCCAGGTGACGAACCACGTCGCGAAAATCGCGGAAAGTCCCGACGGCGCCGTCGCGCATTTGCGGCCACACTTCGCGTCCCGAGCTGTGGGTGAAAGGTGCGGGGGTGAACGCTAACATCAGCACCAGCGCCGCGCTCAGGGCCAGGCCGCGTCTGGCGCCTGCGACCTCGGGATAACGCGGGACGTTCGGATGTCGCAGCGTCAGAGCCAGCAACACCGCCCACAGGAACCATCCCGTCCAGAGAAATTTTCCAAACGGTATGAGCGCGACGACCGTGAGGATTGAAATCCAGCGGTGCAAGCGCGGAGAAATCGAAAATACAATGTGCCCGCCGTCGAGCTGTCCCCCGGGCAACAAATTGAGTGCGGTTGCGAACATTCCGACCCAGGCGGCAGCGGCGATTGGATGAAGCGAGACAGCGGAAAGCGGCACCGCAGGAATGAGCAGGTGTGCTGCGAGATGAAAAGCCAGCGGGAATCCCAGCTGAATATCTGATCCCGCCGAGCCTGCCATCGGGCGCGAAAGGGAAAGCCCGTACACCAGCGCCACGCAGGTAGGAATGAACCCTGCGATCGGCCCGGCAATTCCGATGTCGAACAGTGCGGCGCGCGAAGGAATCGATCCCTTAATGCGGATGAACGCTCCGAGTGTACCGATGAGGCTGGGGAAGGGTACGAAAAACGGTGGCGTCGCATACACGCGGTAATGCCGGGCGTAGAGGTAATGTCCCATCTCGTGCGCGAAGAGGATGAACATTAAGGTGAGTGAAAAGGGCAGGCCGAGCAGCAGGCGCCGCGGATCGTCGGCGATCCATCCGATGGGGAAAAGAGAGAGTGAGTCGTCGGTCAGCGAAAATACGGGTTGGTGATGCAGGAAATAGAATTGCATTCGTGCGCCGACAACCGTGGTGCTGAACAGCGTAAGCAACAGGAACAACCCGTACAGCCACCAGCGTGGACGCGCCGGCCGCCGAACCCAGACCTGGGGCCGAGGCGGTCGCTCCCAATCGAGTGTGGCCGGAAAAGTGGATGTGGGTTCGGACATGCAGTTTCGGGCAGCGCGCTGTCGTGGACCCGACGCAACCCGCCGCGGCCCGTATGCGGAACAGTCGGCATCGTCAGTCCGGGGGAGCGTCGCGGCTAGCTGGTTAGATGCGGCTCGTCGGTCGTGGATCAGTCAATCGATTGCAATTCCTTGCCGGGCTTGAAGCGGACGGCTTTGCCAGGCGGAATGGAAACTTCGGCGCCGGTGCGCGGATTGCGTCCAATGCCGGTCTTGCGCGGACGCACGTTGAATACGCCGAAACCGCGCAGTTCAATGCGGTCTCCGGTCGAAAGCGCCTTCTTCATGCTCTCAAAGACGGTCTCGACCGCGAGTTCGGCTTTGGTCTTGGTGATCCCGGTACGATTAACCACTTCGTTGATGATGTCCAGCTTAATCACGGGCAGCCCCTGTATCCCGAGGATGTATTCCTCAAGTTATTGATGCTAAGGGAGATAGGGCGGATTGTCAACCGCGCTGTTGTCTCGTAAGATGACAGCACCAGCCTGAGCAAATTTGGAATCGGCAATTTGCGACGTGGAGTTGAAAGCCCGGTGTTTCCGGGATTTCAAGCGCAACGCAAAATTGCCAATCACAACTGACGCAATTGCCAATCCTCAAAGAGGTTTCATGATCAAGAGTGACCGCTGGATCCGGCGCATGGCGCAGGAGCACGACATGATTAACCCGTACTCCGAAAAGCAGGTGAGTGCAGGAGTGATCTCCTATGGCGTGTCGAGTTACGGATACGACCTGCGGGTGGCCGATGAGTTCAAGATTTTTACCAACGTCAACAGCACCATCGTCGACCCGAAGCACTTCGACGAGCGCTCGTTCGTGACCGTGAATGCCGACGTTGCGCTCGTGCCGCCGAATTCCTTTGCCCTGGCTCGGTCGGTCGAGTACTTCAAGATTCCACGCGATGTATTGACCATCTGCGTTGGCAAATCGACCTATGCCCGATGCGGCATCATCGTTAATGTAACGCCGTTCGAGCCGGAGTGGGAGGGCTTCGTAACCCTTGAGATCTCAAACACCACTCCGTTGCCGGCAAAGATCTATGCCAATGAAGGGCTCTGCCAGATTCTCTTTTTCCAGTCGGACGAGGTTTGCGAGACGAGCTACAAGGATCGAAAGGGAAAATATCAGGCGCAGAAGGGGATCGTGCTTCCGAAGCTGTGAGATCGGGCGCTTGGTCGGGGAGGGCGGAGGCCGTACCGTCTAGGCGATGCGTTGCGCGATCGCCCCTTGTACGGGGAGGGGGCGAGTTCTGCGAGAGAAAGGGAACCGGATGGGCGCCGCCGGGCCTACCGAACCCCTGCTCAAGGCTTAGCGACACACCTGCGATTGCAAATGGTAAGAAAGCGGGCCGAGTGATCTCGGGACCTGATCCAGCCGCGGAGAGTTATTTCCGCTGGTTCTCGCCTTCCTTGAACATGTACTTGATGGCGGGCTTGTAGATCATCAGATTGGCGGCGCCGTTGCGATTCAGCTTGATGCAGTGTTTATCGTACCACTCGATATAGCCGTGGACTTCTTCGCCGTCGCGCAGCACAACGACCATGGGAGTCTTGCTCTGCATCTGCTTCTGATAATAGAAATTTTCGGCGTTGGTCTGCTCGGTAGGCACGACTTTTTTGGCCGGAGCGCCACCGGAGCGGTCGCGATCCTTGTCCCGCCGCTCGGCGGGAGCATGGTTATGGCCGTGGTTATTGGGCACGTGGTCGGCACGGTTGAGGGTTGGGCGGATCAGCTTGCGATTCGCGAAGCTTTCCTGATCGGCGGATTGTTCAGTTGGCACGGAGTCGAGCGTATCTTTCAAGTTGCACCACCTGCGCGCAGGGCGGGCAGAATATACCACAAACTCGAGCAGAGATTGTGGGTTCAGAGGTGTGAACTGGAAGTTACCGTATCACAGCGCGCCGGGGATGACAATGATTTGTGCGCGTGTTGTTTGCGTATCTCGCCCAGCCTTAACTCCAGGCCAAAGCTTCCTGAAGTATTCCGTGGTAAGGACCGGGATGACAGGGTGCTCGTGGTAGGGGACGCACGTGGCAGCCGGCCGGGCATACCACATCCCCAGAACCGCATCGGAGGTCAGGAAACGCGTTCGAGCGCCGCCGCGAAAGCATCGAGCGAGAGCGAGCGCAGCAGGTTGCGGCGCAGGCCGCGCTCGACTTCGCCAAGCCCCTCGGAGGCGCGCTGCAGCCACGCCAAGTCTGCCGATTCCGACATTTTCTTGAGTTCGCCCAGAATATCGGTGTTGCGCACCAGTTGTCCTGCGCCCGACTGCAAAAACATCAGGTCTTCGAGCAACGAGTAGAGGGTACGAACCAGCCTGTCGATTTTCGCTCGGCCCTCGGCGCCGGAGCGGTAAGTCTCGGTCGCCCGAAAAAGCTCGCTGTGGTCATTTCCGCCGAGCGCCGATTTCAGCAGGATGAGGGCGTGGCTGCGGGCACCGATATAGCTATCGAGATCGAAGGACAAAGCCCGTCCGACGGCGCCCTCGCTGAGACGGGCGACGAGCGCGCGCTGCCGGGCGTTCCACTCGGGTCGAAACTGGGCAAGCCGGCTCTCGATCGCGGCCGCGGGCAGCGCCCCCAGGTTGAAGGTCGTGCAGCGGGAGCGGATGGTGGGCAGCAACTCGCCGGAAGTCTCGGTGAGCAGAAAAATAGTGGCGAACTCGGGCGGTTCCTCCAGAACCTTGAGCAGCGAATTGGCGGCCTCTTTCATAAAGGCCGAACTGGTAAAAATGTATACCCGCTCACGACCTTCGCCGGGGCGATAGTAAATCGTCTCAATCACATGCCGAACCTGATCCACTTTAATCATGAGTTGCGGAGGGTCGGGCGGGATTATGAGCACGTCGGGGTGGGTCTGAACGAAGAGGCGCGTTTCCTTCTTGTCACTGTCGCGCAGATTTTCTCGAGCTTCGACAGCTTCGGCGAAGCGGGAGTCGAAATCTCCGGCTTGCGAGATGCGGGCGCAGTTGGAGCAGCGCCCGCAGAAATCAGGCAGGCCACCGGTGCCTCCCGAGTCGCATGGAATGGGCCGGGAAAGACAATTCATGGCCTGCGCGAGCATCAGAGCCAGCGTGTATTTGCCGGCTCCGCGGGCACCGCTCAGAATGACGGCATGCGGAAATCGGTTGCGCCCGAGCATCTCGCGCATGCGATGGAGGGTCTCCGGATTGCCGACGAAATCGGAAAAAGGCATAAGATTGTCTGCCGGCAGAAAGCCCGGGGGCCGCGCTTTCATCCGCCAGGTTCGCTACCCTAGATCTTCAACTTCCTCCGCACCAGCTCCAGGATAACCGCATGAGTCACCGCCGGCGTGCCACGCGCGTTGATTACGTGCACTCGCTGCGGATCGCGTGCGGCGATGGCCAAGTAGGTATGGCGGACGCGCCCGAAAAAGGCCCGATTTTCCTGCTCAAAGCGGTTCTCGTCTTTCTTCCCGCTCTTTTCCGACCGGCCACCTTGCTGCTTCTGATTCCGCCGCCGCGCGCGCTCGACACTGAAATCCAGATCGTTATCCAGGAGAATCGTCAAATCGGGTTGCAGCTTGCCGCACAGAATTTCGTGCAACTGCAGCACGGATTTGCTGCCCAGCTTGCGACCTCCGCCCTGGTAGGCTTCGGTCGAATCCGTGAAGCGATCGCAGAGCACGATGCGTCCCTCGCTGAGCGCGGGCAGAATCACCTCGTGTATGTGCTGGGCGCGAGAAGCGAACATGAGCGCCATTTCGGTGAGCGGAGAAAGTCCGGCCGTGGCGGAATGCAGCAGCACTTCGCGAATCTTCTCCCCTGTGGTTGTACCGCCCGGTTCGCGCGTTACGGTCACGGAAAGGCCGTGGGCGCGCAGCGAGCGCGCCAGTTTTTCAAGCTGCGTGCTCTTGCCGCTGCCGTCGAGGCCCTCGAAAGTGATAAATTTTCCGCGCGCGGACACGTCGGAGATGATAGCAGGGGTTCAGGCCCGGGCGCGCGGACGCCTCCTCCGGCCAGCTCCGGCCAATCGCACAGCCTGACTGATATATTAACCTACGGTCGATGGCCCCGCCGTGCGGCGGCGCAATCATCTGGAGGGGGAATGGGTTCACGCGGTTGGGTCCAGAGGTCCTGGGGTCTGGCAATTCTGCTGGTGTCGTCGTGTTCAGCGGTGGCGGCAAACGCTCCGACTGTCGCGCTTTCTGTCGACGCGTCGGACGCGCCACGCAAGATATTCCACGCCCAACTGCGTATCCCGGCCAAGCCCGGGACGCTCACGCTCTACTATCCCAAGTGGATTCCCGGAGAACATGGACCGACGGGACCAATCACCGACCTGACGGGGCTGAAGTTCGCCGCCAGCGGCAAGGCGCTGCCCTGGCGCCGTGACCTGCTCGATGGCTTCACCTTCCATGTCGAGGTGCCGGCCGGCGAGAACGAGGTTACCGCGAATTTCGATTACGCTTCCCCCGCGGCCTATGAGGCAGGTTACAGCGCCGGCATGGCCGCCACGGAAAAATTGTATGTCGTCAATTGGAATACCCTGCTGCTCTATCCCGCCGGATTCGGCTCCGATCAACTTATCTACCGTACCAGTTTGAAACTGCCGGTGGGCTGGAAGTTTGGCACGTCGTTGCACGTTTCCCATCAGGCCGGCAGCGAGATCAATTTTGACCCAGTTTCACTGACGATGCTGGTGGATGGTCCGGTCCTCACCGGCGAATATTTGAAAGTGGTGCCGCTGACGAGCGAGGGCGAGAATCCGCCCGCAGAACTCGACTTGGCTGCCGACAGCACCGCCGCGCTCGATGCTCCGGCAGAGGTTTGGGAGCACTATCGAAATCTGGTGAAGCAGGCCGGGCTTCTGTTCGGTGCACGTCACTACAATGACTATCATTTCTTGCTCACCCTGAGCGACCACGTCGCGCATTTCGGACTGGAGCACCACGAATCGAACGATAGCCGGGTCGAAGAACGATCGCTGATCGAAGAAGATGGACGAAAGGTGGCGGCGGGACTTCTGCCGCACGAGTATGTGCATTCGTGGAACGGAAAGTACCGGCGTCCGGCGGATCTGGCAACCCCCGATTACGAACAGCCGATGCAGACCGACCTGCTATGGGTGTATGAGGGGTTGACGTCGTACCTGGGAGACCTGCTGGCGGCGCGCAGTGGCGAGCGCACTCCCTCGCTCGCTCGCGAGGCGCTGGCGCAGATCGCGGCCGACCTGGATCATCGTTCGGGCCGCACCTGGCGCAATCTGCAGGACACCGCCGACGGCGTCCCGGTTATGCAGGACGCTCACGGCGCCTGGGAAGATTATCGTCGCGGCCTCGATTATTACGATGAAGACGTGCTCAACTGGCTATGGGCGGATGTGATCATCCGGCAGCGGAGCGGCGGCACGAAGTCGCTCGACGATTTTTGCCGATTATTTTATGGCCCCCCAAGCGGTCCGCCCGCAGTCAGAACCTACATCTTTGAGGACATCGTGGGCGCGCTGAATCAGATTGCGCCTGCCGACTGGCGGGGGTTTTGGACAGAGCGCCTGTCCAACCACGGCCCGGGTGCCCCGCTTGGGGGAATCGAGGGCAGCGGCTGGAAACTTGTCTACAGCGAGAGTCCCTCGGAATTAGATCGCGCCGAAAATAGCGATGGCAAGTCGCTCAATGCCCATTACTCGCTGGGTCTGTTCGCGGGAAGTGATGGCGTGGTTCGCGACACGGTCGAGGGCATGGTTGCCGCCCAGGCGGGCATCGGGCCGGGCATGAAGATTGTCGCAGTCAATGGCCGCAGGCTCACCTCGGAGGTATGGCACGATGCGATTCGCGCGGCCAAGACCAGTCCCGCCCCGATTGAGCTGATCGTCGAGAATACGGATTACTTCCGCGTGGTGAAACTGGATTATCACGGGGGCGAGAAGTATCCGCACCTGGTGCGCGACGAATCGAAGCCCGATTTATTGACGGAAATTTATCGCGCGAAGTGAGAGAGGTCGCATCGATCCCGGTTTCTGCGGCTTCCTCCCGCTAGCCGGCTGCGACCTGTGCTTGCTCGCTCGGGACGTCTCCGTCCAGGCCCGGTTCCAGCATGAAGCCCAAGACTTCCTGCGGAATCGGTGCGTTCCACACCGGCGAAAACGACTGCCGGTGCAGCGGCGACGGGCCGTACTCGCGCAGGGCCGCGAGGTGAGGAGGGGTGCCGTAGCCCTTATTCGACGCCAGTCCGTACATGGGAAAGACCGGATCCCAGGCGGAAATCATGCGATCCCGTTCGACCTTGGCGAGAATGGAGGCGGCGGCGATCGACGCCGAAAGTGCATCCCCGTGAACGATCGCTTGTTGCGGAAGTTCGCAATCGAGTCGGACGGCATCGACCAGAAGATGGCTCGCCGCGGGCTCGAGTTGCTGCACAACACGCAGCATCGCGAGGCGAGAAGCTTGGTAGATATTTATCTGATCGATGCGCGCGGAATCGACGGCGGCCACCGCCCAGGCGATCGAATGCTGGCGAATCAGGAGCGCAAGCTCCTCGCGGCGTTCGGCAGGAAGCAGTTTCGAGTCTCGCAGCCCGCGAATGCGGTGTGCCGGCTCGTCGTTGTTGTAAAGAATGACGGCGGCAGCGACCACCGGGCCGAACAAGGATCCGCGGCCGACCTCATCGACTCCGGCAACGTGCCGGGCGCCCGCCGCCCAGGCCCGCTTTTCAAATTTCAAAGTGCAACGCAGTTTTTTCAACAGGCGAAGCTTGGCGGCGGAGGCAGAAATCTGTTCTGCGCCGGCAGTTGTCGATGTGCGCCTCGGTCTGGACACGGATCTGTCCAGCATTTTCGCCGAACACATGACGAGAAGCAAGAGCAGAACTTCGACCACGCTGCCGAAGCCGGGTCTGCTCTGCCGGGAAGCGGGACCTTCTCCAGCCGGCACACCTCGGTGCCTACTGCTGTTCGACTTCCTTGAGGCGAGCCGCCTTGCCCTTGAGGCCGCGCAGGTAGTACAGCTTGGCGCGGCGCACTTTCGCAGAGCGCACCACATCAACTTTGTCGATCACCTTGGAGTCGATGGGGAAAATACGCTCCACCCCCTGGCCGAAGCTGATTTTGCGGACCGTAAAGCTAGGCTGCGCGCCTCCGGACCTGGAAATGACTACGCCCTCAAATGCCTGCAGGCGCTCTTTTTCGCCTTCTCGGATCTTCACCGATACCTTGACGGTATCGCCGGGGCCAAACTTCGGGATATCGGTGCGGCGCGTCTTCGCCAGTAATTTTTCGATGATCGGGTTTCGCATAAGTATGTATCCTTCCTAATTTTTGCCCGTTTCCTGGACGAACCTGTCCTGGGCTGCTCGATTTTGCGCCAGCTTGATCTGGGCCAGCAATTTCTCGTCTTCCGCGCTTAGCCGGACCCCCTCCAGCAAATCAGGACGGTTGCGCAGTGTTTTCGCCAAGGCCGTCTTTCTACGCCAGGCGCGAATCCGGTCGTGATTGCCGTTTACCAGCACCTCCGGTACCGACATGCCGCGATACTCCGCGGGCCGCGTGTAATGCGGATAATCGAGCAATCCGCCGGAAGCGCAAGTCGAACTCGGCCCGTCGCCGATCGGCTCCGCGTGTTCGGTGAACGACTCTTGCCGTGTCGAATTCAGGTTACCGACCGCGCCCGGAAGCAGCCGCGTAATCGCATCCAAAAGCACCGCCGCGCCCAGTTCGCCGCCACTTAGCACATAGTCGCCAATCGAAACCTCCCGATCGGCCAAATACTCGCTGATGCGTTCGTCCACACCTTCGTAGCGTCCGCAAATCAGGACAATCCGTTCGAGTGCAGACAGTTCGCTCGCCAGCGTCTGGTCGAGCTTGCGACCTTGCGCCGAGAGCACAATCACTGACTGCTTGGCTTCCGCACTCAACCGCGCTTGGCGCGAAGCCAAGTCGCCGGTCGATTCCAAACATTCAAAGATCGGTTCCGGTTTCAGCACCATTCCCTCGCCGCCGCCAAAAGGGCGATCGTCTACGGTGCGGTGCTTGTCCTTGGTAAACGCCCGCAGATCATGAATTCTAATTTCCACCAGGCCCGTTTCCCTTGCCCGGCGCACAATCCCGTAATCCAGGGGTCCGCGAAAAAAGTCGGGAAAGATCGTGAGAATGTCGATCTTCATCGCCAAAACAGTCGCCCCCGCCCACGGTTGCCGTCTAGAGCAAATTCCGTCATGCCCGTTGGTCGGGGAAGGGCACGGCCTCGGCCGTGCCGACCGGAACCACAGAAACCCGGGCTTACGGCCCTGAGACTATCCGTTGCCCGCTTTCCACTTGCTCTTCGGCGCGTTCACTTCCAGCAAACCTTCCGGCAACCTCATCCGGACTTGCCGCCGCTCCACATCCAGATTCACCAGATACGCCTCGGCGAAAGGAATCTCGTAGGGCAGCCGCGTGCGGTTCGGCTCCTCCCCCTGTCCCGGTTGGGTTCGAACTACCAGCAGTGGGGCTTCCCCCGCTCCGAACAGCACCTTCTCGATCTCGCCGATCCTGTTCTCGCCATCGAACACCACGCAACCGATCAGGTCGCTCAGGTACGTCCAGCCAGGCTCCAACTGGGCGCGCTCGGTGCGCGAAAGCTGAAGCTCGGCGCCCACCAGCGGTTCGGCATCGCTTATCGTCTCGATTCCCTGAAACTTGAGAACCAGGAAGCTCTTGTGAGGCCAAAGACCCTCGACCGTCACTTCCCGGCGGCGGCCGTCTCTGGCAAGCGCCGACAGCCGCATCTCTTGCCGAAAACGATCCGGAACGTCGCTGTGCACTTCGACCGCCACTTCCCCGCGACGTCCCTGGGTCTTGATCACGACCGCCAGGGTTATCCATTCGCCGCCAAGGTCAAGTGGCGCCATAGGCGGCTTACTCGATGATTTCGAGCGCGTAGCGCTTGTCGAGCTTCGATCCCGCCGCGCTCAGGATGTTACGCAGCGCCCGGGCCACGCGGCCGGACCGGCCAATGACCTTGCCCAAATCCGCCTCGGCCACTTCGAGTTCGATGACGGTTTCATCCCCGTCTTCATATTCGTCGACAAAAACCTCGCCGTCGGCGTCAACGATCGCCTTGGCGATGTATTCAATCATGACGCGCGGGCTGACGGAGGGCTCAATCATGGCTCTGCTCCAGAATTCGACTCCTGAATTGGCGAGTGTATGGGCGGTTAGACGGCCGAAGCAGCCGCCGCCGGTGCGGGGTGAGCCAGCAGTTTCCTGACGCGGTCGGAACATTGGGCGCCTTTCGAAACCCAGTGCTCAATGCGGTCCCGTTTCAAGTCGTAAGTGGCCGGATTGGTGCGCGGATTGTACGTACCCACCACTTCCACCGGGCGGCCATTGCGAGCGTGCTCTTTCTCGATCACCACCACTCGATAATACGGTTGTTTGCGCGCGCCAAAGCGCGCCAGTCGGATCATTAACACAGACTTCGGTATCCTTTGCCCGGAAGAGTCCGGCGAGGTAAGACCAACAGCGTACAGACAAACCATTATTATGCCGGAGGATAGCCATTTTCGCAATCCGATTGCGCCGACAACGAGCCCCGATGATGGCTCCGAGCCGTCCGAAAAGCCAGCGAGGAAGGCGTCGCCCAGGCCACCACTTCTCGAGATAAGGGCCCACCGCGCCGATGATCAAGACAAAGCCCGCCAGGTAGTTCCAATTTCAACGGTTGCTTGAGTTAGAGGACGGAAAAGAACGAGAAAACGGTCAGGGTGATAACCTCCGGAACGGTTTTCGGTTGCGCCGAGGTGAACTGGCAGGAAGCAATACGGTTCGCCGGGATCTGGAAACAGCATTCCAAAAAGGCAATGAGCCAACCGGTGAGGATGACCTCAAACAACGGCGGTTGCCAATGCTTCAGATGTGCATACCAGGCGATGGTCGCGAAGAGGTTGGAATCGGTCAACAGGGGAATCGTGGTCATGGCGACAGGTGGCCAGTACCGGTGCACCGGTTGCGGTCGTCAGGGCTTTGCCCCCGGGGTCGAGCCGCATCCGATTGCAATGATGGCTTGCCGAATTGCCGGCAAAACGCTCTCCATTTGTTCGGGTGTTCCCACCGTGACCCGAACGCATCCCTCGCAGATTGGGTTGGACGAGCAATCGCGGACCAGCACCCTCCGCCGCTGCATCGACTCCACAAACAGTGCGGCTTGCGGGCCGATACGGACCAGAACGAAGTTGGTTTGGCTAGGCCAGAAGCGCAGGCCCAGTTCCGCAAATAGCTTTTCCAGGCTTTCGCGGCTGCGCCTCACCTGGGCAACGTGTTCGCTCACGAACGACCGGTCGGCGAGCGCTTCTTCAAGACAGGCCAATGCGACAGAGTTCACGTTGAATGGCAAGCTGAGTCGCCGCAGATACCCGATCTGCTCCGCCGCGCCGGTTATCACGCCAAGGCGCAGCCCGGCGAGTCCGTAGGCTTTGGAGAACGTGCGCGCGACGAACAGATTGGGGTAGCGAGCCAATTCCGGAAGCAGTGTCTGGCAAGTCGGCGCCGGGCCGCAAAACTCGAAATACGCCTCATCGATCAGCAAAGCCGCATCCGGCGCCGCTTCCCCAATTTGCAGCAGGTCGGCAGGCGAAGCGGCCAGTCCGGTGGGATTGTTGGGATTCGCGATGGCAATCAGCCGCGTGCGCGGTGAAATCCGGGCCAAGACTGCGGCCGCCGGAAACACCATATCTTCAGCCGATTGCACCCGCACCAAGGTCGCCCCCAGCGCCTGGCCGAGCATCGGATACATCACAAACGTGGGGTCGGCAAAGAGCAGTTCGTCGCCCGCACCGAGATAAGTCGCGAACAACAATGACAGCGCCTCATCCATGCCATTGGTAAGCAGCACCTGCTCGGGCGCAAGGCGGAGAAAATCCGCAACCAGCCGTTCCCCGGTCTCGCGCTGCGGATAGAGCGACAAGTTTGCTACCGCGAGCGAGCGCAGCCGCGCCTGCACCCGCGCAGAACATCCGGCCATGCTCTCGTTAAGATCGAGACTCAGCCCGTCGCGGCTCACGATGGGCGAACGGTAAGGACTCAATTCGGCAATCGATGGGCGAGGCTTCAACATGCAATACCTGCAGACCTGACGCGATGAGTTTACGACAGCTCGCCCCATGACGGCGGCGCAACCGGCGGCATGAGGCCGAGACACCTGCTGCGGAGGCGGCTCATGCTTCATCGCGCCGCACATACTTCACCAGCGCAAAGACCACCGCACAGATTACGAAATCCAGGAGCAGCCCCCAGTCTTCCTGGAACAGCCTGTGCCGCGCCACCGCCGGCAGATGGGGCATGAGAAGGTAGTAGATGGCGTTACCCGCGAGCACGGCCGTGAGCGCATCAAGAAAATTCTTCTTCATCGTCAATTTGTCCTCGGCCAGCCCTCGCCCTGGCTCCGACCCAGTCTCCTGCTAACATTCCTGAGATGCTGGAACCGTCCACTCCAGTGCAGTTCGTGAAAGGCATAGGTCCTCGCCTGGCCGAGGTGCTTGGCGCCAAGAGTCTTGCCACCGTCGATGACCTTCTCCACTACCTGCCGTACCGCTACGAAGACCGCCTAAACCCGCGCTCGGTCGCCGAACTGCGGGCCGGTGAAATGGCGACGGTGATCGCCGAGGTCCGCAACTCGGGACTGTTTCGCAGCCGTCGCATGCCAATTTTCCAGCTCACCGTCGGCCAAGGCCGCACCCGGCTGAAGTGCATCTGGTTTAATGCCACCTACCTGCAAGACCGTTTCCAGCCCGGACAAATGGTAGCGCTCTACGGCAAAGTTGAAAAAGACCGCGCCGGCAACCTGCAGATTCTGCAACCGCAATTCGAGATTCTCGGCGACCTCAATGGCGACGACGAGGACGCTTCCGGGGCGGCCGAGAAAGAGGTGGATCGCAGAGTTGCCGCATCGCTCGAAGTCGGACGCATCGTGCCCATCTACGAATCCACCGGCCAGGGCAAACTCACGCCACGCTGGTTCCGGCGCGTGATCCGTTGGACGCTCGAAAATCTGAAGCCCGACCTCGCCGATCCCATTCCCGCCGCGGTGCGCGCCCATCTCAGCCTGCTTTCTCCGCGCGAAGCGCTATGGCAGGTCCACTGGCCAGAGGCCGGCGAAAGCTTTGCTGACCTGCAAGCCTCACGCACACCGGCCCACATAAGAATGATCTTCGACGAACTGTTTTTCATAGAACTCGGCCTCGAACTCAAGCGCCGTGAGCAGAAGGCGCAAACCGGAATCGCCTTTCCGCTGAACGACGGCGTACGCCAGGCGATAAAAAAGATCCTGCCGTTTCATCCGACGGCGGCGCAGAAGCGGGTGCTGAAAGAAATTGCCGGCGACATGCAAATGCCGAGCCCCATGCGTCGTCTGCTGCAGGGCGACGTTGGATCGGGCAAAACCATCGTGGCGTTCCAGGCGGCGATCATCGCGATCCAAAATGGCTATCAGGTCGCGCTCATGGCTCCGACCGAGATTTTGGCGCAGCAGCACTATTTTTCCGCTCGCCAGATCTTGGAAGGTGCCGGGTATCGAATCGTCCTCCTCACCGGCTCGCTCGAGGCCGAGCGCAAACGCGACATCCGCCGCCACATCGCGGAAGGCAACGCGCAGCTGATCATCGGAACGCACGCCCTGATTCAAGATCGCGTCGAGTTCGAAAATCTAGGGCTCGTCGTTGTCGACGAGCAGCACCGCTTCGGCGTAATGCAACGGCTCAAGCTCATGAAAAGAGACGTGCCGGCCCGGCCTCGCCCGGGGTCGGACGCGGCCGTGCGCAAAGAGCGCAGCGAGCCATCACCCGAGCCCGACGTTCTGGTCATGACCGCCACTCCCATCCCCCGCACCCTGGCGCTCACGGTGTACGGCGACCTTGATTTATCGGTGCTGGACGAGCTCCCCCCCGGACGCACGCCGGTGGTCACTCGCTCTGTGCAAGACGAACGAGCCCCCGAGGTCTGGGATTTCGTCCGCAAGCAAATCGCGGCCGGACATCAGGCCTATGTCGTCTATCCGGTCATCGAAGAAGGCGAGGAGCGGGAATTAAAAGCCGCCCAGCAGATGCATCGCCAATTGCGCGAGAAGATCTTTCCCAGCCTTCACGTCGGATTGCTGCACGGCCGTCTCGAGGCCGCCGAAAAAGAACAGGTGATGCGCGACTTTCAGCAGGGCAAGGTCGAGATTCTCGTCGCGACCACGGTGATCGAAGTTGGCGTCGATGTCCCGAACGCGACCGTCATGGTGATCGAGCATGCGGACCGATTTGGCCTGGCGCAGCTGCACCAGTTGCGGGGACGCATCGGCCGCAGTGCGGCAAGGTCCTATTGTTTGCTCATGCGCGGCGCCAAGGTTTCCGAGGAAGGCGAACGCCGTCTCGATGCCATGGTGCGCTCAAACGACGGTTTCCAGATTGCGGAACTCGATCTGGAACTGCGCGGGCCCGGCGAATTCTTTGGCACCCGGCAGGCCGGCATCCCAAGCTTCCGCGTAGCCAACATCATCCGCGATCGCCAACTGCTGGAAGCGGCCAAACGGGAGGCGGCGTTTGTCATCTCGGGGCCAAATGCCGAGGTCTCAAAAGAAGAGATTGAACGGGCACTGCGAGAGATGCGATCGCGCTGGTCGCTGGCTTACGGGCTGGTTGAAGTGGGGTAGAAGCGAATCTCGCCCCGGCAGCCGCGACCTTCTGAGGGGTGGCGCAGATTCGGACGGATCTCGACCGGTTCCCTGGCTGGCCCACGCCAGCGCCACGCTATTTCTTAAATGATGGCTCTCGAATTACCATCCAGACGATGCCTTCTCGCTTCGCCCATGGGCTGCGCGATCCGCTCGTCCTGCTGTGTCTGACCGCTGGCTTGCTTGCGTTCGTGGTGCAATCCGGAGAACTGGGAACTTCCGACACAACCCATCGCCTGCAAACCACGCATTGGCTCTGGACCCCGGAACCACAGGTGTTCTCCTACGAGTATCCCGAGTTTGGCTTGCACGGCCGCGGAGGGCGGCTCTACAGCTGGTACGGCATCGGCCAGTCTCTGCTCATGCTGCCCGCCGATCTGGTCGGGACTTGGATCGCGCACCGCGCGATTTTCGGCGACTACAGCGACGACCCCAGCGTCAACGACATCATCGTCAGCTACAGCACCAATATTTTGGTGACCGTTCTGACCGCGCTCGTCGCATTTCGCTTCCTCGGTCAGTTGCGTTTCACAGTGAAAGAGTCGGTGGCGGGCGTGCTGGCCCTGATGTTCTGCACCACTCACCTCCATTACACGCAGAACATGATGGAGAACAACTACATCATGTTGCTGACACTCACCGGATTTTCGTTCCAGTATGAGTGGTTGCGCACCGATCGCAGCAGCGCTTTGCTCCTCGGTTCCGGCGCCCTGGGCCTCAACCTGCTCACGCGTCTCACCACCGGATTGGATCTGATGGCGGCGGGAGTTTTCGTCTTGCTGGTGCTGCGCTTCGACGGCGCCAGGCTCGAGCAGGCGGGACCGCAAAGGCCAGTCGCCCGAGGCCAGTGGCCGCGTCTGCTCCACTACTGCAAGGTCACCGCCCCCGTCTACCTGTCCTTTCTTGCGATCGATCGCGTCTACCAGTTTTACCGCTTCGGATCCTTCACTAACACCTACGTCGCGCTGTTTGCGCGCGAACAGCGCCAGATTGATCCAACGTTACCCGCGAATTTTCCCTGGACGACGCCATTTCCCCTCGGCGTTCTCGGTCCGCTTTTCAAACCGGAGAAGTCGATTTTCCTGTTCGACCCGCTGCTCATCCTTACCCTCTTTCTCCTCGCCTGGCTGTGGAGAAGGCTGACCCCGGAGCTGCGGGCCTATGGCGTCGCCACAATCGGTCTGCTGGCCGCCTATATCTCTTTCTACGCGCGATACACGTTCTGGGCCGGGGACTTCGCCTGGGGAGATCGCTATGTTTCGACCGCCGTGGAACTGGCTTCGCTGATCGGCGTGCCCCTGCTGGTGCACTACCGCGAGGCCCTGCATCGAGAGCGGTGGGGACAAACGATCTGGCGTGCCGGGTGCCTGTTGATCGTCGTGAGCCTGCTCATTCAGCTGGCATCGCTCGCCTTCTGGCTTCCGCTCGAAATCTACCAAATGGAGACCTTAGGCCATCCGACGTTCGTCATCGCCCTGCGTTTCAAGAATATTGCGGCCTTTGCGCTGGGCAAGATGGATGCCTGGGGTCTGAACACCGAGGCCATGACCCAGGACCCGTGGGACTATGTCCACATCACGACCTGGAATTTTTTGCCCTTCCTGCTGCGCCGCGTCGGAGTGGCTCCCGGTTGGGTGGTGAGTCTGGCGTTCGCCACCTGGCTTTCCGCAACGACGGCGCTCGGAGCCGCGTTGCTGCGGTTGCGAAGCAGCTTGCGAGGGGTCGCGTGCGGATCGCGGGGTCCGGCTCGAGACGGGAAGCCGGAGACGAACAGATGATCGGTGCTCGTCGTGGGGGCCGCCTGCGGGCTTGGCGCAGGAACGGCGTGTTAGCCGCGCCGGGAGTGAACCGGACCATCGCTGCAAGTCAAGCGAGTTCAGCGACGGGTTTCGCCTGCGGCTTGAACATGGGCTCTGCTATCATCGCCCGAGGGCCGGGAATACCGGCGGAGTTTACCTTTCGATTTCACTTTTACGAGGAGTTTTACCATGGATGCAGCCGCTCTTCCTCTGGGCTCCCGCCGCAACGAAGACATTGCCCTTGACCTTATGAAATTCATCGCCATGACCACCGGCTACGGCAAGACGACCGGCGCCGGAGTTGGCTTCCAGGGAACAGGAGCGGCTGCCAAGCCCGAGGATTACGCCGCCCAACTCCTGGAGCTCTATGGCCGTTGCCTGCACTCGGTCGACGGTAAATAGGGCAGAGTTAAGAAGATCGGGCGACGGGAAAGATCGCGCAGGGCGCCCCATGGACTTCATCCCCGGCGGGCGCTGGGGACGTCTTTCGACCCGATCTCCTTTCGGCTGAACGTCTTCGTTGACAAGCTCGCGGTTGCTGGGCTATTCTAGATGTCTTTGGAAGTCCTGCGGCTGCCCGCCTGGAACCCCTAGCGCGCCTTCTGCGTGGATAGAAACTGATCAGGGCACTCAGCGGTCTTCGTAACGTTCTTTTTTGAGTTTCTGGGAGATTCCGATGTCAACCTATTTCCCCAAAGAGGGGGATATTACGCGCAAGTGGTTTGTGGTGGATGCGAGCGGACTTGCGCTCGGCCGCCTCGCCTCGCGCGTGGCCCGCATTCTGATGGGCAAAGAGAGCCCCAAATATACGCCGTTTCTCGACACCGGCGACCACGTGGTCATCATCAACGCCGACAAGGTCAAGATCACCGGCATGAAGGCCGACCAGAAGGTCTACCACCACTACACCGGCTATCCCGGCGGAATCCGCGGCGAAGAAATGAAGAAGCGCCTGGTTCGCAAGCCGGAGTTGATCATCGAAGACGCCGTATCGCGCATGCTTCCGAAGAACAAATTGGGCAAGCAGATGTTTACCAAATTGAAGGTTTATCGAGGCGACAAGCACCCGCACGAGGCACAGAAGCCGGAAGCCAAGGTGTTTGCCTAGGTTGCGAACGAGCAGCCCGGATTTTGCATTTTCTTGGAAAGGTTGAGAAGCCAAGCGCTTGCTTCTTCGCGCAGCGAATGCGCGAAGTTCGCTAGCAGTCGGCTCGAAGCTCACAATGGCAGAACTAGTTCAATACTACGGAACCGGACGCCGCAAGGCGGCGATCGCGCGCGTTTTTCTTCGCCCAGGCAGTGGCGAGTTCAAGGTTAACGGCAAAGCGTTCGACGAATATTTTGTGACGCCCTCGCAGCGCATCGCCGCGAAATCGCCGCTGGTGTCGACCGACAGCGCCGCCGCCTTCAATGTGCTGGCTAACGTGTGCGGCGGGGGCGTGGCTGGTCAGGCCGATGCCGTGCGTCTGGGCATAACCCGCGCGCTCATGCTGTTCAACGTGGAACTGCGCAAGAAGCTGAAGGCCGAGGGCATGGTGACTCGTGACCCGCGCGCGAAAGAGCGCAAGAAATACGGCCAAAAGGGCGCACGCAAGCGCTTCCAGTTCTCGAAAAGATAGTCGGGCGTCGTCGTTTCACGCTCGTTGGCAAACGATTGGCGAACGACGACGGACGGCTGATTTTAGGTGTTCAATTCATCCCCCCACCTCCCCGAGATGGGGTGGACGGGAATGGCAATCCGAGAAGCCGTTACCGGCAGCCAGTCGCCAGTCACCAGTGAAATTCGCTGGTAACGGGTCGCTGGCGGCTGAGAACAGGCATAAGGATGCAGACCAACCGAGGAGGTTGATTGGCGAATATCACAATGAAGGAGTTGCTCGAAGCAGGCGTTCACTTCGGGCACCAGACGAAGCGTTGGAACCCAAGGATGAAGGAGTATATCTTTGGCGAGCGCAACGGTATCTACATTATCGATTTGCAGAAGACGCTGAAGATGTTCAAAGAGGCGTCGAAATTTGTGCAGGATCTGGCCGCCGATGGCAGGATCATCCTCTTCGTGGGCACCAAGCGCCAGGCACAAGACGCAATTGCCGAAGAGGCGCAGCGCTGCTCCATGTTCTACGTGAACCAGCGCTGGCTGGGCGGACTGCTGACCAATTGGGTTACGGTGCAGAAATCGGTGAAGCGACTGAAGGAGCTTGACGAAATGGCCACCGATGGCCGTTACGATCTGCTTCCCAAAAAAGAAGTCATTAAACTCGAGCGCGAGCGCAAGCACCTGCAGGCGAATCTAGCCGGCATCAAGAACATGACGCGCTTGCCGGATGCGATCTTCGTGATTGATTCCAATAAGGAGCAGATCGCGGTACGCGAGTCGCGCAAGCTGGGCATTCCCGTGGTGGCCGTGGTCGATACCAACTGCGATCCGAGCGAAGTCGATTACGTGATTCCTGGCAACGACGACGCGTTGCGTGCGATCCGGCTGTTCACCTCCAAGATCTCGGAGTCGATTGCCGAAGGCGTTCACGCCCGCGACGACAAGCAAACCGCGGACATTCAAGCGGCGCAGCATGAAGCTGCCGTCGAAGCGCCACTCGCCGACACATTGTTTGCCGAGACGGCGTCCACCAGTGTCGTTGCCGCTGCCGCGGTGTCGCCCGATGGCAGCAGTCCCGAGGCGGAAGAAATTCGCATGGAAGATGTGCTCGGCAAGGGCACGCGCAAGCGTCCCTCGGCCGCCACCGAAGACGTCGACGAACTGCAAGCCGAGACGCGCCGGTTCTGACAAAACGCAGGTTTCAAGGTTTCAAGGTTGCAAGCTTCAAGGTTGCAACCTTGATTTGACCTCAGCGTGGCCCCCCGGCTGACCCTCCTTGAAACTCTGAAACCTTGAAATTCTTGCGACCTGAGGTTCTTATTTAGATGAGCACGACTATGGCAAATATCTCCGCTGCACAAGTAAAAGAGCTCCGCGAAAAGACCGGAGCGCCCATGATGGACTGCAAGCAGGCCCTGACCGAAGCCAAAGGCGATCTCGAACAGGCGATCGTCGTGTTGCGCAAAAAGGGAGTGTCGGTGGCCGCCAAGAAGGCGACGCGCGTCACCAGCGAAGGCTCCGTTGCCCACTACATTCATGCTGGCGGCAAGATCGGAGTGCTGGTCGAAGTCAACTGCGAAAGCGATTTCGTGGCACGCACCGACGACTTCAAGGAACTGGTCCACGACATCGCCATGCACATCGCGGCGAGCGATCCGAAGTTCGTGCGCAAAGAGGACGTTACCGCGGAAGCCTTCGAGCGGGAGAAAGACATTTATCGCGCGCAGGCGATCGCCAGCGGCAAGCCCGCCGCCATTGCCGAGAAGATGGTTGTTGGCAAGATGGAAAAGTTCTACGAGGAAGTCTGTCTGCTCGAACAGCCCTTCATCAAAGACCAGACCCTCAGCATCGCGCAGTTGATCGCGGCCAAGGTCGGAAAACTCGGCGAGAACATCGCCGTGCGGCGCTTCGCGCGCTTTAAGGTCGGCGATGCGAGCGCGACCGTGGCCTTCGTCAGCACCAAGCCGGACGAGGGTGAGGTGCCGACGCCGGTTGGCAAGTAGCAGCCGGGTTTTTCAGGGGCGCCAGCGGCGCCCCCTTTGATTTATGCTTCTTCCCAGACAGCTGCGCTTGATCGTTGAGAATTTTCATGCCGACTCCCATCTTCAAACGAATTCTTCTGAAAATTTCCGGGGAAGCCCTGGCCGCCGATCAGGGCTTCGGCGTCGATACCAAACGCATTCATGAGGTCGCCGCCGAGCTGGCCGATGTCCACAAACTGGGCATCGAACTGGCCATCGTCGTGGGCGGGGGCAATTTTTTTCGCGGCGTCGCCGACCAGGCCAAGGACATGGATCGTGTCTCCGCCGATCACATGGGCATGCTGGCCACCGTAATCAATTCGCTCGCCCTGCAGGACGCGCTCGAAAAGCAGAGCGTCTTCACCCGCGTACAGACCGCGATTGAGATGCACCAGATTGCCGAACCCTTCATCCGGCGTCGCGCCATGCGGCATCTGGAGAAGGGCCGCGTGGTCATTTTCGCCGGCGGCACCGGCAATCCATATTTCTCAACCGACACCGCCGCCTCGCTGCGCGCCATGGAAATCAAAGCCGACGCCATCCTCAAAGCCACCAAAGTCGACGGCATCTACGATGCCGACCCCATGAAGGTCAAAGACGCCAAGAAGTTTGAAACCCTCACCTACATGGATGTTCTTCGCCAAGGCCTCAAGGTGATGGACTCGACCGCCATTTCCTTGTGCAAGGACAACAACCTGCCCATCATTGTTTTCAACCTGAATCAGCACGGCAATATTCGTCGCGTGGTGCTCGGCGAAAAAATCGGCTCGCTGGTCAGCGCGTAGGGTCGGCTGGCCATGGCCGGTGCCCGGTTGCGCCTGAGGTCCAACCCCAGCTCGGGTACGGGTAACTGGCAACTGCTGTTGGGTTTATAATTCACCGTTCCGCTATCGCTACTCCTAGGAGCTGACCGAGATGGCTCATCCTGCCCTGAAAGAAGTCTTCGCTGCCCTCAAGACCCGAATGGAAAAAGCGGTGGAAGATTTCCGCCGCGAAATGGCCGCCACCCGTACCGGACGCGCCAATGTGCATATGCTCGATACGGTACTGGTCGACTACTACGGTGAACAGATGCCGCTCAACCAGGTCTCCCAGGTTCACGCCCCCGAGCCGCAGATGATCACGGTACAGCCGTTTGACACCTCACAGCTCGGGGCGATCGAAAAGGCGATCCGCAGCGCTGACCTGGGACTCAACCCGATGAATGACGGCAAACTGGTGCGCGTACCCGTGCCCGCGCTCACCGAAGAGCGCCGCAAGGACATGGTCAAGCACCTGCACAAGATTCTTGAAGAGCACCGCACGGCCGTACGTAATATCCGTCGCGACGGCAACGACGCCATCAAGAAATCGCTGAAAGACAAAAAAATCTCCGAAGACGACGAGAAACGTGCCATCGATGAACTGCAGAAGCTCACCGACGACGAGATCAAGAAGATGGAAGAGATGAGCAAAGGTAAAGAAAAAGAAGTGCTGGAGTTCAAATAGCGTCCCGCTGCCGGCGTACCGTCAATGCACACTTACCTTGACCGTGGCCGTGCTCCGTCCGTACGGGTTCGTCGCGTACAGTGTGTAGGTGGTGGTTTTCGTCGGCACCACGGTCGTCGAATTGGCCCGCAGCACGCCCACCTCGGGCGACACGATGTTGTACTGCGTGTTGCTCACGCTCCAGCTCAAGGTCACGGGCGTTCCCGGCGCAACCGTCTGCGGATTGGCCGCGAAATATGCAATCGTCGGATCCGGCCCCTGCGGAATGTCGGCCTGCGTATAGATCGGGTCCATGCGCACGACCTCAAACGCCGAAGCCGGCACGGTTTTCAGTTCGCCGAGGTCGCTGTTGTCCCATCGGTTGTCCGGTGCGCCGCTGATGAACATCGAACTGCCGTTGTCTGCCATGATCATTCCGTATTGTTGCAGAGCGGCAAGGATCACTTTCGATTGCGCGGGAAATCCCGAGATGTCATAACTTGACTTCAGGCGCAAACGCATGCCCATCGGCGCCGCATAGGTATTGCTCGAGTTTGCCGCCCAATGGCTGGCGGGAGGAGTAAACGCTGCCTGGCTGTTCTGCAGGGTAAAGCGCAAGGCATGCTGGATGGTTCCGGCGGCAACCTCGTCATAGCGCGCCAGTCCCGGGAAAATCGACAGCCCAGCCGCGTCCGCTGAGGTCCAGGTGTAGGGCCGCTGCTCATCGTTCAGCAAATCCCATACCGCAGCCGACCCGGCATTCCAATTCCCGTTCTTGAGCAGATGGGAATCATAGAGCTCATAGAGCCAGCAGTTGTCACGATCGAGCACCAGCACATGCCGGTCCCCGTTTCCCGGCTTGGGGTACCCCTCGATCGGAGCGTTGGCCGGTACCGGCACCGGCCCGGGGTCGCTTTCATCGCCATATTCAGTGAAGTGCAGGTTCACCAGGGGAGTTCCACTGACCACTATGTAAGGTATTCCAATGGATTGCCCATCGTAGAGGCCGGAACCGAAATCGGGATGCAGGGGCGTTGTCTGTCCGATGAAATCGATGTAGGCGTCCGAATTGGGATCGACCGGCGCGCTTGCGATATTCTCGTTCCAGGAATTGTCAGCGGGAAAGGGGAGGAAGCCGTTCAGGCTCGCGCCAATGCCGAGAGCCATTGCGCTGCAGCCGCTCTGCGCCTGCAGCGCCGCCGGCAAACAAACAACGATAAGCAAACAGGAAAGAAGCGTCCGCATGGAAACGACTCCGCGAGGAATTCCGAGAGATGACGATTCATGCAATGTAACGGAGCGAGCAGTCGGATACAAACTCGGAAGTTCCAGGCGAAATGATCGCCTGCGCCTTCCCCCCGGAACCATTTGGTTTTTGCCCTCTCGGAGCTGGCCGGCGTCGGTGTGGCAGGATGGTGAGCCATCGGAGGGCGCACTGCGACTCTTCGAGCCAGGCCTCTCCGCGGCAAATTGACCTTATAATCTGGAGATGAAGCGCGTTGTCCACGCCGCCTGCCCGCACGACTGCCCCGATGCCTGCGGCGTCCTGATCACGATCGAAGACGACCGCGCCATCCGGATTCGGGGCAATCCCTCACATCCGGTCACGCGCGGCTTTCTGTGTGCTAAAGTCGCCAAATATCTGGATCGTGTCTATTCCCCCGATCGAGTCCTCTACCCGATGCGGCGCGTTCTACCGAAAGGGCCCGCCGGCCGGTCAGCCAAGGTTGCCGAGCATCAGCGATCCTCGCTTGGCCACGCCGCCCCGTCGCCGGGCGAAGCCTTTGAGCGCATCAGCTGGGATGCAGCGCTCGAAGAAATTACCAGGAAATTCCGCGCCATCATTGCCCAATACGGCCCCGAAGCCATTCTCCCCTATTCCTACGGAGGCACGCTCGGCGTGCTGAACGGCGCTTCCATGGACCGGCGCTTCTTCCACCGTCTGGGTGCCTCGCAGCTGGAGCGCAGTATCTGCTCCGACGCCGGCGAGTTCGGCCTGCTTTCTGTCATTGGCGCAAAGCTCGGCACCGACCCGGAACTGTTTCCCGAGGCGCGATACATCATCGCCTGGGCGGCGAATATTCACGGCAACAATGTCCACCTCTGGCCCTTCATTGAACAAGCCCGTCGCCAAGGCGCCAAGCTGGTTGTCATTGACCCCTACCGCACACGCACCGCTAAGTGCGCCGATTGGTACCTGCCGATCAATCCCGGCACCGATACCGCGCTGGCTCTCGGCCTGATGCACGTCATCATCAGCGAGAATCTTTACGACCCCGACTACGTCTCGCACTACACCCTAGGTTTCGACGACCTGAAGGCCAGAGCGCAGCAGTATCCGCCGGAAAAAGTTGAGCACTGGACCGGCATCCCTGCCCGGGATATCCGGAAGCTCGCCCGCGAATATGCCACCACACGTCCGTCCGTGATCCGCGTCAACTACGGCATCCAGCGCAGTGAGGGGGGAGGAATGGCCACGCGCGCGGTCGCCATGTTGCCCTGTCTGATCGGGTCATGGAAACAGGCCGGCGGTGGACTCCAGCTGTCAACCAGCGGCGCCTTTGCCTTGAATAGCAGCGCGCTAAGAATGCCCGTGCTGATGCAAAAGGCGCTCGGACGCCCTGCCCGCGTGGTCAACATGGTGCAACTCGGCCGCGCCCTCAACACGCTGACGGCGCCGCCCATCCAGGCGCTGTTTGTCTACAACTCGAATCCCGCGGCCGTCTGCCCCAACCAGAACGAAGTTGTCCGCGGACTGAAGCGACCCGATCTTTTCACCGTGGTCCACGAGCAGTTTCTTACCGATACCACCGACTACGCCGACATCGTTTTGCCCGCCACCACATTTTTCGAGCACAAGGACCTGCAGACCGCCTATGGCCACTACTACCTCCAGATTTCCCACCCGGCGATCAATCCGCTCGGCGAATGCCGCTCCAATGTAGAACTGTTTCGCACCCTCGCCGACCATATGGGATTCGACGAGGAGTGTTTCCGCGAGACCATCGATTCCATGATCGATCGTGCCCTCGAAACACCCAATTCCCGCCTTCACGGGATCACCCGCCAACGTTTGGAACGGGAGCCTTTCATCCGGCTGAATCTGGAGAGCGCGGCGCCCGGCTTGGAGAGGGACTCAAGCGTCGGTCGGGCGGAGGTCGGACCGGCCGCAGCCCCGTTTCTCCCCTTCGCCCAGGGCAATTTCCCAACCCCCAGCGGCAAGGCCGAGTTCTACTCGGAAACGCTAAAGGGGAGAGGGCTCGATCCGGTCATTGCCTTCACTCCGCCCGGCGAATCGCGTAACGGATCGGCCGCCGCCGGTTTTCCGCTCGAACTGCTGGCCCGCAAACCCGACAATCATCTCAACTCATCGTTCGCCAACGTCGCATCGGTCCGCGCCATGGAAACACAACTTGGCGATCTCGAGATGCATCCTACTGACGCAGAGGCTCGGAGCGTTCGCGATGGCGATCGCGTTCGCGCTTTCAACTCTCGGGGTGAAATCGTCTTGCAAGCTCGGGTCGACGGTTCCGTACCTCCCGGAGTGGTTGCTGCTCGGCTCGACTGGGCGCGACTGACTCCCGGCGGCGGCAACATTAACGTTCTCACTTCAGAAAAACTTACGGACATGGGCAACGCGGCAACTTTCTATTCCGTCTGTGTTGAGGTAGAACTTTTTCAGGCGTGATTGCGGGGAGGAGTTTCGTTCCAACCTTGGACGGTTCCCACTCTCTACCGTATAATTACCGTTTTCCTAACTCTAGTTTTTCGAGGTAGTTGCGATTCTTTGTCGGCGACAGGCTTTCCCTGTTCGGGCCCCGCGATCCGGCCACAACAAGGGTTCAGAGACAGACTCGAGTGGGTCTTCCTCTTGCTTCACGACAAGGTTTTGGAAGCGTTCAGGGTTCCTGCATCGGTGGCTGCTGAATCGCTCGCTCGGCCTGCTGGCGGTTTTGCTCCTCGCCTCCGGTGTCGTCGCCCAGCAGGATCTGATTGTCGGCATCGACATCAAGGGCAACCGCCGCATCCCCGCCGACACCGTCCGGGCCCGCATTTTCAGCAAGGTCGGCGACGTCTACGACAACGCCGCCATCGAGCGCGACTTCAACGCGCTTTGGAACACGGGCTATTTTGAAGACATCCGCTTCGAGCGCGAACAGAACCCCAAGGGCTGGATCCTTCACATTTACGTCAAAGAGCGCCCGACCATCCGCGAGATCAACTACACCGGTCTCAATGCCGTTTCCACCAGCGACGTGCTCGACCGCTTCAAGGAACGTAAGGTGGGACTCTCGGTTGAGAGCCAGTACGATCCCACCAAGATCAAGAAGGCCGAAGTTGTTCTCAAGGAACTGCTTTCCGAGCACGGGCGTCAGTTCGCCACCATTCGCACCGAAAAGCGCGACATCCCGCCTGCTGCGGTCGGCATCACCTTTGTCGTCAAAGAGGGACCCAAGGTCAAGGTGGGCCGCATCCGCTTCCGCGGCAACAAACACATCAACGATCGCACCCTGCGTGCGGCCATGAAGAACCTCAAGCCCATCGGTATCCCGCACTCCATTTTCCTCGAAAATCTCTTCGCCAAAACCTACGACGCCACCAAGCTCGAAGAGGATACCGAACGCGTCCGTGCCGAGTTTCAAAACCGCGGCTATTTCAAGGTGCTGGTCGACGATCCCAAGACCGAGATTCATGACACCGGACACGCTGGTTTACACCTGCCGGGACTTCAGTCCGGCATGGGCAAGTCCGTCGATATCACCATGCCCATCGAGGAGGGCGAACGTTATCGCCTGGGCACGATCACTTTCAAGAACAACAAGGCCATTTCGAACAACGCCGCCCTGCGCAGCCTTATCCCGATGAAAGACGGGGACATTTTCAGCCGCGAGAAAATCGCCAAGGGGCTCGAGAACTTGCGCAAGGCCTATGGCGAAGCCGGCTACATTAACTTCACTTCCGTTCCCGACACCAAATTCGACGACGAAAAAAAAGTCGTGAACCTTGAAATCGACGTGGACGAAGGCAAGCAGTTTTACGTGCGCCGCATCGAGTTCCAGGGCAACACCACCACCCGCGACAAAGTGATCCGCCGCGAAATCGCGCTCGAAGAAGGCCAAATCTACAATTCGCGCTTTTGGGAATTGAGCCTGATGCGTCTGAATCAGCTCGGCTATTTCGAGCAGCTCAAACCCGACGATCCCAACACCACCGAACGTCACCTGGACGAAAAGGCCGGTACCGTGGACCTGACTCTCAAGGTGAAAGAGAAGGGGAAGAACAGCATCGGCCTGCAGGGTGGAGTGAGTGGCCTGGCCGGCGCTTTCGTTGGCATCAACTACGCCACCAATAATTTTCTCGGATTGGGTGAAACGCTCTCCGTGCAGGCCAGCCTCGGCAGCCGCCAGCGCGACCTGGTTTTCGGATTCACCGAGCCTTACTTGTTAGACCGTCCCATCCAGGCCGGCTTCAACGTCTATGCCCGCAAGACCAACTATGACCAGGCTCGGCAGTATGCCATCGCGACCGGACAGAATCTGAACCTGCCTTCGGCCTACCTCCAGAACCTGCAGAACTACTCGCAGTCGAGCACCGGAATCACGGGAAGCGTAAGTTATCCGCTGCGCAAGGGGCACTCCTTCAAGCGCGTCGGCATCAGCTACTCCTTCGATCGCTCTTCGCTGGTTGCCGTCAGCAACGCCTCCAAACTGCTATTCGAAAATCTCAACTTCCGCGGTATTACCGGTCCCAACGCGCTTAACGGCATTATCACCAGCAAGATCACGCCCAGCTTCACCATGAACACGCTCGATGCAGCCTACGCGCCCCACCATGGCAAGAGCCTGTTCATCGGCGGAGAATTCTCCGGACTCGGCGGCACCGTGCATACCATCCGGCCCATTATCCAGTACAAGCAGTTTTTCCCCATGCAGAAACGCCGCAACGCCCTCGGTTACAACGTTCAGGCTTCGTTTATTACGGGCTATGGCGGCATCGTTGCCCCTCCCTTTGAGCGTGCCTACCTCGGCGGAGAAAATGACTTGCGCGGTTTTGACATCCGCACCGTTTCTCCCATCGCCTACCTGCCCAGCGCCCAGTCCGTTCCTCTCAGAAACCCCGATGGGACGTTCGTTCCGGCCAACCCGCGGTTCCCGGTGATAACCGGCACCGGCGGCGCATGTGTGGCCAACTGCTGGAATATTCCGGTCCCCTATTCGCAGCTGGTTCAGCCGGGCGGCGATCTTAGTCTGCATGGCAACGTGGAATACCGCATCACCATCGCCGGCCCCGTCGCCATCGCTCCCTTTGTCGATTTGGGCACCGATCCGATCGTGCGCACTTCGCAGCTGCAGATCAATCAGTTCCAGTTCGAAACTCTGGCCAGCACTCTGTTTGGCTGCCCGTCGCTGAGTTCGGCATTTTCCTGTCAGGGCGGGCAACTCCTGAGCAAGCAATATCTCTCGCCCGATCTCCAGCCCGTCCCCGGGACCAACTGGGTTCCGCGTATGTCCACCGGACTCGAATTACAGACCATGCTTCCGGTAGTGAATGCTCCGTTCCGCATCTATTACGCCTACAATGCCTTGCGCCTCGATGGCAGCGCCACGCCGATCGTGCCGATCAATGCCAGCATGTTCCCGAACGTAAATGGCGTGCTCACCGGGGCCGGACGCTATACCTACAACACCACACTGTCGACTCTCGGTTCCCGATACACACTGCTCGAACCGCGAAAGACCTTCCGCTTTTCGGTGGCGACCACGTTCTAGAAACGAGGGAGGATTACGGTTCGAAACCGAGCCGAGAGAGCCCCGGCGGTGCGCATTTCGCACGGGCCTTCTGGCGGTTTCACCTTTGTCTTATAAGCGGCATGCTGCGGGGAGCAGATTTGCCTGGCTTAACGAACTGACCGCAGGCCGCCACCTCCGCCTGCGGTCGAGAGCAGCCAGCAGAGACCAGGCCGGCTACTTGATATGCACCAGCTGGCTGGCCGGTTCCGAAGCCGCAACCGGCCACTGCGGCGCGCGCCAGGCATCAAGCACCGACACCTGATGTACGCACGATACCGTGCAATGCGGAGCGCAGGCCTTTTCCGTGTGAAATTCGCGGCGCAAGTCGGCAATCGTGTATTTCTCCAGCGGGATACCCGGGTATCCCCGCTGCTGCGAGCAGTAATGCACTAGTCCGTCCTCGCAAATATAGAGGTAGCGCCCCCCGGCACGGCAACGCCACTGATTCGGACGGCCCAGGGCGATGTTGTCCTGAAATGCGTTTACCCGCGTGAAGCTGCGTTTCTCCAGATTTTTCATCTGGTGGTAGACGCGTCGTTCTTCGTCGTTCAAAGGCTGCACCTGCCCCGAGCCATCGTGTATGATTCCCACCGTCGAGCTGAATCCCAGCTCCAACGCCCGCTTGCCGATGATCAGCGCATCCTGCGGGTGACTGACCCCGCCCCCCACTACGGAATTGATATTCACATGGAACTCTGCGTGCTCAGAGAGCAGCTGCAGCTTACGATCGAGCACCTTCAGGCTCTTTTTGGACACCTCGTCGGGATGGACGTTATCAATCGAAATCTGCAGCCACTCCAGACCCGAGCGGTTGAGCCGCTGGATGCGGTCCGCAGTCAGCAGATAACCGTTCGTGATCAGCCCCGAAACGATACGGCGCCTGCGCATGTGGTGAATGATGTCATCCAGTTGCGGATGCAGCAGCGGCTCACCGCCGCTGATGGTGATCACCGACGTTCCAAGATCGCCCAGTTGATCCACCCGCCGCAGCATGTCGTCGGTCGGCACGGGCTTCGAAAAACTGTCGAACTCATTGCAGTACGTGCAAGCCAGGTTACAACGCCGTATGGGAATCAAGTGCGCCAGCAGCGGATGGTCGGTCGACACCACGGCCTTCAGGATTTGCCACAATCCATGAGCGTCCCGTTCCACTGCCTTGAACCGGCGGTGCCATGTCGCGAACTTTGTCGTCATCGCTTTGTACTATTTCACCACACCATGCGGCCAAGCGCACAATTGGCGGCAGTATTCGGCGGAAAAGAGGGGTCGAACGGCGATTCGGGCAGTCTTCGACAACCTAACGCTTCACCCGCGAGTTGTCTGCCTTGCCCACCTGTTGGTGTCCGGCGGCTCTGAGCGCCGACACTGCCCGCTGCAGATGGTCACGCTTGACGAGCACGTAGTCGGTATCAAACGTCGACACCGCAAAGATGCCGACCCGGGCTTCGGCCAACGGCTGCACAAACGATGCCAGCACGCCAGTCATCGAGAACGGGAACGGACCCTTCAGTTTCAGTGCGACCCATCCGCGCTCGGCTCGTGACACATGATTCTCCGGGCAAGCGTCTTCGGTGCAAACCAGGGAGAGCTCGGTGCCCGTGCGCACTAGGCAGAAGAATTTGCTCTCCAGCGCCCCGGCAGGAATGCGGGCATCGGGGACGAGCTGGCATACCGCCAACCGCTCCTCGAGAACCTGGTATTGGAGAAGGTGGGCCATGCAAGCACAGAGAGGTTACTACATCCCACGAAAAGTTCGAAGATCGGCCGGTCGCGTAAAATCGCGCAGCCGGCGGTCACCCGAGCGGCAACAGCGCCGGTCCGGTTTGCGGCTACTGCATGTCCCCGCCCATGGGAATGTAGTGGAACCTTTTGCCGTCGAACACCAGGGCAGAGGTGTCGCCGAAGTCACTGGCTTCTTCGATATACAGAGCTTCGACGGTTCTCTTCCGCAGCTTCATCTTTCGAACCGACATGGTCTTGAAGGGCAGATTCACCACCACGAACTTCGCCTTGGGAGTGGCGGAGCGCCAGGCGTCGGGCCCGGCCCCATGGATGATCAGCATGACCAAACCCTTTCGGTCGGGTTGCGCTTCGATGAAGGTGGTGGTTAGCTTGGGATCGCCGTAGCCGAAATAATCGTAATAGGGGTCGATCACCGTGTAGTTGCGATCCCCTTGATCGAGCAACGGATTTTTGCAGCGCGCCGCAATCACCACGTCTTCCACTCCGTCGCCGTCGAGATCGCCAAATGCAGCTCCCACCTCGGGCAGCAGCGTGAACTGGTCGCCAAACGCTTTTTGCACGAATTCGTTGTCCACTTTACGGGCAACCGGCTGCGACTGTCCGAAAGCTGAAATCAGCGCTGCAACACTGAACGCCAGGAGGAAACTGAGTTTTCTCATAGGCCTACTCTATCCCCGGTCGGTAATTGCCGGCAGGTAACGAAAGTCACCATCTGGGCTCGAGCGGAGCCGGAGAAGTTCGCGTCCCGGAGGGTGCAGCGAACCCGTGAGTAAGAAGGTTCCAACCTGGCACCGTGCCGACCGAGACTCGCCCAACGACCACTTTACGGATCGCCTTTGAAGTGCTCCCATCCCCCGGCTCGGAGACTCTGCCGGGTTCCATCCGCGGCAATCAATCGCATCCCGGCCGCTTTTGTGATGCGCCCGATCCGGGTAACAGGAACTCCCGCCACTTTGGTCGGAACCGCCTTTGAGGAAGTAAAGAGCAATTCGTAATCGTCTCCGCCATGCAGCGCCAGCGCCCGCGCGACACGGCTGGTTCCCGCTTCCACCTGTGCACGCGGAACTGCTTCGGCCTCGATCTCCGCGCCCACCCTGCTTTGCTGGCAGATGTGTTCAAGGTCGGTCGACAGTCCATCGCTCAAATCGATCATGGCGGAAGCCATGCTCTGGCGGCGGAGCCACTGGCCCACCCCTAGCCGCGCCTGCGGGCGGAGCTTGCGGACATAACCTCGACCGAGCGGTTTGGATTCCCTCAGGCGTGCCAGAGCCGCTGCGGCGCCGCCCAACTCCCCGGTCACGTAAATCTGTTCGCCAGGTTTCGCTCCCGCGCGCAGGATTGCCTTGCCCTTGGGCACCGAGCCCACGACCACGATATCGGCCTGGATCCCGCTGGCCGATTGTGCCGTATCGCCGCCCGCCAGGGGAACCTTGCATTCCGCGGCCAGAGCGAGCAGGCCTTCGAGAAAGCGATCGACCCACTTCTGCGGAATTTCGGTTGCGACCGCCAGGGACAAAAATGCGGCTCGCGGCTCACCGCCCATGGCCGCAATGTCGCTCAACCCGCGCGTCAGGCAGCGTCGCCCGACAAGTTCCGCGCGGTGCCAATCCCGCCGGAAATGCACTCCCTCAATGCTGAAGTCAGTGGTCACCAGCAATTGGTGTCCCGCCGGAACGCTGAGCACGGCGCAGTCATCGCCAATGCCGGTCACCACCGAGGCGCCATGGCGGGCGGCAAGTCGAATGCGCTCAATCAGCTTCTTTTCCCCTAACGGCATTCCGACTCACTATACCTCGGTGCCCGATAACCGAGGTAATTTGGCCGAATGGCCGTCGCCGGTTACCCTGCCTTGGTAACCGTCTCGGAAGGGCGTCTGAGGTTGACAGGGGGGATCAGGTTTGCTAACGTTTAACTCGCCGTTCACACACTTTGCCGAACCAAGTTCTGCAACCTGAACCAGTTGCGGTGAGTTTGGTTTTCGGCTTGCCTGGTTCCGATGTACCCGGGTAGGCCAGTCCGCATCTAAGCGGCTGGTGGAATCGGGATTCCGAGCTCGAGCAAGACCGTTCTGCTCCGGCCAGGATTCTGGAGTGAAATTCTTATACGGAAGTAGGCTTTTGCGTAAACGCTTTTATATCTTTTTCGTAGCGCGCGACGAAGCTGGGCAGCTTCGCAAGATCTCCATTCCCGTCCAATATCTGTACGTTCTTTTGGCCGGGGCGACGATCGGCGTGCTTTGCCTCACCGGCATCGCGAGTTCCTATACGCGGATGCTGCAGAAAGTCGCGCACTACAACCAGCTCCGCACTGAGCAGGAGCAGCTCAAAGACCGCTATTCGAAGCTCGAACAAGTTGCCAAAGAACGCGATATTCAAGTGGCTTCCCTGGGATCGCTGGCCAGTGAAGTCTCCGCCTTGTACGGTCTCAGGTCCGATCCCGCGATGGTTACCGCCTCGACCGAGCAGATTCAAGAGGCGCAGGTGCACTCTTCGCTCGACCAGCTTTATGCCCTGAAGCACACCGCTCTGAGCGGTGCCGCCAGCGTCGGTATTTCGCTCGGCCTGACCAAGAACTCCACCACCGCGGATTGGATCCGCGCCAATTCGGCTCCGAACCTCTGGCCGGTCGAAGGGCAGGTAACCGGCTCGTTCGGCGAGCGCATCGATCCGTTCAACGGAGAGGGTGCGTTCCACTCGGGCGTCGATATCTCCGCCGTTGTGGGTTCGCCCGTCATCGCCCCGGCCGACGGCGTGGTGACCTTTGCTGATTTCCTGGGCGGCTACGGACGCGCCATCATGGTCGACCATGGGCACGGCATCGCCACCCGCTATGGCCATCTTTCTAGCTTCGCCGTCACCGCCGGGCAGAACATCCACCGCGGCGACACCATCGGCTACGTGGGGCTGAGCGGCCGCTCCACCGGGCCTCATCTCCACTACGAAGTGCGGATCAACGACGTTCCCGTCAATCCTTACAAATACCTGCGGATGACCGTGGCTCATCTCGCCGGGTTTGCCGCGGGCTCGTAACCACTCACTCCGCAAGGTTCCCCCCCGCAGTTCAGAAATCACAACCGCACGTGATTGCCGTCATACAAAACCCCCTTCCCGCAGGTAGAATCATGGCGGCACGTTTCGGCCAGCGCGACCGAGAATGTTCAAGAAGATTCTGATTGCCAATCGGGGCGAGATCGCGGTGCGTGTCATTCGCGCCTGCCGCGAAATGGGTATCGGCACCGTCGCCGTTTATTCCGAGGTCGACCGGGCTGCGCTGCATGTCCGCAAATCCGACGAAGCTTACCTCATCGGTCCCGCGCAAGCCTCCGAGTCCTATCTCCGAATGGACAAGATTCTCGATGTTGCCAAGCGCTCGGGCGCTGAGGCCATCCATCCGGGCTACGGCTTTCTTTCGGAGAATGCGAAGTTTGCGCAGGCATGCAGCGATGCAGGCATCAAATTCATCGGGCCGACTCCGCACTCCATGAACCTGATGGGCTCGAAGACAAGCGCCCGCCAGCAAATGGAAAAGGCCGGCGTGCCCTTTGTTCCCGGAACCTCGCGCGGCCTGGCCTCCGCCGAGGAAGGCGAACAAGTCGCCGAACGCATCGGCTACCCGGTGATGCTGAAAGCCGCTGCGGGTGGGGGCGGCAAGGGCATGCGCCTGGTGCACACCCGCCAGGAACTTCGTTCCGCACTCGAATCCGCCCGCAGCGAAGCGCAGAGTTCTTTCGGAGACAGCGAAGTTTATATCGAGAAGGCGATCATCAACCCCCGCCACATTGAAATGCAAGTGCTGGCCGACGAGCACGGAAACACGGTCTGGCTCGGCGAACGAGAGTGTTCGATCCAGCGCCGCCATCAAAAGGTACTGGAGGAATCGCCCTCGCCGATCGTCGATCCGCTCATGCGCCGGCGGATGGGTGAAGTTGCGGTGAAGGTCGCGCAGGCTGCCGACTACACCAATGCCGGTACGATCGAGTTTCTCGTCGACGAGCAGAAAAATTTCTACTTCCTGGAGATGAACACACGCCTGCAGGTGGAACATCCGGTCACCGAGTTCACCACCGGACTCGATCTGGTGCATCTGCAAATCAGGATTGCGGCCGGAGAAAAATTGCCTTTCACGCAGTCGGAGGTGGCGATTCGCGGGCACGCCATCGAGTGCCGCATCTACGCCGAAGACCCCGACAACAATTACTTCCCCAGCCCGGGCAAGATCACCGTGCTTCTGCAGCCGTCGGGGCCCGGGATTCGGCGCGACAGCGGCATGTACGAAGGCTGGACGGTTCCGATGGATTACGACCCGCTGCTCGCCAAACTCGTCGGCTACGGAAGCGACCGGCAGCAGGCCATCATGCGCCTGCAGCGTGCGCTCTACGAATACTTCGTGGCGGGGATCAAGACCAACATCTCCTTGTTCCAGCGTATTCTGGGCGATGCGGATTTCCGGGCGGCAAAAGTCGATACCGGCTTCCTCGACCGCCTGCTCGCCAAAGGCAACCCGGAGGTCGTCTCGGTTGCTCCGGAGCGCGAGGTCAAAGCCATGGAGGCGATCGCGGCCATAGCGGCCGGAATGTTCGCCGTGCTCGATCCGGCCGCGTTGGGCAAGAACGGCGGCACGTCCGGAGATGGTTCCCAGGCTGTTCCGGCTCGCTCTCCATCGAACTGGAAACAGAGGGGGCGCTCGGAAACGCTGCGCTGATCTGGATCTTATGGTTTACGAAATCATCGTCGGAGGCATTCCGCATCGCCTGGAGCTCGAGAAGGTTACAGGTGTGTGGGAGTGCCGCTTGGACGGCAAGCAGGTGCAGGTTGATGCAGTGATTCCGCGTCGCGACGTGTTGTCGTTGCTCGTCGATGGACACGCCTACGAAATCAAGCGCGAGCAGAGCGCCACCGACCTCCACATGTGGGTGGGCAGCAGCCGCTTCGCGGTCGAGTTGCGGGATCCGCGATCGCTGCGCTCGCGCCAGAAAGCCGGCGCAGACGACACGGGTCCCAGGAAAATTGTGGCTCCCATGCCCGGCCGCATCGTACGTCTGCTGGTAGCGGAAAATTCCGAAGTCGAAGCGGGGCAGGGCATCGTCGTCGTGGAAGCGATGAAGATGCAGAATGAAATCAAGTCGCCAAAAAAGGGAGTCGTCAAGAAACTATCCGCCATATCCGGGACGGCCGTGAACCCCGGTGACGTTTTGGCCATCGTCGAATAAAGAGGGGCTCAGTTCTCCCAGGCCGGTTGGCGCATCGCGGGCATAATCGCAAGGCCAACCCGTTGCGGGACCAACCATCGTAAGGGCCCCGGCACCAAAGTCATCTCCAGGCGCCTCCCCGGCCCGCGTACCATGGAAGCAGACGGCGCCGCGCGGAGGTTCTTCGTGAAGCTGCAACGAATCATCAGTTTCGCCACTCTGGCAATCTCGATCCTCACCCTGGTGCTGGTGCTGAAGCGTCCCGCGCCGGTGGCACCCGCCCTCGCTCCCGCTGCGGCGGTTGCCCACGCGCAGTCCTTTCAGGAGAAGGTGAACCAACTCGCGCAGCCCAGGCCACCCGGCGAGGCGGAGAGTGAAGTGCGCATAAATTCCGAAGAACTGTCGTCCGCACTGGCACAAGCTGCCGGAATGCTGCCGGCCGCGAGCTCGGCGAATCCTTCCACGAACGCCCCATCCGGTTCCACTGCGGCCGGTCCTACGATGGAGTTCCCCGGCGCGGTTCCGAATATCAAGGATTACCAGGTCGCCATGGATGGAGACGTCGTTCGGGGCCAATTTCTAACGCAAATCGCGGGCAAGGACGTCTACCTCACTCTCGCCGGCCATCTCGGGGCGAAGGATGGTTACGCCACGTTCGATGCCACCGAAGTCAAGGTCGGCGATCTCTCCGTACCGGCATCGCTGGTCAATGACGTATTGCAGAAAAAACTGGCCGAGCAGCGCGATCAGCTCAAACTGCCAAATAACGTCAAAGACATCAGGGTGGAGAACGGCGAACTCGTATTCGTCGAGAAATAGCCGGCTGCAGAAAACACGCGACCCGAACCCGGCACAAAATGCCGGACAAACACTCACTCGCTACCTGTAAAGCAAAATCTGCCTCTTGCCCGACACGATAGTTTCCCTTTCCAAGAAGCTTCTAATTTCCATCTAATCTGGTTTTAATCGCGACCGTTTCCAATCGAACTCATGACAAGTTTCCCGGTCCCGCCCAGCCATGCCGACCGCGTCCTGGTGGCTAGCCCCAGCACTTGGGTGCGCCAGCGCGTTCTTGATAGTCTACGTTCTCCCTTGCGCCGCTTCGAACAAGCCAGCGGAGGAGCCGAAGCGCTGGTCCATTTGGAGAGTGGTATGTGGCAGGCGCTGTTTCTCGATCGCCGGCTGCCCGACCTCGATGCCGAAGAGCTGAGCCAGACCGTCCGGCAGCGCTTTCCGGGAATCGAAGTTGTACTCCTCGATCGGGATGCGGAGGCCGAATCCAGCCTCGTCGATGACGAACAGAATCGGTTTCCGAAACCGTACGATGCCGGGGTTCTCGCAAGCCGCGCCGGATCCGACGACCTGCCTCGGCCGCGTTCCGCACCCACTGCGGCCGCGCCCATCTTAGCAGGCGCCGAGGTCTTGTCTCGGGATCCGTCCACGATCGCCGCTCCTTTGCCGGGAATGATCGGCAAGTCCAGCGTTATGCAGCCCGTTTATGCTCGGGCGAGACTGCTTGCGCCGCGCACGACCACCGTGCTGATCACGGGCCCAACCGGCTGCGGCAAGGAAGTCGTCGCCCGCGCCATCCATCAGTTGAGTCCCCGAGCCGCCCGCACCTTCGCGGTCGTCAATTGCGCCGCGATTCCCGAAACTCTGCTCGAAGCCGAACTTTTCGGATATGCTCGCGGCGCCTTCACTGGAGCCATGCAATCCTATGCCGGAAGAATCCAGGCGGCGCAGGGAGGCACGCTCTTCCTCGACGAAGTCGGTGAGATGCCCTTGAGTCTGCAGCCGAAGCTGCTTCGCTTTCTCGAGCAGAAAGAACTGCAGCGCCTGGGGAGCGCCGAGGTCGTGCGCGTCGATGCTCGCGTCGTCTCCGCTACCAATGCGCACCTGCTCAGCCTCGTCCGCGAGGGGAAATTCCGCGAAGACTTGTATTACCGCCTCTGCGGCTTCCCCATTGAAATCCCGCCCTTGCGCGACCGCTGCGAGGATATTCCGCAACTGGCGATCCACTTTCTCGAAAAGTATGCCGGCAGCCAGCCCGCGCCGCAATTGTCTTTCTCCGCCCTGCAGCTGCTGAAAGCACATTCCTGGCCGGGGAACATCCGGGAACTGCAGAATGTGATGGAGCGCGCGCTGATTCTATCTGAACAGCAGCCCATGATTCACACCGAGCACCTTTTGCTTGCGGATTCGGGCTTGCGCACCGGCCATTAGGGCGAGACTGGTTGGCCCGGCCGACGGCGATCACGACCACAATCCGACATGCCGGCGCCGTGTGCGGTAGGTCGTCTTCATCCGTACTTCGAATAAGAGCGTTTTAAGGCAATTTATGCCGGGCTGGCACCGCTCTTGCAATGCAATCTTCATGTCCACCAATTTTCCGGCACCACGAGATCCGGCGCGCGACCCCGAGCATCCGCTGGCCCGCGCCTTTGCCTCGTTTACCGAGGCGGCGGGTTCGCTCGAGCGCACATATGGTCAACTGCACGGGCAAGTGGCTCACCTGCGCCAGGAACTCGAAGTCACCAACCGCGATCTTGCGACCAGTCTCGAAGAGAATCATCGCATGCGTGAGCGTCTCCGCCGCATCCTTGAAGGCTTGCCGTGCGGCGTCCTGGTGATCGAGAACGAAGCCCGTATTCTGGCTCTCAACCCCGAGGCGGCGCGACTGGTTGGTGGGAATTTCGAATCCACGGTCGCCCTGCCGGCGGCGCTCACCGCGGCGCTCGAGCGCGCTCGCCGGACCGGGGAGGAGCCGGAATTGCCGCTCTCCGATCTCAGTCCTTCGGTTCCGCCCCATTCGGTGTGGGTCGCCATCCGCCATGCTTGGCTGGAACAAAACGAGGCCCGCGCCACTTCGGTGTTCATCCTGCGCGATGTCAGCGAGGCCAAGAAACTCGAACGCGATCGTGAACATCTGCGCCGCCAGCAGGCCCTGGTCGAGATGTCGGCGCTGCTGGCGCACGAGATCCGCAACCCCCTGGGCAGCCTGGAACTGTTCGCCGGACTTCTGGCGGAAGGCAATCTCGAAGGCGAAAGCCGCAGCTGGATCGAACACGTGCAGGCTGGCCTACGCACGCTCTCCGCCACCGTCAATAATGTGCTTCATCTGCACAATACCCCCCAGCCCGAACTTGCTCCGACCGATGCCGGCGAGCTCCTGGACTGGGCCTACAATTTTCTGTTGCCGCTCGCCAAGCAGGCGCGGGTCGAAATGCAAGTCATTAACGGCTTGCAAGGCGTCACGGTGAATGCCGATCGCCACCGCCTCGAGCAGGTGCTGCTCAACCTTGCGCTCAACGCGCTGCGCTTCATGCCGGGGGGCGGATGGCTGAGTATTCGAGGCATCGAGCGCGCATCGGTCGAAGATCGACAGGGCGAGCCTGGGGGCGTCGAAGCCGGTGGTATCGAAATCAGTGTGCGCGACACCGGCCCGGGCATTGCGCCCGAGGACTTGCCACGAATTTTTGAGGCCGGGTTCAGTACCCGGCCCGGCAGCTCCGGCCTTGGTCTTGCCGTCTGCCGCCGTATTCTTGAACAGCACGGAGGCTCGATCTCGGCCGAGAGCCGTCCCGGTCATGGCGCCACCTTCTGCCTCCGGCTGCCCCATAACCACGGAATGTCGCTGAGGGAATCAGGAGACCAACGATGAAACGTCTGCTCATCGCCGACGACGACGCCGGCATGCGTGCCGCTCTCGAAGCTCGCTTCCTGCGACGCGGATGGCTGGTCGATGTTGCGGTGAACGGCACCGAAGCGCTGGAGAAGTTTCGCGCCGGCTTGCATTCCCTGGTCATCACCGACGTGCGGATGCCGGGCCGGGATGGGTTCGAGCTCATGCGCGAGGTGCAGACTTCGTCGGCACGGACGGCCGTCATCCTGCTGACCGCCTACGGTTGCGTGCCGGACGCGGTCGAAGCCATGCGCAGCGGCGCCTGCGATTATCTGGTCAAGCCCGTCTGCTTCGAAAAACTCGAACTCGCCGTGGAGCAGGTTCTGCGCCGCGCCGAACAGCTGAGCAAAGAGACGGAAACACTCGTCGGTCACTCTCCCGCATGGGAGAATGCACTGGATTGTGCACGGCAGGCAGCCGCTACCGATGCGGACGTACTGATCGAGGCGGAAAGCGGGACCGGCAAGGAGCTGATTGCCCGCCTCATCCACCGCCTGAGCCGACGTAAAGCGGGGCCATTTGTCGCCCTGAACTGCACCGCCTTTCCCGAGACCCTGCTCGAAAGCGAATTGTTCGGCCACGCTCGCGGTGCCTTTACCGGAGCGGTGGGCGCCCGCCCCGGCAAGTTCGAGATGGCGAGCGGAGGCACCCTTCTGCTCGATGAGGTAGGCGAGATGCCTCTGGCCCTGCAGCCGAAACTGCTGCGCGCTCTGCAGGAGCGCGAATTCGATCGCCTCGGATCCAACCAGACCGTGCGCGTCGATATTCGCGTCATCGCCACCACCAATCGTCCCCTCGAAGCGGCCGTCGCGGAAGGCCGCTTCCGCGCCGATCTCTACTACCGTCTGAATGTGATTCCGCTCTCGCTGCCGCCGCTGCGCGACCGCGCCAACGACATTGCGGAGCTGGCGGAGCATTTTGCCGCGATCTACGCCGCTCCCGGAAGCGGTGCCCGCTTATCCCGCGAACTGCTCGTCCGCCTCGAACAGCATACTTGGCCGGGTAACGTGCGCGAACTGGCGAACTTCGTGCGCCGCGCGGTGGCGTTGTCACGCGGCGGCGACATCGGGGTCGAGGCCCTGGAGCACGGAAAAAATTCCCTCGCCAAGCGCTTGCCCGAAAACGGCCCGTTGGCGCGTCCCGCCCGCTCTCCGGAATGGAAACCCGGGCTCTCGCTCGACGAAATGGAACGTCAGCTTTTTGCCATGACCCTCGAATCGACCGGCGGCAACCGCGCTCGGGCGGCGGAGTTGCTCGGCGTGAGCCTGCGCACGGTGCGCAATAAAGTCCGCGAGTTTGGCCTGCCGCCACGCAACACCTATCGCCACGAGGCCGCGAGTTCTGAGGTTCGCAACCGCAACTCTATGAGCCCCATCGATACCACGAACAAGGAGCAGCCATGCCCATGATCGATACCCCGCTGATGCGTGGTCTGGAGCGCGTGCTCGATCTGAGCGCGACTCGCCATCAGGTCATTGCCACCAACCTGGCGAACGTCGATACCCCGGGATACCGCACGCGCGACGTACGTCCCTTTGCCGGCGAGATTGAGCAGGCCATGGCAGGCGAGGAATCCCCGATCGGCGGCTTCACGCCGGTGGTGCACGAAATCCCCGGGCTGCTCGAGCGTCCCGATGGCAATAACGTGTCGGTCGAGCGCGAATCGCTCTTGCTTGCCCAGAACCAGTTGCGCTTTCAGGTGGCGGTGCAGTTCCTGAAAGCCGAGTTTCACCGATTGTCGACCGCGATCAGCGGAGGGAGCACGTCATGAATCTATTCGGCATGTTGGAAGTGAGCGGCTCGGCGCTGGGCGCCGAACGGCAACGCGCGGAGGTCGTGGCCAGCAACATGGCCAACGCCCAAACCACGCGTACTCCGGCAGGGGGGCCTTATCGCCGCCAGTTGGTGGTCTTTCAGTCGCAGCGCGTGCCCCGATTTTCGCTGGCGCTCGCCGGGGGTCTGCAACGGGAAAATTCTTCCGCGGTGCGCGTGGCCGCGGTGGTCCCCGATCAGCGACCGCCGGTGATGCGGTTTGAACCGGGGCATCCCGATGCCAACGCCGAAGGCTACGTGGCGTATCCCCAGGTCGACCCCATCGAAGAGATGACCGATCTCCTCGGTGCGGTGCGGGCCTATGAACTGAACGCTTCCGCGGTGCAGGCGACAAAAAACATGATCACGCAGTCGCTGGATCTATTGCGCTAGTCCAGAGGAACCAGAGGTTGAAGCCATGAACAATTCGATTTCGCCAATTCGCATATTGCCCGCCGACATCACTCCCTCCACCGCCGCCTCTCCCGAGGATGGAAAATTCCTGGAGACGCTGCAACAGTCGATTGATCAGGCCGAAGGCGCCCAGGGAGATGCGGCCACGCAGGTGGCTCAGCTTCTCAACGGCAAAGGCGCCGACCTGCACAGCGCGATGATTGCGGTCGAAAAGGCCGATCTGTCGTTTCAGCTGATGATGCAGGTGCGCAACAAGATCGTGCAGGCGTACCAGACGATTTCGAGCATGCAGTTCTGAACCGCAGTCGCCCCAACCTAGCTGGGGCGCAGTTTACCGCGGAAAGCGGACATTGACCGGTAGGAGTTTCACGATTTGAACCAGGGCCTCAAACAAATCCAGGACTTTCTTCGCGGCTTGAGCTTGCAGCAGAAAGCGCTGCTGGCGGGCGGCGCCGCGGTGGTGGGCCTGACGCTGTGGCTGTTCACGGGTTTGCTTGATCACAAGAACATCGTTCTCTACTCCGGACTCAAGCCGCAAGATGCGCAGTCGATGGGCACGCGTCTTGCCGCCAAGAACATCCCTTACGAGATTTCCCCCGATGGCGCGAGCGTCCTCGTTCCCTCCGACAAGGTTGATTCCGCGCGGCTCGAAACCGCGGCGCAGGGCCTGCCGCGCAATGCCCGCCTGGGCTTTGAACTGTTTGATACTCCGAACTGGGCGGGATCGGACTTCAGTGAAAAGGTGAACTATCAACGCGCGCTCGAGGGCGAACTGGAGCGCACGCTGCAAACCCTGAACGAAGTCGAAGCCGTGCGCGTCCACCTGGTGCTGCCGCGCGAGTCGCTGTTCACCGAGCAGGAGCATTTATCGAAGGCGGCGGTCATCGTGAAGACCAAAGGCGGAACCCTTTCCCGCGAAGCGCAGCAGGCCATTCCGCAACTCGTGGCCAGCGCCGTCGATGGCCTGCGGCCGGAAAACGTCACCGTCGTCGACGCCGAGACGGCGACGCCCTTTTTGTCGCGGCGCGGTCCGTCCGGCCGGGCTTCTTATGATTCCGACGATGAACTTGCCGCCGCCGCGGTGCACGCCCTCGAACCGGTGGTCGGCGCCGAACACGTGCGTGCCAGCGTGCATGTCGACTACGACCTCAGCAGCAGCGAAGAGTCTTCCGAAATCTACGATCCCAAGTCAGCCGCCACCATTGCCCAGCAGCATTCCGAAGAGCTTGCCGGAGGTGCCAATCCGGCGGGCGTGCCCGGCGTCGCGAGCAACGTTCCGGGAGCCACCGCCGCCAGCCCGGCCGTCATTACGGCCCTCGACAACCAGAGTTCGAAAACCGAGAGCTCGACGTTTGCGGTCAGCAAGAATATCCGCCACGTTACCAACCCGGCGGGACGCGTGCGCCGCATCACCGCGTCGGTGCTGGTCGATGACGCCGTGGATAGCAAGCAGGAAAACGGGAAATCCACCACCGTTCGGCGGAAACGCACGCCGGAAGAAATGGCGGCCATCGAAAAGCTCGCTCGCGCCGCGATCGGCGTCGACGACCAGCGTGGAGATCTGCTCGCGGTCGAGAACCTCTCGTTCCAGACCGCTCCCGTCGAGACACTGGCCGCCCCCGGCAAACTGGAAAAATATCGCCTCCTGATCCAGCCTTGGGCGGGAGCCTTCCGCTACGTGGGAATTACGCTACTGTTTCTGCTGGTTTATGCGCTGGTGCTGAATCCGGTAAAGAAGCAGGCGATTGCCGCTTTTAAGGCCATCCCGACGCGACTGTCGACTCCTCTCGCCGCCGGAGCGCCCGCCAATGTCCTCGGCGCCATCGAACTGCCCGCCGGCAGCGATGAAGCCAAACGCGCCGGAGCGATGAAAAAAGAACTGACCGACAAGATCAAGGCAGAACCGGCCGCCGCCAGCCGCCTGGTGCAGACCTGGATCCGGGATCCGAAGGCGAAGTAGCCCGCACGGAACGCAAGCCGAACGAACGATGCAGTAGGAAAGGAACCAAGACAATTACCAGGAACCGAAAACCATGACCGCCTCCGTTGCTAATCCGGGATTGCAAAAAGCGGCCATTCTGATGGTCTTGCTCGGGGAAGAGGCCGCCACTCAAATCTACCGCAATCTGCCCGAACTCGACGTGCAGCGCTTGACCCGGCGCATCGCCGAGCTCGAGCACTTCAAGCCCGAGACCGCGATTGCCGTGCTCGAGGAGTACTACCAGCTCACACTCACCCAGGGCTATCTGGCCGAAGGTGGTCCGGAATACGCGCAGAAGCTGCTGGTGAAAGCCTTTGGCGAGGCGGGCGCCACTCGTCTGCTTGACCAGGTCAGAAGTTCGATGGAACAGAATGCAGTTCACCTCGAAAGCCTGCAGGAAGCTGATCCGCAACAGTTGGCCAAGTTCCTCGAAGTCGAGCATCCGCAAACCATCGCTCTCATCCTGGCCCATCTGCACGCCCGGCAAGCGTCGGCGCTGTTGTTGCGCTTGCCGGAAGAAGTCCGCGCGGAAACCGTAAAGCGGCTCGCGCAGTTGCGCCAGTTTTCTCCCGACGTTGCCCAGAAAGTTGCCCTGGCCCTGAACAAGCACCTGGAGTCGGTCGGCGAACAGAGCCGGCGCGCCTATGCCGGTTTCAAAGGTGCTGCCGACCTGCTCAACCAGCTGGAGCCGATCAAAAGCAAGAGCATTCTGGAGATCATCGAGAAGGACGATCCCAAAATGGCGCTCGGCATTCGCAATCTGATGTTTACCTTCGAAGATCTGCTCGGTGTGCCCGAAGCGGGTATTCGCGAACTGCTCGGGCAGCTCGACAAGAAGACCCTGGCCCTGGCCCTGCGCGGCGCAACCGAGGAACTCAAGAATCTGATCTTCAAGTGCATGTCCTCGCGCGCCGTCGACATGCTGAAGGAAGACATGGAGGTGTTGGGTGCGGTGCGCGCCAAAGACGTCAATCAGGGGCAACGCGAGATCGTGGAAACGGCCCGCCGTCTCGAAGCCGAGGGCAAGTTGGTCTTGAGCGCGGAGTCGCAGGAGGAGTATGTCGTCTAGCGCTCCCCAGCGGCAGCTGGTTGCCGACGCCGCGCCCTTCTCCTATCCCGATGCCGGCCTCGCCGGCGGCGTCGCGGGCAGTGAATCCGGCGCCGGCCAGTCGGCCGAAGAGCGAACTCGCCGGCAGCAAGCCGAAGCTTTCGAGCAGGGACGGCAAACCGGGCAGGGGCAGCTTCGCGCGGAACTTGAAACCGCACTCGCCAAGAACCGCGAGCAGGTCGGGCGCGCACTGCAGGAGTTCGTGCGCGAGCGCCGGGATTACTATCGCCGCATCGAAGGTGAGGTCGTCGCTCTGGCGCTGGCTATCGCGCGCAAGATCCTGCATCGCGAAGTGCAAATCGACCCCCATGCGCTGGCGGGCATTGTTCGCGTCACGCTCGAGAAACTCGATACCGGCACGACCGTCAATCTGCAGGTTCATCCCCGGGAGGCTACCGAATGGCGCCACTATTTCGCCTGTCAGGCGGGAGACGGGCCCGCTCCCGAGGTGCACGAAGACCCGGGGATGGCTCCCGGGGAATGCCGCATCGAAACCTCGCTCGGCTCAACCGAAGTTGGTCTCGAAGCTCAGTTGCGGGAGATTGAAACTGGATTGCTCGATCTGCTCGCGGAAAGGCCGGGCGAACGCTCCAGCCCCTCGCCCGCATCGGCTCCCCCCGCCGCGCCACGCCCCCATCCCGAGACTCGTCCATGAGCACGCCGCCGACTGCGCCGATCCTGGCCGCCTACTTTTCGCACCTCGAATCTTCTTCCGCTCTGCGTTGGCGCGGCCAAGTCATCCAGGTGGTTGGCCAGCTCGTCGAATCCGAAGGACCTTTTTGCACGGTGGGCGAGGCCTGTGAGATCATCGACTCCCGCGGCCAGCACTGGCCGGGTGAGATTGTCGGCTTCCGCGGGCACACGGTTCTATCCATGGCCCTCAGGCGCCCGACCGGTATCCGCTACGGCGATCAAGTCGTCGTCTGGGGACGCCGTCCGTCGTTGCGCCTCAGCGATCAGCTTCTCGGCCGGGTGCTCGACGGTGCGGGAAATCCCATCGACAGCCTTCCCGCTCCGGTCTGCCGCGAGCGCTTTCCACTCGATCACGATGCTCCGCTCGCCCTCGACCGCACTCCCATTCGTCATGCCCTCGGTTGCGGCATTCGCGCCATTGACGCGTTCCTTACCTGCGGCCGCGGCCAGCGTGTCGGCATCTTTGGCGGCAGTGGTGTCGGCAAGAGCACGCTCATCGGCATGATGGCCCGCAACACCAACGCCGACCTCACCGTCCTCGGACTGATCGGCGAGCGCGGACGCGAAGTGGGAGAGCTTCTGGACTCGCTCGGAGAGCAGGGCCGCCGCCGTTCCGTCGTCGTCGTCTCCACCTCCGACCAGGATCCCCTGCTGCGGATCCGCGCCGGTCTCGCAGCCACCACCATCGCCGAATATTTCTGTGCTCGCGGCAAGCACGTGCTGCTGGTTGTCGACTCGCTCACCCGTCTGGCCATGGCGCAACGCGAAATTGGATTGGCTGCCGGCGAGCCCCCCACTGCCAAAGGCTACACGCCCTCGGTGTTCACTCTGCTCGCCCGGCTCATTGAGCGCGCCGGATCCTACAGCTCCGGCACCATCACCGGCTTCTACACGGTGCTCATGGAAGGGGACGACGAAAATGATCCCCTGGTCGATGCCGCCCGTGCACTGCTCGACGGCCACATCATGCTCGATCGCCGGCTTGCCGCGCAGAGCCACTATCCCCCCATCTCCATCCTCGACAGCATCAGCCGTATCATGCCGGCCGTTGTTTCCGCGGACCATCTGGCGAAAACGAATCTGCTCCGCCGTCTTTTCGCGGCCTACAAGGCTTCTGAAGAACTCATCCGTATTGGCGCGTACCAGAAAAACAGCGACCCCGATCTCGATCGCGCCATCGGGCTCATGCCCTTGCTTCGCGAATTCCTGATGCAGTCCTCGAAGGAAGTTGCCGGCATGAAAGACTCTCTCGACCGCCTCATCGCGCTCCCGGTCTGAAATTATGGTGAATGTGTTCCTCTAGGAATCGTCCTACAAATTATGTCTTTCCGCTTCGCTCTCGATCCCCTCCTCCGCCTCCGCAAAAGCATCGAACGGCAGCGCACTCTCCAACTGCAGCAGGCCAGCCTCGCAGTCACCCGGGCCCAGGATCGGTTGGCGCAGCTGGACCGCTTCCTCGCCGATTCCGCGTGTTCCGATTCCGCTGGCCTGCTTGCCGGGCGAGCCGCTGCCGAACTCCAGTTCGCTTCCGTCCTCAGTGAGAATCTGCATCGCTTTCGCCAGGAACTGCAGTCCGACATCCACAAGCTCGAAGTCCTGCGGCAGCAAGCGGCCACTGCGTACCAGCAGGCTTACCGCGAACGTGAAGTCCTCGAAACTCTGCGTGCGCGGCAGCACCGCGAATACCAGCGGGAACAATCCCGCCGTGAGCAACAGGAACTGGATGCCGCGCACCTGTTGCAACGCTGGCATCACCGCGCGCCACCCTCTTAACTCGGCAGGCTGATTTTGCCGGGATGCACCCGGCAACCCTTGCCCGCATTCCCGGTCCGCACGATGCGGCTTGCTGTGTCACCACCCGCCGGTTTGCTCGGAAGTCACTGAAATTGCAGTTGTCACTGCCCGCATTTCGCAGGCAAAGTCAGGCTGGCCACAATTGGCGCGTCGAGTGCAATTAATCGCCTGGTACTGCGATGAACCTAGACGCGATTCTCAGTTCGGCGACCATGCCGGCGGTTCCGACCGCGGCCCGAGCAACCTCGTCGGCATCGACAGGCTTCGGGGACACGCTCGCTTCGTCCATGTCGGAGTCGGCGCCGGCACATTCTGCGGCTCCGTCCCTCGCCGGTCCAGCGGCGGCAAGTACCCATCCGAATGCAGCCGCGAAAACCGATTCGGAGTCCGCCGGCCAAGCCGCTACCAATCCTGCTTCCAAATCGAATCCCAGCCCGTGGCCGGCCCGCAATGCGGATCGGTCAAGTGTGCTTTCGAAGTCCGCGAACAAATCCGACGGCCAGAGCAACACGGATCCCGCCCGCGCACAGTTGGCGACCGCCGCCGCAATTCTCCCATCCACGTCCTTGCCGGTGATCGCGGTTCTCGAGCCATCGGGTCTTGCCGCCTTCGCGGGATGCTCCAGCGGGTTTTCGAACCCGACAAGCGCACCGGCCAGCACGCACGCAACCTCATCAGTGTCAATTCCGCAGGACGTTTCGCTTCCTTCGAATCTGGCCGTGCCAGGAGGCTCTGTTCCATCCGACCCGCCGAAAGCGCTATCGCAAGATCAGCTCGGCCGCGCCGCAACCTCGGGCTCGACGTCAAACTCGATACCTGGTGTTCCGCTCCCCATGACCGCGCCGGCACTGCAGGGCCAAGCTCTCGCCGATTTCGGGACCTGGAATTGGTCTCCTGCGGGAGAGGCTGATTCCGGCGAAACCGGCAACCTGTCTTCGTCGGGCCTGTCCGACGCCGGGAACACGGCCTTCGCTTCTGCTCCCCGGTTTACCAACTCACCCGGTCCAACCGGCCTGACGGCAGCGCAATCTGCGATGGCTGCGACGAACGCCTCGTCGGCACCAGGTATGGGCGCGGCGGCAAACCAACCGTCTTCCACGCTCGTTTCGCCAGGCACGGTTGCGCCACCGAGCATGATTGCTCCCCCGGCAACGGAGCCCGCAGCGCTCCCCAATCGTCTCGCGGACAATTCCTCAAGCCAAGGAGCGCATTCGGCGGTCGCAATTGCAAGTCCAAGTCCCGAGGCGCCGACGGCTTTCGCCCTGTCCTCGCGGATTTCCCTCGCCTCGACGCTAACGACATATGCGCCCCAATCCCAGGGCAATGGCAGCCTGGCGCCCGCAACCCGGCCTGGCAACGCAAAGCAGCCGCCGACGCTTCAGGCAGGCAATGCCAAAGCGGGCGAGAGGTCCTCGGCCAACGCGCCGGTCGCCGATTTGCCCACCGGCCCTGCATCAGACTCGGCCCAGACGGGCGGCAAGACCGCGTCCGGACAAACCGAGTCTGAGGAGGCTTCTTTTGCCGCCCCTCCCGTCCCCACGGAGCACGCCAACGATACTGCGGACCATGACGCGAGCGACTCGGGCAATCGCGGCGAGAGCTCGCCGTGGACGGCGACTTCGAACCTCGCGCCGAGTTTAGGTGACGCCAATTCCCCAGGCGCGACCGTCGCAGATGTTTCCAATAATGCTCGCATTGAAACTTCTGCGCACCCGGTGACCGCAGCGTCGCAAAACACAACCGCAGACAAGAAACCCGCCGGAGCCGTCCCATCCGGTGCCACTCCGTCGGAGATGCCGTCACCCGGACTCGGTTCCCACAATGTAGCCGCCGTCTCGGGAAACGAGACTCCGGCGACACTCACGGCTCCGATTGCGTCGCCCGCCGGTTTCGTCGCGCGCGAAGCCCCAGCGTCCGGCGTGAGCGAAGTGGCGTCCAGCTCTCCCCAGATCCACCAAATGCTTGACTCCGCGCCACCCCCATCTCCGGCCACGCCGGCTCCGCCGCTAACGCCCGATTCGGCCGCCGCGATGCAGATGAATGGCCAGATGCACGTCGGTATCCGCACCGACGCCTTTGGCGCGGTGGAGATTCACACGGTCGTTCAGCAAAGTCAGGTTGGCATTACAGTGCACTCGGACCGCGATCTCACCCGCTGGTTCAGTTCCGAGGTTCCCAGCCTCAATTCCGGCCTGAACGAGCATCACCTGAACCTCACCGGCGTCGATTTCGATAACGCTCGCTCCGGCATCCAGACTGCGACCGGCTTTCAGCAGGGCCAGCAGCGGCAAACTTTCTCACAAACCCAGGGCTCGCAATCCGCCGCCTCATCAGGCGCCGTCTCGCCCGACGCCGACGGCGATAGCGAGCCCGCAACCACCAGTATTCTCCCGTCAGAGCTGCGCACCGGACTTGGCGGGAATCGCGTCAGCATTCTCGTTTAGGAGGGCACGCTCATGTCCGTCTCGCTATTGCAAATGCTCCACGCCGCCACTCCCGCCGCCTCCCGATCGTCGGCAGCCTCGCCGGCGGCCACTTCCCCGTCTTCGTCCTCGTCTACCGCACCCGGAGTGGACCTGACCAACACCTTCCTGCAGTTGCTGTCGGTGCAACTCGAAAACCAGAGCCCGATGAACCCGGTCGATCCCAATCAGTTCGTGACCCAGCTGGCAACCTTCGACTCGCTCGGCGAACTCACCCAGATCCAGTCGCTCATGCAAACGCTCGTGAACGACGTCGGTGGCACCGGTTCGGCTTCCGGCGCCGCTGCCAGTGCCACCCCTGCCAACGCCACAACGAGCCTAAATTCTATTTCTCACTAAGGAGCTTCTATGCCCGATTTCTCAGTACCTCTTTCCGGATTGGACGCCAGTTCCGCTGCGCTTGCCACCACCGCCAACAATCTGGCTAACCTCAACACGGTCGGTTACAAGGACCAGCAGATCCAGTTTTCCGACTTGTTTTACCAGAATCTCGGCTCGGATGGCGCTGGCGACCCCATCCAGCGAGGTGCGGGCGTCCAGGTCAGTTCTCAGCCCACCGACTTCACGCAGGGAGACGTCACCTCCACCGGCATTGACACCGACGTCGCCATCAATGGCAACGGCTTCTTTGTGGTGCAGCAGAACGGAGTCCAGACCTATACGCGCGCCGGCAATTTCGAGGTGGGCACCGACAACCTGCTCGAAACCTCCGACGGCCAGGACGTCCTCGGATACCCGGCCACGAATGGCGCCATTAATACCAGCGGGGGATTGAGCACGATCGCCCTCGGAGCCGGAACCAGCAGCCCCGCGACTGCGACCGCCAATCTACAGATGACCACGAACCTGGACGCCACCGGGGGCGTGGGTTCGACCTATTCGACCCAAGCCACCATCTACGATTCGCTCGGTGCCCCTCACCAGCTCACCATCACCTACACCAACACCGCGACCAACACCTGGAGCTACCAGGTGTCTATTCCCGCCACCGACCTCAGTCCCATTAATGGCGTGGCTCAGACCGGAGTACTGCAGACTGGCACGTTGACCTTCAACGGCGATGGTGTCCTGACCTCGGATACCGAGGGAGCTGGCGGGGCGACCAACACCCCACCGGTCGACATCACGGGCATTCCCATCACCGGATTCGCCGATGGAGCCAGCAACCAGACCTTCAGCTGGAACGTACTCAAGGGGAAGTCTCCAGTCATCACGCAACTAGCGGCCGCCAACAGCACCGCCTCCATCCAACAAGATGGCACCGCCAGCGGCACCCTGCAGAGTTTCACCATCGGTTCCGATGGCACCATCACCGGATCGTTCAGCAATGGAACTACCGCTACCCTCGGACAGATCGCTCTTGCCAGTTTCGCCGACCAGCAGGGCCTCTCCCGCAATGGGGACAATACCTATTCCCCCACCCTTGCCTCCGGTCAGCCCACCATCGGCGCACCGACCAGCGGCGGACTCGGCAGCATCACCGACGGCGCCCTCGAGCAGTCCAACGTCGATATCGCCACCGAATTCGCGAACCTCATCGTCGCCCAGCGCAGCTATGAAGCCAACGCGCGCGTTGTGACCACCTACGATCAGATCGCGCAGGACACGATCGCGCTCAAACAGTAAAGAAGAGAGGCTTGTGCCGGGACCGACGGGTCGGTCGGTCCCGGCCGAGCGCCGGTTCGGCGGTTCAGGATTTTGGTATCCGGGCAGGGCCGCGACCCGATCCGATCGTCGTCGAACAACAGCTCGGGCTTGCGCTCAGGTTTTGGTCTTTCTCATGAGGGTGTTCTTAGAAACACGCTCACCGTGGCAACTTCCTTTCCGGCTGAGCGGAGGCGAAAATCTGCGTTCCCGCAATCCTGTGATTCCAGCCCGTTTTGTCCCAGCGCCCTTTGGGTCGCCGGAAGGTCAGTCCCGGCACGCGGCTTGCAAACATCGCTATCATGCCGGACCAGCAAGAGGTTTCCGCGCCCAAACGCGGTGGCCAAACAACCAACAAGAAGAGCCGCGGCTGGCTAGCCGCTTTGCTCGTGCTCGGCCTGGGCGCGGTCGTCGTCTTCTTCTGGTTGCGACCCGAGCGTTCGACGAGCGCCTCGGAAAGCGCCGCCTCTGAGGCCACACTGGCGCTCGAACCTTTCATTGTCAATCTTGACGGCTCCGGCCAACGCGCTTACCTCCGTGTCGGAATCACACTCGCGCTGGCGCATCCTCTTCCCCGCCACCAGCGCGAAGGGGCGCCGATTGCTCTGGTGCGTGACTGCATTCTGTCGGTGCTCGCTACGGCGCAGCCCGACCAGCTGTTAACGGTCGAAGGCAAGCGCCAGCTCAAAAACGGACTGCTCAAGGCGCTCGAGGAGCGGGCGCCTCAGCTCGCTGTCCAGGATGTCTATTTCACAGAGTTTCTGGTGCAGATGTAGATAGCGCAAATGGAAACGCGCACTTGTACACGCTCGAGATGTACATGGTCGCAAGGGAAAGAGTGAAAATCGAATGGCCGCCGCCGCCCAACCTAAGATCGAAACTCCAGTCGCCGATCCCATGGCCGAGCGCTGGGTGCATGTCGAGGCGCTGCCGTGCCTGCTCACCATCGAAATCTCGGTGCCCGGCTTCACCGTTGCCGATCTTCTTCACCTGCAGAAGGGGCGCATCATTGCCACCCGCTGGACTGTCGGGCAAGACGTCCCCCTGCGGGTCAATGGCGAATTGATCGCCTGGAGCGAGTTTGAAGTTGTGCAGGACCGCCTCGCCGTGCGCTTGACGGAGCTGGCGTAGAGGGCATTCGGACTATGGAACTGGGACGGAATGGAGTCGCACAAAGATGAAAGTTCTGGAAATGGAAATCACGCCGGCGCAGATTCCGCCGATTCAGGTCCAGGCACAAGGCGGCTGGCCGCGTTTTTGCGCGCTCGCCATCGGCCGCCTGCGGTGTTTCTGGCACTTCGCGCTCGCCGGTGCCAAGCGCAAGCACAAATTGCTGGTGGTGCGCGAAACCGCCGGCCTTGGCGACCGCCGCTTCGTCTCCGTGATCCAGTTCGAGCGTCTGCGCTTCCTCGTCGCTTCCGGCCCCTCGTCGATCAGCTTGCTGGCCCAGCTGCCTGACGACCCAACCGATGGTCAACAGCCCGGCAATCGAGCCGGAGAAGGAAACTGATGCGCCTCACGGCAAGACTTTGTGTTCGTGGGATGATCGGCTTCGGGCTTCCACTGTTGACCGCGGCACCGCTCTGGGCACGTCGGCAGGCGGCGCCCGGCCTCTCGCTGCCCGGCCTTTTACCGGGCGCCTCGGCGCCCGGCAGTTCCGCCCCCTGGAACATCGTCCTGCTGCTCACCCTGCTGACGCTGATTCCCGCCATCGTACTGTCGATGACTCCGTTCGTGCGCCTGCTCATCGTCTTTCATTTTCTGCGACAGGCGCTCGGCACCCAAACCGCGCCCAGTAATCAGACTTTAATCGGACTCGCCCTCATCCTTACTTTTTTCCTCATGCAGCCGGTCGGCGCCGCCATCTATACCGATGCCATCGTTCCCTTGGACGCCGGACACATCACCGCGATGGCCGCCCTCGATCGCTCCGTCGTTCCCATGCGCCACTTCATGCTCAAGTACGCCCGGGAAAAAGATCTCGCGCTCTTTGTCGAACTGGCGCACGAACCGAGACCGGCTCGCCCCGAGGATCTCGATATGCGCGTCGTGGCCCCGGCTTATCTTCTGAGCGAACTGCAGGCCGGATTTCGCATCGGCGCCGCCCTGTTCTTCCCTTTTCTTGTGATCGATATGGTGACGGCTGCGGTTACGACCTCGATCGGCATGATGCAGCTGCCCCCGGTCATCATTTCCACGCCGCTCAAGATTCTCTTGTTCGTTGTGGTCGACGGATGGAACCTGCTGGTCGGTTCCCTGATGCGGAGCTTTGCCTGAAAGGCATTTTATGGGGACTGAACAAGTTGTCGCTCTTTTCCGCCATTCGCTCCAGCTGGCGCTGCTGATGGGCGCGCCGCTGCTCCTGATTGCGATCTTGGTCAGTCTGCTCGTGAACGTAGCACAGGTGCTGACTTCGTTGCAGGACCAGACCCTGTCCACCGTCCCGCGTCTGGTGGCGATGGCTTCGGCCATTCTGTTCCTTTTTCCGTGGATGCTGCGCAAGCTGATGTTTTTCACCATTGGGTTATGGTCCGACTTCGGTCCGTTTGTGCGGTGAGAGTTGGTTCGGGGAAGCCACGAGTTCGCTGTGGTTGAGGTGACGGTGCTGCAAATGCCAATCACGATGTCGTTGTCGATTCCGATCGAGCACACCCTCGCCGCCTGGATGATCGCCGGTTCGCGCGTCACCGGGCTGCTTGTCGCCGCTCCTTTCTTCGGCAGCGCCGGTCTCCCGGTTCGCATCAAGATTGGTCTTGCCTTTCTGCTCACCCTGTTACTTGTGCCGTTGGTGCCGGTGCCCGCCGCCTTGCCCGGTCCCGCGCTGGCGGTCGTCCTGCTCGGCGAGTTCGCCATCGGGTTTGTCCTGGGATTCACTCTCCAGCTCATCTTCGAGGGCGCTCTGGTTGCCGGCCAGGCGTGCGGCCTGCAGATGGGATACTCGCTCGCCAGCCTCATGAATCCCGATAACAGCCAAGCCGACTCCGGCGTGCTCTCGACTTTTTACGAGCTGGTTGTGCTCCTGCTCTTCCTGCAGCTCAGCGTCCCGCACTGGCTGTTGCGCGGATTGGCCCGCAGTTTCAGCTATCTGCCCCCGGGCCATCTTTCGCTGACCTGGCCCGCCGTCTCGGCGCTTTTCGATTTCGCCTCCGCCATGTTTGTGGCCGGTCTGCAAATTTCCGCGCCCATTCTGGTCGCCAGCCTCCTCGCCGACGTCGGCTTGGGTTTTCTCGGCAAAGCGTCCCCGCAATTACCAGTTCTGTTTGTCGGGATCTCCATCAAGAACTTGCTGGGTCTGGCGCTGCTGTCGAGCGCGATCGCACTCTGGCCGCGCTTTCTGGACGACCGCTTCGGCCGCGCCCTGGATGCCTCGGAAAGGATCTTAAGGCTCGCGCACTGACTTAAGCGAGAGCGGATCGTTGCCGCTGACAACTGACTATGGCAGAAGCCAACCAGACCGAACAGGCGACTCCGCGAAGGCGGCAGAAAGCGCGCGAGAAGGGACAGGTCGCGCGCAGCCGCGATCTCATCGGTGCCGCTTCCAGCATGGCCGCGATCTTCGTACTGTTCTTCATGTTGTCGTCGTTTCCCCTCGCCTGGCGCCGCTTTTTCCGCGACTGCCTCGAAGGGGCCGTGTCCGGCAACGTCAGTCTGGAAACGCCGGTTCCGGTGTTTACGCACTCCGGACTCTTCCTCGCCACGCTGGTCGCACTCGCCACCGGTTGGACGGTGGCACTCGCCTCGGCCCTCGCCCAGGGAGGCCTAGTCTTTGCTCCCTCGTCGCTGCTGCCGGCGGGTTCCCGTCTCAGCCCGGCCGCGAAACTTGGACAGATATTCTCGATCACTGCGCTTCGCGGTCTGCTCAAGTCGCTGTTGCCCGCCGCCGCCGTGATCTATCTCGCCGTCGGCTGCCTGCGCCGCGACTGGTCGGCACTCATGGTGCTCTCGGTCCGCTCCTCGCGCGGTGTGCTCGGTTTCGCCGCCGAGCGGGTCTTTGAAATGGCGTGGAAATCGGCTCTGATTCTCCTGGTCTGGTCGGTGTTCGACTACCTATTCGAGCGCCGCCACCTGTCGTCCGAACTGAAAATGAGCCGCCAGGAGTTGGTCGACGAATACAAGGAAACCGAAGGCAATCCCGTCATCAAGGGGCGCATCCGCCGCTTGCAGCGCCAGGTACGGCGTCGTCGCATGCTCGACGACACCAAGCGCGCCACCGTCGTCATCACCAATCCGACCGAATACGCAATTGCCCTCGAATACCGTCCCGACATGCCCGCCCCCGTTGTCGTGGCCAAAGGACGCAACCTGCTGGCCGCGCAGATCAAGGAAATCGCCCGCTGGCAGAACATCCCTATGGTCGAAAACAAGCCCCTCGCGCACACCCTCTATCGCACGGTCGAAGTGGGACAAAGCATTCCCGCGCAGCTCTATGCCGTGATTGCAGAAATCCTGGCCGCCGTCTACCGCGCGGAAGCTCGCGCTCTGGCCGCCGCGAAACCCACCGGAGGAGGCCGCTAATGCCCGCTCCCGCCGTCGCCCCCGGGCCGCTCACCCGCAACCAATTCGTCGAATGGATTGTCCCCATCGCCGCCGTCAGCCTGGTTTTCGTCATGCTGGTGCCGCTGCCGTCGATCGTGCTCGACCTCCTGCTCGCCACCAGCATTGCCGCTTCCGTCCTGGTTCTGCTTTCCGCCCTGCAGATCCTGCGCCCGGCGCAGTTCTCCGTCTTTCCCAGCTTGCTGCTGCTGCTCACCCTGTTTCGCCTTTCGCTCAACCTGGCCTCCAGCCGCCGCATTCTTCTCCACGGCAATGAGGGCGCGGGAGCGGCCGGGCGAGTCATCGAGGCCTTCGGACAATTCGTGGTCGGCGGCAACTACGTCGTCGGATTCGTTCTTTTCATCGCCCTCATCGCCATCCAGTACATTGTCGTCAGCCACGGAGCGGTGCGCACCGCTGAAGTCACTGCCCGCTTCACTCTCGATGCTCTCCCCGGCAAGCAGATGGCGATTGACGCCGATCTCAATGCCGGACTCATCGACGAACATCAAGCGCGTGCCCGGCGCGAACAGACAGCTCGAGAAGCGGAATTCTACGGCGCCATGGACGGCGCCGCCCGCTTCAATCAGCGCGACTCCATTGCCACCATCCTCATCACCGGCATCAACATCCTGGCGGGATTCCTGATCGGAGTCTTCCAGCTCGATATCCCTTTTCGCGAAGCGCTCAAAACCTACACCGTGCTCACCGTGGGCGACGGTTTGGTCACCATGATCCCTTCGCTGCTGGTCTCGATGGCCGGCGGCATGGTGGTCACCCGCGCCTCCTCGAATACCACCCTCTCGTCCGATCTCGGTACGCAACTGTTTTCCCGCCGCCGCTCGCTGCAGATTGCCGCCGGCGTCATGGCCGCGCTGGCACTCATTCCCGGATTGCCGAAATTCTCCTTCCTCGCCATCGCCGGCATCGCCCTGTTCCTCGCCTCCCGGCTGCCCCGAGTCAAAGACAAAGACGGCAAGCTCATCGATGGCCCCGTGGCCGACCCGATCGCCGCGGCTGCCGGGGATAAAGCGAAGAAGGCTGCCAAGTCCGATTCCATCGAAGACCTGCTCAAGCTCGACGAACTCTCGCTCGAAGTCGGCTATTCGCTCGTCAATCTGGTCGACGTGCAGCAAGGCGGACAGCTTCTCGCCCGGGTGAAGGCGCTGCGCAGCAGCCTCGCCGTGCAACTCGGTTTTATCGTTCCCCCTATCCACATCACCGACAATGTCCGCCTCAAGCCTCGTGAATACGTCATCTCTCTGCGCGGCGTCGAAATCGCCCGCTGGGAAATGCTTGAGGACCGCGTCCTCGCCATCAGTTCCGAAGTTTCACCGCCGCCGCTCGCCGGAACCCCCACTCGCGAACCCGCTTTCGGCGTCGCCGCCATGTGGATTGCCCGGGCCCTCGAATCTCAGGCCCTGACCTCCGGCTATGCCGTCGTCGACCAAACCTCGGTTCTCTCCACCCATCTCGCCGAGATCGTCCGTCAGCATGCCTACGAACTACTGACTCGCCAAGAAACCAAACGCCTGCTCGATCGCCTCGGCGAGAGCCATCCCAAGCTCGTCGAGGAATTGGTCCCGAAAATTCTCAGCCTCGGCGAAGTCCAGAAGGTCATGCAGCAACTCCTGCGCGAGCAGGTTTCGGTCCGCGACCTCTCCACCATTCTCGAGGCTCTGCTCGATACCGCCGCCAATAGCAAGCACCCGGTTCTGCTGGTCGAGGCCGCTCGTCAGGCGCTTGGTCGCGCTCTGGTCCGCCCGCTGCTCTCGGAAGACGGCGGCCTGCGCGTGCTCACGCTCGATCACAGCATCGAAGAAGAACTCAGCCGCGCCTTCAGTGTGCAGACGCTGCCCGCCTCGAACACCGGACTGCAGCCGTCCTTTACCCGCCGCATTCTCGATGGTTTGCGCCAGTTGGCGGGAGATCAGGTGGCGCAAACCGCGCCCATCGTACTCTGCGCCACCCCTGCTCGCTTTCACCTGCGGCGCTTGCTCGAACCCTTTCTGCCCAAAATCGTAGTCCTCTCGCCCTTGGAGATCCCCCCCATGATTTCCGTGCAGTCGCTGGGGACGGTGCGATGAACGCTGCGCTGACCACGTCGCTGTCCATCCGTGCCGGCCGTTGGTCGCTAGCGCGCGACCGTTCGGTCGATGGCATGCGGACGATGATGAGGGATTCACTACCGATGACTAGTGACCTTTAACGAAAGCAGGTTTCTCTTCAATGACCAAAAACGCTGCCGAAGCCTACCAACGCCTTCACACCGACGCCGAACGCGAACGCGTTCTCATGGAACAGCTTCCCCAGGTGCGCTACATCGCGCGCCGTATCCACGAGCGGTTGCCCCGCCATGTTCCCTTCGAAGACTTGGTCCATGCCGGTGTGGTCGGACTCATTGATGCCCTGAACAAGTTCGACTCGTCCAAGCACGTGCAGTTCAGTTCGTACGCCAAGTTCCGCATCCGTGGCGCTATCCTCGACAGTCTCCGCGAACTTGACTGGAGCCCGCGGGAACTGCGCCGCAAGGGGCGCCTCGTCGATTCGGTCTACGCCGAGCTTTCCGGTAAGCTCGGGCGCGCGCCAACGGAAAACGAAATCGCAAAAGAGATGGGAATCGATCTGCAGCAGTTGCAATCTCTGCTGGCGGAACTCGACGGTCTCGAACTGGGCAGCTTGCGCATTGAATCTTCCCGCGACGGAAAAGAAGAAGATCTCACCGACTACCTCCCATCCAAACCGGAAGAAACGCCCTTCTTCCAATGTTTGCGTTCCGAAATGAAACATCTGTTGGCGGAGGCCATTTCCGAATTGCCGGAGAAGGAGCAACGCGTTCTGGCGCTTTACTACTACGAGGAACTCACCATGAAGGAAGTGGGTGCGGCCCTCGGAATTGGCGAATCCCGCGTTTCCCAGATTCATTCGCTGGCCATGGTTCGTCTCCGCGCGCGGCTCAACTTTCTCGCCGAACCGGGGGCGCGCGCGAAAGCGGCGGGAACACCCTAGAGGCCTTTCCCCGAAACGCCCGGCCCCGCCTAGTTTCCGCTGCGGACCGGCGGGCATTTTCCGAACCTGAGATTTGCAAAACGCTAGAGGGCTCATGGAAAAAGTACTAAACCAGGAAGAGATCGATGCCATGGTACGAAGGGCGCGCTCCGGCAGTGCCGCCTCCGCCTCCGGCCCGGTTGTCCAGGCCTGGGACGTCCGCCAAGCCGGACAAATTGGCCGGGAGCAGCTGCGCGCCATCAACCAGCTGCACGAACTCTTCGCGCGGAATCTCACCAATGCCATCGGCGGCTACTTGCGCATCGCGTTCGACGTCAGCCTGGTTTCGGCGGAACATCTTACCTATCGCGAGTTCCTGCAGCGCGTCCCGGAAACCACCTACCTTGCATCCTGTAACCTCGCGCCGGTCGATGCAACCGCGGTGCTGCAGCTCGACCTGGCGATTGCGTTCCCCATCATCGACGTCATGCTTGGAGGCGAGGGCAAGGAAGCCAACATTACCCGTGACATCACCGAGATCGAAGAGCAGGTGCTCGAAGCCGTCGTCCGCATCATGTGCCGCGAACTGCAAACCAGCTGGCAGGCCATTCGCCTCGAATTCAATTTCGGGCAGCGCCAGCGCATGCTGCAGACCCAGCGCCTGATGCCGCCAAGCGAAAAGAATCTTTGCCTCAGCTTCGAGATCAAGATGGCGGAAACCCGCGGTACCCTTAACCTGGCTGTTCCGGCGGTCGTTTCCAATGCCTTGCTCAGAAAAATTTCCGCAGACTTCAGCTATCAGCGTCCGCGCAGCCCGGTCGAAGCTCGCCTGCAGATCCAGAAAAAACTGTTGAACTGTTTGTTTCCCGTGGAACTCTCCATGGCCGACCTGCAAGTGCCCTTGCAGGAGATCACCGAGCTCGCGCCCGACGTCGTGCTCCCGTTTGAGCGCAACGCAACCGCCCCGGCGGTCATGATGGTGGGCGACGTCCGGCTATGCTCGGCCCATGCGGTGCGCGTCGGAAATCGTCGCGCTGCCCGGGTTCTTGCTCTCGACCAACCGGGTCCGCCTACAGCCGAGCCATGAGAGGCGCAGGGAATTGCTGAAAGTGGCGACCGAATCTTGACCATGGAAGGTGACTGCCGACCCCGGCTCGCCCATCCGAATTGAAGCAGGACTGGTGAAATTATGACCGACACGCCCGCCGACAATCCGCATCCCGAATCCGTTCCCGAAATCCGTCCTGAGATACGCCAGTGGTGCGATGCCTGGCGGATCTGTCTCCAAGACGTGCTCTCTCAGGTCTCCGGACAACCGAATGCCTTCGAAATCTCTCTCGAGGGCCTGCCCTCGGCCGACTCGGACGTTTGGTACACGGTTGTCGTCGGAGGTGCGGCGCATGGCGAGATGAGCTTGCGTCTCCCCGCCGCTTCCGGTGCCCGGCTGGCGCAAAAATTCCTCGGCGAAACCGCCCCCCCCACCGAAGCCGGTGGGGAAAACGGCGGTGCAGAGAACATCAGCCCGGAACACAAAGAAGCCCTGGACGAACTTCTGCGCCAGATCGCCGGTCTGGCAGCTACTGCCCTCGGATCGACCCTGGGTGGAGAAGTGCAGCTCCACCTTTCCCCGGCGGGGACGCCCTCCTGGTCCTCCGACGCCGTCGTCGGCTTGCAAACCCGTGACGAGGCGGGCACGGCCATCACCTTGGAAATTCAGACGAGCCCCGCCCTCGCCGCCGAACTTCAGGCGCGCCTTCAGCCCGCGGCCTCTCCCCAGGCTTCGGCGCCGGTGCGGCCTCCGGTGCCGCCCGCGACCGCCGCCAACTACCGTCGCCTGCTGGATGTCGGCCTTGACGTCAAACTCCGTTTCGGGACGCGTCGCATGATGCTTCGCGATGTACTCGCCCTCAGCGCCGGAGTCGTCGTCGAGCTCGAGAGCAAGCTCCGTTCTCCGGTCGATCTTCTGCTCGACGATCGTCTCATTGCCCAGGGCGAAGTCGTCATTGTCGATGGCAAATACGGATTGCGGATCACCGATGTGGTCGATCCCGCACCGCCCGCCGTGCTCCCCGCCTGAGGTTCGCGGCCAGGGCGACCGGCCCAAGCAGTTTTTGATCCGCAGTTGAAGGGATTGCCCCATGAAAAGCTTTTTGAACCCGAAAACCTGGGTTGCCACCTGGACCAAGCGCAACCATCCACAATCCCAGTCACCGGTTTGCGCGCTCGTCTCGTGTTCGCGTTCGCAATCGCGCTGGCAGCGCTTTCGCGACCGCCACCGCCCGAACGGCACGTTTCTGGAGGGCGCCTTTTATTGCCACCCCCAATGTCTGGACACCGCCCTGATCAACCAGCTCTCGCATCTGCGCGGGGTCACTCCGTCGCCGCAGCCGCCGAACCGCATTCCTCTGGGGCTGCTCATGGTTGCCCGCGGCAAGCTCACCTATACCGAAGTTCGCGCCGCGCTCGAGGCCCAACGGCGGGCGCGCTATGGAAAGATCGGGGAGTGGATCGAAAAACTCGGCTTTGCCACCGAACAGGAGGTCACCAGCGCCCTCGCCCTGCAGTGGGGGTGTCCGGTCGCCACCTCCTTCGACGTCTCAACCATCCAATCGCCCGGCAGCATTCCGCTTCCCATCCTCGAGGCCTTTCAGATGCTGCCCTTCAACTACGTGGCCTCGAGCAACACGCTCCACCTCGCCTTCGGAGAACGGGTCGACCACGCTGCTCTCTACGGCATCGAAAAAGTCCTCGGTTGCCGCACGCAGCCGTGTGTCGCAAGACGCAAGAGCGTCGCCCGGCAACTCGAAGCCATGCGTCAGCTGTCGCGCCCGAGCGACGTGGAATTCGGACCGATGAACGACCTCGCAGAAATGGCCCGCATCGCTTCCAGCTACACTGCCCGGCTCAGTCCCGAAGCCGTGCGTATGAGTCGCATCGGACGCTTCATCTGGCTGCGCCTCGATGCCGGCCGCGAAGTTCGTTCCAATCCTCGTGTTCTTCGAACCCGTCCGCGACCCATCACGACCAATCTGGTATTTCGACTGCCAACCGAGGCCAGTCGGGCCCACCCTGTCATTCCTCCGTTCCGCGATCTGCAGGCACCGCTGTCGCCGAAAACCGAGGTCCATCCCTAGCGAGCGCGCGACTCCGCCATCGACCGGCTGGCATGAATCGGCAAAAGGGTGTTGGACGGTTGGTTCGGGCGCCAAGGTGGGGGCACGCCCTGCGATTACAATGTCCGCTTAAACAACGGGACGGCCAAGGCGAGCGTTACGAAAGCAAAGATCGATAGATAGATAATGTCTGGAACAATCGGTCCCAAGCCCGTTTCCTTCAGCAGAAGTGATTTGAATCCATGCACCGCATAGGTGAACGGGTCGACCTTGGCAATTGCACGCAACCATACGGGAAACGCCTCGACCGGGTAGATCGATCCGCTGGGGAAAAACAGCAGCGTATTCAAGATCCCGAACATGGCCCGCGGAACCAGGGGATCTTCGATGCGCACCATCAGCAGGAACATCATGGTATTGAAAGCCAGCGAGGTGAGAGTGATCATGACCAGCAGGCCCAGCATCGTGCCTGGATTAAAAATCGTGCCCACTCCGGCGAGCAGCGACCCGATCACGGTGATTACCACTCCGGTCATCACCGCCTTGATGGCGCCGGCGCCGTTCAGGCCGAACACCAGCTCGGCTTTCGTGATCGGCGTGACCAAGTAGCCTTCATGCACGCCGCGCGCCTTATCGTCGATGTACAACATACCTCCGCCGATCATGACCGATACGAACATCGCTAACGTGATCGAGCCGGGCAGCAGATACTTCATGTACTCGATATAGGGATAAAGCTCCACGACTTCGAGAGCCGTCTGCTGCAACAGACGGGGGGGAACATCGGGCTGGTTCAGCGCGTCGGTCACGTCGGTCATCTTGTCTTCGAACGACGAGCTCATGAAGTTGTCGCTGTTGTCGACTACGAGCGCGATCCGCGGATGATTCTTCTCGTACACCATTTTCGAATAGTGCGCCGGAATGATCACCGCGCCCTGGATCTTGCCGTTGCGCACGTCTTCACGCGCCTGCACTTCGTTTTCGTAGGGAACCGTGATAAATGTGCCGGCGTTCGCCCGCACCGCGTCAAACGCTTCCTTGATCCGGATCGACTGCGTCCCGTGGTCCTCATCCACCAGCCCCATCTTGGCGTCGCGGATCTTGCCGCCGAAGGCATTCCCCAGCACGATCAGCTGCACCAGCGGAAAGACCATGGACGCAAACATCAGGGCCGGGGAGCGGAAGAACTTGCGCATCTCGCGCTCGATAATTGCCAGCATCCGGTTCATGGCTGCAGCCCCGGTCTCTGCGGCATGACGAAGGCATGGGCCTTGACCAGTTCGTCGCGCAACTGGCGCCCGGTATAGTGCACAAATACGTCGTCCAGAGTGGTGTTCTGCACGGTCAGCGTTTTCAGCGGGACGCCCGATACGACCGCCATCTGTACCAGATCGGTGGTGGTGCCCGAGCCGTTATCGGTCAGCACCCGGAACATGCCTGCGCTTTCGTTCTGCACCGATGTCACTCCCGGCAGGGCTCGCAGGCGCTCCTGCCAATCGGCCGGGGCGTGTTCGAAGTGTGCTTCAATCACGTTCGAACCGGGCACGCTCGCCTTCAGAGCCTCGGGCGTGTCGAGCGCGACCAGCTTTCCGTGATCGACGATTGCAATCCGATTGCAAAGGCGGTCGGCTTCGTCCATGTAGTGGGTGGTAATCAGAATGGTGAGCTTGCGTTTCGTCTTGATGTTGGTCAGCATCTCCCACACGGCGACGCGGGAGACCGGATCGAGTCCCGTGGTCGGCTCGTCGAGGAAGAAGATCTTCGGACTATGAACCAGCCCGCGCGCGATCTCGAGGCGACGGCGCATGCCGCCCGATAGAGTCTTGGTCTGGGCGTCGCGCCACTTGGTCAGGTCTACGGTTTCCAGCAACTCGGCGATGGCCTCTTTGCGCCGCTTGGCCGGAACGTCATACAACTTGGCGTAAATGTTGAGGTTCTCTTCGACCGTCAAATCGAGGTCGCTGGTGAGGGCCTGCGGAATGACCCCTATGGTTCTGCGCACCGCGTTAGGGTCGGAAGCGACGTCGTGGCCCGCAACCCGGGCCCTTCCGCCGGTGATCGGAATCAGCGTGGTCATCATGCGGATCAAGGTTGACTTGCCTGCTCCGTTCGGACCGAGCAGCCCGAAGATTTCCCCTTCCTTCACGGCAAAGGAAATATCGTCGACCGCGGTGAAGTCGCCGTAGCGCTTGATGATGTGGTCGACTTCGATGGCGTCGGGAGCGTTGGCTGGGACGTCGCCCTTGCCGAACTCAGCCGATCCATTGGTCTGATTCGAATCCGAATTCATGGTTTGGCCGCCGCTTCCGCGCTTTTCGGTGCGGTCCCCTTCAATTGCTCGGGACTCACCAGGACTTCCGCCGTCATGCCGGGCACATAGGCGCCCTTTGGATTGTCCAGCCGCACTTTCAGGGCGATGGTGCGTATATCCCGCTTGCGGCGGCCCACGTCGCGCTGGGTAGCGAAATCAGCCTCGGCCGCTTTGTAAAAGACCTTTCCGGGCACAACCGTGCCTCCAGGCAGCCGCACGCGCAACGTGTCGCCGAGGCCGATGTGATCGGCGTCGGTTTCCGGAATCGCCGCAAATGCCCAGGTATCACTGAAATCCACCACGGTCACGATTGCCTGGCCGGCGTTGACTACTTCGCCTTCGCGCGCGGCCCGCACCAGCACCGTGCCGGTTACGGGCGAGTAGATTTTGGTGTAGCCGAGGCGCACTTCGGCTTGTTTCAGCTGCGCGGTTGCATTCTCCACCTGCGCCTTGGTCGAGGCCACGGTACTCTGCGCCGCCGTCGCTTGGTTAGTGCGTGCGATGGCCGAATCGAGATCGGCCTGCGCTGCCGTCACCTGCTCCTTGAGCGATTGAACGCTCGCCTGCTGCGCCTGCAGGTTCATCTCCGCTTGCACCCGGTCCTGATCCGATGCCACCCCGGCCTTCGCCAATCCGATGGTGCGACGGCTGTCGCTCTCGACTCGCGTCAGCGTGGCCTCGGCCTGTGCCAGCTGTGCCCGTGCCGATTGCAGTTTGGCCTGCGCATTCGAAACGTCGCTCGAAGTCGAGCCCCTGGTCGACTTGCTCATGTACTCGTTTGCTCCCACCTGCGAGCGCATGCTGGCAATCGTCGCCGCAGCGGCACGCTCCTCGGCCTCCAGTTCGGAGGGATCGATCAGGGCAATCAGATCCCCCTGTTTCACCTGCGAGCCTTCTTCGACCAGCAGTTTCTGAATCCGGCCCTGAATCTGCGGGCTGACAACGATCTGGTTGGCGTCGACGGTACCCACCAGGACCAGGTCATTTCCGCCCGGCGTAGAAAAGAAGTAATAGGCCGAAGCGATCGTCAGAATAATCGCCAGCACGATCAAGAATCGATTTCGAGCACTCATCGGAATTCTCCACGCATTCGGACTGCAGGACGGCGAACCAATCCAGAGGCGTGCACCGCCTCAGTGCTTTCCCCGCGTCTCGGAGGGGGATGACTTGAGCAGCGCCGCCGAAACGAAGTCCAGAACAAAGGCGCGTCGCGCCCGAATCCTCTGCGGCGACAACGGGTCCACCTTCAGCCATGTCTTCATCAGCGGAGCGGCACTGAAATAGAACACCACCACGGCCACCACCGAAGGCAGAAAATCCATCGGGTCCATAGCGCGGAAATCGCCAGCGGCAATCCCCTCCCGCAGTACCGCCGCCACCTTCTGGAAAATCGGACGAAAATATTCCCGCGCAACTCGCTGCATCCCGGTTTTGGGTTTCGAGGCGCCCGATCGCAGAAACTCTGCCTGCACCACCCGGGGAAACTGCGGATTGGCCGCGATGTAGTCGAAATATTCGCCGACATAGCGCAATATTTTTTCGCGCGGCGGCAACGAACTGTCGAGCACGGGCAGGACCCGCGCCCGCATTCCGCCGAACACGTGGTCGAGAACGGCTTCGTAGAGCGCGTCCTTGTCCTTGAAGTAGTAGTACAGCAGCGCCTTGTTGACATGCGCCGCTCGCGCGATGGCATCGGTCCGTGCGCCGGCGATTCCAAAGCGGGCAAATTCCGCCACCGCCGCCTGCAGGATCGCCGCCTGGCTCTGTTCCGGGCGCCCCCGAGTTCCCAAGCGCGGGCTTGCTGTCATCTCTATCTTCCTATAATTAACCAGTTAGTTAGATTGTATCACAAACCGGGCGCTCTCGAAGGCGCCAGCGGCGCTTGCTCACGCCTTCGGCGCCGCAGGCGGGGGCTCCGGTGCCCCCCAGCAGCTCTGCATCGACGTGCGGAACTTCTCACGCTCTTCCGGAGTCATTTGCTCCCACCGTTCCGCCATGCGACGCCGCCACGGCCTGGGGCCTCCGTGCCGGCCGTGGAATCCGCCGAACAGGATCTTGCTCAGGAGCAGAACTCCGAGGGCTTGCCCCCAGCTGATCCGGTGCCAACCAAACAACGATGGCAGCAGCCAATTCCACAATTCCATTACCACGAAACCAAACACGGTGACAAAGAGCGCGGCAAACAGCGCGATCTTCAGTCCCTTAACCAGCCAATGTCGCCTCATGTTTTCTTGCCTCATGTTTTCGTAAGTTCGTCGTAGATGGACTGCAGCCGCTCGCGCAAATAAAGGACGGCATAGCGTTTGCGCGAGAGCAGAGTATTGATGCTCCTGCCGGTTTGCTCGGAAATTTCCTTGAAGCTGTAGCCCATCCATTCGTGGGCAATGAAAACCTCGCGCTGCTCGTCGGGCAGTTCGTCGAGAGCGGCGTCGATTTCCTCCAGCAGAACACTTCGGACATAGGCCTGGTCCGGGCCGGCGTCGGGGGAAGGCAGCAAGTCTTCCAACGGAAGCCTCTCGCCATCCTCGGTGATCGTGGGCGGCACGTTTCTCATCGCCTCCCGCCTTCGCTTGCGGAACAGATCGATGATTCGGTTGCGAGCCACGCGGAACAACCAGGCGGTAGCCTGCTCGACTGGTTTCATCAGGCGGTAGGCCTCCACCAGTTCGTAGAAGACGTCCTGCAGAACGTCTTCCGCATCCTCCTGGTCCGGGACGCGTCGCCGTATGAAGTTGCGCAACCGGTTACGCTCGCGATCGATTGCTTCCGAGATCCGCTGGTCCTGCTCCGCCATCGTCCACTGTTTTCTCAGCGCTTGGTCCATCTTCTGCTGTAGACGATTCAAACGCGATCCATATTGTAGGAAGATACGAAGAAAAATGTGGCGACCCTTGGTCACGCCGCCAGGGCACCGCGAATGGGGCCGCCGAGACCTTAGGCGGAAAGGCGGATTACCGGTGACGGCCCCGCGAGGCCCGGGGTGAACTAAGATCGTTAGGATGCACCACATCGTCAAGAACCTGTGGCTCGGCAGTCAGCGCGACGCAGACGAACTGGTTCGCAGCAATCCCGAGACGATCACGGCGATCCTCAACGTCCGCGGTCCCGATGCTTACAATCCACCGGGGCGGGACCAGAGTGCAGAGCACCCCGGCAAGGCCTACAAGTGGATTCCGGCCCCCGACGTAGGAATTGTCTATCCCCGGCAGCTGAAAGAAGCAGTGCTCTGGTTGCGGGAACAGACGGATAAAGGGGAACGGATATTGACCCATTGCAAGCACGGTATCTCCCGCGCCCCAGCCTTTCTCGCCGCCTTTATGGTGGAGAGCGGGATCGCTTCCAGCCTGGAGGAAGCGAAAGCCGCGATCTTGGTTCGCCGACCGGTCCAGCCGGCGACCCAGATTGTGGAATCTGTAAAGCCTGTCGTTTTGATTAGCCCGCTGACGGGATTGCCGAACCGTCAGGCTTTCGACCAAGGCAAGCGCAGTCCCTTCGTAGCTGTCGCCGATGTTGACCTCATGAAGATGTTTAATGAGTTTTACGGTCCTATCGCCGGGGATGCGCTTTTATGCAGACTGGCCAAGATCCTGCTCAGCGTTCGCCTGGATGCCTACCATCAATCGGGGGATGAATTTCTATGCAAGGGAGAGTCCCGCCAGGAGCTGACGGCCAAACTCTCGCAGGCGCAGCAACTTTCGAAGGAGCCTTTTCAGATCTACGCAGACGGTCGCATCCAGACCATCGAAGAGGCGGATTTTTCCTACGTGATCGGTGCCACCCTGGAGGAGGCCGAGACGGCTTTGTCGCGGGCAAAACAGGCTATTGCAAGCAAACCATCACCGGAGTGGTGGCGCAAAATCATCGGGGAGGGTGGCCATGGACAAGGTTGGTAGATCGGCGCGTCCAGCCATCGGTTTCGCAGGCCAGGCGCGCCCCGATCGCCAAGGTGGCGACGCCTCAAAGCAACCCGAAGCGCGAAATTACTTAGGACGCTCCGCCCGCGATCGAAGGTACCAGCAGCACTTCGTCACCGTCCCGGAACGAGTACCTTGCGCCGCCCAGAAAGCGAATGTCCTCCTCATTCACATAGATATTCAGAAAGCGCCTGGTTTCGCCCGCTTCATCCCGCAGGTGGGGTTTCAAGTCGGGGAACTGCGAGTCAAGTTCCGAGAATAACTCGCCGAGATTGGCGGGTGAACAGACCACGCGCGGAGTCCCAGCCGTAAGCCGTCGCAACGCCGTAGGAATTTGAACCGTAATGCTCATAAAAAACCTCCCCCGGGCACCGGGCCCGAATCACAATTCATGAATCCGCGCTCCTTGTCGGCCGTTCGTTGTCGCCACCCGACGCGCGATGAGTGTGCACCAGCGTTTGCGTCCGGCGCACGACCCATGATTGAGCAGCCGGGAATCGCACCTAAGCGACCGCCGCGGTCGAGGAATCCGCCGCGGGAGCAAACGCCGCCGGCAGGTTCTGCGCCTTGGACGCCAGATAGGCCTCGAACTCGGCAAGCTTCGGAGCGAGGGGCGTCTCGACCTGATACTGGTCGGCGAGTACGTCGGTGGTCTTCAGTCCATTACCCGTGATGCAGAGCACCGTCGTCTCGTCGGGCAGAATGCGGTCCTGCTGGAGAAGCTTGCGAGCCGTCCCAACCGTAACCCCGCCTGCGGTCTCGGTGAAGATACCTTCGCTTTCGGCCAACCATTGAATGCCGCTGACGACTTCGTGGTCTGAAATGTCTTCTGCCCATCCGCCGCTTTTCGTAATGGCCTTCAGCGCGTAAGGTCCATCGGCAGGGTTGCCAATCGCGAGTGAACGCGCAATCGTTTTCGGACGCTGCGGTTCGATCTCGGTACTGTACTGCTTGATGGCGGTCGAAATCGGCGAACACCCGGAAGCCTGCGCGCCAAAAAACTTCACCGGTTTGGGATCGACCAGGCCGAGCAGAATCAGCTCATCAAATGCCTTCTTGATTTTCGTAATGAGCGAACCACCGGCCATCGGCACCACGATGTTGTCGGGCAGGTGCCAGCCCAGTTGCTCGGCGATTTCATAGCCCACGGTCTTCGAGCCCTCGGCGTAATAGGGACGAAGATTGACGTTCACGAATCCCCAGCGATGTTCGTCGGCGATCTGCGAGCACAGCCGATTGACATGGTCATAACTGCCGTTGATGCGAACCAGTTCCGCCCCGAACACCTGGGTGCCGAGGATTTTGGCGGGCTCGAGGTCGGAGGGAATGAAGATCCACGCCTTGAAGCCTTCGCGAGCCGCCTGCGCGGCGACTGAATTCGCAAGGTTGCCGGTGGAAGAGCAGGCCACGGTATCAAATCCGAAGCTGCGGGCATTGGCCAGGGCGACGGCAACCACACGATCCTTGAAACTCAAGGTGGGCAGGCACACGGCGTCATTTTTGACGAACAGGCGTCGCGATCCGATCTTGTTGCCCAGTCGCGGCGCGCTGACCAGCGGGGTAAATCCAACCGGCAAGGAGGGCTGATACCCCGCCGGCAGCGGCAGCAGTTCGCGATAGCGCCAGATGTTCGGTGCCCGCGAGGCGAACAAGTCGCGCGAAAGACGCGAGCGAAGGGAATCGTAGTCGTAAGTGATTTCGAGCGGCGAAAAACAGTCTTCGCAGACGCTGCGCGGTTGATTGCCCCAAGTCTTGCCGCACTCGCGGCAGCGGAGCTGGTAGGTGCTCGTCTCCATTTTGCAACTTCTTTCTGTGACTGCGGGACGAGCCGGGTAAAAAATAACCCCAGGTAACACAAAACCCCTTTTCCGAATGGGAAAAGAGGCTCGGGAAATGCGAATCAAATTTCGCTTGCCCGAATCTCATGGTCCCCGTTACCGGGCGAGAGTTGGCACCTGCGATAGAGATATATGATCCCGATCCGGTTGCCGTGGCGTCCTAGGGCTCGTCCCTCAGCCACTCTGCATGAAATTCCAGCCCACTCAAAAATAAGGGTGGACTTGGGGATAAATACTATAACCGACTGGGTGGTCTGTCAAGGGGGATTTTCCCGTTGTGGTAACCGATCGCAAAATCGCCCGTTCCCAATAGCGCGGAGCTAAATTGCCCTGAGACCGATTTTGTGGGGCACGCACACGGATTCGAACCAGCGGCTGATATAGACCTGGGCGTGAGCTTCGCCGCAGAAATGCCGCGCGGTCGGGCTCATGGCTGCCGTCAGATCCCACTTGAGTACCGCCAGCTTCTGATCACCGCACTCGATCACAAACCAACGGATTGGATTCTCGCTGACGGTCCCGCAAATCTCACATCGGAATTCCTTGAGACTCGACATGTCTTTCTCCGGTCGGCCGTGGCTCGGCAAACGCTAGTATAACGGCACCCGGGCCGTGGAAACGCTCGGTTGGCGAAAGGGTTAGGGTGGATGTTGACCGGGCAATGATCGCGGCTCAGCCGTGGTTCTGGCCGGTGACCGCAACCGGCCCGCCTCTTTATTCGACGGCGGCAACCGCATCCTTGTCGCCTGATACCGCCTCTCCGAAGAGCAGTTCCCGCCACTTGACGCCGGTCGAGACGCGAGCGCCGAATGGGATCACTTTCCCACGTTGTTCCGGTGGAATCCACCTGGTTGCCTTTTTCCGGAAGCTGCTGGGTACGTAGAAATCAATGATTTTCGCCATAAATCCCCCTGGGAGAAACAGCGACGGGCACCCCTTGCCAATCGTCGCCATCCATTTCTCTAGCTCCCACTCCTAATAGTGCGAACTGGGCTCGAAAAGTCTCACGCCAGCGAATTTCTTCAGATCAATTCAGATGGCTTTGTTCCGCACTGCCGATGCCTCAGGCGCTGCACGCACACCGCACCCGGGCGACGACGGTCAAACGGCTGCAAAGCAGTAGTCCCCGGGCAGTCCAATGCTGCAATGTTGGTCTATGGAGAGAGGTCTTTCACCAACGTGACACGACGCTTCCGGGCGAGAGGTTCGCATGGCTTCGTACGGCGTTGTCGTCGATCACACGAAGTCCTGACGGCGAGGCGGGATTCAGGTACTCGCCGCACAGCAGCAGCCACGGTGTCCGGTTCGATTCCCATCGAGTTTCCAGCTAAAGGATATTCTGGTGGCTGCGATCTTTCTGGCTCGGTCGGTTCTTCATGCAGCTTCCCGTGGTCTTGGCCGCCCCTGGGAATTGGCGCTGGCCCCTCGTCGGCATGCTGGGCTTCTCATTAGTGTTTGCGCTAGGCTTCTCATCGGCGCTCGTTCCGCAACCGATGACACAGTCGCTGAGGTCTGGCGGCTCGATGAACTCGGTCAAAGTGGTTATGGGATTTCTGGTGATAGTGGTAGCAATGAAGGTCCTATCGAACGCTGACCTTGTGTGGCTCGGGAGTATCTTTACTCGCACCGCTGCAGGGGAGACGCCGCACGCGCCATTTGTTGCTCGGCGAGAATCTCTTCTATGCACGGCTCAGCCGCAGTCAGAAATATCGTGATTCTGGGGTCAGGTTGTTGGGGACTGACGGCTGCGATGGACGCCGGCCCGTGTCCCTAACTAGCCGCTGCTCTTGTCGAAAAGCCCGATGCAGGGCGGTTCGCTTCGCAGCCAAAATCCAGGTACGTTTACGGAGAATGATCAATGATCAATGTTGACTCGACGTCGCTTTACGCCGCCATCCCGCTTGCACTTGGCCAAACGAGATGATCGTTACCCTCTGTTTACCGACTGTACTGATTCCGCTTCTTTTCCCGGTGCCGTTCGAGGCCCAGTCGAATCAGCCGATCAATCAACTCGGAAAACGATACGCCCGATGCCGCCCACATCTTCGGATACATGCTAATCGCCGTGAAACCGGGCATGGTGTTGATCTCGTTCACAAAGATGCGCCGTGACCTCGGGTCCATCAGGAAATCGACGCGCGCCAGGCCTGCACCGTCGACGGCCTGAAATGCGGCTATCGCCAGTCTCTGCACCTTTTTGATTTCCGCTTTTGTGATCTTGGCAGGGATCACTCCTTCAGAGCCTTCGACTAGATACTTCGCTTCGTAATCGTAGAATTCCTTGCAGGGAATAATTTCTCCTGGAACCGACGCTTTCGGTTCGTCGTTGCCGAGCACGGCGCACTCGATTTCGCGGGCCTTGTTTTTTTTCCCGCCTACACCTTCTTCGATCACGATCTTGCGGTCGAATTTTGCCGCCTCTGCGATGGCCGGACCCAGTTCCTTGCCATTGTGGGCCTTCGAGATTCCGACCGACGATCCCAGGTTCGCGGGCTTTACGAAGACCGGATACCGCAACTTGCGCTCGACCAGTTTCCTAACCTGGGTCGGCTGGCGCTCGAACTGGCCGCGAAGCACGGTCACGTGCTTGACCATGGGCAATCCTGCGGCGCGGAACAGGGCCTTCATAATGTCTTTATCCATACCCGCGGAAGAGCCCAGAACGCCCGCGCCGACGTAGGCGATGTCGGCTAATTCGAGCAACCCTTGGATGGTTCCGTCTTCGCCGAAGGTTCCATGGAGTACGGGGAAAATGACATCGACGTTGATGGCGCGATCGGAGGCGCGCCGCAGGTTCGCGTCGGTCTGAAACGGCGTCAGTCCAGAGTCGCGCTGCGTCGGTTCCGGAGGTACTATCACCGACTCGCCCGACGCCAGCACCGCCGCTCCCGGAGTGGCCTCCGGGTCGCCCGCCCGAAGCTGTCTTTGGACCGGGCTGCCGCTATCCCCCCCGTGAGGCTCGCCCTTCAGCAGGCGCTCGGCGTGTTCGGCCGTCAGCCAGCGGCCATCTTTCGTGATGCCGATGGGCACGACTTCGTATTTGGTTTGATCGATTGCCTTCAGGACCGACGCCGCGGAGAGCAAGGACACTTCATGCTCGCCGCTGCGCCCGCCAAAGAGAATGCCTACCCGGACCTTTGCCATGACCTTTCAGTCTGGCGCTCGGGGAAGTTCCCGTCAATCGCAGGATTGGTTCCGCTGTGAGCGAGGGAGCCGCGCCTCCCAGCCGGACTACCGGTTTCGCAGCGCCATGGACGTGTCCATCGGTTGATGCACGGGCTCGTCCAGTTGTCGTTCGATGTGTTTCTGCAGGCGATCCCATTCCGAGCGCAGCGTCATTTCCTTAATTACAAATTTGGATTCGTGGCGAGCGTCATCGACCCGCACCGCCAATTCCTTGTTCTGGAAGCGGAAGTCGATGATTTCAGCCAGCGGCACCAGCTGATTGGACGATTTGCCCACGATGAGGAAAACGACCTTATCGGTCACCAGCGTGTATTCGGGACAGTTTTCTTCAGCCACCGCCCCTTGCGCCGGTCCAAACGTGACCAGTCCGTGATGGGCAAGCATGCAATCGCCCATGTGCATACGCACCACGGTCCCTTGCTGATAGATGCCAATGGGTGCAGCCAAGGCAAGCGGAACAGCCGTCAGGAGCAGTACAAGCGCCAAAAATAATGCAGATTTCATAGGTCTCCAATCAGCGAGTCTTTTCCCAGTCATTCACTGGGCGCTGGGTTCGTAGTAATACCCGTTCCGGCTATGGAACGTGAGGTTGAGGTTGTGAGTTGGCAACAGACGAAGCGAGTGAAATCCAGCCTCATGGCTGGGCAGTTCGTAGGTGACCACGTAGGAAGCGCGCAGATCCTCGAGCGCGGCATTCAACACGGTGACGGCGTCATTCTGCTGCGAGCGCAGGGCGAAGTAGCGTCCTCCGGTGGCCTCGGAAAGGTGCCACAGGAATGCGCTGCCCGCCGTCGCCGAAGTCTCCATATCGACGGCATACACCAGGGCGCCCTCGCCGAGCACGGCCTGGACGGCTTCGCGCGCGGAATGCAGGCTGATGGTGTCGTTTCCGTCCGAGAACAGAATCACGACCGGCCGGGCCCCGGCGCGGCGGTGATGCAATAGAAAATCGGCTCCGAAGATGAGCGCATCGTAAAGGGGAGTTACGCCACCGCTCTTGATCATCTGCAGCCGCTGAGCCGAGCCCGAATCGCGACAGCCGCTCGAGCAAAGAACGGCCGCCTGAATCGCCGAAGACGACACTCCCGGCGGCCCCGACAGCGTCCCCCCAAAAGACAGTACGGAGAGGTTGTCATTGGCGATGGATTGCTCATGCGCCATCAGTTGCAGCACTTCATCCATAGCGGCCCGAATACGCGGGGCCACCGATTCGCTCATATCGAGCAGTGCCACGACATCGAGAGCGGTTTCATCGGAATGTGCGAAACTTCGGAAATCGCGGATCACCCGCTCGTTGTCCACCACCGCAAAGTCGGATTTTGTCACAGTTTCAAGTGCGCGATTATTTTCGCCCGTGGCAAACAGCGTAACCCGTACTTCCGAGACGTTACTGTGGTAAGTAGGAAGTCCGGCCGGGACGTTCGCGTTCTCGGAAGGCCCTTCGGCCCCCGCTAAGCCGGTGAAAACCGAGAGAGCAAGCAGTGCCACCCGAATGTGCCGATGCGCCAACATTGCAGTCCATTAGCTTCATCGGCGAACGATGGAACACTCCCCAATTACCGTGGTTACTCTTGGAGGTGACTAGACGGTGCGTAAAGTCGCTAAGTTCTCCGGTGCGGTTTGATTCCGCTGGGGGGAGCTGAAAAGACGAAACCACCAAGCCGTTTCCGCTGCCCCAGCCGCTCATCGTGGAACAAAGCCCAGAGTAGAGGGGCGCCGAAATGAGACCCGCGCGCTGGCGACACCCGGACGCAACGGGCCAAGACCGATGCAGGGCACCCCGTCGTCCGGCCGGGGTTGAACGCGGGGAGACAGTGGTCGCGGACGGAGTTGTTCGCTGCGAGTGCCACCGGTGTCACGGTGGGCCGGAGTGTGAAACTGATCGATCGACCGGTGGCCACCGCGCCGGAAGCGGGCGATGTTGTGAGCGAAATGCACCACGCGCCGGGCCTGGCCGCGGTCAGCTCGCCAAACTCCGGGCCGCGGCCGCTGACCAAGACAAGTGCTTCGCTTGGTTCAACCTGACCAATCTGGAAAACTTTTTAGGAATAATTGGGAATAATAAAGCGCAAACAATGTAAAACTTCAGACCACGCTATTGACACCGGGATCAAACGGGTGTGAAATTATTCGGACTTCGAAGGCCGGTGCCGGCCCTTCCCCTATTGGCACTCGGACCCAGAAGCTCTCGTCGAAGAAACCCATCAGCGGGAATCGTAGGGCGGCTGGTCAAAGGTTTGTCTAGCCACTGGCGGATGGATTCACTAGGAAGAGCTTCGCATCTCACAGGAGTAGCTATGAATTCAAGGATTCGACGTAACAACGTCCTGCCGAAATGGTCCGTTTTGCTAGTTCTTCTTGCCGCGAGCACGCTCGTTCTGGCCGGTGGGCCTCCCAAAACCTCAGCCCCCAGCAAACCGGCGAGCGCTCCGAAAGCCGCCGCTCCGGCGCGGCCGGCTGGTAATGCCAATGCCCAGCGGCCCGGCACGCCGGCAGGAGGCAATCGTGGGCCGGGTGGAAACGCGGCTAATGCCAATCGCGGACCGGGAGGAGCCAACAATATGCAGCGGCCCGGCACGCCGGCAGGAGGCAATCGCGGACCGGGCGGAAATGCCGCCAATACCAATCGCGGACCGGGAGGGGCCAACAACGCGCAGCGGCCCGGCGGGACCAATAACGCGCAGCAGCGCGGCGGTACTAATAACGCGCAGCAGCGCGGCGGTACCAATAATAATGCCAACCATGGCCCCGCCAATAATGCCAACAATCGTGGCGGGACCAATGCCGGCGCCCGTGGACCCGGCGCCGCCAACAATCGTGCGCCAGCCGGCAGCCGCTCCGTTGCCCTTAAGAACGGCGGTAACGCCAGCTTCCGCAAAAATGGCCAGGTTCGCTCCATTCAGACTCACGGCATGACGATCAATCACGGCGTGCACGGCGACCGGCGAATTGTCAGTACCCACAACGGACGTACCGTGGTCAGCAATGGACGTTACGGCGGCTATAGCCAACGCGCCTACTATAACCATGGTGGCCGGAGTTATGTTCAGCGAACCTACTATCGGGGTGGACACTACTACGCCTACGGGTATCGCAGCTTTGGCTATCGCGGCTATCCCTATTACGGTTACGCCCCCGGCTTCTACTATGGTCCCGCCTATTACGGATGGGCTTATAATCCGTGGCCGGCGCCAGTTGTTTACGGTTGGGGCTGGGGTGCGGCACCGTGGTATGGCTTCTACGGAGCTTACTTCGCGCCCTATCCGGTCTACCCGCTGGCGGCCTTTTGGCTGGCGGACTATGTGATCGCCGCCAACCTGCAGGCTGCCTATGCCGCACAGGCGGCGGCCGCTACAGGAGGCGACGACAGCGGGCAACTGGTTCCTCCGGAGATTCAAAACGCGACGGGGGACGAGATTGCCGCGCTCTGGTCGACCGATCCCTTGGTCGCCGCCAATCTCCAGGCAGCATATGGCACCTATATGCTGGGTGGCGGAGCACCGGCAGCCGCCGCGAATTCCGCCCAACTCAGCAGTGACGTGAAGAATGCGATCGCCGACCAGGTCAAGCGCGAGATCGCGGCCGAGAAAGATGCAGCTGCCAACGGCCAGAAAGATACTCCGGCCGGCGACCAGTTGCCCGATGCTCTTAAACCCGAGATCCGCTATTTCGTCGTGTCGAGTGCCCTGGATGCGACCACTTCCGACGGCACCGAGTGTGGAATCAGCGCCGGCGATGTCCTCTACCGCACCGGCGACAGTCCCGACGCCGACAACATGGTCGATGTGACGATCAAGAGCAGCAAGAAAGATGATTGTGCCGTGGGCGCCAGCATCGGCGTGAACGCCAGCGACTTGCAGGAGATGCACAATCACCTGCGGGAAACCATGGATGCCGGGCTCAAGGAATTGGCTGACAAGCAGGGAAAGAACGGACTTCCGGCCGCTCCCGACACCAAGACGCAGGCCGGCGAAGTTCCGCCACCTGACCCTGACAAGAGCGTGGACGGCGACTTGAAAGCACAACAACAGGACGCCGATCAGGCCGAAGCGGAAGCCAAGCAGGAAGCTCCGAAATAGGAGCGTGCCAGGCTCACCAGAGTTGGGGGCGTCCCGAAATCAAACCGGCGGCGCTCCCCATTTTCTGCAATCGAAAAATCGGAACACCACAGCAGCTCCCTCCCGCTCGGGAACCGGGAGCGCACTTCACAGGAGGAAGTTTGCGATGCGGCAAAAAAGTGAATTGGCCGTCCTGTTTGTCGCTTTAATGGTGGTCGCAATCACACCCCGCGTAATGGTTGCGCAAGTCTCGCTGGAAGACCAGCTCAAAGCCCAGTACACGTTCGCCAAAATGGCCTCGGACTCCAGCGGATGGTCGGTCGTGCAGGAGGGTACTCTTCTGGCCATTCAAAAAGGCGGCATTGTCGGTGTTCCTTACAAGTCCACCTTCTCGCGCTCTTCAACGTATCAAGACGGAACCGTGAAGAGCGCCAGTTCCGCAGGAGGCCACCTCTCGGATGCGAAGGATAAATTTTGTGGTGTGTTCAAGAAATGCCCTGGTACGCCGGGCGGAGACACCGCCAAAGACGAAATGACCACGAAACTGTTCAAAGTGGGCGACAAGGTCTATCCGACCAAGATTGAAGTCAACGCCGCTAAAGACACGGTGACCATGAGTATCGTCGCTTGCGATACCTGCAACAAAACCGATCCCCCGACCTATAACAAGGCGCAAGTGGTCTTCCAGTTTGCCCCCGGCACCTTGGCCACCACCGGCGCAAGTCAGGTGGAAGATACGATCGGCCAGCTGCTTTCGATCAGCACTAACGACCAGCAGTCGCAGGGCGGCGACTCAGGCGGGAACCAACAGGGCAACAACCAGCAACAGGGAAATAACAATGGTGGAGGTGACAACGGCGGCGGACAGGCCCAGCAGCAGGCGGCCCCGGCGGAGCCCCAGCAAATCGAAAAGGGGCAAACTCCCGACCAGGTCAAGGCCGCGATCGGCAACCCCGACAAGATCGTCAATCTCGGCAGCAAACAAATTTATGTCTACAAGGACATCAAAGTTACCTTTCTGAACGGAAAAGTGTCCGACGTACAGTGAGACGCGGAGCGCAAGGAGCTGGAGGAGAAAGTTAAGATGCAACCAGAGTTCGCTTTCAAACCGTGTCTATTTGCCCTGACCACTTGCCTGGCCTTTCTGTGCTCACCGGCGGCGGCGCAGAATGCCGCGCCTTCGCTGCTCGAGCAACTCAAGGCACAGTACAACGCGGCCAAGATCGGCGCGGACGCCGGTGGCTTGAAGGTGGTCAACCCGGGAACCGTTCTCACGGTACAGAAAGGCGGACTTCTGGGCATCGCACCGCAAATTGCCATGTTCTGCCCCTCTAAGTTTCAGGACGGCGAACTGAAGGCACCCGCCGGTTTGTGTGCCGCGATGGTCAAGCAGGGTTCACGCTTCCTGCAGGTCGGAACCAAGGTTTATCCCCTCAAGATCGACGTTAGTCTCGACAAAGACCGGGTGTCGCTTCAGGTTATCGAGTGTGATTCCTGCAACGGCGTGCAGCAGCCGTCATTTTACAAGTCCGAGGTCGTTTTTCAGTTCGCTAAAGGCAGTTTGCAGAGCACCGGCGCTTCCCAGGTGGAAGACACAATCGGACAGGTTCTGGTCATCGATTCCGGCGGCGATTCCCCGTCAGGCGATAATCAATCATCACAAAATCAGGACAGTAACCAGGGTGGCGGCGGAGGCGGGAGCGGCGGAGCAGGACAAGCGCAACCGACGGCCCCTCCCGCCGAGCCCCAGCAGATAGAAAAGGGCCAGACCATCGATCAGGTCAAAGCCGCGCTCGGCAACCCCGACAAGATCGTCAATCTCGGCGCGAAACAGATTTACCTTTACAAGGATCTCAAGGTTACGTTCCTGAACGGAAAAGTCTCCGACGTCGAGTGATCGGCATCTCCACCGATGTTGCCATCGCCGACGGTTCTGCGGACTCCAGCAGTCCCGGTAATGTTGCCTGCGCAGGAAGACCACGCTGCATCCAAAAGGCGAGCCAGGACAGGAATGAGCGGGTCGCCCGATGAGCGAACGGGTGCGGGCGAGCGCTAAAGTATCTTTTTCCCAAATGCCGACAGCGCCAGTTCGACGGCCAAGTCTGCAGTCTGGTTGCGCTCGTCGATCACCGGATTCACTTCCACGATTTCAAAGCTCAGCATGCGTCCGTAGTCGAAGATGATTTCCATGGCGAGATGACCTTCCCGGTAAGTCGCGCCGCCCCAAACGGGCGTGCCGACGCCAGGCGCGTCTTCGGGATCGATCCAATCCATGTCGAGCGAGACGTGGTAACCGGCGGTGTCGTGTCCGGCCATGCGCAGCGCCTCTTCCATGACGTTTCGCATTCCGCGCTCGTCGATGTCGCGCATGGTGAAGACTTCGACTCCGGCTTTGCGAATGTTCTCCTTTTCGAAACTGTCGACGTCGCGGATGCCGACGAGCACGCAATTTTCAGGCTGCACTTTGGGGGAGAACTCATAGATATTGCCGAGCTCGGCGGGCCCGAGCCCCATGAGCGCAGCCAGCGGCATGCCGTGAACATTGCCGCTCGGCGAAGTCTCCGGCGTGTTCATGTCGGTATGCGCATCGATCCAGATGAGTCCGATCTTCTGACTCCTGCGGCGGAAATACTTGGCGACGCCCGACACGGTACCGGCCGCAACCGAGTGATCGCCGCCCAGAACAAGAGGAACTTTGCCGTCCTCGAGTGTCTTCAATACCAGTTCGGCGCTCTTGCTGCAGGTCGCTGTGATTTCTTTGAGGTATTTGGCGTTGGCGGCGCCTTCCTTTTTCTGCTCTGGAATCGCGACGGCAACGTTTCCCGCGTCTTCGACAATGTGCCCGATCGCTTCGAGGCGCGCTTGCAGCCCGGCAACCCGTACGGCGGAAGGACCCATGTCAACGCCGCGCCGGGACTGGCCAAGGTCAACAGGAACGCCGATCACACGGATCTGGCGTGGAGTGATGCTGCTATAGGTTGTGCTGCGTTGGGGCATAGATTTCCTAATCACCGCCTGGAGGTCAGAGCCGCCGGGAGAGAATCCCCGGCCCTCTGCGGTTCTGCTCCCGGTACCGTTTTTCGACTCGAACGCGGGGCCGGGGCTTTCATCTCCGAATCGTTTCCCACCGTTCCGGGAGGACTGGGAGAAAAATTCATCCCGAGTCCAACATGTTTTTCCTTCGTCGCCGGACAATGGCTGTGCCTGGTCGACAGAGCGGTTTCGATTGCCTCGGTAGCAACCAGGATTTCCTCTTTCACCGCCCCAACAAGCGATAACCGCAGTCGAGTTTCGCCTCCTTCGCCGAGCATGGGAGAGCCCGTCTCCAGTCTTCGTTCCCGGAGCGCGCATCTTCTTGGCGATGAAGACGCTACGGGTATAGCCGGTGCAACATGCGGGGAAAAGGAATGGTCTCGCGTACGTGCTCCAGTCCGCAGATCCAGGCGACGGCTCGCTCGATGCCCATGCCGAAGCCGGAGTGGGGAACGCTGCCATACTTGCGGAGATCAAGATACCACTTGAAGGCTTCTTCGGGCAGGTTGTGCTCGTGAATGCGCTGGAGAAGCAAGTCGTGCGAGGCCATGCGCTGCGATCCGCCTATGATCTCACCATAGCCCTCGGGGGCAAGGACGTCGACGCAGAGAGCGAGCTCGGGGCGCTGGGGATCGGGCTCCATGTAAAACGCTTTCACTCCGGCCGGGTAACGATGAACCATCACCGGCCGGTCGTAGAGCGAGGAGAGATAGGTCTCGTCGGGGGAGCCGAGGTCCCCGCCCCACTCGAATTTGTTTTCCAGCGCGCCCTGGGAGTGGCCCTCTTGCAATTTCGCGACCGCTTCATCGTAGGTGATGCGCGGAAAGGGCGCATCGACTGTTTCCAGCTTGTGAAGGTCGCGGCCGATGGTCGCGAGATCGACGCGGCGGCGCTCCAGGCATCGCTTAACCAGAAAGGTCAGCAGGCCTTCGGCGAGTTCCATTAGATCGTCGAGCGTGCCGTAGGCCAGTTCCGGTTCGACCATCCAGAATTCGGTCAGATGGCGTCGCGTCTTTGATTTTTCCGCCCGAAAGGTTGGACCGAAGGAGTAGACCTTGCCGAGCGCCATGGCGGTTGCTTCGATGTAGAGCTGGCCGGACTGCGTGAGGTATGCCTGCTCCTCGAAGTAGTCGACCGGAAACAGCGTGGAGGTTCCCTCACAGGCGGCGGGAGTGAGGATGGGAGGATCGGTAAGGGTAAATCCATTGCTGTCGAAAAAATCGCGGGCGGCGCGAATGATTTCAGCGCGAACACGCAGGATTGCCGCCTGGCGCTGGGATCGCAGCCACAGATGGCGGTGTTCCATTAAGAAGTCGACGCCATGCTCTTTGGGAGAGATGGGGTAAGGATCCGACTCGGGCACGCGCTGGAGAACTTGCACGTTCGCGACGTCGAGTTCATAACCGCCGGGGGCGCGTTTATCGGCGCGGACCTTGCCCTCGACGATGGCGCTCGATTCCTGGGTCAGGCCCTTGATGGTGTCGAACACCTGGGGAGCGACGGCATTCTTCGGAACCACTCCCTGAATGACGCCGGAGCCGTCGCGAAATTGGGGAAAGAGCAGCTTGCCACTTTCGCGCAGGTTGTAGAGCCATCCGCGGATGACGACGGATTGGCCTTCGTGCTTGCCGATATCTGCGATGGTGCTGATGGGTAGGGACATAAGATCAAACCTTTAACACGCAGGACGCCGACGCCGCCGGGGGAAGCCCTCGGCGCCGAAAGAAACTGCATCGATGCGTTGAATTACGAACCTTCCAGCTTCTGGAAGGTCGCACCTACGGCTTCGCCGGGATTCTTTTTCTCTTCGCCGTCGATCTCCAACAACAGGGGCGGCGTTTGCGGTGCCGTGCGCAGCAATTCCATCGTCTCTTTCCAGTTGATCGATCCCTTACCCGGCCAGAGGTGCGAGTCCTTATCCGCGTTGTTGTCGTGCACGTGGGTCGAGCAGATGTGGTCCTTGAGCGTGGCAAAGCCCTGCACGATGCCGTCCATCATGTGGGCGTGACCGCAATCGAAGCAGACGCCGATGTCGTCGAAGTGCATGGTCCTGATGAACTCGACGAGGCGGTCGGGAGTGGAAAGTTCGTTGGGAATATTTTCGACCAGCACTCTCACCCCGAGCGGTTTGGCAAAGGCGCGCAGGTGTTCGACCGAAGTCATAGCCGCTTCAAATCGTTTTTCGTCGAAAGCGTCGTTCGGATTACCGATGTGCTGGACGAGAAAGCGGAAGGGGATGTGCTCGGCGATTTCGAGGGCGCGTTTGATCTCATCCATGGCGTCGATGCGGCCGGCGCGGTCGGTGGAGGCGATGTTGACCGGTGGCGAGCCGGTGCGCCCCCATTCGTAGTCGGAATAGAGGGGAGCGTGGACGGAATTGAGGGGAATGCCGGTGGACCTGAACCAGTCGGCAATTTCGCGGACGTGCTGCTTGCGGTTGGCGTAGTCGAAGTGCTGGCGCGCGGCAAAAATTTCGATCGACTGGGCTCCGGCCTTGACCAGTTCGTCAAGCAGGCCCGGATGGAGTCGTTCTTTTACATAGAGGTATGTCGATACCGCCCTCAGCATTAGTATCCTACCGCCTTCCCGTTGTTGCGCCCGTCGCTGCCGGCGAGACGCTCGCCGGTTCTCGGGTCAATCATGATGCACTCGCCGTCCCCCCAGAAGTGCCTGACGGTCAGTTTGTGCCCCTTGGTGCGCAGAATATTCATTGTATCGGGAGAGAGGCGGTCTTCCACGAGAATCTGATCGGGGAGCCACTGATGATGAAACCGGGGCGCGTTGACCGCTTCCTGGATATCGAGCGAAAAATCGACGACGCCGATAACGACGTTGGCGACCGTGGTGATGATGGTGGGGCCTCCGGGCGAACCCAGAACAAGAAAGAGCTTGCCGTCTTTCAGCACCATCGTCGGGGTCATGGCCGAGAGCGGACGCTTGCCCGGGCCGATAGCATTGGCGGGGCCCTGGATGAGTCCGTACGCGTTGGGGACGCCTTGTTTGGCGGCGAAGTCGTCCATTTCGTCGTTGAGCAGGAAGCCCAAGCCTTCGGCGGTGACACGCGAGCCGAACGAATCGTTCAGAGTGGTGGTGACCGACACGGCGTTTCCCTCGCCGTCGACTACCGAATAGTGCGTGGTGTTCTCCGGTTCACCCGGGGCGGTGGTTCGCGACTGTGCGACTCGCTCCAGTTCGCTGAACGATGGCCGCTTCAGGTCCTGGCTGATACTGGCGTGGTTCGGGTCGATCGAGTCACGCCAGGCGGCGGCATATTTCTTGTCGATCAGGGGTGCGACGGGAATTTTCGCGAAGTCAGGATCGCCCAGGAAGTCGGCGCGATCATAGAAGGCGCGGCGGAAGGCTTCCACCTCGAGGTGGATGGCGTCGCCCGAGCGGTTGCCCATTTTCGCGAGGTCGAAGCCTTCGAGGACATTGAGGATTTCGACGAGAGAGACTCCGCCGGAGGATGGCGGCGGAGCGCTGATGATGTCGTATCCGCGATAGGTGCCGCGGATCGGTTCCCGCTCCCGGACCTCGTAGGCGGCGAGGTCCTCGGCCGTGACCAGGCCTCCGCCTTTGTGGATAGCCGCCGCGAGTTCGCGGGCCATTGCTCCGTGATAGAACGTGTCAGGGTCCTGCGAGAGTCGCTCCAGGGTACGGGCGAGTTCGGGCTGCTTGAGGATTTCTCCGGATTGGTAGTAGTTGCCGTCGCGCTGAAAGATGCGCTTGGATTCAGGGAACTCGGCCAGGTACTGATCTTTTTTCAGATCCTCCGTGTCTTCGTAGGCGAGCGGAAAACCGTCGCGGGCCAGCCGAATCGCGGGGCCCATCACTTTTTCGAGGGGCAGTTTGCCATATTGTTTTTCCGCGTAGACCAGGCCGGCTACCGAGCCGGGGACCCCGACTGCCCGATAACCTACGACGCTCGATCCTGGGCTGGATTCCGGGAGGACATTGCCCTGCGCGTCTAAGTACATGTTTTCGGTGGCCGCGGCGGGCGCTTTCTCACGGTAATCGATGAAGTGAGTCTTGCCGCTGGCATTGCGGAACAGCATGAAGCCACCGCCGCCGAGATTGCCCGCCTGGGGGTGGACCACGGCGAGCGCAAAGCCGGTGGCCACTGCGGCATCGACTGCGTTGCCTCCAGCACGCAGCATTTCGATGCCGGCGCGGGATGCGAGTTCGTGAACACTGGTAACGATGGCGTGCGAACCACGCGTGGGGCGCAGGGGAGCGGCCGCGGCGGTCGCCTGCAGCAAGGCCCAAAGCGCGCCGAGAAGGAGAAGATGTCGCAGGGAGCATTGCGGTGGGCATCGGTGAAAACTGGGTTGAATACGCATGGATTGGGCGAAAGTACGAGGCTAGCCTAGCGGGTCGCGGGGAGTCAAACCGGTGCACCTCCGAGACCTGAACTGCAGAAAAGCTTCACCGGGATTTGCTCGGGCGTTGCCGCGCGGGTCGCCGTTTGAGCGATCCAGGCTGGGCCGATCGACCCTTCGACCCTGCGGATGCCTTCCTTTGTCTGGGGGCTTTGGCGGCGACCAATTCGTACGACTGGCGAATCAGCATCTCGAGTTTGTCGGCGGCAACGACGTTGGAGTTGGCGAGCATTGCCCAGTTGTAGCGTCCGACGTAAGGGGCGATGGAGATGCCGTCGATTTCCAGCAGTTCCTGGAATGTTTCCGGGGCGCATTTCACCGTGAGGCGCGGGAACCGCCCGTCCGACAGAACCATGCCGGCGAAGATTTTGCCGCGGACCTTGAAGCAGAGGTCGTCGCGCCAGGGCATATCCTCGGTGACTTCGGGTAAGGAGAGACAGAGCCTGCGAATCCATTCGACGTCGGACATGGTCTATTATTCCTGCTTGTACACGCGGCCTTCTTTCATCACGAAATTCACTTTTTCGAGCACGCGGATGTCTCGGAGCGGGTCGTCTTTGACGGCGACGATGTCAGCGTACTTGCCGGGCCGGAGGGAGCCAATTTTCTGCGATACCCCGATCAGGTCGGCGGCATTGACGGTGGCTGCCTGAATGGCGCGCATCGGGGTCATGCCGCCATCGACCATCAATCCGAATTCGCGCCCGTTGGTGCCGAACGGACAGACGCTGATATCGGTACCGAAAGCGATCTTGATGCCCGCCGCGACCGCCAGGCGGAAGTTCTCGCGCTGCTTCTGGGCTACCAGTTTTGCGTGTTCGATGAAATCCGCGGGCTCATGGGCGTCGAGGATGCAGTCATCCACTTCGAGCGTGGGCACGAGGTAAGTGCCGTGTTCTTTCATCAGCCGCCTGGCTTCGTCGTCGGCCAGGCTGCCGTGTTCGATCGAAGCCACTCCGGCGCGGACGGCGTTCTTGATGCCTTCGGCGCTGTGGGCGTGTGCCGCCACGCGAAGGCCGAAATGCTGCGCTTCATCGACCGCTGCACTTAGTTCATCGGGGGTGAACTCGGTGGATTTTACGTTGCTGTTGTGGGTCAGCACGGCCCCGGTTGCCAAGATCTTGATGACGTCGACTCCTTGGCCGGCCAGGGCCCTTATTTTTTGCCTGACTTCCCAGGGGCTGTTGGCTTCTCCGTAATGGAGGTCCCAGGGGAGCGTCAGGCCGGGATCGAAGCCGGTGATGGCGCCGGCGCCGCCGGTGATGGTGAGATAGGCTCCGGCCACGTACATGCGTGGACCGATCACATCGCCGCGGTTGATCGCGTCTCGCAGCGCCACATCGACCAGTGCGCGATAGGTACCGACGTCGCGAACGGTGGTGAATCCCGCCAGCAGGGTCGTTTTTACATGGGGGATGGCGGCAAAGGCATCGACGGCTGCGGTTTTGCGCAGCTCCGAGAGCGGGTCGGAGTCGGCATAACTGTCGGTGAGGTGAGTGTGGCAATCAATCAGGCCGGGGAGCACGGTCATGCCGGAGAGATCGAGCACGCTGGCATCCGGTGGGATGCTGAGGTTCGCTCCGACGGCGTCAATCTTGCCATCCCTCACCAGAATGATCTGGTTGGTGAGCACCGTGCCGGCTTCGGTGTCGATCAGCCTCCCGGCTCGGATGGCCGTGACTTGAGCGGGCAGCGAGAGAGCGGAGAAGAGCAAGGATACGATGAATCCGACGCGCATGAGCATGGTGTTCGGGTCCCCTTGCCGGATCGGTGGCTTACACCTGATCTCTGGCCTCGCCGAGTACCACGGATACTTCCAGCTGTTTTTTCCCGCGGAAGATGGTTACTTTCACCGTATCCCCTGCCCGATGACGGTTCATCATCTGGGCCAGAGTCTGCTGGCTTTCGATTTTTTCTCCGTCAATGGCTACGATCAGATCTCCCCCGATCATAATGGGAGTGTTTCCCAGGTAGGCGCGCTCGGTGCCCCCGCGCAATCCGGCTCGGTCGGCGGAGCCTCCGGCGACGGCTTGTACGATCAGGAGCCCATAGTCAGCGGCCAGACCCAGTTCGTCGGCGATCTCGGAATCGATAGGGATGGTGTGAATTCCCAGCGCCGGACGGCGTACGCGTCCGAGTGTGACCAGGTCGTTGACCACGGCTTTGGCGGTGTTGATGGGGATGGCGAAGCCGATGCCGGCACTCTGTCCAACGTTCGAGGCGATCATGGTGTTGATACCGATGACCTCGCCGTGCCAGTTGAGCAGAGGGCCCCCGGAGTTGCCGGGATTGATGGCGGCATCGGTCTGGATGGCTTCATCGATGACCAGGCCGTCGGGCTCCTGCACCTGACGGATGGAACTGACGATGCCGCGGGTTAGAGTTCCTGCTAAGCCGAAGGGGTTGCCAATGGCATAGACTTTCTGTCCTACTTGCAGATTGGTCGAATCGCCTAATGTCATTGGCTGCAAGTTGGGGGCTTTGACTTGGACAATGGCTAAGTCGTGCGACTTGTCGGTACCTACGATTGTGGCCTTGTATTTCTTGCGGTCGTGCATGGTTACTTCGACCTGGCGAGCGTCGGCGATTACGTGATAGTTGGTTAGGATGTGTCCTTCTTTATCGATTACGAAACCGGAGCCCTGGCCTTCCTGGGGAACCAGTCCGTAGAAAAAGTCGAAGGTCATTACGCGCGAGGTGATGTTCACTACCGATGCTATGTTCCTGCGGTAGACGCCGATATTGTTTTGTTCTTCGGCGTCAAGCGACTCGCCGCTGGCGGCTTCGGTGATTTCCAAGCGCTGCGGACGGCTGATCCAGTTGGGAGGATGAAGGTGTCCGCCTCGATAGGTGGTGAAGTAGAAAAAGGCGGACGCCAGAACTATGCCGAAGATCATTGCACGTAGCAATCTCATTGTGGTTGGTCCTTGAAAGCCTGCAGCTTGAATTCTAGCGAAAAGCGGGACTTGGCGTTGAAGATCCGAAGCGGGCGCCACTCCCCCTCTGGCCGGCTGATTTCGGAGGGGTTGGGGGACGGTCCCGTCTCTATCATCGATATATTAGAATCATTGGTTTAGCAACTGTCGCGCGAGCCGTGTCACCTCCGGCTGTTGATCCCCGCGTGTTTCCCCGTGGACTTGCCCCAGCCGCCCCCTCCTGGGGATTCTATGCGCACTCTTTCTCCCGGGAGCAGCCGGGTGCTGGTTTTGCCCGACACTTCCTCTGCCGTGCCGTCTCGTCGGAGAATGAGGGTGCGGCCGGCAGCGGCGTCGGCGCCGCCGGCTAGGCCGTAGGGACCGCGGGAACGGCGGTCGGCCAGCAGGGTGACTTGGGCATCGGTCAGGACTTCGATTTCGCGAATGATTCCGTCGCCGCCGGTGTACAGGCCTCGACCGCCGCTCTGGGGGCGAAGAGAATACTGGCGCAATCGAACGGGGTAGGCATATTCGAGGGCCTCGGCGGGAGTGTTTAGGGAATTGGTCATGTGGGTGTGGACGCCGGAGACCCCGTCTTTGTTGGGGCGTGCGCCCATGCCACCGGCGATGGTTTCGTAATAGGCGAACGGCTCGCCCGAGCGGGGATCGCGGCCGCCAATGGTCAGGTTGTTCATGGTGCCGGACGCGGCAGCCGGGATGCGATCAGGAATCGCCTGGGCCAGCGCTTTCAGCAGCACATCGACAATGCGCTGCGAGGTTTCGACGTTGCCTCCCGCGACGGCGGCCGGGGGCCTGGCGTTGACTATCGTTCCCTTTGGAACGAGGACGTCGAGCGGACGCATGAGGCCGCTGGTGGCGGGGACGTCGTCGCGAAGCAGGCAACGGAAAACGTAGAAGCAGGCTGAGTACGTGATGGCCTCGACGGCGTTGACTGCTCCCCGGACCTGCGGGTCGCTGCCGCTGAAGTCCACGATGACCGAAGCCTGCGACCGTTTCTCGGGCGCTGACCGAGACGGCCCTGGCCGGGTTGCGAAAGCAGAGGGGCGGATGGCCGAGGTTCGCGGAACGCGGATGGCTACCGCGATGCGCACGGGTTTATTGTCCACCCCGTCGTCGTCCAGAAAGTCTTCGGCTTGGTAACAGCCGGGCGGGATGGTGCGCAGGAAGGCTCGCATTATTTGCTCGGAATAAAGCAGCAAATCGGCGGCGTTTTTTTGGGCCCGGGCCTTTCCGTAGCGGGCGCAGATTTCGCCGAGGCGGCGCGCTCCGGTGCGGCAGGCGGCGATCTGGGCGCCGAGGTCGCCTTCGCGTTCTTCCGGCGTGCGCACGTTGTTGAGGAGCATGGCCAGTACGTCGGCTACCAGTTTTCCCTCCCGCATGATCTTGACGGGCGGGATGCGGAGACCTTCCTGGTAGATTTCACGGCAAGGACCCATCGAACCGGGGTAGGTTCCTCCGACATCGGCATGGTGAGCGCGACTGGCGACGTAGAAGTCGGCTGACGGGTGGGGGCGGCGTTTTCCCCGCTGGCTCCCGCTCAAGTGAACGCCCATTACCAGCGTGATATCGGGGAGATGAGTGCCGCCGCGAAAAGGGTCGTTCAGCATGACGACGTCGCCGGGTTCTAGCCTGCAATGTTCGACCGCGGCGGCGACCGACATCGGCATGGAGCCAAGGTGCACGGGCATGTGATCGCCCATGGCGATGACCTGACCTGCGGAATCAAAGACGGCGCAGGAGTAGTCGCGGCGTTCTTTGATATTGGGGGAAAAGGCGGTGCGGCGCAGCGCCGCGCCCATTTCTTCGGCGATGGAATGGTAGAGGTTCTTGAAAACCTCGAGTTCTACGGGATCCCGCATGAAATTGGCCAGTTGTGATTTCGAATTGGTAATGCGGCGATTTCTGGCAACGGCCGTCAATTTACCAAACTACAGCTTACACAATTATGGATGACCAATTCCCCGGCGTGATGGCGGGGCGTGCCTGATGCTACACTCGTCTGATTATGGCTGAAGGGCGTTCGCGGACTTGGGTCTGGGTACTCGTCGGTGGCGGGCTGTTTCTGCTGTTCGTCGTGGGCGTGTTCGCGCTGGTGTATTTGACCTTCGGCGGACAGGACGAAGAGTCGTTTTCCGGCTTTGGCTCCAAGATCGCCGTGGTGGACCTGAATGGCGTGATTTTCTCTCCCAAGCAGATTGTTGCGCAGCTGAAAAAGTTTGCCGACGACGATTCCGTCAAGGCCATTATCATTCATGTGAATTCTCCGGGAGGCGGGGTGGCCGCTTCGGAGGAGATTTATCGTGAAGTGAAGCGGATTCGCGACGAAAAGAAAAAGCGTATTGTGGCTTCGATTGAGACTGTAGGTGCCAGCGGCGCGTATTACGTGGCGTCGGCTACCAACAAGATTTACGCGGACAAGGGCAGCGTAGTGGGTTCGATCGGCGTGATTGCCGAGTGGGTAAACTATGGCGAGCTGCTCAAGTGGGCGAAGCTGAATGCGATCACCATGAAGGCCGGAGAGTTCAAGGATACCGGCAGTCCGACGCGGGAAATGACCCCCGCCGAGCGTGAATATATGCAGGGGCTGATTGACAACATGCACAGTCAGTTTATTCAGGCGGTGGCCGATGGCCGCCATGCCAAGGAAGAAGACATACGCGCCATTGCGAACGGAAAGGTATGGACCGGCGAACAGGCGGCTGCCTTGAAGCTGGTGGATCAGATCGCCGATTTTGAAGGCGCAGTAAAGGATACTGCGCAGGCGGTGAACATTTCCGGCGAGCCATCGCTGATCTACCCGCCGAAAGAGAAGCGGTCGGGGCTCGATCTGCTGTTTGGCGACGTTTCCGACTATTTACCAACTCGGGAAAAGCTGTTAGAGAAGGAAGTTGGATTTTACTATCTTTGGAAATAGCGGGTGTCGGAGCGTTGGTTTCTGAACCACCGGAACCGGGAGCTGCACTTGCACAGAACCCCTTAAATTTGAGAAGGTTATAGACAGGCTGGAGGCGGGAGTGGGGCGCTCGACCTCGGGCAGGCGGGTCGCTCGGTTGAAACCCGTCTCAAAGGGAGTGAAGAGGCATATGACGAAGGCTGACCTGATCGAAGAAGTATCCCGGCTGGCGGAACTCACCCGCAAAGACAGCGAAGTGATTGTGGACACGATCTTTGACAGCGTGGTGCGATCGCTGCGCGTGGGCGACAAAATAGAAATTCGCGGGTTTGGCAGCTTTCGCACACGCCAGCGCAAGCCGCGCGTAGGGCGGAACCCGAAGACCGGTGACCGCGTGGAAGTCCCGGCGAAGAAGATTCCGTTCTTTAAGCCGAGTAAGGAATTGAAGGACCTCGTGAATCACAGTGCGACGGCGGTGACAGCGCCGGCCGCCCCACCGGCGCCAGCGCCACCCGGAGCGCAGTAAAGGGCAGCGGCGCCTGTCTGAATGGTGGTCGAGCCTGCGACCGCGCGTTTTCCAATGCAAATCGCGATTCAGTGAACGCTGGTGCGTGCCTGGATGCAACTTCTTCTGCCGCCCGCGTCGCCCGACGGAGCCCTCGAACGCCTCGTTGTCCGTCGGCACAAATCAATGTGTAAGATTATGGGAGGCTTGGGCCCATAGCTCAACGGTTAGAGCAGCAGACTCATAATCTGTTGGTTCTAGGTTCAAATCCTAGTGGGCCCACCATTTTGACGTTTCCGCGTTTTTCTCAGTTCGCGGACTGATTTGGCAGCACAGCGGGTAGCAACTGTTTGCCTACGACGTCGAGCGCCTGCCCGATGTCGGTGCTGCTGGCCCGGTCGTACACCTCTGCTGCCAGGCTCACCTTACTTGTGGCCAAGCGTGCCGCTTACCATCACCGCATTCACGCCTGCACGTCGCATCATGCGTGTGAGCGTGTGGCGGAACTGGTGCCAGCCGCCAAATTTCACTCCGACCTCTGCCGGATGCAGGAAACGGCGGCGAACATTGCCGGAATCGACGGGCGTGCCCGCACGGGACTGAAACACCCACTTTTTACCGACGCCCGACACACGAATCGGCCGGATGAGGTCGGCGTGCACCACCGAGTCCAGCAGAAGTAAGGGCTCCTTCTCCAGCACCTCCACTTTGCCCTGGTAAACCACCCGCCTGATGTGCAGCACGTTGTTTTCATCGAGGTCGTGCGGTCGCAACCCCATCGCCTCTTCGATTCGCCGTCCGAGCGAGGCGAGCGCCGCAGAAGGGCGCCGTACTTCAACAGGTGAAACTCCGGCCCGTAAAACTGGTTCCCTCCACCCGATGGCAATGGAGGTCGGTTGTTTCTCAGTGACGAAAAGCGCAGGCTCTCTAAGAATTTCCCTCCGGCAGCAGAGCGGCACCAGTTGCTTTGCCGGGGGGCTGAGAGTAAATGGGTACTGCAAGAGATATACCTGCGCAGGCACCGGGTCTTACAATAACCCGATTACGGAGGGAGGGAGTTCGTGACGGAATCCGACCTGAAAAACCATCTCGACGCCGCCGAGGAAAGCCCCAAACAAATTGCTGCCGCCGTGTTGGGCCTGCCGGAGAAAACGCTGCGCTACAAACCGTCTCCGGACAAGTGGTGCATTCTGGAGATGCTTGGACATCTGGCTGACATTGAAATCCTGTACGCCTATCGACTGCGGCAGATGCTCGCCGACAAAGACCCGGTGATTGCGCCGATTGATCAGGACGCTTGGGCAAAGAATCTAGGATATCTGGAATCTTCGCCCCCCGAGTTGGTCGCTCTCTACGGACTCAACCGCCATGCCAATGTGCGGTTGCTGCGGCAGCTGAAAGCCGTAGACTTGCAGAAATCCGCGCGCCATCCTGAACTTAATCAGCGGGTCACGGTTGCCGACTACGTTGGGATGATGTCGAAACACGGTCCGAACCATCTGCAGCAGATCGAGCGGCTGAAGAAGGAAGCGATTAAGAAATAGAATCACAGACCTGAGGCAGTTCGATACGGGAGAAGTGTGCCCGGCGTGCCTCCACGAGTGCAACCCGACCCAATGCCTCTCGTGGGCCCGCTGGTCGCCGCATTCGGATTGCTATGCGAGCGAATTACGAGGCGGCGATCCTCCCCGGCTTATAGCTGAAATAAACGGCTCCTCCAATAATCAACGCACCGCCCGCGACCGCCATCCTGCCTAAGCCCTCATGCAGAACGGAAACACCAAGAATCGCGCCGACTAGCGGCTCGAGATTTACGAAGATTCCTGCCTGAGAGGCCGGAGCCCGCTTGAGTCCCCAATTCCACAAGACCGTCGCGCCAGCGGTCGCAAAAAATCCCTGTTCCGCCAAGGCAATCCATGCGCGAACTGAGTAATGCAGCATAGGAACGCCGGACGTGGCAACGACGACAACTGCCAGAAAGAGCGTGCCGATCCAATAAACGAAGGCTGTCACCGTCAGTGGGGAATGCCGTCCCATGAGACGTTTTGAAATCAGAATCTCTGCAATGGCGGCAAACATTGAAAGCACAACCAGCAGGTCACCGCGAATGGTTGCTTGCACGACGCCGGAACCTGTCTTGCTCGACAACGCGATCAAAGCAGCGCCAACTGTCGAGGCCACAAGCGCAAGCCAACCGCCGAAGTGCAACCGCTCTCCCGCGAACAATACCGCTGCGATAGCGAGGAGCATCGGAAGCGTGCCGACCATCAGAGAAGCATGAGAGACAGTGGTGAGGGAGAGCCCTCTGAACTCCACCAGATACAGCACGGGTACTCCGAGCACAGAGGCCATGAACACCCAGCCCCACTCACCCCCGGCAAAGTGAGGACGATCCCAGAATATGATTGGCAGCAGTCCAATACACGCGAACGTAAGACGAAACAGGATCATGGTCGCCACCGGCATCTCCGTTAGCGCGATCTTGCCAAAGAAAAAACCTGTTCCCCACAGGCATCCGGCCGTCGCCAGGGCAAGTATGGGGAGGGTATGAATGTGCCGCTTGAGCATGGTTCTCGATTGTAAGATAGGGGCGGAATGAGCATGTCCAGTGGATGCTAAGGCTACTTCTTTTTTAGACGCCGAACGATGGTAAGCGGGTCGCGACCTTTGCCGGGGTGATGGGTCCGCGCCGTTCCATCGCCTTGATGGTATTGCGATGGGCAGAGAGGGAGGGTCGGCTTCCCGACTCTGCCATACGTTGGTCTTTGATCGCGTGGCCGATGTCAGGTTCTACCCGCAGGCCCGAATCTGGAGAGCGGGAGTCACAAGATGAATGAGCTCGCTAGACGCGAGGCTGTAAACAATTGCAAAAGACCGCCTCACCCGATACCGCCCAATCAAAGCGACCTGATCGGCGAGGAAGTCCGGCCGCACGATCTCGCTTCCGGGCTGCTCCATGGCCGTGATCCGTTCCAGTTGGTTTATTATTCTCCCCTGTGCCAGTTATACATCCATTCATGATGGCTTTCGGACTAGTCTTTGCCCTCCTGTTCGCGGCTCCCCAGCAGAACAGTTCCGCCGAGTCGCAGGCGTCCGAGCAGCAGCAGGCTAGCGACGAGTACGAACAACACAAGCAAACTGCCATTCGCATCAACGATCTTGCCGGGCGATTACACTCTGAGGACGACGCCAGTGCTCTCGTGTCCGAAATCGCGGGTCTGTTTGCAAACGAACTGCCTCCGGCGTGGGCTAGCAGCAGCATTCGCCAGCGCATTGCCGGCACTGAATACGCAGCGGCTAGCAATCCGGCGAAGCTTATACCAGAGCAGCGCATCGTCGATGTCTGGAACCAATACGTGAAAGAGATCGGAGCACCGGGCGAAGCCATCGTCTCCGTCGCCGAGATTCACAACATGCGGGATGCGTCGTACACAGTTGCCCAGTTGATGTGGGCACGGGGAATGCAAACGATCTGGTCGATGCCAAACGTGTACGCTATCGGATCTGACGGCAAGGTCGCTGACGGTTGCCGAGCCCTTGACACGATCCGCGTGATTCACGATCTTGACGACTTGTTCCAAAACCTGCGCGCAGCACGTGAACGCCTCCAAAGAGGGATTGTGCCGTCCGAGGAAGCTAAAAAGCGGGCAGAGAACCCAAACCCGCAACCCCACAGCACCGTCCGGCTGGAAATGCATACGGATACAAATCCGATTCGCCCCGCAGAGCAACGTTATGTGCAAGAGCATGGCTCGGTGGCGTACGCCACGTTGCTTGTCCGCTTGTTTGATGAACTGTTTCCAGCCGAATGATGGAACTCTAGTTGCCCAAGGCTGTGGCCGCCGAGCAGACTTCATTTTGCACAGGAAAAACTTAGAATGGCTGTATGAAACGAATCTGCGTTTTCTGCGGCTCCAGTGAGGGAAACCGTCCGGAGTACCGTGCTGCCGCTGAGGAGATGGGTGCGGAGTTGGTGCGAAGGAACACTGCATTGGTGTATGGCGGCGGCAATGTGGGCTTGATGGGCGTGATCGCGGATGCCGTGCTGAGAGCGGGCGGCGAGGTGATTGGAGTCATCCCCGAGAATCTCCTGGCACGGGAGGTCGGTCACCAGGGGCTCACGAAACTCCACGTGGTCGGCTCCATGCACGATCGCAAGGCGCTGATGGCCGATCTGTCGGATGCGTTCGTCGCAATGCCGGGTGGATTCGGGACGCTGGAGGAATTTTGCGAAGTAGTAACGTGGACGCAACTCGGTCTGCATGTCAAGCCCTGCGGAATCCTGAACGTCAGAGGTTATTACTCGCCGCTGCTCGCAATGTTCGACCATGCGGTTGCGGAGAGGTTCTTGAAGCCGGAGAATCGGGCGTTGGTGCTCGCCTCGGAATCGCCGGCGGATTTGTTGCAGGCGCTGGAGCAGTGGCGTCCGATACGGGTCGAGAAATGGCTCAGCCGTGAGACGCGGTGAAATCTTGGCGTCACCTGCCAGGCCGGGCGGAACCAGGGGTGCGCAGGTGACTCCGGAAAACGGAAATACCGAGTCGCCCCGGCCGGGGACCTCGGTGTTCTCCGTGTCTACCGGAGCCGAGCAGGGTCACGCCCCGCTACCGGGCGGGCACGGCATTTGGGGTCAGGGCCGGGTTTGGCGAGAGAATTCTGCCAATTCATGCGCCGAGTACTTTCGCTTTCGCCGCGTTCGGCTCGACCTTCGATTCGAGAACGTCAGTCCAAAGCGAACAATTCGGGTCGAGTGCTGATACCCCGATCTGACCTGCGTTTGAAGCGCCCCTTGCCGCCACCCACTCGACTCTGAACTCTTCTTTCTTGCGCCCGCGGGCGAGCCAGATGCGGTCGCCCGGATGAAGGGCTCCGCGCACGCCTCCCAAAAGCGATCCGCTCCGGCTGACATTGATGGTAGTCACGGTCTGGTCCAGCGCCATTCCGGAGTCGTCGGTTCCGGTCAGTTGTACCGGCAAGGCCCGATCCAGCCGGCGATCGTCGCGGCGCTCGATCTTGAACTGAGTTATCAGGGTGCTCAGTTTTGTGGCTACGTCGGCCAAGTCCTGCGCCGCTTTTTGCGATTCTTGGGCGCGCGCCGACGTACCATCGGCCGCCTGCGCCACTCCACAGACATTGGTCAAGATCTCGCCGGCACCGTGGGCCGCCTCGCCGACGTTACGCGTCATCTCGTTGGTGGTGGCGCTCTGCTCTTCGACGGCGGAGGCGATGGTTCCGGAAATGCCGTTGATCTGATCGATCACGTCCGTAATGGTCCCAATGGCCTCCACCGCGCCCTTGGTGTCGGACTGGATGGCCAAGATTTTCTTGCCAATGTCGTCGGTGGCTTTTGCGGTCTGCTTGGCGAGTTCTTTGACTTCGTTGGCGACCACGGCAAAACCCTTGCCCGCTTCTCCGGCGCGGGCGGCCTCAATGGTGGCGTTGAGTGCCAGGAGATTGGTCTGCTGGGCGATGGAGGTGATGACTTTCACGACCGCCCCGATCTCGGCGCTGGACTGGCCGAGCTTGGCGACCGTTTCGTTCGCGGCGTGTGCCGTATGCACGGCATCCGAGGCCACCTTGGCGGCATCGTTCGCATTGCCAGCGATGCTCTGAATGGTAGTCATCATTTCGCTGGCTCCGGTGGAAACGCTTTGCAGGTTCTGACTGACCTGTCGGGTGAGCTGAGAAGCAGAATTAGCCTGGACGGAAGTCTCCCCGGAATTGTCCGTGATTTGTCGGCTGGACTCGAGCAACTGCCGGCTCGCCATGCCCAGCTGCTTGGTCTGAGACACGACACCCTGGAGAATACTTTGCAGCTTGTCCATGAAGAGGTTGAAAAAGCGGCTGATTTCGGTCAGTTCGTCGTTGCCGACGATCTCTAATCGCTTGGTGACATCGCTTTCCCCCTGAGCGATGTCTTGCAGCATATGGGTGAGGCGCTCAAAAGAGCGGGAGACGGCCCGGACCAGAGCGAGGCTGCCGCAGCACATCAAGAAAATACACACCGCAACCAGCAGATACACGGCATAGGAGAGGCGGCGGGCGCGCACGTAGCCCTGGGCGGCCTGGTTATCGAGGTTCTGGCCCAATTTGTCCTGATACTCGGAAATCGCCGCCAGGAACCCGGCGAAGGCGGGGTTCGATTTTTCAATAATCAGCTGGGTCGACTCCGCGTTGTGAGCGTGCAGAAGCAGGTCAGTCACCTCGGCATTGGCCTGCGTCAACTTGGCGAAGGTTGACGGGAGGGTGGTGTCTTCGGGGGCCATCCGCTGAATTTTCGCTTCCGCCTCTTTTCCGAGCGCTTCGTCTTCATGCATCAGCGCTTCCAGGGCATCGGGGTCTCGTTCCTGGACCATCCTTTGTGTCACGTTCTGAATTTTGACAGTGAGGTCCACCAGTTCGAACGATGTGCGGCTCTGGGCGCGGGCGGTTGAGGCGAGGGCGCGGGCCAAAGACGAAGACACCTGGAGGAGGTAGGACAATCCCAAGACCGCGCCCGCCGTGATTGCGACCGAAACGACGAGCGCCAAGGTTATGCGGCGCACAATACTTAAGGTCCTCATGATCGAGTCTCCTGGAGGCAAATCAATCCGGCTACCGCAGTTTGTCGGCGCGCAGGCCGAAAACGATGGATCCGATCGGTTTCCCCTGATCGAGCACCGGAAGTGCCACTTGAATCAGTTGCAGCCCGGTGGATTCGTCGAGCTTCACGGTGCCGGTCCAGGTTTTGCCGCTCATCGGCACTTCATGTTTGGGCATACCTTTGTGTGTCCAATGCTCGGTCTTGGCGTCGAATCCAACCTTGCCTCCGTCGGCTCCGGAGACGAAGATTTTGCTGATCTCATCGTCGCGCTTCGACTTGAGATATTCGGAAAGGGAATTCTTGCCGAGCGAGCGTACGAAGGGATCGAAAAGTGTGAGGCTGTGCCATTTATCGTTGGTCATGGCCTTCGCTTCGGGCGAAGCGGGAGTCGCATTGTAGGCCTTCACCGCAGTCACTACCGCGGCCTCGCTGCTGATGGCTTCCAGGTTCGGCATTTTGGCGTGCAGCTTTGCTTGCAGTTCCGGAGGCGCCTGCGCAAAACTCGCGGCCACGATGACAAAAGACGCGATGGCTGCTTCCATTGCAAATTTCACAGTGCTGGTCATTGTTGATTTCCTTCTACCCGTTTCGGCGAGTGCAGATAGCGGGTGATTCCCTCTATGTTTATCGGCGTGCGACTTCAAGGCATTAGGTCACGACCGTCAGCCAACCGGGAGCGAGGGCGGGGCGAGGATTCCGACGATCGCCCAGGCAATGCTGCTTGCGCGCTTACGACCAAAGGGATAGGGGAATTGGAATCGACTAATGTGGGGAAGCGGGTGGGCCGCAATTGCCGGGAAGGGCTAGGCCAGCGGCAAACTGAAATAGAAGACCGAGCCGTGCCCGAGTTGGCTGGTTAAGCCCAGTTGCCCGCCGTGGGCTTCCACGATGGCTTTGCAGATGGCCAGACCCATGCCGGTTCCGTGAACTTGCACCCGCTGGTTTCTGCCGCGATAAAACTTCTCGAAGACCAGGGATTGTTCGAAATCGTCGATGCCGGGACCGCGATCTGCGATGTTGACGGTGAGCATCTGGTCCGTGTTCCGGGCTTCGGCGGTGATGCGAATGGGGGCATCGGCGGGGGAGTATTTGGCCGCGTTCTCGATCAGGTGCACGAGGACTTCCTTGATATGAGCCGGATCCATGCGCGCATCGGGAAGGTTGGTGGGGATTCGGACTTCCACCGGATGCTGGACCAGGGGTTGCTTTAGCTCCGCGAGCGCTTCTTCCACGACGGGGCTGATGGGTGCGGCCTCGAAACGAAATTCCACTTTGTTGGCGTCGAGTTGGGCCATCTCGGCGGCCTCTCCGATCAGCCGGTTCAGACGGTCGCTCTCCTCGTTGATGATGGTGAGCAGTTCTTGTCTCTCTGCCGGCGAGTGCTCCGGCGAAGCTTCGTCGGGAGAAGAGCTCGGGCGGCTGAGCAGCGAGGTTACCGACGCTTTGATGGCGGTGAGCGGAGTGCGAAATTCGTGGGTGACGGAGTCGAGCAGGACGGAGCGCAACTGCTCGCTTTCGCGCGCCGCCTCCGCCCGGCTGAGTTTTTCCACAGCGCCAGCACGCTCGATGGAGATGGCCACCAGGCTGCCGATGGCCTCCAGCGTCTGGCGCGAAAGGACCGAACCGGCGACTCCGAGGCAGCCTACCACGCGCATACCCATGCGCAGAGGCATGAAGGCCAGTTGCTGGCCAGCGTCGAAGCGCGGCTCGCCGCGCAGGCAGATCAGTTGCAGATCGCTCGCTTCCAATCCGTCGATGTTGGGGCCGGAGCGATAAACGTCGGTGCGATTGGAGAGCGAAACCGCCGCGGAGCGAACGCCAAACGAATCCACGATGTAGCGGGGGATCAGGTTCAACAGCTCCGCCGGATTGTCACTCGAAAGCAGGAGTTGGCTGAAGGCGTAGAGGCGCTCGAGTTCTTGCCTGCGTTCCACGGCCGTGCGTGCCCCGCGGCGGGCGCGCTCGGAAAGTTCGCTGGCCGTGACCGCGGTGATCACAAAGGAAAACAGGGCGATCCAATTCTGCGGGTCGGCGATGGTGAAGGTGCCAATCGGCGGCAGGAAGTAGTAATTGAATGCGAGAGTCGAGATCAACGACATGAAAATGGCTTGCTGCAGGCCCTGCGACGCCGAGATTCCGAGGACTCCCAGCAGGAAGGCCAAGGCCATGGTGGTCTGGTTGAGATGAAGCCAGCGATAGCCGATCAGAGTGATCCCGGCTACACACAGCGCCGCCGTGAGGTATCCGTAGATGGATCTGGCACCGGCTGTCACGAGCCGATTGTATGACAAAGATCAAGTTTCAAGGTTCCAAAGTTTCGCCGGCCGCCTCCGGACCGACTCTGGGCAAGGCTTGTTGGACGACCTTCGAACTGAAACCCCGAGCCCTGAAACCTTGAAAGTTAGCACCCCCATCGCTGCACACGTCGACAAAGTGCGATGTCTCAACGACAATAAACGCAATGTCCAAGACTCCCGACCAATGGCTGGAGGAATGTTCGCCGACCAAGAAAGGCGCCAAGTTCAAGCTCTTTCTTGGCTATGCTCCTGGCGTGGGCAAGACCCACACCATGCTGACCGAGGCGATCCGACGGCACGCCCGCGGCGAAGATGTGGTGATCGGAGTGGTGGAAACCCACGGCCGGAAGGGCGTGGGCGAACTGGTTACCAATCTGGAAGTGGTGCCGCGCAAGAAAATCGAATACAAGGGCGCGGTCTTCGAGGAGATGGACGTGGACGCGATTCTTGCGCGCAAGCCTTGCGTCGCACTGATCGACGAACTGGCGCACACCAACATCGAAGGCAGCAAGCATCGCAAGCGCTATGAGGACGTGTTTGAATTGCTGGAAGCGGGAATCGACGTTCTTTCCACGATGAACATCCAGCATCTGGAGAGCGTGACTCCGACGGTGCAGGGAGTTACCGGCATCCAGGTGCGGGAGACGGTGCCCGATTGGGTGCTGCAGAGAGTCACCGAGGTGGTGATGATCGATCTCACCCCGGAGGCGCTGCAGAACCGGATGCGGCGCGGCGATGTTTATCCCCAGGAACGCGTGGGGAGAGCGTTGGAGAATTTTTTTCGCGAGACGAACCTGATCGCTTTGCGGGAATTGGCGCTGCGCCAGGTGGCGCAACAGGTGGATCTCAGCTTGGAGCAACACCGCGGCGACCAACCGGCAGATCGGGCTCCGGTCGCGATTCGCGAACGGATCGCGGTGTGCATCAGTTCGAATCCGGCGGCGCAGTATCTGGTGGCGCGCGGAGCGCGCATGGCGCAGGCCATGAATGCTGAACTTTTTGTGGTCTACACCGACCTAGGGCAGGACACGAGCGACGCGAATCAGCGAACCTTGGCCGCGAATGTGCGCTTCGCGGAAAACGTGGGCGCTGCCATCGTGCGTCTGAAGGGGAAGAGCGTGGCTCATGCGGTCGCGGAATTCGTCAACGAGAAACACATTACGCAAGTTGTCTTCGGACGTTCTGCCACGCGGGGGTGGAAGCGTTATTTCTATCTTTCGGCGATTCATCAGTTCTTGCGCGATGCCCCGGCCGTGGACGTGCATATTGTCACCCAGGAGCCGGGTTCGTAGTCAGAGCGGAGCACAATGCCAGAGCCTAAACACATTTTGGTGGTGGACGATGAGTCACAGATTACGCGGGTGCTGCGGACCTCTCTTTCCAGCCACGGCTATGACATTCGCGTGGCCAACGACGGCGAGACAGCTCTCGAAATCATGAAAGACTGGTCTCCGGATCTGGTCATTACCGACTTGGCCATGCCCAACATGGACGGGTTGGAGCTGTGCCGGCGGCTGCGCGCGAAGACACAAATTCCGATCATCGTGCTCTCGGTGCGCGGAGAAGAGCGGACCAAGGTCAAAGCCCTCGATGCGGGCGCCGATGATTACGTCACCAAGCCATTCGGGATCGAGGAATTGTTGGCGCGGGTGCGGGCCAATTTGCGGCGCACGCGGACCGAAGAGTCGGAACTGGTGCCGATCGAAACCGGTGACTTCAGGATCGATCCCGGCTCGCGCAGCGTCTTGGTCAAGGACCGCCCGGTTCACCTTACGCCAAAAGAATTTGACTTGCTGCTGTTCCTCGCACATCGCCCCGGCAAAGTCGTCACCCATCGTGCTGTGCTGGGCGCGGTTTGGGGTGGTGAAAGCACCGAACAGGTCGAATATCTGCGGGTTTTTGTGGCCCAGCTCCGCAAGAAGCTTGAGCCCACGCCAAACTCCCCCCGCTACATCGTGACCGATCCCTGGGTAGGATATCGTTTTGAGCCCGGAAACTGAGGGGTTTCTCGTCCGGCCGCGTGGGCTCCCAGCGTCTTTATGACTTCTTTACGAATCGCTTACCGCGTTCTTATGGGAACGCCTGTCTAATCACGGGAAAGAATTGTCGCGGGTTTCCTTTGCGGGCTGGCGTAAGATTCGTAGGCGGGTGAAGGAGGTTGTGTGCAAGACCTGATCTTTGTTGCGGTCACGATCGCGTTTTTCGCGCTCTCGGTGGCTTACGTGGGGTTCTGCGATCGGATTCGCTGAGGCCTGGGAGCAATCAACTATGAATGCAGAATCGATCGTCATGCTGATTATCAGTGCGGGGTTGATGGTGTACCTGCTCTATGCCCTGCTGAGACCGGAGAAATTCTGAAATGACAACCAATGGCTGGGTGCAGATCCTCGCATTTCTGGGTCTGATCTTGGCAATCACGAAGCCGCTCGGCATTTTTATGGCCAGAGTGTTCAGCCGTGAGCGCACCTTTCTCGATCCGGGGCTTCGTCCGCTCGAGCGGTTGCTTTACCGCCTGACCGGCGTCGATGAAGAGCACGAGATGCGCTGGACCGAATACGCGCTGAGCATGCTGCTGTTCAGCGGCGCCACCATGCTGCTGCTTTATCTGATGGAACGGGTGCAGCAGGTGCTGCCATGGAATCCGCAGAAGTTCGGGGCTCTCGCTCAGGCACTGGCCTTTAACACCGCCTCCTCGTTCACGACCAACACCAATTGGCAGAACTACTCGGGCGAGTCGACCATGAGCTATCTCACGCAGATGGCGGGGCTGGCCTACCACAACTTCGCGTCGGCGGCGGTGGGGATCTCGCTGGCGATTGCCTTCATCCGCGGCATCGCGCGCAAGGAAACAGACACCATCGGAAACTTCTGGGTGGACATGACGCGATCCACGCTGTGGGTGCTGCTGCCGGCTTCCATCGTGTATGCGTTGGTCCTGGTTTCGCAGGGTGTGGTGCAGAATCTCAAGCCGTATGATGTCGCGAAACTGGTCGAGCCGCAGCAAGTGCAGAAGACCGGCACCGACGGCAAGCCGATGGTGGGCGCCGACGGCAAAGCGGTAATGGACACCGTTACCAGCCAGACGATAGCGCAAGGGCCGGTTGCTTCCCAGGAAGCGATCAAGATGCTGGGCACCAACGGTGGCGGATTTTTCAATGCCAACAGCTCTCATCCTTTTGAGAATCCGACGCCCCTGAGCAACTATCTGCAGATGCTGTCAATTTTCGCCATTCCCGCGGGTCTTACCTACACGCTGGGTCGCATGACCAGGTCGCGGCGTCATGGATGGGCGGTTTGGGCCGCGATGGCATCTCTGTTCCTGTGCGGGGTCGCGACCGCATACTGGGCCGAGGGCAAAGGCAATCCACTGCTGCACGGCGTTGACCAGCGCGCCAGTGCTGTGCAGCCCGGCGGCAACATGGAAGGCAAGGAAGTGCGTTTTGGCATTGCCAGTTCGGCGCTATTCGCCACCGTCACCACCGACGCCAGCTGCGGCGCCATCAACGGCGTGCATGATTCGTTTACCCCGCTCGGCGGGCTGGTGCCCCTGGTCAACATCATGCTGAGTGAGACGGTTTTTGGCGGAGTCGGCGCAGGCCTCTACGGCGTTCTGATCTATGTCGTGCTGGCGGTATTCATTGCCGGGCTCATGGTGGGGCGAACGCCGGAGTATCTGGGCAAAAAAATTGAAGCCTATGACGTGAAGATGGCGATGCTGGTCACGCTGGTTTTCCCGCTGATTATTCTCACCCTCACTGGCATCTCCACGGTCGCCGGATTTGGTACCTCGAGCATCAGCAATGCAGGTCCGCACGGGTTGACGCAAATCCTTTACGCCTTCACCTCCATGGCCGGGAACAACGGTTCGGCGTTTGCTGGTTTGAGCGGCAACACCCTTTGGTACAACACGGCGGGTGCGATGACCATGCTGGTGGGGCGCTTCTTCATGATCATTCCCATGCTGGCGATTGCCGGTAATCTGGCGAAAAAGAAAACCGTGCCGGCTTCGGCGGGGACGTTTCCCGTGACCACGCCGTTGTTTGCGCTCCTGCTGGTCTCGGTGATTGTGATCGTGGGCGCGCTGACATTTTTCCCGGCTCTCAGCCTCGGGCCGGTGCTGGAACATCTGCTGATGATGGCAGGGAAGACCTTCTAGAGCGGAGACCAAGGGAAAGTTTTCTCGAGACAAGATATGGCAGAAAAGAAAAGCAAGAGTTTGTGGGACGGAAAGATCATCCGGCGGGCGCTGGTGGATGCGGTGGTGAAGCTCGATCCCCGCACCATGATGAAAAATCCCGTCATGTTCGTGGTCGAAGTGGGCAGCGTAGTGACCACTCTGCTGCTCTTTCGGGAGAAGCAGGGCTTCGCTTTCAATCTGCAGATCACCCTCTGGCTGTGGTTCACCGTGTTATTTGCGAATTTCGCCGAAGCCATGGCCGAAGGCCGGGGCAAGGCACAAGCGGACACGCTGCGCAAAGCCCGCTCCGAGACGGAAGCCAAACGGCTGCTGCCGAACGGGTCCACGGAAACGATTCCGAGCTCGAAGTTGCGTTCGGGCGACGTGGTGACGGTGGCCGCGGGCGAAATGGTCCCGGGGGACGGCGAAATCATTGACGGGGTCGCCTCGGTCGACGAGTCGGCGATCACTGGAGAATCTGCGCCCGTGATTCGCGAGGCGGGAGGAGACCGGTCGGCAGTCACGGGCGGCACGCGCGTGCTGTCCGATCTGATCAAGATCCGCATTACGTCAAATCCGGGAGAGACCTTCCTCGACAGAATGATTGCCTTGGTGGAGGGCGCGGAACGGCAGAAGACTCCCAACGAGATTGCACTCAATATTTTGCTCGCGGGCTTGACCATTATTTTCTTGCTGGCGGTGGTTACGCTGCAGCCATTTGCCATCTATTCGGGATCGCCGCAGACAGTATTCGTGCTGGTCTCTCTGCTGGTCTGCCTGATTCCGACCACGATTGGCGGGCTGCTTTCCGCCATCGGCATCGCCGGCATGGACCGCCTGGTGCAGCACAACGTCCTGGCCATGTCGGGACGAGCCGTCGAAGCGGCCGGGGACGTAAACACTTTGTTGCTCGACAAGACGGGCACCATTACGCTCGGCAACCGCCAGGCAGCGGAGTTCATCGCCGCGCCGGGCATCACCGCGGCGGAGATGGCGGACGCTGCGCAACTGTCATCGCTGGCCGACGAAACCCCGGAAGGCCGGTCGATTGTCGTGCTGGCGAAAGAAAAATATGCTTTGCGCGGACGCGAACTGGCTTCGCACGAAGCGGTGTTCGTTCCCTTTACCGCGCAGACGCGGATGTCGGGTGTGAACCTGGATGGCCGGGAGATTCGCAAAGGTGCGGTCGACGCCATCACGAAATATCTCTACCAGTTCAATACCGTGCTGCCGCGCGAGGTGCAGGCGAGCGTGGAGCAGATCTCGCGTTCGGGAGGAACTCCGCTGGTGGTGGCGGAGAATCAGCGGGCGCTCGGCGTGATCTATCTGAAAGACATCGTCAAAGGTGGCATGCGCGAACGCTTCAATCAGCTGCGAGCGATGGGAATCAAGACGGTCATGATCACGGGCGATAATCCTCTGACGGCGGCGGCGATCGCGCGCGAGGCGGGGGTAGATGATTTTCTGGCGGAGGCGACCCCGAAAGACAAAATGGACTTGATTCGCCGCGAGCAGGGAGAGGGAAAGCTGGTCGCGATGACTGGCGACGGTACCAACGACGCTCCGGCGCTCGCTCAGGCCGACGTGGGAGTGGCCATGAATACGGGTACGCAGGCGGCCAAAGAAGCGGGCAACATGGTAGACCTGGATTCCAATCCCACGAAACTCATCGAAGTGGTGGCCATCGGCAAACAGTTGCTGATGACTCGCGGTGCGCTGACGACGTTTTCGATTGCCAACGATGTGGCCAAATACTTTGCCATTATTCCGGCGATGTTTGCCGGCACGTTTCCGGTGCTGAACGCGCTGAACGTGATGCACCTGCAATCGCCGAATTCGGCGGTGCTTTCAGCGGTTATTTTTAACGCCCTCATCATTGTTGCCCTGATTCCTCTGGCTCTGCGCGGGGTGGCGTACCAGGCGATGAGCGCGGAATCTCTGCTGCGGCGGAACCTGCTGGTGTATGGATTCGGCGGGCTGATCGTGCCCTTTATCGGCATCAAGCTGATCGACATGCTGATTACCGGTGTCAAGCTGATTTAGGAATATCCCCATGAAGAAAAATCTCATCACCGCCTTGCTCATGACGATTGCCACCACCGTTCTGCTGGGAATTATCTATCCCCTGTTGGTGACCGGCCTGGCGCAGTTGATCTTTCCCCGGCAGGCGAACGGCCAGTTGATCCGTTCGCAGGACGGCCAGGTCGTCGGATCGCGGCTGATCGGGCAGCCGTTTTCCGGAGCGGGGTATTTTCATTCGCGACCGTCCGCCGCGGGCGCGGCGGGCTACGACGCGACTGCTTCGACTGGCTCGAACCTGGGTCCGACCAACTCGCAGTTGATTACCCGCGTCAACGGAGACGTTGCCAAGCTGCAGGCGGAGAACCCGGGCGTGCCGATCCCGGTCGATTTGGTAACGACGTCCGGGTCAGGGCTCGATCCGGATATTACACCTGCAGCGGCCGAGTTCCAGATTCGGAGGGTGGCGGCGGAGCGAAAAATCTCGGAAGCGGACATCGCCGGCTTGGTTCGTGAGAACTCCGAGAATCGGCAGTGGGGATTTCTGGGTGAGCCGCGCGTGAACGTGCTGGCCCTGAATTTGGCGCTCGATGCGCGTTACGGACGCCTCGCGCCGAAATAGGATTGCCCCCCGGCCCATCGCCCGGGGAGGGCTCATGCTCCTGTGGTTGCTTACTAGCCTCGCCGCCTGAGTGCCCGATCCAGGGTTTGGTCAAGGGCCGCTTTTGCCTTTTCATATTCCTCGGACGTGATCTTGCCCTGTTTTATCTCTATTTCCAGCTGGAATAGCTCTTCTTTCAGCGCTTCGAGCAAGGTCGACGATTTTGCCGCCGAGGCGCCGGCGGTGGGGGACAGGGTGACGGCGCTCGCGCCATCTGCGGCTACCGAGGTTGCCGCTTGGCGTTTCGTCACCATCCAACCGCCGAAAGCGAGCAACACGGCGAATCCTCCGAGGATGGGCCAGCGATACTGCTGCAGAGGGTCGGGCGCGTCGATCGGTGCGCCCAGTCCGCCGCCGGGACGGTTGTCACCGGAACGGTTCTCGCGTCCTTGCGGGGTCTGCTGATCCTGCTGTTGCGCCGCGCCGCTGGCGGTTTCGCCGGGAGATTCGGTGATGACTCCGTTGCCTTTCAGCGTAAAGGAAAGCGGCTGTCCGGGCTTGGTCCCTCTTGCCACTTCGACGTTGCTATCCCCCTGATTGGGATCCTGCATGGACTGGAAACTCGGCGGGTTGGCGGCCGTGAACTGCATGGTTTTGGGAAGAACGACGACCAGATGCTCGGCGGGATAGAGCGGCTTGGGATCGATTTTGATTTCGCCGGTGTACGGCAGAGTGAATTCCACCTGGAATTGCGTCTCTCCGGGACGTAGCGGAAAGGCAATCGTGTAGCGGTTCTTCTCGGATTGGGAAACGGCCTGGGCGGCGATTGGCTGGCCGTTCGGGGCGCGGGCTTGTACCTGTTCGATTTTGGCCCTGTCGGGGACATAGAACTCGAAGTTGTGATCGTTCATTTGCGTCTTGGGGGGAGTGGAGGCGTTGTTGACGACGAACAGCCGGATGCCTTGCATGCTTCCGCTGTCGGCCTGAAAGCGCAGAACGTCGGCGGTAACGGTGAGGCCGGCGACTTTGGGCACGACGTCATAGACCTGAACGTCGGCCGTGTTCACGCCGGGCGGCGCCATCTGGTGATACGTCACTCCCTGATGGATGGCGCGGATCAGATGCGGGCCGGGGGCGCCGCTCAGCGGGAAGCTGAATTTTCCGCTGCCGTCGACTTTGGCGGTGCCGGCCACATCCATGCCGTTGGCCAGGTTGATGAGAAGGACCTGGTCACCCACGGCGGGCGTGCCGGTGGTGCCGTTGGTGACGGTGCCGGACAGGGTCTGGGCAACGGCCGAGCCCAAGGTGAGCGAGACAATAACGGCTACGAGTGCGGACTGTGCGAGCTTGGTCAAAACAACTCCTTTTCAGAGAAGCCAGGGATCGATCGTGACGGCGGCCGGCTCATCGGAAGCCCCGCTTAGGGGAGCCTAGGAACGATCAAACGACTCCATCACCCGCCTGCTCCAGTCGGGCGATTTCGGCCATGATCGCGGCAGCTTCCTCTTCCAGCGAGGCGCGCATCGACTGACAGTCGGCGTCACCGACCTTGCCTGCTTTGTATTCGAAATTCAGATCGCGCAGGTTCTCGTAGACCGCATCCTTGCGCTCGCGGAGATAGTTGAGGCGCGTCTGTTCTTCTCCGGCGTAGACTTCGCCGGGAAAGAAGAAAATGTAGTAGAGAGAGGCTAGGGTCAGGACGACGTAGACGAACAGGGTCATGGGATAACCTCATTCGACCGAAGATCTGTTCTCGATCGCGGCGTTTCAGGGACGGCTCGCGCCACGCCCCACCGTTCCCCCTTTGCCCGCGGATAACGCCTGGCCCACCTGGCGCTCATAGGTCGGTCTCTTTTCTGGCCCTCTGGCGGAACTCGTCCAGGTCGCTGCCCGGGCGGATGATGATGCCGTCGGCGAGGGCGGGTTCGGGGCGGTTCTTCCATGAGCGCACAATATGAACCGCGAAGGCGATGCCCAGAGCCAAGACGAGGAAGGGCATGATCCAGGCTACGCGATTGAAGCCGGTAGAGGTGGGGGCGGCAATCACGGTTGGCCCGTACTCCTGCACGAATCCCTGAAGAACGAGGTCGTCGTTGTCGCCTCGGTCCATTGCGGCCAGCAGCTGGTTGCGCATTTTCTCCGAGGACTGGCAGCCGACATGATTACATTCCAATAGCACCTGGCCGCATCCGCAGGTGCACATCATGCGGTGGCCGAGGTCTTTGAAGCGCGCGTCGGTATCCCCGGCGCCGAGGAACAGGAAGACGGCGGCAGCAAGGATCAAGCCGTGGAATATTATGCGGGCAGGCTTTTTGGGCGCCGGCGAGCCAGGATGGGAGTCGCGCCCCTTCGAAGCAAACGGGAGATCACGGTCCGCAAATTTCATCTCAGTCACCTGCTCCTACTGGCGCTGGAGCGCGCGCGGGAACGGGCACGGCCACCTTGACCGTGGCCGCGTTGGGCACGAGCGCAACGACGGTTCCGAAGACCATGATGATCAGACCGATCCAGATCCAGGGAACCAGCGGATTGAGGTGCGCCTTGATGATGGGCTTGCCGGTGGTCTCGTTCTTGCCTTCATAGACCAGATAGACGTCGGTCACCAGCAAAAAATCTTCGCGGAAGCTGGGATAAATGCGGGGGAGAGTTTGCGGCTGGCCGCTGGCTTTATAGAAGCGGCGTTCCGGAAACATGGTCGTGATCTGCTTGCCGCCGCGGAACACGTTAATGATTGCCCACTCATTGGCGTAATTGGGATTGTCGTCCTGGGTGTAGGACTGGCAGACCAGAGTGTAGGGGCCGATGTTGATTTTGTCGCCGAAGCCCATCTCCTTTTCGACTTCCTTGTTGAAGGGAGTTCCGAGAATGCCGACGACGACCAGGGCGACACCGAAATGGACGACATAGCCTCCGTAACGGCGGGTGTTTCGGTGGCAGAGTCGGAGCATCGCCATGAACAGGTTCTGGCCGCTCTTGCCGGCGATGACCCGGCCTCCGCGGAGGAATTCGGAAATGACGGTGAAGATCACCAGTGCCGAGAGAATGGCGGCCATGACGGCGTAGAAGTACGAGGGATCTTCCCAGGGCCGGACGCCAAAAATGATCATCAGTCCGCCGACCGCCAGCGAGCCGATGGCGGGGAATAGAAAATTGCGCTTCAGGCTCTCCAGGGATGTTCTGCGCCAGGCGAGCAACGGTCCTACCGCGGTCAGCAGCAGGAGCAGCAAGGCGACGGGGACGGCTACGCGATTGAAAAAGGGCGGCCCGACGGTGACTTTATGTCCCTGAATAAATTCCGAGATGATGGGAAAAAACGTGCCCCAGAGAATGGTGAAGCAGACCACGAGCAGGAGAAGATTGTTGAACAAGAAACTGGATTCGCGCGAAACCAGCGATTCCAGCTTGTGTTCGGTCTTGAGGTGCGAGCGGTTCGCGATCAGAGTGAAGGTGCAGACGGCGATGGTCAGGCCGATGAAGACCAAAAACCAGGTTCCGATCGAGGACTGGGCGAAGGCGTGAACCGAACTGATCACGCCCGAGCGGGTGAGAAAGGTCCCCAGCATGGAGAGCAGAAACGTGGCAAAGATCAGCGACATATTCCAGATTTTCAACATGCCGCGCTTTTCCTGCATCATGACGGAATGCAGAAAAGCGGTGCCGGTCAGCCAGGGCATGAGGGAGGCATTTTCCACGGGGTCCCATCCCCAGTATCCGCCCCATCCCAGGACGGCGTAGGCCCAGTGCGCGCCCAGGAAGACGCCAATGGTGAGGAAACACCAGGTCACCATGGTCCAGCGGCGGGTGATGTGAATCCATTTCTCGCCCGGATACTTCATGATGAGCGCGCCCAGCGCGAAGGCGAAGGGGATGGTGAAGCCCACGTATCCCAAGTACAACATGGGCGGATGAATGACCATCTCGGGGTATTGCAGAAGCGGGTTGAGTCCGTTGCCATCGGCGGGGAGCGGGCCTTGGGTAAGAGCGAACGGCAACGCCGCGAAATTCAGAATCAGCAGAAAGAAAACCTGTACCGCGGCGATCACCACCGAAGCGTAGGCAAACAGGCGCTGGTCGGTCTTGTAGCGGAGGCGCAGGACGAATCCGTAGCCCCCGAGCAGCAGTGACCAGAAAAGCAGTGAGCCTTCCTGTCCCGACCAGAGCACGGCGAACTTGTAGGCGGCGGAAAGATCACGATTGCTGTGTTGGCGGATGTAGGCGATGGAAAAGTCGTCGTGGAATGCGCCGAGCACCAGAGCGGCGCCGGCCAGCAGCACGGCGGCGAACGTGGCAATTCCGGCGCGGCGGGCGGTTTCACCCAGGCGTGCCGAGGCGGCATCCTTGCGGAATAACGCCAGAAACCCTGCCAGAAAAGAGTACGCACTCAGGCCAAGAGCCAGCAGTAGTGCAAAGCTTCCAATTTGGGACATCGCTGGAACCCCACAGTATCTGTACTTATCCTTTCAGAGAAGCCAGTGGGATGCAAACCTCCTCCCGGCTCCTCTCTCCGCTCGGGCGTACCACTCGAGGGTGACGGCCTCCTGCCGGCCTGAACTGGGGGCTACTTTTCGAGCGGGTAGCCTTTTTCACGCCAATCGCGGATTCCGCCATCCATGGAAATGACGTTGCTGTACCCCATTTTCTGCAAATTGTCAGCGGCCAGCGCGGATCGGAAGCCTCCGCCGCAATAGAGCACGAGTTCGGTCCCGAGGTCAGGATACCGGGCTTCGATGTCGCGCTCGATCACGCCCTTGCCCAGGTGAACGGCGCCGGGCAGGTGGTCGGCGTCGAATTCGAGGTCTTCGCGGACATCGACGAGTACGAACTTCTCGCCGCGCTCGAGCCGGGCCTTGACGACTTCGACACTGGTTTCGCGGACGCGCCGCTTGGCATCGTTGACAATCTTCAGAAAGCGCGGTGGATGCTGATGAGCCATGGTCGTTATGGTTCCCCTCGCAAGGTTGGTTGAATCTCGCCCCGGAAAATCATAGCAGGCGGCTGGGCTGCCGGCTTCGATCGGCGAGCCGCGAGCCAGTGCGGCCGGGCAGGCGGCAGCTCGACATGGGTGCTGATTCCTGAGCGCCAAGCAGCCGCGATTCCGGATAAAATCGAGCAACGCTGTTTTTGGTTGTCCACCCATGACGCTCAGCATTCGCCAATCGCGCATTCACTCCTATGGTTGCTACACCACGCGTCCGATTTGCAAGGGAACGCTGATCGTCGAATATGTGGGCGAGCACCTCACTTGCGAACAGGCCGATGATCTGTACGATGATTTCGAGAACACCTACTTGTTTGGCCTGGACGGTGGCGAACGCATCATCGACGGATTCGGCGTGGCTGCCTTCATCAATCATTCCTGCCATCCGAACTGCGAGACCGATCAGATACGGGGCAAGATGTGGGTACTCGCGTTGCGGGATATTGAGGCGGGCGAGGAACTGACCTACGACTACAACCTTTACGATGGCGAGGACGACGCGCCGTGTATGTGCGGAACACCGCGGTGCCGGGGGAGTCTGTATTCGGCTTCGCACCTGCGCAAGCTGGCGAAGAAGCGCGCCAAGACCGCCCCGCCTGCAATCTCCGACGGATCGTAGGCGTGCCGTCACAGAGACCGGGCATCTTCCGATGCTACAATCAGGTTCGTTTCGAAATGCAGGGCGATCGTGTTCGCCACCCTGGAGTCATGCCTTGAACCGCGCTTCCGACGGCCTTCATACCATCGTTTCCAAGGCTCTTCATCGCTCACCGGAACAGGAAAGCGCTTTGTTGGCTTGGCCGGTGGCCTGCGGCAGTGCAGTGGCGGATCGGACGCGACCCTTGAGTTTTGCCGACGGCATTTTGCGTGTCGAAGTCGCGGATGCGGGATGGCGCCGGGAACTCACCAACCTGGCGCCGCGTTATTTGGCATTGATCAATCAATATTCCGCGAAAGCGGTGAAGCGGATCGAATTTGTGGTGAAGGCGTGACGGCAACTGTGCCGCCGAACAGCAGCGGCGCGCCTGGCTTCACCGGCACCCAGGTTCGCGGGAGTGCAATGCCCGAGCAAAACCCTGTCCCAGGTCTTCGAAACGGGGACCCCGGAATCCGGGCCGGCGCTTGGCCGGGCGTGACAAAATTTCCGGGCCGGGCTGAAATAATTCGGCGTGCCGCCGTATGAAAGTAACCGACAAAGACGTTGCCTACGTGGCCGATCTGGCCAACCTTGAGTTGACCGAGGAAGAGAGCTCTCGCATGCTGCGGGATTTGAACTCCATTCTTGAATACGTGGCGCGGCTCGGCGAGCTCGACACCGATGAGGTCGCGCCCATGGCGCAGGTTTCCGACCGCTATGGGGTCGATCAGTCGCGGCAGGGAAGTGATCGCTTCGCATACGCCATTCGTGAGGATGTGAAGGACGGTCTGCGGGAATCCCTGCCGCACGAGGATGCGGTGAAGAACGCTCCCGACACCGACGGAGTGTTTTTTGAAGTGCCGAAGGTGATCGAGAGATCGTGACCCGAGAATTGCGAGAGACAAGGTCCGTGTCGAGCATTGATGACATTCGGAGCGGAATTTCGCACCGGCAAACTACCGCGACTGCTCTGGCGCAAGATTTTTACACTCGCATCCGCCAGGAAGACGGGGAGATTGGCGCGTTTCTGACTCTGTGTGAAGAGCGTGCCCTGGCGCAAGCCGGGCGCATCGACGCCCTGGCTGCCTCGGGCCAGCCTCTGCCGCCGCTCGGGGGAGTTCCCATCGCCGTCAAAGACGTCCTGGTGACGTCGGGCGTTCGCACGACCGCTGGTTCGAAGATTCTCGACAATTTTATTCCGCCCTACGACTGCACGGCGGTGGCTCGCCTGGAAGCAGCGGGTGCGGTGATTCTCGGCAAGCTCAATTGCGATGAGTTTGCCATGGGCTCGTCCACCGAGAACTCGGCCTATTATGCGGTGCACAATCCGCGCGACAAGAGCCGGGTGCCGGGCGGCTCGTCGGGCGGCTCGGCGGCAGCAGTTGCGGCGGAGTTTGCTGTGGCCACGCTCGGTTCCGATACGGGCGGATCGATTCGTCAGCCGGCTTCGTTCTGCGGTGTGGTTGGGTTGAAGCCGACCTATGGGCGGGTTTCGCGCTATGGACTGATTGCGTTTGCTTCATCGCTGGATCACATCGGACCGTTTGCGAAAACGGTGAAAGAAGCGGCGCTCATGCTGCGCACGATTGCGGGGCGCGATCCGATGGATTCGACATCCGCCGATCTGCCCGTGCCGGATTATGTTGGCGAACTTGAAAAACCGGTGAAGGGTTTGAAAGTCGGCGTGGCCAGAGAATATTTCGGCGAGGGGCTGGATGCGGAAGTACGCGCTGCGGTTGAGGCTGCGCTGCAGAAGCTGGCCGGGCTCGGATGCGAAGTCGTGCCGGTGAGCTTACCCCACACCGAATACGCCATTCCGACGTACTACATTGTGGCCACGGCGGAAGCATCCGCGAATCTGGCGCGCTTTGACGGGGTGCGCTACGGATTCAGGGCCAAGGCGGCCAATCTCTCCGAGATGTATCGGCGCACTCGCGACGCCGGATTTGGCATGGAAGTCAAGCGGCGCATCATGCTCGGTACCTATGTGCTGAGCGCTGGATATTACGACGCCTATTACCTGAAAGCGCAGAGAGTGCGCGCGCTGCTGACCCGCGATTTCGATGAGGCGTTTCATAAAGTCGACGTGATTGCCGCGCCCACCTGCCCGACCCCGGCGTTCCGGCTGGGAGAGAAAGTGAACGATCCGCTGGCCATGTATTTGGCCGATATCTATACCGTGACCGCGAACTTGGCGGGCATTCCTGGAATTTCAGTCCCCTGCGGCGAGAATCACGAACGGCTGCCGATCGGGCTGCAGCTGTTTGCCGCGCACTTTGACGAGTCGACCCTGCTTCGCGTCGCCCATGCCTACGAGAGGGCCAGAAATGCCCCGGAAATCCCGGCTTAGCCGGTGGACTGACTTTCGTAATCTGCCCTGTTTCGGGCGCCTGGGGCAAAATTGAATCGAGGATGCTCTCCACACCCATTCCGCAAAAAGGACAACGGGGCTCGCGGGTCAAGCTCGGAGGGTCCATTCTTGTCCTGGTGGTGCTTGAAAACGGGCGTCAGATTCGCGGCCGCATGAACCAGCTCTCGGTCAATGGCGGGCTGCTCTCGCTGGAACATCCGCTCGACGAAGGCATACGGATCACGGTCGTGTTTCATCTCGGTACAACCAGCATTCGGTGCCGGGCGCAAATGATGTTTCCCATGTGGGCCACCAAGGGCTGCCTGCAGCCTTGCCGCTTCCTCGACCTGCCCGAGGCTGGCCGCGTCAGTCTGCATCGTGAATTGGACAACCTGGTTCGAGCCGGCGCCTCGCAGGAGGAGGAAGAAGCCGAGTAGCCGCTCATTTCCCGGCCGAGGCCAGGATCTGCTCCAGCGAATACTTCTGCAATTCCCCGATGCGCCCGATGGTAAGGTCGGGCTTCGGATACTTGGCTACCGCGGCCGCATCGAGCGCGTAGTGTCCCTGGCGCGGAAACACCGTGGTTACCCGGTTTCCCCAATGCTTCTTGATGGCTGCCAGAATCCGAACCTTGTCGTCGACCATTACATAGTGCGCGGCTGGATACTTGCTTTCCACGTCCTCCAGTTCCAGTTCTTTATGAATGTAGATCAAGACGTGGCCTTCGAAAATTTCGTACAGGCCTGAGCAGTCTACCTTTCGTGGCTGAAAAACCACATCACCATCGCTCAGGATGACTGGCTGCCCAAGTGGCCGCACATATTCGACCGCGTCCAACGATTCGGGAAACAGTCGATTGGCAAAGGGATAGTTGATCATGAAATGGGAAACGGCCAGCAATTTAGGATCGCGGGGGCGCTCGACGCGGTAGCGCTGCAGCGCCCCCAGATAGTCGGCGTAGCCCAGTTCGCTGCGGAGCTGCTCGAAGATCTCCCAATAGCGCCCGGCGCTTGATTGACCCACCTTCCGGATCAGGTGCTGTTTCAGATCTGCCGCCACGCGATCGTTGTCGAGCAGCGTATTGTCAACATCGAAAAAAAACACGGTGCTCGGCTTGGCGACAGTCGGGCTCACGGAGCCTCCAGATTGGATGAAAGTGGACCTATCATGCCAGAAATCGGTGTGCGGCGTCGCCTCACAACCCAGCATCGCGGCGACCGGCCGAGTGCTTCTCGAGACACGGGAGTTATCGGGCAAAAGGGCTGAATTCTGGGCCGGGACTCGGGGCTTGTACAGGTACCACCCTTTGTAGTAAAAAGGCCTGTCTAACCGACGACAATCATTCGAGGCAGCCAAAATGGCTCTGCCTCACGTTCGAATTTATTGTGCTAGCCCTTCCAGGAGCCGCTTTTCGTGGAACATATTGATCCTGCAGTTATCTATCGCTTTGACACCCGCTCGAGCCGACTCTGTGAATTCTGCCGAGAACTCGACCCGCAATTCCTCGAGCGCCGCCCGGTGGATCAGATGGTGGCGAGCGCTCGCAAAGCCATTGCTTCTGCGCATTTGACAGAGGACGGTTACGTCCGGCACCGGGTGCTCGAATTGCGTCGACTGAGGTCGCACCCTTCGCGCGCGTCGCTGACGGCCGCATAAACCCGTCTGCCCCCGGCCGGGAAAGATCTAAAGATCGACGACCGTTCCGGGAGTCTGGTTCGGTGCCATGGCGGTTCCCTGACGACTGTCTTGCCCAGGGAGATTTTCTTCGCAACTTTGTCGTCTCGGCGAGTTCTCCCTGTTAAGCGCTCAAAAAGACGTAACCTGAGCGCGGGAGGCTTGCCATGCCGGCAGGTGTTCGTTCCCGTTTCCTGCGCTTTTTTCTCCTGGCATCTTTCCCCATCACCGGTTTGCCCCTTCCGGCCCAAGTCACGAGCGTTCGACCGTCGGCGAATTCAGCCGGTTCCGGCACCAACTTCGCGGCCGGCGTCCGGCCAAGCGTAACCTCCATGGGACCCAATAGATACGGGGGCGTACCGCCGTCAATAACCGCGCTCACCTTCGGCACCCGTCACGATACTCCGCTCGGCATCCTCGCCAGCGGCACCGCCCTCGGGCAGAGCGGATACGGCGATGGCCGTAGGGGTTTTGAACCTTGCTGCGCCAATCCGTTCTCGACGACGGCGAATCCACAACGGTTCCCGGTCCGGCACCCCCGGCGGCGTGGACAAAAGGACCACTCCTATTTCCCGATTGGGATCGCCGAGCCCGCCTATCTGCCCTATGCCGTTCCCTACCTTACGGCAGCCGCCGACGATGCGACTGAAGATGATGAGGAGGCAGAGGTCGATGGTGCCGACGCTCCCCGCCCGACCAGACCCGCGATGGCCAGCCGCCCTGCTCGAGATGGCGATTTCGCGTCGAATCCCGGCGCCGCAGAGTCCATAACCGCCCGGCCTTCAGCGGTGCTGGTGTTCAAGGACGGACACCGATCGGAGGTGTTGAACTATGCGATCGTAGGGGACACATTGTTTGACTTCGGCGATGGTCGGACGCGCAAGATTCTGCTCGCCGACCTCGATCTGTCCGCCACTCGAAAGGCCAATGACAACCGGGGCGTGGATTTCCAGGTGCCCGCGGGCGGGCCATCAATGCGCGGCGCCGTGGCCACGGATTGAGGCCCATAGACCTCAACTTGGCTGGCTAGAGCGCCGCCGGCCCCGTTTTATACGCCGAGTCGGGCAAGCCGGTAATCCTTATGCCACCGTGGCCCTTGTGGCGCAGATTGAGGCCAATCAGCAAAGCGGTGATCTGCTCGACAATGCGCGCATTTTCCAGTTTTCCGCCGTCAATTGCCCGGACGCGGCTAATCTTGGCGGCCAGTTCCATTGCGATCTGGGTGGCAATGGGGTCATCGCTGCAGACGATCACATCGCAGTCCACTTCTCCGTCGCCGTTGAGCACCTCCGCCGAAACATTTTGAAATGCGGCGGCTACGGAAACGCCCTTCGGAACCAGTTCTGCGGCCTGTTGTGCCGCCGAGCCTTGCCACACCCCCAGGGTGCGACTGGCGCGTCCGCCAACGCTCGCGGCCAGGGGAACGGTGGCATCAATCAGAATGCTGCCGCCACGAATCGCTGGCTTCAACTGCTTGAGCATAGCTGCCTGGGCTTCGAAGGGCACGGTGAGCACGAGCCGATCGCTGGCAGCGCACGCGGCGGAGTTTTCCATCCCGCTGACCTGCGCAGTCGTGCCGACGCGCTGGCAGATTGCTTCTGCCGTCTCGCGCGCTCGGGCCAGGTCGCGCGACCCGAGGATGACCGTCTCTCCTGCGCGCGCCCAGCGCAGCGCCAAGCCCGTACCGGCCGGGCCGGTACCGCCGAGGATAGCGATCGGACGGCCCAGGGCGGGATTCATGCGAACTCCGCAAGCAGGGCGCCTTGGCAAGAAGGCACCAGAGGATACTCGGAGGAAGGGGATTCGACGGGCAGTTTGATCTGCATGCGCGAATATCTGGTGTTGCGCTCGGCGGGAATCCTCCCGAGCTCAAGGATCAGAGACTGGAACTCCTCCGGACCGGTGTACTGGCCGGCGGTGGCTCCGGCCTCGCGCGAGATGTTTTCTTCCATGAGCGTGCCGCCGTAGTCGTTGGCGCCGGCGTGCAGGCAAAGCTGAGAGAGTTTGCGATTGAGCTTTACCCAGGAGACCTGAATATTGGCGATGGAACCGGCGAGCAGGATTCGGGCCAGAGAGTGGATCTTGAGGTGTTCGGCGAGCGTCGGACCGCTACGCGCCAGGCCTTGCTGGAATAAGAGCGTTTCCGGGTGCACAAAACCGAGGGGCACGAACTCGGTGAAGCCGCCGGTCTCGGATTGAATCTGCCGGAACAGCGACAGCTGCCGCACCCAATGGTCGGCCGTTTCGCGATGCCCGTACATCAGCGTCGAGGTGCTGGGGATGCCACAGGCGTGGGCCGTGCGAATCACCTCCTGCCATTGTGCCGACGTCAGTTTGTTGCGCGAGAGTACCTGGCGGATTTCGTCGTCCAGGATTTCGGCAGCGGTTCCGGGGAGCGTGTCCAAACCGTTATCGCGCAGCATCGTCAGATAATCGCGCAGCGTCATGCGCGTCAGCTCCACGCCGTAGACGATTTCCATCGGAGAAAACGCATGGATGTGCATTCCCGGAGCAGCAGCCTTTACCGCGCGCAGAATGTCACGGTAATAGAACGGCGGCAGACCATGCGGCAGACCACCCTGAATGCAAACTTCGGTCGCGCCCACGTCCCAGGCTTCCTTCGCTTTGCGTCCCATGTCGGCGAGCGAATGAAAATAGGAATCGGCCTCACGCGGTCCGCGGCTGAACGCGCAGAACTTGCAGCCTACGAAACAGATGTTGGTGAAATTGATGTTGCGGTTCACCACGTAGCTGACAATATTGCCGACGAGACCGGCCCGAAGCGTATCGGCGGCGACCAGAAGGGCGAGCAGGTCTTCACCGTCGGAGTTTGCCAGGCGGTAGCGCTCGTCATCGGTCAGGCACGCTCCGTTCTGCCTTTCCAGCACGCGCTCCAAGGCGGCGCGTATCGCCGCCGATGTTCGCGGAGCAATCTGATCCCAGGTCAACTCCGGGAAATGCTCGAGTTCTGAAGATTGCAATGTCATGGCATCCTCCGATCGGACCGTAGCGAAGACGCGGTGCCGATCAGGTCGCGGCCGAAGCTGTGTGCCGCGAATCGGCATTCGTCGCTGCGCCCGGAACCTTTCATCAAAATCTCTATCGAAAAAGATCCTGTCGCCGAGGCCGGATCAAATCCCTGCCCTCGCCCCGGCCGCGGCCAAAACGATAGCCGCGAATGATGCAGGCCGGCGTTCCAGCCAGCTTGCCGCAAACCAGTCCGGCGGCGCAAGCCAGTTCGTCGGCCACCGCGTCCAGCGTCGAGTGCAACGGATAGCCATGGGGATCGCTGCGCCCGCGGTAGTCGACCAGAGGGCGCATTCCGGCGACGCCAATCGCCACTTCCGTCAAACCCTGGCGCCAGGGACGACCGAAGCTGTCGCTGACGATGACCGCAATCCCGATTCCCAGCTGCTTCTGGATCTCTCGCCGCAAGCGCGAAGCCGAGCGATCCGGATCCGCGGGCAGCAGCACGGCGTGTCGCCCACCATCCACATTGGAAACGTCCACGCCGCTGTTTGCACAAATGAAGCCGTGGCGGGTTTCCGTGATCAGTACATTGCGCTTGTTCCTCACAATTCGCCGACTCTCTCGCAGCGCTAATTCATGGACGCGTGCGTCCAGCTGGTGACGTCGCGCCCAGGCGCGCGATGCAGCCGACGGCTGGATCTGATCGAGCGCTACCAGCGCGCCTTCCGACTTCGAAACAACTTTGTGCTTCACCACCAGGATGTCACCTTCCTGAAGCTGCAGCCGGCAGCTCTGCGCCGCAGCCAATAAAGTTGCGCTCAGCGATTCCCCGGCGCGGATTTCTCCGCCGACCACGATTGGCAAGATACGAATCTCGCCCGAGCGCTCGCCGCTGGCTTGCCCCACGCTAGACCTGACCATGCGGGGCCTGAACCCGGACGCCGAGGTTCCAGTTGCGCAGCAATTTCTGCGATCGCCGGTCTCCGCTGGCAGCTGCGATTTCGCAAAGATCAGCGGGACGATCGACATCGCGTGCGATCCCCGGCAGTTCGAGCACCACACAGGGCAAGCCGGTTGCCTTGGCCGCTGCCAGATGAGGCACGAAGCTGTCGTTTCCGAAGCGCAGCGGAAAAAGATCGCTCGGAGACCGCCAAGCGGCGTTTGTGCCGCGCCCGGCCGCATCCGGCACCAGTACCGCCCCGCCGGGAGGGGCGCAGTCTGCAATCTGCTGTAGTTCTGCTTTGTCGATCAACGGAATGTCGGCGGGAACTACCAGCGTGCTCTGCGCCCCCTGCTTTCGGCAGAGCGCCGTTGCCATCTCGATGGCGTCGGTCTCTCCCGAGTTTTGATCGTCCGCAATGACATAGAAGTTGAAGCGCGCCGCCAAATCGCGCGCGAACGGGTCGCTCGTCACCACCGTAACGGCCGGCCGGCCGGGCCAGCCCTCGAGCGCTTGCAGCACGTCTTCGCACATGGCTTGCGCCAGCGCAAGGCGTTGCTTGGGAGTCAAGACCGCTGAGAGCCGCTGCTTGGCGTCCGCCAGGTTCTTGACCGGAACCAGGATCATGTCCGCCCTCCAGCCGCCGTGGGCGCGGGCGGCATTTCCATCGCCGCATGCAATACGTTTTTAGCCAGGGCGACTCTGTCTTCGCTTCTGCGCATGATCGACGGGGTGGAAAGCATCCGCAGGCCCGTCTTTCCGAAGGATTGCTGGCGCAGGGCATCGGCCCGAGATGCATCCTCGGAATCGACCACCAGCAGATCGAGAAAGTCGTGGTAGAAGTCAGCCACACCGGCAATCGAAACCGCGAAGCCTTCGGCCGCCATGAGAATGCCCGCCGGGCCGGTGACGGCCGCATCCCCGACAATAGGACTGACCGCAACCCGGCGAGCGCGGCTTTCGCGCAGCGCCTGACGAATTCCGGGGACGGCGAGAATCGGCGCAATGCTGGTGACCGGATTGCTGGGGGCGAGCAGCACAACCTCGGCGGAGCGGATTGCCGCAATCACTCCCGGGGCCGGTTCGGCGTCCGAGGCACCGGCGAAGCGCACCGATTTCACCGGGTCCTGATACCAGCGCTGGACGAAATATTCTTCAAAGCTGAGCTCTCCGGCAGGGGTCAGAACGCGTGTCTCCACCCGCGCATTGCTCATGGGCAGAATGCGCGCTTTGATTCCGAGCCTGGTGGCAATTTCGGACGTGGCTTCGGTCAAGGTTTTGCCGTCGGCCAGCAACCGGGTGCGGAAAATATGCGTGGCCAGGTCCCGGTCCCCGGTATGAAACCACGTCGGCTGTCCCAGTTGCGCCATGGCGTTCAGACAAAAAAAGGTGTCACCTTTTACCCCCCAGCCGCGTTCCTGGCTCAGCTTTCCGGCCAGCATATACGTGATGGAGTCGATGTCAGGCGACACGTATAACCCCCACCACAACAGATCGTCGCCGGTATTTACGATGATGGTGAGTTCTTCCGGAGCTACCAGCTGCCGGAGTCCATCGACGAATTTGGCGCCGCCAGTGCCGCCGGTCAAGACCGTGATCATGCCACCGCCCTCATGATCCGAGCGTAGCCTTCGGCATCTGTGGCGGAGCGCACTCGGCGAGACAGCAGATCGGGAGGGGCCGCCGACGGGGCGATGAACTTGGTTGTGAACTCGGGGTAAACCGGCAGTCTCTGGCGCAACTGAAATCCTTTCGCTTCCGTCCGTTGCTGCAAATCCTTGAGATGCGGCCAGGGCTTTTCGGGATTGATGAAATCCGGGGTCAACGGAGAGACTCCGCCCCAGTCGTTGATGCCGCCATCCAACAGATCGGCGTAGTGCGGATCGGACAGATTCGGCGGCGCCTGAATATTCATCTCCGGCATCAGAAGGCGCGCCACGGCGAGCGTGCGCAACATATCGTCGCGGTCCGGTTCGGGCCAGTTGGCCATGAGCGTCCCGCTCTTGGCGCGGAAATTCTGCACGATCACTTCCTGGATGTGTCCATATCGTTCGTGCAAGTCGCGGATCGCGATCATGGCGTCGACGCGCTCCTCGAGCGTCTCGCCAATGCCGATCAGAATGCCGGTGGTGAAGGGAATCCTCTGGCGCCCCGCACTCTCGATGACGCGCAGCCGCATCCCCGGCTCTTTGTCGGGAGCGTTGTCGTGCGCGGCCCCTTTTGCCAGCAGCCGCGAACTGCTCGTCTCCAGCATGAGGCCCATGCTGGGAGAGACGCGGGACAGGCGACGCAGCCATTCGACGCTCATCAGTCCGGGATTGGGATGCGGCAGCAGGCTCGATTGCCGCAGCACCTTCTCGCACATCGCCTCCAGATACTGGAGCGTGGATTTGTATCCGAAGCGCTGCAATGTATCGCGCATCCGGGGGAACAGCAGCTCCGGCTTGTCGCCTAGGCTGAACAGCGCCTCGGTACAACCGACGCGCTCGCCCGCCCGCACTACCTCCATGACCTCGTCCGGCGTCATGGTGTGTGCGCCGGGCTCGCCGGAATCGCGCCGAAAGGTGCAATAACCGCAGTAGTCGCGACAGAGATTGGTCAGGGGAAGGAACACTTTGCGGGAATAGGTGATCGTTGCCGGCTTAAATCTCGCGCGCGCAAGTTGCGCGGACGCGAGCAGGGAAGGTAGCATGTCGACGTCGGCGCGCAGCAGATGACACGCCCCTTCCCGCGAGATCGGTTTCGCATCGGCGTTCGCCAATTCCGTCATTACCGCCCGCGATGCAGAGAAGGTACCCAAAGGTTTCGAATTCGGAACTCGCGGCTGGCGAATTGGCCGATCACGGTTTCCGGCGATGGCCACCATCATGTTGGCAACGATCATAACGGACGGAGCGATTTCTTGTCCTCTGGCGGTATTCGCAAAGACGATACCGAACGAGAGTCCGCAGGTTCCGGCATGAGTCTTAGCGCGAGCGATTTTCGCAAGGCCATGGGATGTTTCGCGACCGGGGTGACGGTGATCACCGTGGATCAGGAGGGCGAAGTCCACGGCATGACGGCCAACGCCTTCACTGCCGTCTCCCTGGACCCGTTGCTGGTTTTGGTTTGTGTCGATCACCGGGCGCGAACCCACGCTCACCTGCATGCCCGAAAGCGTTTTGGAGTGAATGTGCTGTGCAGCGAGCAGCAGAGTATTTCGGAATATTACGCGCGCTCGGCGGAGACGCATCAGCATCCCGAAACCGCGGGCGCGCGCTTTGATCGCACCGCCCACGGAACGCCGGTGTTGCAAGGTGGGCTGGCGTATTTCGAATGCCGGTTGCACTCGTCGCAGCCGGCGGGCGATCACACCATCTTTGTGGCGGAAGTCGAAGAAGTTGTGGTGCGGGACGGGGAACCGCTGCTTTACTTCCGTAGCCGTTACCGCGAGATTGGGCAGGGGAACGGGAAACGCCAACCCTGAATCGTCGGTTGGACTTATTTCCCCATGATCAGCTTGGCGATGGTTGCCAGTTGCATGTTCGACGTGCCCTCGTAAATTTTCCCGATCTTCGCGTCGCGCCAGAATTTTTCCACCGGGTAGTCCTTGGTGTAGCCGTAGCCGCCGTAGACTTCAATGGCCAGCGAGGTCACGCGCTCGGCAACCTGCGAGGTGAAGAGCTTGGTCATGGCCGCTTCCTTCACGAAATTGAGTCCGGCGTCTTTCATGCGGGCGGCGTTGTAGACCATCAGTCGTGCCGCTTCAATCTCGGTTGCCATCTGCGCGATCTGGAACTGGATCCCCTGAAACTCGGAGATCGGCTTGCCGAAAGCGGTTCGCTCCTGCGCGTAGTTGACGGCACATTCCCACGCGGCGCGGGCAACGCCCAGCATTTGCGCGCCTATTCCTATGCGGCCTTCGTTCAGGGTCTCGATCGCGATCTTGTATCCCTTGCCGACCTCGCCCAGTACGTTTTCTTTCGGTACGCGGCAATCCTCGAGAATCAATTCGCAGGTTGACGAAGCCCTGATGCCAAGCTTGTCTTCCTTCTTGCCGACGGTGAATCCGGGGAAATGTTTCTCGATCAGGAACGCGGTGATTCCCTTGTATCCTTTCGTCGCATCGATGGTGGCAAACAGGACAAACAGGCCCGCTTCCTTGCTATTGGTGATCCAGAGCTTGCGTCCGTTGAGAACGAAGTCGCTGCCTTTGAGTTCGGCTTTGGTTTGCAGGGCGAACGCATCCGAACCCGATGCCGCTTCGCTCAAGGCATAGGCGCCCAGCATAGTGGCCGCGATCTTCGGCAAGTAGCGTTTCTTCTGGTCTTCGCTCGCCCAGCGGAGAAGAGCGTTTGCGACCAGCGTGTTCTGCACGTCGACGATTACTCCGGCGGAGGCGTCAGCGCGCGAACATTCCTCAACCGCCAGGATCGATTCAAAAAACCTGCCGCCGGCACCGCCATATTGCTCGGGAATCTCTATACCCATCAATCCCAACTGAAAGAACTGATCAATCAGGGCAGGATCGAAGACCGCTTTCTCGTCCATCTCTTTGGCCAGCGGACGAATCTTGTCTTCGGCGAACCGGCGGACGTTGTCGCGAAACAGGACCTCATCTTCGGTGAGAGTGGTAAGCGGAGCGGGATTCACAAGCTGCAGCGTTTCCGGCATAGAGACACCTCGTAAGGCGCGTCGCAACGCGTCTGGCAGGAATGGCGGACGAGAAATTGTAGCAGCAGAGAGACCTGAGATCGCTACCGCCCGGTTGGCTTGCGGTCCGGCGGTCATTTCGGGTCGGATAACCTTGTAGGGGACGGCCCGGAAATGCAAGGCTCGGCGCCGCATCGGAACGATCGTTCACTCCGTCGCGGAGCAAATCCCGAAAGCGATGTCTGCTTGGGCGGGGCGCTGATTATGGCTGGGGCTCGAACCTGGAACGCCGGTCTACTTCTTCGTCAGGCTGCTGTGACTCGCTACGCACAGCCATTTGCCGTTCTGGTACACCCAGGTGTCGGTAAAACGGCCGAAATGCTCATAGGGCTTGCCGCTGTACGTGCCTTTGGCATGATAGCTGCCGGTCACGATCGCGCTGGGAGAGTAGAGATCAACTCTCACGTCGTCCAGACTCATGGTGGTTGGTTGGAACTTGGGGTCGGCGAACTCGGCCAAAAACTTCCCGCGATCGCTGACCTCTCCGTCAAATTCGGTATCGATGAACTTGTCCCCAGTCATACTAGCGACGGCGGCGGCATCGCGGCTGACCTGGGCCTGGTTCCACATGCGCTCGAGCGCGATTAATCTCGTGATTTCTTGGGATTCGGCTTCTTTGCGAACCTGCGCCGCGACCAACCCGACGATCAGCAGGGTAAACACCGCGCAACCCATCCCCTGCTTGCCCCAACGAGTTCTCGTCTTCGGACGCATACTCTGAGACGACAATAACCCGGGTTCGGCTCTTTCTCCGAGCGAAAACACGGCTTGAGCGGTTACCGAGGTGATAGCGACCCGCCTAAAAGGGAACTTGCGACCGGGGCTCGCGAAGGTATTCGCGGAATGGGGTAGGCGAAAGGAGCGAGCGCCTGAACCTCGCCTTACTGCCCCTGGGGTTTGTCGATCTTGCTCGCCACTTTGACGCCACTGAGTCCGCTGACATACTTCGAAACGCCGCGATACAGCGACTCGGCAATCCGCTGCCGATGCTCGGAGGTTTCCATCTTGCGTTCGTCGGTCGGATTCGATACGAACGAAATCTCCGCCAGAATCGATGGCATATTCGCGCCGATCAGCACGATGAATGGCGCTTTCTTGACTCCCCGATTGTGCAGACCGGAGTTGTTCGGGGACAGGCCACCGTAGAGGGATTCCTGTACGTCGGCAGCAAACTCGCGCGATTCTTCGATTTTTTCCTTGAGCGCAATCTTCTTCACCAGATCCTGCAGTTCGTGGATCGATTTCTCGGACACGGCGTTTTCCCGGGCCGCGACTTCCAGTGCTTCCGGCGACGAAGTGAAGTTCAGATAGTAGGTTTCGACGCCGCGCGCATCGGAATCGCGGCTCGAGTTGGCGTGGATGGAGATGAACAGGTCCGCCCGCTCGCGGTTGGCAATGGCGGTGCGGGTTTCGAGGGGAATGAAGGTATCGTCCTGCCGAGTGTAGATCACTTCGGCGCCCAGCCGGGATTCGAGCAGCCGGCCGAGCCGCTTGGCCACGTCGAGCACGACATCTTTTTCGAGCAGGCCGTTCGGGCCGATGGTTCCGGTGTCATGACCGCCATGGCCGGCATCAATTACGATCTTGCCAATCTTAAGTCCCAGTACGCGCGTCAGGGAACGGTCGCCGCTGGCGGTGGGACGCGCTTCGCGGGTTTCCAGGCTTCGCTCGGAACGAAGATCCGTGGTGTCGGCGGGATCGAGGACGGCGGGGTGGGATTTCTTTCGGCGCGGAGAGGAAGGCGAAGAGGCGATGGGAGCCGCCGCGTCCGATTTCATGGGCTTCGCTTCGTCGTCTTCCGACCTCTCGGCCCCAACTGGTTCGCGATCAAGCGAGGCCACTGTCCGGGCAGCGCTTGGGTCGGCATCGTCGTCCGGTTGCACAATTGTCTTCGGGATCCTGCGGTTGGTCCCTTGTACCGGAACCGTGGTCCTAACGACACTGGAGCCATTGGCAGCCTTCGCGGCCTCGGGCACTTTCACCCGCGGGCTCAAGTCTTCCGCGGGCAAGTCCGTTTCTACGAGTCCTGAGTTCGGAGGAGACCTGCGAGCATTGGTTGCTAGGGCGGGACCCCGCATCGCGCCACCGGAAACTGAGGTGCCAGGCTGAGCAACGCTCGCTGCGGCGCTCTCGTCCGGATCGCTATCGGCTTGCGGAGAAGCCGCCCGGGCCAACGTCGTCCGGTTCTGCCCTCGGTGAGCGTCTTTGCCGTGGATGTCGATGATGAGGCGGTAGGGGTCGGGCAGCAGGAAAGCATCGTAACTTGCCAAGTCGTCCACTTCCAGCACAATGCGGGTACGCCCCGGCTGATATTCGGCGACGCGGATTTTTTTCAAGAATCCATCGTCGACATCAAAGGTCTTGCCGACCAGAGTCGAAGCGAGACGGGTATCCCGCAGGTCGAAAAAAATACGGTCGGGGTGTGAAATGCGCTGCGAACCGAACTTCACTTCCTGCTCGACGTCGATGGCCACGCGGGTGTAGTCGGGGGTGGACCAGTGGCGAACGCCGGTGACTCGCGGCAAGCTTTCGCGATAGACACCGGCCGCCGACTCTTCCGCGTTCTCGGCGCTGGGTGCGGCGCCGGCATTCGCATTGCCGATCGGAAGCCGCTGTTTTCGTGCCCCCTTCTGTGCCGGGTGTTGCGTCTCGTGAGCCTGCGCATCGAGTTCCTTGACCGCCGAGCGGGCGTCGTCGGCCAGCCGGTTGTGGGGGTAGCGTCGCAGAAAATCTTCGAAAGTTGTGCGCGCCTGTTCCGGATTATCGAGATCGTCCTTGTAGATTTCGCCGATGGTGAACAGCGCGTCGAAGCGGTATTTGCTGCCCGGGTATTCCTTGCGCAAGAACCGGTACTGATCGATGGCGCCGCGCAAGATTTTGCCGTCGTCGAACCTCCGCCCCATTTCGACCATCAGCTCGGCAGTGGCGACAACGCTAGGGTCGGCTTTCGACGATGAGGGTGAGCCCAGATAGACCCGCCGGTAGGAATCGATGACATGCTGGTATTCGCGGCGTGTACGCTGACCCAGAGGGCGGCCGTTGAGTGCCTCCCGCACACGCTCCGCCCGGGCGAATTGCTGACGAGCCCAGCCATCGTTGTGGCGAACGCGAGCCGCGGCAGAAACCAGCGGCAGTAGCGCCAGCAAAAGCCCTGCGGCCAAGCGAGCGGCGCTTCCGCTTCGAGTTAGGGTCCTGGAAAGCATTGAACCACCGCGTCATCGGAATCATTCAGTCATTGGGGGCTATGATTCAATTTCTCAATGACGGCGAGACTCAATGACTCATTCCCTCTCGCTACCACACGAGAGTTTGCAGCTATTCCGTATTGCTGATGTACAACACACCCCGAGCATCCCGCTCCATGTGCACCGGAGCCTGCACCTCGCGCTCATTGCCGCTCGGGTTCACGATCGGACTCGGGCGCACATAGGATCCTGGCCCGTTGCCGCCGTTGTACAGATCCGTAATCCGGCGAACGTAGTCCTGCGTTTCCCTGAAATGCGGAACCCCGGCACTGCGTGCCACCGCTCCCGAACCAGCGTTGTAGGCCGCCAGACTCAGGCGCACGTTGCCGCCATAACTGTCCAACAACATCCTTAGATGCCGCACCCCGGCATCCACGTTCTGCGCCGGGTCAAAGGGATTGGAAACATTCAGCGAACGCGCCGTCGACGGCATCAACTGCATCAGTCCCATGGCCCCCTTGCGCGATACCGCATTAGGGTTGAAATTCGATTCCACCTTGACTACCGACCGCACCAGGCTCGGATCTACATGGTGTCTCGCCGCCGCCTCATCGATCGCGGCGTCGATATCCTGCGGCGTGAATGCCCGATTGAAAGTCGGATGACTCTTGGACCGCCCGCCGAGATAGGTGTTCACTTCCGAAGCCGCCGAGCGCGCCGCCCGCATCACCGATCCGCTGGTTGGAACCGGCTTGAAACGGTGTTCGGTCACGCTCCAGTAAAACAAGGGCGAACGCTTTGGCGTGGAACTGTCATCCTGCGAGGACGAGGAGGTTGCGCTGCCGCCGTCCCCGTTGACATAGATCTTGCGGCCAGCGTCGTCGGTCGTAGGGGTGATCGCGCTCGACTGCGCGTGCGCAGGAGTTGTCCAGAAACTCGTGAAAAGAAAGGAGGTCGCCGCTAAACTGGACATCAGCGCGATTTGCAGGCGTCTAGACATTCGGGTTCAGGTTCGGCCTCATCACCGTTCGGCCATGTTTAGATCGGCCAAAAGACACACTCACTCCAGGGCTTGCCTACCCCAAACGCCTGCCAGAGAACCCAGAACCAGAGTACCGCGATTATAGGACCGGGGCCTACCCGGAGCAATCTCTCCGAAGGCTGTAGAACCACTGGAGTAATCTACGTAAGTTACTGAAATTACTTGATTTTTCTAATGATTTTTTCACTCTCCCCATGCTCTTCGCGGTTGATCCGGTCAGCTTTCGACTCTCGCATGGCCGGTAGCCATCTTCTAATCATCTGGTTGCTTAAGCAAACCGCAAGCTCTAGGGGCGCCGATTAAGTCTTTAGGCAACATCCGGTGCGCTGCTGAAGCAACCAGATAATTAGAAGCCATCTACAGTGACTCGGGCGCCATCTACAATGACGTTGGGCTGCACCGAGCCCAACCCGAAGACTCGAATATGAACCCCGACTCGCTGAGAAAGTTGTTCGAACAGGTCCGCAAGAAACAGATTTCGCCAGACGATGCCGTCGAACGGCTCCGCCATTTGCCTTTCGAAGACCTCGGTTTCGCCAAGGTTGACCACCATCGCGCCCTGCGCCAGGGCATGCCCGAGGTGATTTTCTCGCAAGGCAAGACGCCAGCCCAGGTGGCTGGCATCTTCCAGCGTCTGGCGGCGCACGGCGGAAACGTACTCGCCACCCGAGCGAGCGAAGAGCAGTACGGTGCAGTTCGGGCCGCTCTGGCCGATGAAGCGCCGGCGAGCGCTCATCGGGTTGAGTATCGCAGCCTTGCTCGCGCCATCGTGCTGAAGCGCGATCGCAAGAAATATGGCAAGGGCGTGATTGTCGTGGTGTCGGCCGGAACCAGCGACATCCCGGTCGCCGAAGAAGCCGTCGTTACCGCGGAGCTGATGGGCAACCCCGTGCAGCACATTTATGACGTCGGAGTTGCCGGCATTCACCGCCTCCTGGCCCATCGCGGGGCACTAGCTAAAGCTCGCGTGATCGTCGTTTGCGCCGGAATGGAAGGAGCGCTTCCCAGTGTGGTTGGCGGCTTGGTCGGCGTTCCGGTCATTGCCGTTCCCACGAGCGTGGGCTATGGCGCAGCCTTCGAAGGGCTGGCGGCCTTGCTCGGAATGATGAACTCCTGCGCTTCGAACGTGAGCGTAGTCAATATCGATAACGGCTTCGGCGCCGGCTACGTCGCGTCGCTCGTCAATCGGAGATAGATAACTTTTTCGAAACCTGCACCGCCCTATGCCCGTAGGCGGCCAAGACTCGCCATGGCTGCCCTTTCGATTCTTGCCGCCGCTCGGCCACCGTAATACGGTTGACTCCAAGACTGCGACGTCCAGCCGTATCGACGCCCTCTTAGCTGATGGGGTCCCGCTCGGCGCACGGCTCAAACCGGCCTTTTGCTGCGATCGAATGGTTCCAGGAGGATTCGACGAATGACTTCCGGAAGTGTTTCCCACCAACCCTCCAGATCGCCGTTTCAGGTGGCGCGACGGGAAAATAGCAAATTGCGCACAGGGCTGCCGTACTGGGCGATGGTGCTGCTCGGGGCGCTGGCGGGATGGGTGGCGGAATGCTCGGGTCAGAACGCGGCGTTTGCGGGACCGCCGCCGCGCGGTCGGACCCCGGCGGCGACACTTGCCATCAGTGTTTCCGGCAATCGCTTGCTGGATGGGAATGGCAACCCGCTCTTGCTGCATGGCGTCAACGCCAGCGGACTGGAGTTTGTCGCCATCGACGGGTACGACCCCTCCGACCCGTGGGGCGGCCAAGAACCGGAATGGCCGGCCGTCCTGCGCTGGAAGGCCAACGTGGTGCGCCTTCCGCTGAACGAAGCGTCGTGGCTCGGGCTAACCACCATCGACACATCGGCCACAATCCGCGACGCTGATCCGGGCGCCGATTATCGTCAGACGGTCGCAGATACCGTCGCAGCCGCCAATGCCGCGGGGCTCTATGTGATCCTCGATCTGCACTGGGGCGCGCCGAGCACCAGTTCTCCGATGATGCAAAGCCAGATGGCCGACGCCGACAATTCGCTCAACTTCTGGACGTCGATCGCCAACACCTTCAAAGCCAACCCCTCTGTCCTGTTCGAACTCTACAATGAACCCTACTTTTATGGGCTGACCGGATCAGAAAATCAATGGACAGTTCTCATGAATGGCGGAACGCTAAGCTATTACCCCGCCGAGAGCGGCACCTATAACTATCAGAATGTCTTTCCGGTTTTGCTTTCCGGAGCGTCCGGAGCATTCATTGCGGGCGAAACCGTGACCGAGGGTGCTGCCAGCGCCGTCGTCAACCACTGGGAACCATCGAGCAATCGAATCTTCATCCAGGCTGCCAGTGGAAGCATTCTCGAGAACAGCCCCTTTTCGAACGCAGGCACGATCAAGGGCAGCAGTTCTGGCGCAACCGCGACCGTCTCCAATGCAAGTCTCGGCTGGAATGTAGCCAGCATGCAGGTAATGATCAATGCCGTGCGGGCCACGGGAGCGACCAACATCGTGCTGATCGCAGGCGTCGGCTACAACGACGATCTCAGCCACTGGCTCGCCAATCGCCCAACCGATCCGCTCAATGAGCTCGCCTGCACCTGGCATCCCTATCCGCCGGAGCAGTTCGTGGCCGGCGCATCAGTTGCATCGGCAGGCGCCGGCTATGCCGTGAATGACAGCATCACTCTGCCGCAACCTAACACGGTCTATGAGCCGGCCCAGTTTATCGTCACCTCGGTCGGCGGCGGAGGTGCGCTCACCGGTATTCGCATCAGCCAGGGCGGAAGCTATCTGCAGACACACCTGCCGAAAGATCCCGTGCACCAAGCCGAAACCTCAGGCCAGGGCCACGGCGCCAGTTTTGACCTGAGCTTCGAGAACCTGGCCGGTACCTGGTCGATGCCCGCAAACTGGCCTGCCGTGCTTGCGATCGCGGCCGAGTTACCGGTCGTGATAACGGAAACAGGCGAGCACGACACCCCGGGCACCAAGGGATCACCTTTCCTGCACCAACTGCTTCCTTGGGCCGATTCCAACGGAATTTCCTACCTCGGCTGGACCTGGAATGTCTGGCAGAGCCCCGATGACGTGCTCATCCAGAATGCGAACGGAACGCCGACCGACGGCTACGGACAATATTTCCATAGCCACCTGCTGAAGCTCGCCCAACCCTAGGCCGACCAGTTTCGGGAAGAGTTCGCGCACGGCTCTTGCGAGCAGATGGCCTGTGGGAGGCGGATTAACAAGTGGATGTTCGCCGCGCCCCCGCCCCGGCGCTTTGTGGCACAGTAATAAGGAATGCTCACCACCCGAGACCCACGCCTAGATGGGCGTGTCGCCTTCACGCATCCGAACTTTGTCAACTACACGCTCGCGCGGTTCTTCATCGTGCTCGCGCTCGAAATGCTGTCGGTTGCTGTCGGATGGCAGGTCTATGCCATCACCAATCGCCCCATCGATCTCGGATACGTCGGTCTGGCCCAGTTCGCGCCTGGTTTCGTCCTCTTTCTGTTCGCCGGACACGCCGCCGACATCCTCGACCGCCGCAAGCTGTTGATGTGGTGCTATGCCGGCTACGGCCTATGCTCGGCCCTTCTGCTCGCCATCAGCTGGCGCGAGCCGCACTCGGTACGCCTGATCTATATCGTTCTGGTCTGGCTCGGCATCTCCCGCAGCTTCAGCTTTCCGGTGAGTCGCGCCATTCTGCCTCACCTGGTCCCCGAGGAACATTTCCCGAACGCCGTAGCCTGGAACGCCAGCACCTATCAGATCGCAAACATCGCCGGTCCCGCCATCGGAGGCATCGCCTATGCCGCCTTTCACGGCCCGCAAGCCGTTTATGGCATTGCCGTAATCGTGTCGGCTCTTTCCATCCTGCTGACGTTCCGCATCCATCCGCTGCCGACATCGCGTGCAAAAATCCGCGTTGAACGAGAACCCATCAGCCTGCGCGCCGTGCTGGCCGGTTTTCATTTCATCTGGGAAGAGAAACTGATCCTGGGTGCCATCTCGCTCGACATGTTCGCCGTCCTTCTCGGCGGGGCTGTCGCCCTGCTGCCGGTGTACGCCAAAATGATCCTGCATACCGGTCCCTGGGGATTGGGCCTGCTGCGCAGCGCGCCCGGAGTTGGTGCGGCCATGATGGCGATCGCGGTGGCGCACTATCCAATCCGCCGTCACGCCGGTCCGGCTATGCTGGGCTTCGTTGCCGCATTCGGCGCGCTCACCATTGTTTTCGGGGTCTCCCGCAGTCTCACTCTTTCGCTGGTTGCGCTCTTGCTCCTCGGAGCATGCGACATGGTCAGCGTCATCATCCGCGGCACCTTGATCCAGGTCGTCACACCCGACGCCATGCGAGGCCGCGTCAACGCCGTCGACATGCTCTTCATCGGAGTCTCGAACGAATTGGGTGAGTTCGAGTCGGGAGTGACAGCGCAATGGTTCGGTACCGTACCGGCCGTGGTGCTGGGCGGGGTCGGAACCCTGCTGGTGATCGCCGCCTGGGCATGGCTGTTTCCCGAGCTGCGCGAGGCCGATCAGCTGACGGTGGCCGAGTTGGTTTCGAAATAACACGGCGAGAATGGGGGCCGCTGCGCTTCCGATCGAACCCGAAATTTGGCAGATCTGCACTTGCCAATTTGCGCGCGGGGGGAAAACGGCCGCTTCCCGGGGTGCACTTGCGATTTTCATGGAAGGGCTGCCGCGGGGATAAGATTCTCAGCCAGGAGACCTTCCCCCATGAATTACTCCCTGCGTAGTGCAGTTACAACGACCATCCTTGGGTTGTTGGTCACCGGCAGCCTGCAATCGTCGCCGAAGGCGAGTTCGGACCCGGCTTCGAACTCCAATCCGGTGGCAACCCGGGCGGTGCACGAGGATGTTTCCGCCGCGTCTCCGGCAACCCGGGGTGGAGCGGCCGCCACCAAAGCGGTCACCATTACCATTAACGCTTTTACTAACCGGCACCCGATCAGCAGTTATGTTTATGGCGGCGCTTATCCTCAGGACGCTGCCACCATTACCGACAGCGGGCTGACCGAAGTGCGGTGGGGCGGTGATGCGACCTCAACCTATAACTGGCAGCTCCAGACCTACAACGCCGCCAATGACTACTACTTTGAAGACTTTGGCGCTGAAGGTTTCAGCAACGGCTCCGACAGCAGTTCGACGCAGTTCATTGAGGACGTGAAAGCGGCGGGCAGCAACCCGCTGATGACGATGGTGATGCTGCCCTGGGTCGCGCAGACCGCGGAAGTTGCCTCCCCGCCCAACGGACACTGGAGCTTTTCGGTCGCCGACTACGGTGCGCAATGCAGCGTGGACCCGTACAACACGGATGCAGGCGACGGCATTGTCGCCGGGACGTGCAATAACCCGACCTACCTCACCGCCAATCCCGGCGACGCTTATTTCCCCCTGCTCGACCAACCCGGGAACAACGATCCGCCCAACAGTGTCTACCGCAACCAGTGGGCAACAGCTCTGGCCGCCGCTTTTGGCAGCGCTCCGCATTTTTATGATATGGACAATGAGATCGAAATCTGGGGCAGCACGCATCGTGATGTGCATCCGCTGCCTTCGGCCTATGACGAACTCCGCGACACCTTCGTCGCCGAGAGCCGCGCGCTGAAAGGCTGGGACCCGGCCGCCATACGCTTCGGGCCCATCACCTGCTGCTGGTGGTTCTACTGGAACGGCGCCAGCAACAACGACAAACCGGCTCACGCCGGAAATGACTTTTTGCCTTGGTGGTTGAATGAAGTCTATTGGGAAGATCAAGTGGCGGGCACACGCTCGCTCGACGTGTTCGATATTCACGCCTATCCGGATACGCCCGATACTTCCGCCTTCACCTTGGCCCAGAAGCGGGCCCTGGCGCTGCGCATTTTTCGCGATTACTGGGACCCGACGTACGTCAGCGAGTCCGGTGATATCAATCAGAAATGGACCACATTCATCCAGCCGAAGAAGACGATTCCGTTTCGGCTCCCCCGGCTGCGGGCGATCGCGAACATGGCGTATCCGGGCACGCCCTTGAGCGTGACGGAATGGAACGCCGCCATCGCGGGCGAGTCGGACTACTCTACCGCGCTTTCCGACGCCGACGCCTATGGCATTCTGGGGCGCGAGCGCGTCTACCTTGCTTCGCGTTGGGTGGCACCGGTTCCGGGGAATCCCAACTATCAAGGGCTGAAGCTTTATACCAATTACGACGGGAAACATGACGGGTTTGCCACAACTTCGGTTTCCGCCGCCAACAACGGGAATCCGAATCTGGTCAGTAGCTATGCGGCAATGGATGCTCTGGGCCAGACCTTGACGGTGATGGTACTGAACAAGGCTCCGTCAACCGCCCTGGCAGCGCAATTTGCGATCAGTGGGTTCGCGCCCTCGCAAGTCAGGACTTACACGCTGGGGCCGAACAACCCGACACAGATCGTAGCCTCGTCGCCGCAGGCCTGGTCTTCGAGCATGACCTTGGCTCCATATACAGCAACCCTTCTGGTGATCACCGGTTCCACTACCTTGCCGAGCGCGGAGTGGGATCTGAATCCTGAAACGGTGATGGTGGCTGCGAAGGGAACCGTGACCCTCTCTCCGAAGATCGTTTCCGGGACCGGGACGGTGACGCTCGGAACCCCGCAGTCGGACACGGGAATCACCCTGGCCGTAACACAGGGCACGATCACTCCGGCACAGAACGGAGTGATCACGGTGACGGCCGGCGCGAAAGCCGGGTTCTATCATTTCAGCGTCCCCGGCACGGATAGCGCTGGCGTTGCTCAACTGCAGGAGGGGTACATTCTGGTCGGTAATCCTCCGGCAACGCTGAGCCAGCAGGGAAACGGTCAGAAGGGAGCGCCGGGGAGCAACGTGAACCTTTCGGTGACATTGGCTCCTGGAAAATCGGGCGGGACGTCGGGGACCGGAGCCGACATTTTGTTTACTGCTGACGCCGGAACGCTCTCCAGTCGCATTGTGACGACCGACGGTTCGGGGAATGCGGCCGTGGTGCTGACATTGCCCGGAAGCGCGGGAACAGTACATGTGACTGCGGAGGGGCCATTTGGGCTGGGGCACCCGGTGGCTACATTTACGGAAACGGCGCAATAGCGGAAGATGCAGTCGGGTTGGCCGGACCTTCCGTGAAGCACACAGCCCGGTGATCAGGGACCGAGCCGTACTCGGCCAGGGGGAATCACTCGAGCGCGACAGGATTCGAGCTACAACGAATCTCCGCGACCGGCTGCGTTGACTGTAGCGGAAGGCTGCTTTTGCGGCCGTCACTTCCGCGGTTCTTTCCCAAGGGCCCTCATCGGTGGCAGTCTCGTGGGGTCGGCAAGGTAAAACGCCCTTACCCGACTCCGAAGGGCTACAGACGGTTTGCCAACCTGGACGTGCAACAGGCCCGCACCATTCAGGGACTTGGCCGTCGCTGGAAACTTTCTTCGGCTGCCGTTAGTCTAAATGGATAGCGTAGTGGCGCTTTTTTCCGCATGACACTCTGGCGACAGGCTTGCGTGCTTTTGGTTTTGTCTCTTCTTTGCAGTGCGGTCTTTGCAGCCGCACCGGCAGCTACTTCTTCAAACCCGGTGCATTCAACTCCAATGTCTGCGACTGCGGTTCTTCCCAACGACTTTGCCGGCTGGGAGATGAAAGGCGACCTCGCGCGGAGTGAAGATCCGGCTGCCGCCGATGAGGCCAATGCTCCCGTATTGAAAGAGTATGGTTTTGTGCGCCTGGAGAAAGCCTCCTATACGCGCGACGACGGACGCCACCTGACAGTGAAGGCCGCGGTGTTCGCCGACGCCAGCGGGGCGTATGGCGCCTTCACCTACTACGCTTCTCCCGATATGGGCCAGGAGACCATCGGCGGGCAGGCGGCGTTTCTGAATAACCGCGTGCTGTTTTGTCAGGGCAATGTCCTGGTGGACGCGGTGTTTGACAGAATGAGCGTCATGTCGGCGGGGCAACTTCGGCAACTGGCGGGACTGCTGCCACAAGCGGAGGGCAATAAGGGCAATCCGCCTTCTCTGCCGACGCGTCTGCCAAAACGACCTTCGGGGCCGAGTCTTGAAAGGAACTCGGCGAAGTACATTCTAGGCCCGGTGACGCTCGAACGGGTGGGATCCCCTCTGCCGGCTTCTTTGGTCGATTTCGCGGCGGATGCGGAAGTGGTGATTGGCAAGTATGAGGCGACGGCTGGGGAAGCGACGCTCATGCTCATCGAGTATCCGAACTCACAGATTGCCGCCGAACGGCTTCGGCAAATCGACGCCTCTCATCAGGTCACGCAGCAACAGCCGGGGGTTGCCTCGATTGTCGACGTGGGTCCGTTCTTCGATGCGCGCACCGGACCGATGGTCGTGATCGCGGCCGGTCCACTTTCAAAAAGCGAAGCTCGCTCGCTGATGTCCTCGATCAGCTACGAAGCTGACGTCACGTGGAATGAGAACACCTACGTGAGCAAGAAGGACAATCTGGCAAATTTCCTGTTCAACGCGATCGTTCTTTGCGGCATTGTGGTTGGGGTGTCGCTGGTTGCCGGGATCGCCTTTGGGGGACTGCGAGTCGTCATAAAACGACTTTTCCCCGATTCCGTGTTTGACCGTCCAGAAGCGATGGAATTCATCTCGCTGCACTTGGAGGACGCTCCCGGCACCGCGCCTCGGGAACGGTAAGTGACTCAATCGAATATCGTTAGCGATGAACAGGAGCGATTTCGGCTGATTTTGGACCCGTTTGGCGACTTGTGGACGTATTCTGTAAAGTGTTGAAAATAAGACTATTTAAGTCACAAATTTTGCTTGACACCCCCCTTTTAAGGCTCATAAGATTCCGGCAGAAAGTTCTGATGGATAAAACCTCCGTTAGGACTATTCTCCCTTGAAAGAAAAGGCTGCCCAGTTGCCGGGTGGCCTTTTCGTTTTGCAGCAGACCTTGTTCCGTTCTCCTTGAAGAAGACGTTTGCTTTTCGGCAAGAGTGGTAACAATGTTTTGGAACCGTTGGCTGCTCTCGACCGTAATCCTTGCAGGCACAATTTGTCGGCTCGTCAGCCGGGAGGCGAGAGGAGAGGTAATGTTTTGCGATCAATGTGGTGCGCAGTTGCAAACCGGACAGCCGCTTTGTGGACGGTGCGGCAAAGCGGTGTTCGGGCTTACTGAGATACGGCGCGGGCGGGTTCGCGATCATGTGCGGCTGTTGGGAATTCTCTGGATGGCGTACTCGGCGCTGCACGTGTTGACCGGAGTGGGATTGATTGCTGTCGCGCACACCATCCTCGGAGGTGTGATTGCTCTTCCCGGCGGGCCTCCGCCCGCAGTCATGGTCTGGTTGCGTCCTCTAGTGAGCTTCGCCGGATGGTTGATTCTGGCAAAAGCCGCGGCGGGGCTGTTGGCTGGTTGGGGCTTGCTGCAAAAGGAGGAGTGGGCTCGAACCGCTGCATTGGTCGTGGGCTTCGTGGCGTTGCTGAATGTCCCGGTGGGCACCGGGCTGGGTATCTACACGCTTTGGGTGCTTTTGCCGGCCCGATCCGATGAGGAGTACAGGGGGTTGGCACTGGCCGCGTGACCGGTAGCGTCGGCTTTTCGATCGTGCCCATCTTGCCATCCTCTCCAGAAACTTAATCCGCCGCAGCTGAAGGAGCCATTAACTGGAAGCCGAGTTGGGCTGCTTTCTTGCGTAGAGATTGGATCTGTTGGTTGCGATACCGCCGTTCGTAGTTCTCTGCTC
>Ga0187847_10000032_pt1 | contig 160090 bp, 129 predicted proteins | sample June2016WEW_4_10_FD_132458 | JGI IMG/M metagenome (GOLD analysis project Ga0187847, IMG submission 132458) | Peatland microbial communities from SPRUCE experiment site at the Marcell Experimental Forest, Minnesota, USA - June2016WEW_4_10 | ecosystem: Environmental > Terrestrial > Soil >...
GCCGAGCATTGAAGCCTAGAGCGGAAGATCCTCAGTCGACGTCCCGAACCCGATCTGGCAGAAACGAGGGGGGCCAAAGTTCAGTAGACAATCCCCCACAAGGCCGAATTCTGTGCATAAGTCAGGTTACAGCAATATTCTCTCCCGCCCTCCGCGCGCTCCGGGAGAGAGGCGCCCAAGCAGCAACGGTGCCCGGCAATCGTGCCGAGGTGAAGCAAAGGCAGCTTCGTTGTTGGTGAAACGGTTGACGGCTCAACCCCATAAATGAACGAACCGTTCGAAACGCGATCTCCGTTGATGTCAGCAGGACATCATGCAAATTGAACGGGGGTCAAATGACACTGTGGCGATTTGTCGCCAGTTGAGAATGTCATCGCGCAAGCTCCCACCCATTCCGGATCCACCCTTCAGTGGAACCCGTGCGCTGTCAGGACCGCGGTGACGCCCGCTCCCAGAAAGAAAATGAGGCGTTTGCAACCACCATCAGGGCTCGGTCGCTCCGGGCTTGCAGAGGGTGTGCCTTCAGTACCCGAAAGCAGCAGCGCTCGAGACCGCCGCAAAGGGCGGCGGCGCCAAACTCTGCTCAGGCAAACATCGCTGCCAGCGGTACCGGGCTGTATTCCCGGCCGATCACGACGATGCCGGAATGGGTCACGTGCCACCCCCGCGCGCGGTCGGCATCAAGATTGTAGCCGACCGTGGCGCCTTGCGGAATACGGACGTTCTTATCCAGGATGGCATTGCGCAGCTTGGCGTGGCGCCCGATGTCGCAGTTGTCCATGATGACGCAGCCTTCTACGAGCGCTCCGGTGTGGACGCGGACACCGCGTCCGAGGACGGACTGGCGCACGATGCCCCCGGAAAGAATGCATCCGCCCGATACGATGCTATCAAGTGCCTGGCCGCGTCGATTGGTTTCGTCGAAGGCGAACTTGGCGGGCGGATCGGGGTAGCTCGTGCTGCGTACCGGCCACTCGCGATTGTAGAGATTGAGCTCAGGCTTGATGTGGTTCAGGTCCATGTTAGCTTCGTAATAAGCGTCAATGGTGCCAACATCGCGCCAGTAAGGGACGGCATCTTCGGCCTCGCCGGGGATTCGGTTGGCCTCGAAGTTGTAAGCGTAGATGGGGGCATTGCCGGCGAGCTTGGGCAAGATGTCCATGCCGAAATCGTGATGACTGCCGGGGTGCTTGGCGTCAGCTTTGAGCAACTCCACAAGAGTGCGCGTAGAAAAAACGTAGTTGCCCATCGAAGCGTAGACCCGGCCGGAATCGCCGGGCATGGTGGGGGCGTGGGGATTCTTTTCGTGGAAGGCCATGATGCGGCCATCCTCGCTGACCTCAATCACGCCGAAGTCGCTGGCCTGCACTCGCGGCACCGGGATGGCGGCGACGGTTACTTCCGCGCCCTTTGCGATATGAAAATCAATCATGCTGGCGATGTTCATGCGGTAGATGTGATCGCCTCCGAAGATGGCCACCAGGTGCGGATCGGATTGCTCGACCAGGTTTATGTTCTGAAAGATGGCGTCGGCGGTGCCTTGGTACCAGGATTCGTTCTCCGAGCGCATCTGTGCCGGCACGTTGATGATGAAGTGACTCTTCAACATACCGCCGAACTGCCATCCCTCGCTCAGGTGCTGTAGCAGCGACTGGCTGCGGAACTGCGTGAGCACGTAGATGGAGTTGATTCCGGAATTGACGAAATTGCTGAGGACGAAATCGATGATCCGGTATTTACCTCCGAACGGAACCGCGGGTTTGGCGCGCTCCCGCGTCAGGGGAAACAGCCGGGTTCCTTTTCCACCGGCCAATACGATGCCCAACACCCGAAGGCGTGAAGTTGCTTGCGCGGCGACGGGGGAGTCTGGTGCGGAGATCATATTTTTATCCAATCGGCCTACCATGACTGTTCTCCGGCTACATGTTATCAAAGGTTGCGCCGGGATCTCAGTTTCCGTGATTCCTGGTGGCGAGACGGCGCGTCCTACGGGTCCGGTACTATCAACGCAAGAGGTGCGTAGAAAGGCTGGGCATATCCATAGTCAACAGAGTTACTCCAGGGTTCGCTGGAATTGCGCTACCAGCGGGTGCTAACGGCCTTCAAATGGATCGGCCTCAGTCGGGTGCGGGAAGTAGGTTGTCCCGCGCCCGGGAAAACGACGTGGCGAAAGGATATCACCAAAAAATCGAGCGGAGCTCGGCGAGCATGCCCTACGCCCTGCCTCGGGCGCCAGGTGAGGATCACGGGCAGCCTGGAATCGATCGCGGGCCCAAAGTCAGACGCGAGATAGGTGGGGTGGTTCCATCCACCCCGCAACGGAATTTCTCCATTTGGTTTTAACGGGTTGGTGTGGAACCCCGTCCGAAGCGGTACGTCATGCTCACGCTGGCATATGAAGGGATGCGCACACCCACCACCTCATTCACAGGATTTCCGGGAACCAACCCGTCGCTCCCCAGGCCCACTTTCCCGGGTCCGTATACCGAGGCCAGAGCGAAGTTCTCCGTGGTTTGCCCCGTCCAACCGGTGGCGATCATCATGTTCACACCGACGTTCAGCCGTCCTTCGAGAAAAGGCCGCGATACCGCCAGGCGGAACTCCTCGTCAGGCACGCCCAGGCAGTAGTCGTTGAGTGCATTCGGGGCACCGCTCATGTAGCTGCTCTCGCTGCAGCCGTTGCCTACGACCTTCCTACCCACATACTCGAACTCGCCCTTCGCCTGCAAGCGGAAAGGAAGCGTTTGATAGGTCGCGGTGAAGTCGCCAATCAGCCGTGGCGCCTCTGGCACAATAGAGAAGGACGGGGTCACCAGGCGCGCATCCGCCTGCTCGAAGGTCGCCAGTAACGCTCCATGCGTGAAGCTCTGGCGCAGCGTAACCGCCAGGTAACGGATGCGGCCCGGACCGAGGTCGAACTGCAATCCCTGGTCGGGATCGATCTTGCCATATTCAGCAGTTTGCGTCTCATGGCCCAGCGTCAGCTTGACGTCCGTTTGGTGGAACGTCTTACTTGCGACCAATTGATAAGAACGTGCGGTCTCGACGGGATCAACCGTCGTCGGGCCATCCAAAGCCGTGCCCTCTCTAGGATCTTCGGTGAAGAACGACTTACCAAAGCTGAATGCGATCAGCGGGACGTACCACGAGTCCTCGGGGACGATCGTGAGTGTAGCCTTCGGCGAATTCACCCCCACCCACTTGTTCCAGGAATTCGACGGCGAGATCAGGTCCTGATTCGTGATCTCGATCTCGTCGCGCCGCCAGCCAACGTAATAGTGAATATACTTGCTCAACTCGCCCTCCCCAGCAACATACGGGGTCACCGGAGCGATGGACACATTGTTGCCATCGATCTTAATGAATGAACCGTAGTTAGACGGAGCCGCGGGATTGTAGAAATTGTAATGATCGAGGTCGTCGCGGCGCGGAGCCTCACGCTCGTAGTCCATCCCCGCCAGCAACGCAAAGCGCTTTGCAATTCTGTTGACGTAGGTCGCGTTTCCACCGGCCACGGTGCGGAACTCGCTCTGACGGATCAGTCCCAATCCGAAGTCAGAGTAGAGAGACAGGTTATAAGTTCTGAAGAATCCGGCGAGCTGTAACTCCTGATGATCGTCTGGTTTCCACACATCATTCAGCGCCAAGAGCGCCGTATGGGTTTGATCCTTTTGTCTCGGATCGATCGTATCCGCATTCTCGACCCATCCGGCGGCGGTATCGACGGAATTGAATCCATAGATCGGTCTCAGTCCCGCCACGTAGCCGTAGCCGAGGTATGCGATTCCGAACAGCGTCAGGGTATGATCTCCCGTGTGGTAGAGCTGCCCGCCGTTGAGCTTGAACTGTTTGCGGTGCTCCAGTCGGCCCAGAAATCCGTTGCCGAAAGAGCCCTCCATCGCAACCCAAGAGTTCGCCGAAAGGTTCATCCCTGCCGCGGCCGTAAGATCCCGGTAGTCTCCCGTCAGCGTGAAAAAGGGATCGAGATGCGAACGTAGTCCATAGATCGCGGCCAGATTCAGTGCGTGATTCCCCTCACGCACGTTATACGCGCCACCATCCACCTGAACGTTCTCGATCACGCTAGCAATATAGATATTCGGGTCGGAATAACCGTTGCCGTGCGCGTTTGCCGACAGATTGTTCGGCACCAGATAGCTACCGACCTGAATGTACTGCGCGATGGGTTCACCGTGATCGCCGGCAACGCCCGGGGCAAAGTATTGCGGAGCCTTGATACCGCTCGACGCCGTCTCAATCGGATAGCCGGGAATCGAAATCGGGGCACCGGGACGGCCCGGGTTCGCATCCAGCAGATTTTCCGAGGCGAAAACTTTGATCGCCGGATCGGGTGACTGCACGTCCAGATCGTTCACGTCGGCGGTAACCGAAACACTTTCGCTCCGGGTCGAGAGCTGGGTCATTTTCACAGTGATTTCCGGGTTAGGGCTCACGGCAACGCGGATCGGCTGTTCTACCAGGCGAAAGCCGGTTGCCTCGACCTCGACGACGAATTGTCCCGCCAGGAAGAGCCTTATTTGAAACAAGCCATCGCTTCCAGAAATCGCTTGTCCGAGAACCCGGTCATGGTCGACCAGTCGCACGGATGCGTGCGGAAGACTGTTCCCTTGCGGGTCGGTGACGCGGCCTTTCACAATGATCTCTTGCGCTATTGTCGGAAGCGACGACGAAAGTATAAGCATCAGGAACAGCCCCAGAGTTCGGGCGGCAGCGACACCCCGTTTCACATCGCCGGTGCACCTGACGGGAGTCTTTCGCATATCACGTTCTCATAGTTCGTGCTACCGCCGGCAATAACGCCATTTTTCCTATCGTGCTGCCCAGTAGTATAAGTCCTAACACCAACTCCACGATCACGCGAGACGAGACTTTCCCGGGCATTCCCGCTCCGGGCTTTCGCGATTATTGCGTCAGCGGGCCGTTGGCGATGACGGGACAGGGTCTCAGGAGAACTCATAACGAGGCGTCCGTGCTGCACGCTTTTTGTGCTGAGGAGTCGATCCGCCAGCCTTTGCACATCTCTCGACTTGCCGCGAAGGACTTCCAGGCAGCTCTGGTGGTTGAGATGGACATGCAAGGTGGAAATGACAATGGCATGCGACTCGTGCTGGAGATCGGTGAGCTTCTCCGGCAGTAGACGAGAGTGATGATCGTAGATGAGGGTGACGGTGCCCACCACGAGTGCCTTGGTCGTGAACACCACCGAGCCAACGAGGCGGTCGCGAATTAAATCGCGAAACGCCTCCGAACGGTGGTCGTACCCACGCTCCGCGACGAGCGAATTAAATCGCTGTAGTGGTTCCGAATCGATAGATACCCCGATACGACTGAGATCTCCCATGAAGCGCCTTTCGCGCCACTGATCGATAGCGTGGCAAATCCATTAGACCTGTAGCACTCCTGGCGCACGAACGCACCAGGCGAATCTCGCCAGATTGGATGCTCGGCAATGGCAAGCTTGCTTCCCAGACGCCCTGATCTCGCCGACGAAAAAACGTCTCCAGGGGAACCCGGAAACGAGCGGCCAGCTTGCATCGTTCTTCCGAAGGTGCCGCATGCCCGATCCGAACCACACCTACCGATTCAGACGAGAGATCGAGATTTCACGCAGCGAGCAAGACTAGAACAGAAGTCATTGGACGTTCCAGTGATCCTCGGATCACGACACGGATTGAAAACCTCCGGAGCGTCGGTCTTCGGAACCATCTTGCTCCGAGACTCGGCGCAATCTGCGCTGGTTCAGGCGGGAACACCAAGTTCTGGCAGCAGCCATTGCCTCAAGATCACATCGGCGACCAGGAATGCCACTCCCCAAGACCAAACGGGCACGGTCTGATTCGGGAACCGCTTGCGGCTGGTTTCTGGTTTGTTCCTCCTGATCGCTCCGTACAAAAGGCGGCTAGTTGAGCGTCTCTGAACTGTAGCGCGCGATCAGACCAGTGCGCACACCATGACGATACATGCGCGAGAAAAACCATGAAGCGATAAGCAGATACAGGAGCGCCAAACCCGCGCCGAAAGCGAGTGACGCCCAAGATACGGTTCCCCCAGACACAAGGCCGCGAATATTTTGAAAAACATACGAGGGAGGAATGATTCTGCTTGCGTACTGCATCCAGCGCGGAAGGGTCGTGAGTGGGTAATAGACAGCGGCGAAGGGCGCGAGCAACGCGGGGATCGGCCACACGAACCACTCTGCAGCGGGCCCCATTCTCAGCACCATGCCAGTTGCCGCAATGCCAAGAGCAATACCGAAGAAGAAGAGAATGAGAAGGGCTGGGATAAGCACGACGCCATAGCCGAAGAAGGGCAATTGAAAGACGCCGCTGGCAATGATCAGCATGAAAACGAGTCCTGCCAGACTGGTGACGATGCTCGACATGATTAGACCGCCCAGGTATTCGGAGATGCGCAGCGGCGAGGCGAAGAGATTCAGGAAGTTGCGCGACCAGACATCCTCGAAAAACGTCATGGTGACGCCTTGCATCACGCGCGTAAAGAAGTCCCACAGAAGGACAGCGCCGAGCAAGGTGACAACAAAGTTCAGCCCGGCTGAGGTGAGCGCGTTGAGATAGCGGCTCATGAATCCCCACAGCACGATATCCACACCCACCCACGCAAAGAGCGGTACGACGCGCGCAGCGCTCCCGCGCATGAGATAGAACTGGCGGAGCACGATCGCGGCAGAACGCCGAAGGCTCATTGCTCGCTGATCTCCAGGCTTAAGGGTTCGCGTGCTACCGCAATGAACAACTCTTCCAGAGAGGCTTTGCCACGCTCCTCAGGCAGTCGCCTGGGATCGCCCTCGAGCAGAATCTTCCCGCGCGACAGGAACAGAACGCGATCACAGACTTCCTGGACTTCGTACATGTTGTGTGAGGTCCAGAGAACACCGCCCGAACCACTGCTCGCGAATTCACGGATGTGCGCGCGAACGTCGTGGGCGGTGGATGGGTCGAGCGAAGCCGTCGGTTCGTCGAGCAGCAGCAGGCGCGGACGGTTCAGCATCGCCTTAGCCAGCGAAACGCGCGTTTGCTCGCCCGACGATAACACCCCGCACTTCGTGTCGCGAAAGCGAATGAGGTCGAACTCTCGGAGGACCTCGTGGATTCGGGTGGCCACCTGTTTCACTCCGTAGATCAGGCCAAAAACCCGCAGGTTCTGGTAGACCGTGAGATTTCCCGGAAGCTGCGCATACACCGCGGCGAAATTTGTGCAGCCGAGAGCCACCGATCTGTCGCGCGTCAGGTCGACGCCTGCGATCGAGATATCACCTGCGCTCGGTTGGAGCACGCCGAGCAGCATGTTGATCGTGGTTGTCTTACCGGCTCCGTTTGGTCCCAGAAGCCCAACGATCTCATTCGAGGTTACCTCGAACGAGACGTGGTCCACAGCAGCGTTATCCCCATACATCTTTCGCAATCCGCGGACTGAGAGAACTTGCTGGGGAGCTGAAGGGGTCAACATGCGCAGCTTTAGTACCTATTTTGGATTCGGTCGATCAAGCTGTGATTGTAGTAGGAGAAGCACGTCGCTGTCCGCACGACTCCCGAGCGCCGTCGCAATCGGCCGGTCAGGATGTTAGGGCCGCATCGCCAGTGTTTCGCTGCTGATCGTTTCGCTGCCGACAGCCTCACTGAGAATGCGACTGAGATTCCTCGTGCTCCCGCTTCTTCACAAAAACGTGGTAGGTGACGGCGTCCCACGCGTTGTGAATGCCGATGAACAGCAGCATCAGTGCCGTGGCTGCAACACCAAACATCGCCTCGTGCCCATGGGCACGGACCAGGCAAGCCGATGCAGCCAGCATTGCGTATGCGGCTATAGGCAACAGTGCATGAAACAACCAGTCTTCAAACAGCGGCTGGTAGGCGGTCATATGTAGACGCCGAACCACGATGAGGGCATACGCAAGCCCACAAAGTTCCATGAAGCCCCACAGGAATGAGGCGACGCGCATGTCGTGCCAGGGGGCGCTCAAGACTGCGGAGAGCAACCGCACAGTTCCGAAATGAACGATGGTAGGGGTCGCATATGCGCCGCCTGCCTGCTCCTGGCCTGGGGCGCGGGGCAAGGCGGCGACCAGGGTTATGACGACGAACTGCAATCCGATCAGGGCTCCGGCCGAAGACCCCACGATTACGAAGAAATTCTCCTATCCCGCAACTTCCGTCATGCCGTTGCCTCGTCTGCTGGGCGCCTTTGCGCAAGGCAAGCATACCGCGTCATGGCCCGGAACGAGCTGTTAGGCGCAATTTTGCGGGACTCTCGCCTTAGCGGTTGGGACGCGCGATCACTGGGGTTTTACGCAACAGGATCATCAGGATTTGGAGTGCGTCTTTGGAGGAGTTTTCCATGAGCGTGCTGAATAGGAATGGAGTCCGGCACGGGTTCAAGAGGTTGGCGACACCCTGCTAGGCTGCGGGTTGCGCAACGATCGGCAAATGATCGGTCCGCAGTGTGACCATTTTGCCGGGCCTGGCTGGCGGAACAGGACATATTACGTGCAGAATGGGACGTTGGTATGACCGCCCTCGTGATGGCAGAAGCAGTGCAGATGTGCTCTACGAATAAATGAAAGCGACGGCAAGCAGAATTCCAAATACCAGTCCGTGCCTCATCTCGGACCAGCCGAAGCTCCGGACGTCCAGGGGTTCCGGTTTCCGAAAGAACCATAGGCTTCCTCGAATGATCGCCGAAACAAAAGCTACGACCACTAAGGGAGGAAGCACGTGCCCCCACGATGCCACGACCAAGCATACGAAAATGCCGGCTGCGCCAGCAAAAAGATCCTTCCCAGCGCGTATTTCTGAGAAAAAGAGGAATCACGGGCAGAATGAATTCGCAGTTGAACGAAATGAATCTGGTTGCCGGCGAAAATCCAGTTCGCCGCCCATAAAATGAGCGCGCGCTCGCTTAGCCGTCCGGTACCGATGTAGTAAGCCGCCGGTGCAGTGCAGGTGAGGCCAATCGCGCCGGCCAACTGAGCGATCATCCGTGTTTTCCGACCGAGTCAACTTTCCGGCGAGAGGAGGCTCCTCGCCTACGAATCCTAAGAACCTCGGCTGAATACGAGGCTTAGCAGTGATCGAGACACCCTCCAATTGCGTAGGGGTACTGTCGGGGGACCCGCTGCTGAACGAAACGGCGGCGTCTGGTTGTTAACCGCCTGCTCGATGGTTTCGAGGGGGCGGCTCACGACCATGAAGCTACGAGGACCTTGCGAAATGTTCGCGCGACACGGATTTTCGTGACCTCGCCGCTCTTGTTTGCCCGCGGCATCCTGGTGCGCACCCCGGTATGTGCGCAGTACGAGTGATTCGCTTGCCGCGGTCGTACGTCGAACTCTGCAACGCGGTTAGGATTGCTGCGTGCTGGTGATACCATACGGGACTTCTAACGCCGGCACTCCTCCCGAACCTCGGATGTTCGGATCTCAAATCTTTCTATTCGCTCGACGGTTTATCGCGCTCATCCGTCTTGGCGCAGGTTGGCATGCACAGTGAGTGAGCCATCCTCGTTCAATTGCTGATGACATGCCCACCGCACCGGGTAGCGCATGCCTTTCACTTCGATCTCGGCTCGAAGTCTCAGTCCCTTGAGCATCGTCCCCTGGGGCAACAAAAGCTGTGCCTGGCGGATTTTGCCAGGCAGAGGATAACCCGGATCCAGGCACCCGGTCTTGAGCACCTTGCCGTCCTCGCTTTCGACCGTGACCCGTAGAATGCCGGGAACGCCAGCGATTCCGTCATTGGCGAAGCCAATGATCAGACCGAGGTAACCGTTGTCGTCATATCCCCAGATCAAGGACGGCCTAACGTTGTAGCCAATTCGCCGGTTGATACGATCGAACCATAGTGAATTTGCCTGGTAGTAGGTCGCAAGGGTTTTCGCACTTATCTGGTGAAAATTCCAGAGTGACCAGTAATTTGCTCCTACATCCATCACGTGGGCAATGATGTTTTCAGCCGGGGAGATTCCTTCCTGCGCCGCGGTTGGGTCCGGAGGCTTGCCTGGCAATGCCTGTTCGAGCAACGCCGCGATCCATGGCGGGCGGTTGCTGAGCGCTTCAATCTGCTCGTTCTCAATGAAGATGGTATCGCTTCGAATCCAGTTATCGCTGCGAAGCGTGCGATCAAGGAGCTCAGAGTTTCCAACCCGGCTGAAGTCGGGCTGCGTGTTGGTCAACAGAGGAGTCTTGGTGAATTGCTCGAGTTGAACCTCGAGCATCTTGATCCACGTCCGTTCTGCCGTCTGGTAATCGGGAAAAGGATTGTTGGCGAATGGCCAGGTGTGACCCTCGCCCCAGAAGCCGTACATGAATGTGTCGATGAACTCGATCTGTGGATTCCCGTTGAACTCCGCCGCCAGTAGGCCCACCAACTCACGGAAAGCTTGCTGGAAGAAAGGATCGTCAAATCGCGGCTGGTAGCGCCCGTGCGGATTCCGCAAATATCTCTCCGCTGCCGCGCCATTCTCCTTATCCTTCATCACTAAGTCGACCTTCGGTACTTTTTCCAGCACGAAATCCGGCAGAGCCGCTTGATGGGTGTAATCGGGAGCGCTCATCTGCACCCGCAATCCGACGCGCTTGTTGGTTTGCTTGGCCAGCGCAAGGACAAGTCTTATGTAATCGGGCAATTCCAGGCGTCCAGGCCGCGGCTGGACCTCGCGCCACGTGGGGCGTATATAGAGCTGCTGTCCGAGTGGGAATCGAACCAGTTCCTCGATCGCTTGGGGAACATTGTCCGTTGTGATTTCTTCGGTCCCCATATCAGCCGTGATGTATGTCACGAGTCCCTTGCCATAGTTAGGCACGACCTCTTCTGAAGGAGTCGTGGTCATTACTACCTCGTCACCGGGAATGGCTGCATCAGGCTGATATTGCGGGAAGGGCCCTTGATTGAGGCGGTCTATCACGGGAGGGCCTGAACCAAAATCGTATTTTTCCCAATTGTGAGCGCGGACCAGCCCGCGCGCCCTCTGCGTTCCCAGTTCAGCGGCGACTGCCAACGCGATACTGCTCTTGAGAAAGTCCCGGCGCTGCATCGAAGTTGTCTCTCCTTCCGTTGGGTATGATTTTGATCTGACCACACCGGTCCAGCCTTTCCCGCGAAAATGCTGTCGTCGAAGTGGGGACTCCGGTCATACGTCGGCTCGTAGTCAGAGCGCAGAGAGGAGTGTACCGCTCCGTTCGGCAATCGTCCCAAGACATCCCGAGGATCCTGCGAGTGGGCGAGAACAGCCGCCAACACGCAACCATGATCTCCGGTTCACCCGCACTGGGGCGGGAACCAAACGATCCCATGGCACGGAGCAATAGGTTGCGGCGCCGTCAAAGGGCGCTCGGAAATTCCCTAGGTGTAGTCGGTGATCGCGATGGAGAGGCGGATCGGTAGCGACAAAGTTGGTATAGAAGTCGGACCTATCGCCGCACAGTATCAAGATCAGATGGGCAGGAAAATACGCGGATGCATGCGCTTTTCCGTCGCCGATCGTGACGCTCGGCTGAGGATTGATTGATCCAGGACTGTCGAGACCCGAGAACGCTCCCCGTCCATTCATTGTGGTCCCGGTCGGGCGCTCGGTTGTTCAACCTGACCGGATGCGCAAGGGGTAGGAACTCAAATACAATGGGTAAGTAGACGACCATCTTGCCGGAACGCTCCACCCGTACAATGCACCCCCGCGACTGAGGACAACAATGCTGAAATGCGGACTGATCTCGGTGGTTGTGTATCTGCTTCTCGTTGTATCTGGATTAGCGCTTCCGACCGCAGATTCGGATCAGAAACTAGCGTTCGATTTCTGGTCTTGGCGAGCTCGATATGGGCAGTACACGAGCGATGACGTGTCGCGTATGGAGCGTCCCGCCGGCGTCGTGCGCAGCTGGTCCGCTGCGAGCGTGGAGGAGCAGCGTAAGGAACTGGCAGTGTTCGGCGAGCGCTGGAGGAATCTTGCTGATAAGACGGTGCCGGTTTCGCAGCAATTGGACCATCGACTCATCGGATCCGCGTTGGCGCGCGTGCACTGGGAACTGGATGTTCTGAGGCGATGGCAGAGGGACCCGGGTTTTTATATCGAGCAGACACTAACGCCTGTGGGCGAGGCGTTGACTTTGCCGGCACCCTACGACGAAAAACAGAGCCGCGAAATCATGTTGCGGTTCAACAACATCCCTGAAATCCTGCAGCAGGCGCAACAGAACCTGGTGTTGCCGCCAGCACCGTTTGCCAAGATGGCGATTGAATCGCTCGTCGGTATTCGACCGAAACTGGAACAGGTAGCGAAAACGCTCGCACCGCAGACTACGATTGCTACGGGAGCGTGGCAGGCGTCTGCGGAACGAGCCGCAGCATCGCTGGAGGCATACAGGGCATGGCTGCAGAAAGCCCTTCCAGAATTGCCTGCGCAGTCGGCGATAGGACGCGAGAACTACACGTGGTTCCTCCAAAATGTGGCCCTCATACCCTACACGCCGGAAGAACTGGTGGCTGGGGCCGAGCAGGAATTTCGGCGTGCCGTAACATTCGAGGTGCTCGAGGTGACCCGAAACCGGTCGGTGCCGCCCCTGATCATGGCGCCAAGCGTCGAGGAGTTGATCATCCGGAATGGGACAAGCGAAGCGATGGTGCGCAAATTCCTGAAGCAAAAGGGAGTCCTGACATTGCCTGCCTGGCTGCAGCACTACGTCCTTCGACCTGTCCCTCCATACCTGGCGGCCGTAGGCGATTTTGTTGAAACCGATGACTTCACGTCGCCTTCGCGGCTTGACCAGGACGGGATAAGATACGTGATGCCGCCGTCGCCGACCGCAGGCTACTTCTGGGTTGCGGATGCTAAGGACCCGCGGATACAGGTCGTTCACGAAGGGACCGTAGGCCACTATGGGCAGCTCTGCGCGTCCTGGAAAAATCCGGATCCCATCCGAGGTCACTACTATGACTCAGGTGCCAATGAAGGCATTGGCTTCTATGCGGAAGAGATGATGCTTCAATCTGGGTTGTACGATGACAGCCCGCACACGCGGGAGATCGTCTACAACCAGATGGGTTTGCGGGCGGTGCGGGTGATCGCAGATGTGAAGGTTGCGTTGGGACTATTCACGCCAGATCAGGCTGTCGATTTTCTTGAGCATAACGTACCCATGGACGAGACTGATGCGCGGGCGGAAGTGGTCGAAATGGGTGAACTGCCGGGACAAAAGATCTCGTATCAGACCGGAAAGCTGCAGATCATGCAGATGCTTCAGGACGCGCGAATCAACCATGGCGACAAGTTCAGTGTGGAGAGTTTTCACAATTACCTGTGGCTAAACGGGAACGTGCCGATCGCGCTTCTGCGCTGGGAATATCTGGGGCTGGACGATGATGTCAGAAAGCTCGCTGGCGTGAACTAGCGGGTGTATCACCGTCAACTCGTACTCCATCTGTTTTTTGGGGTGGGGTATCGGTGACCACCCGGTACCCAACGCCAGGGTAGTCACGGGCGCGCGGCATCGTCAAAACGCGGCTCACGATTACCAACCCATTTGGCGCATGCGCTTGAGGATAACCGTGCTGTAGTTATTCATGCGTTCGGGCCGTCGCTTCAGGGGCGCCGGTAGAATCGCGGCGAGCCGCGCGGCCTGTTCCCGGCTGACATCTTGGGCGGCGGTTCGGTCGTAGTAACGACACGCCGACTCTGCACCATAAATTCCAGGGCCCCATTCGACCACGTTGATGTAGATCTCCAGAATGCGTCTCTTGCCGAGGACGAATTCTGCCACCGGTACCAGGGTGAACTCCGCACCCTTGCGCAGGATGGAGCGGCCCGTTCCGAAGAATAGGTTTTTTACGAGTTGCTGCGTAATAGTAGACGCTCCGCGAGTGCGATCTCCTTCCAGATCGTCTTCGGCATCGATTTGGATCTCGTGCCAATCGAAACCGTGGTGCTGGTAGAAGCGCGCGTCCTCCGCGGCGACCACGGCATGCTGGAGATCGGGCGAGATCTGGCTGAGCGGAATGAATTTGTAGTGTTCGCGATACGGCCTATGCTGTATCCAAGCCTGCAAACGGCGCTGGCTGTGCACCGCGGTTGAGGGCGGGTCGATCCAGCGTGCGGCTACAAGGAGCAGCGCTGCGAGCGACCAAAGAAGCACCACAGCGAGGACAAGCCATCGAACAAAGGATCGGCGGAACGTCTTCGGCAGCGGGGCCCTAGGCAACGATTGCATTGTAGTCACATTTCAGGATAATGACCGGGGCTGGGTTGTTGCTCATGGCCTGATCTTGCGGGTGCGAACACGGAGCGTGGTCTATTTTCGCCACTCGGGACAGAGCCCCTCGGCTCGTGAACGACATTGACCCTACAAAGATAAAGTGGGATTCGCGCCGCAGCAACCCTGTCCGGTCATCCGTAGTGGAGAGGCTGAGGGGTGCCGAGTGGTCGGTCGCCCGCCGACATCGCTCGCGTCGCAAAAGTTCGGCCGAAGCGGGCATGGAGACATCCACACTCCGGAAGCATGTGGCCTGTCGGCGCCCGCCCGATCGCGAAGACACGACTTTATGGGCTGCGGAAGTTTGAGCGGGTGGCCGCATCCAATCCACTGTCCGGGACAATTATGCCTTCACAAGCCATTCCAGCCCGGGACAGACTGTAGACCATGTCCCGATCCCTGTGACACGATTCGGTCGGCTCGGGAAGAACATTTTCTTCATCTGGCTCCACTTCGATTCCTACGCCAATTTCACTCGTTCTTGCTGTGGCGGCGCAACCGGCGAAGGGCTTCTGTAGTCATCATGCAAGGACTCTCTGTGGTGGCTGGCCTTCTGTCCGTGCCTGGCCTTGTAACCAATCTCTGCACGGTTGTATGCCAGCTTCTTGCCGCAGTTAAGACACACCTCATAGGTCCACCCGGACAGCGTGAATGGCCGGCTGAGATTGCGGTGCCAGCAACCGAAGAGGAACTCGAGGGCCAGTAGTATTGTCTTTGCCATAGTCGGGCCTCAGCGTTCTTGTGTACCGGAGTCCGGTGCATTCCTCGGACGGAGACGGAACGGGTCGTCTAATTGCTTACGAGCAGCAAACCCGCGCCGGCCGGGCCTTTGCCCTGCCCCAGCCGTGGCTGCAGTTCGGGTAACTGGATTGAAAGGAATACGCAGCGAAAATGTCTCGATCTTCGCAATGATCATCGTGGACTCCGAATGTGGCTCTGCGCTCTGTATGGACAATCTCAAATGTCTTTGATGGGCTCGAACCATACCTTGCCTGGGTTCCGTGGTAACTGCTGTTTCCTGGGCTGACATAGGAGCCTCGTCTTGTAAGTTAGGCGTGATGCACAGCTAGGATTAGACAAGAAGCGTGGCAGCAAAACAATTGGACGAACGTATCGATTGAGGCGGTTGCTTCGATTACCGGGACGAGCTCACGCTTACCCTCGCTCCGGGCGACGAATAGCCAGTCCCGTCCGGTGCCATACAAGTCAGTACCCAAGCCCCTGAGCAAGCATTCCGTGGCGCGCTTGGCGCCTATGCTGCCATGCCGCTCCGCGATCTTTGTGCCCGGTCCGGTGAGCTCGGCGGCACCCCTAGCCGGCGCGCCGAGAGACGAGATCTCGACGCGAACTGACAAAACCTTGGATCAATCCGGCGATCTCATCGGCAGCCGTGTCCAACGCGAAGTGACCGGCGTCGAGAATGTGGACTTCAGCATCCGGCACATCCTTGCGATAGCGTTCCGGTTCGCCGACGTCGAAGGAGAGGTCATACTTACCCCAGATCACCAGCAGTCGTGGCTGCTTCTCGCGCATCCATGCTTGCCATTTCGGGTACGCTTCCACATTGGTTCGATAGTCGTAGAACAGGTTGCTTTGAATCTCGGCCTGGCCGGGTTGGTTAAGAAAATAGAATTCATCAGTCCACAGATCCGGGTCGTAGCGCTCCAGGTTCGGATCTTTCCCCACATGACGGGTACGCGTAGTCGCCAGGGACAGAAGATTGGTGCGCAGCGCGCTTTCGCTGGTCGTGCGATCGGCCCAAAAGGCTCGCCGTGTCTTCCAATTGGTTCCCAGGCCATCGTTGTGCGCGACCGCATCCTGAACGATGAGGGCATCGACCCGCTCCGGGTGCGACAAGGCCATGCGAAAACCCACCGGGCCACCGTAGTCCTGCATGTAAAGCGTGTAGCGCGAAAGCCCGAGCGCTTCGGTGAAGTGATTCATGATGTCGGCAAAATGATCGAACGTATAAGCGAAGCTTTTGGAATCCGGCCAGTCACTGTGCCCGAAACCCGGGTAATCGGGCGCGACCAGGTGATAGCACTCGGATAGCCGGGAGAAGAGCGGCTCGAACATCCGCGACGAAGATGGCAGTCCGTGCAACAGGAAAAGTGTCGGTGCGTCTTTTGGGCCGGCCTCTCGGTAGAAGATCGATAGCCCATCAATCTGTATTGTGCGATAGAGAGTCGGATGTTTCATGGCACGTTCCTTTCCGCCGGCTTTGGCCGGCGCCGGAAATGATGCAAGCTAAACAGAAACCGCCAATCCTATGCCGTGAACCTGCGGGATCGGGTCCTTCGGGGTTTTTGTCTGATTCCGTTCATGCGAGCGTGCAACGAGCCCTCGCAGAATTCGCCGGGTTCCCAGATCGGAGCGATTGCTCGCTCCATTTCATGTCCCGGTCCTGCGGGGTTATCCGTATGCCGATCGCCCATCCTTAGGCGGTCACCAGTTCCGTTGGTCGGGCTTTGTGCCGCGGGCCTAGGGAAGGGAACCGGCCGAGCCGTCGCGGTGAGGATCTACATTATCTCGCGTCACCACCCTACTTGTGAGAGACGAAGACGTCCATAATGTCGTCGGAGATTTCCCGGCCATCGTGTCCGGCCAAGCCACTGGCGTCAAACGTTGGGTCCGCTTTTTTCTGCGGTTGCGCATTTTTCGATGGCATCCAGTGCCATGACAGCATCACACCAAAAGCCTGAAGGAGAGACAATTGGACGATGGTGTTGGCGATACCTTCGTATCACTCGACGCGACCAGCGGCGTTCGATTCTTCACTGCGGCGGTCAGCCGATTTGCCAATCTCGCCGCAGCCGCGACCGTGACCGCTCGCCACTCTCGATTTGTCGATCGCGGCGGACTATCCATTAGTTCCGACTCGTCGAGCCAGTCCTCGGCCGAGAGCCTTGCCTGATCTGGACCGATCCTTTCCTTCACCGCACTGATGAACGCTGCTAACTCGCGCTCCGCCATGTGGATCTGGTCTTCGTAAGTCGAACTGCTAAACGATTCTTCCCGATTCATGGAATTCCCCTCTGCTTCCACTCTCCACCGTGGCGTTCCGGCCGCCTCGCCTGCGATACGAGCATCAGAGCAGAAGTGTGGAGGAGAAACAATTGGACAAAGGTATCGGCAATATTTGGAGTCGGCCATCGGGGGTATCGGGGTTACGAAATTGCTTTCTCGGGGGTACAGTCGATGAACTTCCTCCCCTCTTGGAGTCTCTGGGATACGTGTGGTTCAATTTCCTGGCGATTGCCGTCGGATCATTGCCGCCGCCGTGACCGGGGCTGGGCACCGGGCGCATGCCCCGCCGCCAATGGTCGGGTGCCCCTCGAGTGCAGTCGTCAGAGGGCGTGTTAGGTTTGACGGCGGACTCACTGGACGAGGCGACTCTCCGCTTTCCGTAATTCTCGGTCATCAGGAAAAATCCGACTCCCCTTGCGAAGAATTGCGCGCGCAGACTTGGTGTCCCCAAGGGCGTCGTATACCGCTGCCAGAGACCGGAATATCGTTGCATTAGTCTCGGGGAAGAATCGCACGACCCACTCCAGGGTTTCACGAGCTTGCGGGAGTCGCCCGCTCCGCCAATATAGTTCACCCAGCCCGAGGTGGCACGCATAACTGTAGGGGTCCTTAAGAATTCCCTTGAGCAATGCTGACTCTGCGTCCGTGAGATTCGACAGGCTGAGCCAAATCATTCCCAATCGACAATACTCGGAAGCTGGTGGATCCCGCATCACCCTGACCCGTGTCAATTGCGCCAGGAGCGCAGTCCGAAAGTCCTTTCGGTCTACTGCAAACTGCATCTCATCGTCTATCGCCGCCAAGAAGCGAGGATTTCGCTTGAGGATCTCGCCAACTCGGGACCGCGCAGAATCAATCTCCCCGCTGCGGTGCTCGGCAACAGCCAGCCAGTGCATTGCATTGAGCGAATCTGGATCCAGCCGGAGAGCAGCCCCAAGGGATGCCTTCGCATCCGGGAGTGCGCCCTCGATGAGTTGGAGACGACCCTGAGCGATGGAACGGATGGCGGACTCGGGCTGAGACTCGAGGGCTCCCAGGAACCTCCTGGCATTAGGGGTGTCATTGAGATCAAGTGCTGTGGTCACACCCGCTTCCAGCGCGGGTTGAATTTCTGTGGCGTCCAGTTTTTCTGGAAGCGGTCCTGAGCGGAGTTCTTCAATGAGCTCGTGGTCTCTGTCGATCATGCCGCGTACCAGGATACTTTGAGGGGCATGGTATTCGAGCAGAGTGCGGTCATCAGTATTCAAGGTGCTGCCCTCCGCTAGTTTTCGCACGGCGCTGTCGTCCAACAAGAAGTAGGCGGCGAGGCCCTCTGGCTGATGGATATCCATGGATTCAAAGTCAGCCCGGAGAGCCTCGTTCGGCCAGAGTGAGCGGAGGTGGCTGAATTGGAAGGGAGTTGCATCAGTGCGGCCCAAAAGCAGGAGGTCTGTCTCCCCGGCACGCCAGAGAGTGACGTCGGAAAAGTGTGGTGCGAAACTCGCAGCAATCATGCGTAGGTCAGCAGGTGCAATCGAGTAGGCCTGAACCCATTGGACAAATGACCCACCCGTTGCGAGACGTTCGCGGGCGGCTCGGTAGTACTCATCTGTAAAGAGGGTCGCGATTCCGGCGATCCACGGATTTGACGGTTCGGAAATGATTAGGTCGTACTTCTCCCGTGTAGTTAGCAGGAAATTTCGCGCATCATCGACGATAACGTGGAGACGAGCATCCTTCAGCACGTTCCGGTTCAGACTCTCGAGATAAGGTGCGGCGCGGATCACCGCGGGCTCAATCTCAACGCAGTCAATCTTCACAACATCCGGATAACGCGCCACCGCCGATGCAGTCATGCCGCCCCCGAAACCTATGACAAGCACCCGGCGTGGCGCGGAATGAAAAGCCGCTCCCAGGTGTGCTAGGACAAGTTGGGTTCGGGCATCATCCGTGGAGGCGTCAACTTTGCCGTTTACGCGGAGCGCGACGTGGTTATCAGTACGGACAACTGCGATCGAGTCGTTGATCCCCTCTGTTGCAAAAACTAAATCCTTGGTTGCGGCGATCTCATCGAGGGTCAGGCGACCGCCATAGGAATTTCCGTATAGCGCTGCCGAGAAGAAAAGGAGCGACTGGTTATAGAAGAAAGTCGACGACGCAACCACGAAGACGATCAGGAGGCAAGACAAATCGAGTGCCAGAGGCAGAACACGCCGTAGTTGACGCAAGTCGAGGATCAACGCCAGCAGCAAATTTACCCCAGCGGCGGCCGCGATTACCCGAAAGCTGCCCACCAACGGGATGAGCCAGAACCCGGTCACCACCGACCCAACAATCCCACCAATCGTGTTGGCGGCATAGGCCATTCCCATCGTCTCAGCACTGCCGCGTCCACTATCCGCACCGCGGTCCAGGAGAACGAGAAACAACGGGAAGTTGAAGCCGAAGATTGTTGCCAACGGAATCAAGGTCATAGCACAGGTGACCGATTGCGTCAGAACCAGGCCGCCAAATGTCTGATCGGTCGTGCGCAGCAACAGCGGGATGACCGCCGGAATCCAACGGAAGAGGACCAAAGAAACAACTGCGGCTGTTCCTAATCCAAATTGTGTTCGAGAGAGCGTTGCAATGGAGATTGGGTGCGAGACCGCAACAAAGCGTTGGAACAGTACGCTGCCCAAGACCGTGCCGGCCAGGAACGTCGCCAGCATCAGCGTGAATGCATAGGTGGAACTGCCGAGTGCGATGGCGAGCAACCGAGTCCAGGCAATCTCGTAGGCAAAGGCGGTGCAGCCCACAATCGCAAACAGGAAGAGCAGGAAACGGGATGTGATATTGCCGGTCTCGTGCGCGGCCACAGTCGCCCTTGCAGCCGCGACGGCCGACGCAATCCCAGCCTCTTTCGCGATCCGGATGGCGCTCAGGCCAGCCAGTGCGTTGATGGCGGCACCACAGACGATCGTCAGACGCGAGCCAAAAGCAGGGAGCAGGACGAATCCAGAGATCAGTGTCCCGGCAACCGCGCCTAGGGTGTTGACCCAATACAACTGGCTGATTCGGATATCGATCTGCGCGGCATCTCTCGCGACACTGGAAACAAGGACCGGAAATGTCCCTCCCATCAAAAAGGTCGGAATGAACAGGACGACTGCAGTACCAAAGAATCTGAGCGCAAGGAGAAGCGGCCGCGAGCCACCAGCGGCCGGATACGCCACCGCATAGAGAGTTCGCACCGCGGCGAGTCCGGCAAGGGATAGGGTAGCAGTTATAGCCACTAGAAATTCGATCCGCGCGTATAACGCGACAGGTTTCGCATGCCGCCCGCCCCAGGTTCCGAGATACGCACTGCCGGCTGCAAGTCCAGCCATGAAAACAGCGAGCACGGTGGCAACGGCATAGGTCGTATGTCCAAAGATCAACCCCAGGGCCTTGGCCCATGCGACTTGGTAGATGAGGCCGGCCGCTCCGGAGAAGAAAAAACAGATCAAGATACCTACGCGTTGGGTCGGAGGTGTGGGCTGTTTTTTCTTCCTCCGAGTAGGCATAGATATTCGAAGGCTTCAATCATAGCGCAGAGGACAATCCGGACTCTCGATGCCGGCCGATCCCCGAAGCGGGAGTACGTCTCTGGAGGAGCCGAATCCGAAGGTCCGCGAGACCAGGAAGGATCACGGCCAGGGAATCGCGCGCCGAAAGCCCAGACCGGCGGCCGCTTTCCACCTGCGAAGGATCGGCCCCGTCTTTCGCATCCCCTTGTGCACTGTCCGGGTGGATCCGGTTCCTGCCTCCGATAGCCGCCGGACGCATCGAGTCGGCTGCAAGGCTATTGCTCGGCTCCGATTTCTTACCCCCGAGACTCGACAGTGGCTTACTGCACGACCGAGAAGACGTCGTGCAAGGCGGCTGTCGAGCTGTTGCCGACCCAGATGTCGAAGTCCGAAGGTTCTACAACCCAGCCGTTCTTGGCAGCGCTCCAGTAGTTTCGCTCCTCGCGACCGACGGTGAAGCTAATCTCTTGTTTTTGACCCGGTAGCAGTGTGACCCGACGGAAGCCCTTCAACTCACGAACCGGTCTCGATCCAGAACCGAAACGCTGATGCAGATACAGTTGGGCGACCTCGTCCGCTGCTCGCGAACCGGTATTGGCAACCGTGACTGTCGCAGTGATCGAGCCCTCCAAACGAGAACTCCTGGCACTCAGGCGAAGGTCGGAAATAGAGAAGGTCGAATAGCTTAGGCCGTACCCAAAAGGGTACAGGGGCGAGGTTGAGACATCCCAATAGCGAGAAGTGAAATCTGCCGAATCATAAGGCTTATGTGAGTTCGTGTGGGCATAATAGATTGGAACCTGCCCTACGTTGCGTGGCCATGTGACCGGCAGCTTCCCACCGGGAACCGCATCGCCCACAAGAAGATCCGCGACCGCATTCCCGGTTTCGGTGCCCCCGAAGTAGCAATCCATAATCGCCGGGATGTGTTCCGACGCCCACGAAATATCGAGCGGGCGAGTGCTGAAGATCAACAGAACCACAGGCTTGCCGAGTGATTGGATTTTCTCGAGAAGCTCCTGTTGCTTTCCCGGAAGGCTCAATGAGGAACGCGAGGCATACTCAAAATCCATCCCACTCAACTCTCCGAGCGTCAAGATCACGACGTCTGAGGTGCCGGCCAGTTGCAACGCCTCCTTCATCTGGCGCTCCGCCTCTTCAGGCGTCCAGGGTTTCTCTAGCTTCGGCCCGATGAAATCATCGAACGAAGAGGGGAACTGCTTGGCGATCTGCACGCCCTCTGCATATTCCACGGTCGAATTCGGGAGCTTGGCGCGGATCCCGTCCCAGACAGAAACGGTATCTTCTTCCTTCGCAGTCAGGCTCCACGGCCCGTTCATGTCTCCCTTACGGTTGCCGAGCGGTCCGATTATTGCAATTCGCTTAGGAGTCTTCGTCAGCGGAAGGAGAGCGCCTTCGTTTCGAAGCAACACAGCAGAACGTGCGGCTGCGGTTCTCGCTGCCTGACGATGCTTGACCAGCATCGCGGAATGGGTTTCGTCGGTAGCATCGGCATACGGGTGCTCGAAGAGCCCGAGATGATACTTGGCCGCGAGTATCGGCCGGACCAGATCATCGAGCTGCGATGCAGTGATCTGCCCCTGATCAAGCAGCGACTTCATCTGCTCCAGATAGGTTGCGCTGCCCATGTCCATATTGACCCCGGCCGTAGCCCCACGCAGCGCCGCTGCTTTGCCGTTCTCGGCGAAACCTTGCACGACAAGACTGCCGACAGCGAAGGCATCGCTCACGACGAAGCCTTTGAAATTGAGCTCTTGTCGGAGAATCTCTTGCAGAAGGTGCACATTGCCGCTCGCAGGGACGTTGTTCAGGTCCATGTAAGCGCTCATGACGGTTCCCGCGCCCGCCTCAATTCCAGCCCGAAAGGGAGGGAGATAGACGTTTTGCATTCGCTCTTCCGGAATGTACGCCGCGTCGTAATCCCTGCCACCTTCGGCAGCCCCGTAGCCGGCGAAATGCTTCAGGGTCGCCATGAAAGGCCGTGGATTCTCTGATTTTCCTTGAAAACCGCGCACTTGGGCGCGCGCCATGGCCGCGCCAAGGTAGGGGTCCTCCCCCGCTCCCTCGGAGATGCGGCCCCAGCGGGGGTCTCTTGCAATATCCAGCATCGGAGCGAAGGTCCAGTGCACTCCGGCATGGGTCGCCTCCTCCGCGGCGATCCCTTGTGCTTGTTCGACCATCGTCGGGTCCCAGGAGGCAGCCATAGCCAGGGGCACGGGGAACTCCGTGTCAAAGCCGTGAATCACGTCGAAGCCAAAAAGAATCGGTATGTGCAAGCGCTGCTCATTCATCGCGATCTTCTGCAGGCGATTGATTTCCTTCGGGTCGGTAAGAAAAAGAAATGAGCCGACCTCACCGTGCCGCACGCGGTCTTCGTATGGTACCGGGTCAGTCTTTACGCCAGGAATCGGAAGTTTTAAGTAAAAAGGCTGGTTCAGCTGTCCTATCTTTTCCTCGGTTGTCATCTGCTTTAGGAGCACATTGGCCCGGTCCGTGTCGTTCGGCGAAGTGGGCGGCTGGGCTTGGGCTACTAGGGAGAGAAACAGAGCAATGAGGCTGGAGGAAAGATACACTCTCAACCTATTCATAGCATCCTCCTGAAAGTTGTGGTTGATCGGCAATGCGACGCCCTCGCCTTCGGAAGGGCACGAAGGGCGCTGCGACGGGGGCTTTAACGGGCAAGTGTCAGCCATTTTTCATCATCTTCGAATCGCCGGTGCTTGGCAGTCTGGAAGGGAGCTTAAACCTGGCGACCCATCATTGGAATTCGGATTCGCGCAGACTGTCAACACTGCCCGACAAATTGGCGTGTGTTTCGGCTGCTCACGGCCTGGAGGTCGAGCGTGTGGCCGACGCTCGAGTGTCGGAGCAGCCTGCTTTGTACCTTCAAAATCGGTGTCAAGCGCGAGGGGAATATGCCCACCTTGATGCCTGCTCGCTCGCGCTATCGCACGCCTGACAAATCTTGCAGAACCGGTTCGGCGAAGAATGTGAGGCACCCGCTTTTACGGCAAACGCCCAGTCAGCATGGGCCGTGTAAGCTGTCCATGCACGCACCACATGGGGGAATTCGCAAGGCCCGCAAAGCGCTTCAGAATCGAGTCTCGTAGCTGCCCCCTCGTTTCTCATCAGTGCAGCGTGCCTTGGGCATCCAAAACTACTCCAGTCCGCGAGAGGTCGTTTGGCGCTAATGGTCTGAAGCATCAAATCCTGTCGTACCCTGAAGTGGTATTGAAAGATGCCATGACCCAGGGGTTTCGGGGTGCTACGGACCGATATTCTCAAATGGTCGAAGCCATCGTGGACTGGGGCCAACACTCCGCACAGAAGCCATTTTGTCGAGAGTGCAAAATCAATCCTGACTGGCGTAACCTATTGTCACGCGCAAAGCGTGTTGGGGTTTCCGGGCAACAACCAGAAAATGTGTGGTCACTGGGTGTAGATGGAGTATTCAGCGGTCCTTGACTGTCCCCGGCACAGCGTAGAGCAACAAGAATAAGACTGCGATGTTCCTCATAAGGTCCTCCGAAAGGCTTGGACCGGAATTATCGCCAACCCTACACTGCGGGCCAGCGGTTGCACATCTCGCGATAGCAAACGTCTGCGTTTTACCTTTGCCCGTCTGGCGAACGAAGGGCGCAGAGTTGTTGATAACGCCTGTGGCTGTTGATTTCAACCATTAGAATCCCTGCGCCGGCCCTTGAGATTCTTCAACAGTCGTATGATCGCAACGATTGTGTTCCAGTTCCGAGTCGTAGCTGGCACGCCGTAAAGCTTGTCGATCTGGCCAAGATAGCCGATTGTCTTCATGTGACGACGGTACATTCCGAACACGAACTGCCCTTCGGACGCAATCACCCGCACCAACCACTCTCGGTCTGAGGGAAACGCGACTGGAAGCGACACCCGGACACCCCCGGCCCTCGACAGGATACTCACGAAACGGACAACATCCGGGGGTAGGGGCGGAGTTCCAAACGGGTTCTCCGTCTCCAGTCGCATAATATCGCGGCTCTCGCACAGCACAATTTCTGCTTCGAACGGCAGCTTGCGAAGCAACGCGGTACGGAAGTTGGCACGGGATCCAGGCCTACGAACAACAAAAGTACCCGCAGCACCAATGTTCAGGACATCATAGTCGCTCAGTTGTCGCGCGAGGATGCTTGGGCGAAACGTTCTGTGTCCGCCAACATTGACACCCCGGAGGAAGACAACAAGGGCCATACCCCGAATTATGAAGAAAAAAGCTACGGTGTGCTATAGCAGCATGTTGATCATGGCGGTTAGCGATTCTTCGAAAGGAAGCAGCCGAAAAACAAAGTGAAGGCTCCGCCCCATTGCTCATTGCATGCGCCATACTCAATATACCCTCCAGCGATCAGCACGTTGTGGGGGCTCAGCTCACTTGATAGCCGCATTCAGCGCATCGAGCAGAGCTGTTTCGCTGAATGGCTTGAACAGGCACTCCACCGCACCCTGCTCGAGCACTAGGGGGCGAACAGTCTCATCTTGTTGGGCGGTGATGAATACGACGGGAATCGGTTGCTTTCGAAGTTTCAATTCCCGCTGAAGCTCGGGTCCGGTCATACGGGGCATAGCGACGTCAAGGATCAAGCATCTGGTTTGGCGGACGCAATCGGACGCAAGGAACTCTTCCGCGGAGGAGAATGCTCGGGCGGCAAAGCCGAACTCTCGCAGCAAATCGGGCAACGACTCGCGCACGGACTCATCGTCATCGACCACGGATACAAGTGAATGGTTGACCCTCATAATCTTCGATTGCGCGATCTTCGCCGCTGCCGCCCAAAAGTCGTGACCGATTCCGGCGTCCCGCACGGCCAGGCCCATTCACCCGTTTTCATCTCGCCCGGTTCAGAACGCCAAGTGCATCGTACGATCATCGACTCCGGCCATCGCGTCTCGCGCGTTCCAAAGGCCCACGCGCGAGGGCTGTCTTCTTGCAACAGCCTTCGTCCCGAGAAGTCGATCTACCGGTCGGAACGTGCGGTCCATCCCAAACCGGGAAGCGCATTAATCACGCGATTGACAACGTTGGCGAAGCCGTCCTTTTTCGGCTGGCAGAATGGTGCGACAGGTCGCGAGAAAGTGTCCATTGTACTTTAGTATCGGTGTCCCGCCGATATGAGAACCGCCTACCCTTCACGCCACACCCTAGCGGTCACCGCAGGCGCCTGGATGTTGCAGATAGGATCGTCGTGCGCGATCCCCTCGGGCGCTCGAGGAATGGAGAAGGAAAACGTGGCTCAACGACCATCGTTCAGAGACGCCCACCGGCGGCCATGATGACTCTTGATCATGAAGCGACTGACCAACCGACCCATTCCCATACCGCTGCTCTTAGTTGGGTAGAACGGTTCGAAGAGATTTTGCACCGCTTGAGGATCGAAGCCAACTCGGGAATCCTGCACATTGAGGCGCCGGCTGTCCTCGTCGCCTCGTTCAGTTCTCATCACGAACAGTTTCGGACGGTCCCCGACGGTGCTCATCGCCTCCAAGGCATTGTGCACCAGGTTCAGGGGATCACGATAGCTGAAAGCGGCTGGTCAACTTCGTGCACAAGCGACGCATGCAGCGCACCCAGGCTAGTCAGCCTGGGCGAGCGCGGTTGGAACGCCGCGAGGGCTTGTTCTCCGCTCGACGCTTCCGCAACCAACGTAGAATCGATTCAATGCGGAACATGACTCAGGCCCCGAAACAGAGGCAAATTCTCGGCCGCTTGTCGGCAAACCTAGCTTGCCGGATTACGGCATGGTTGCCCTTCTTCCGTCTGCTACTGCAAGTGGCGCGTCGATGTTGCGCTACTCGACGAATCCAACTAGTGATGAGCCTTGCCCAACTGCTACGATTCAAGGAGGGAGGCAAATCTCGAATGGCCGGGGTGGGAATGTGAATCGGATTGATTTGACGCCGTACCGATTTGAAGCTCTAATCTTCGACTGTGACGGAACCTTGGTGAACACCGCGCCATTGCACTTCCGGTCCCTGCAGCGTGCTTTTGCCTCTCAGGGGCTAGAAATTAGTGAGTCTTGGTATCGAGACCGGCTTGGTTTTTCCAGAAAGCCGCTGTTCGAAGCATTCGAGCGTGAATTTGATGTAACGCTTGACCACGAAGCAGCCGGGGTTCTGAGCGAGTCGATTTTTGCATCGATCGTTCATGAAGTACAAGAAACTCCTGTAGTCGCGTCGATCGCTCGTAGACATCACGGGAGGATGCCCATGGCAGTAGCCTCTGGCGGACAGAGGTTCCTCGTGGAAGCTACATTGAAAAGCTGTGGCTTGCTGGACCTATTCGACGCGATTGTGACGGTCGATGATGTCCCGGAGGGAAAGCCATCTCCTGCCCTTTTCCTGGAGGCTGCGAACCGTCTGCAGACCAGCCCCGGTTTGTGCCTGGTCTTTGAGGATTCTGACGAAGGTGTGGAAGCGGCCAAACGGGCGAACATGACTGTCATCGATGTTCGATCGTCTGTTTCGGATTCGGAGTAGAGCCGCCGCCAGTCTTGGGAACAATGTACTGCATTGGGCGCCACGTTAAACCCTTCCAGCCGAAGTCGGAGGGATTTCGATTCGCTGAGACGTACATTCCGGAGAAGATCCATATCCCAGGTCAACTCGAGCAGATCGTCGTCAAAATGGCAGTGAACGCTGGCGACGCCATGCATGGTGGCGGCAAATTCCGATCAAAAGTTTAATATTTCTCAGTTCAACGAGGGCCTCCTCGACGGCAATATCGGCAGTCCCACGTTTGGGCGAATACTGAACGCCAGTCGGTCGCGTCGCGTTCAGTTGGGTGTTCGATTCTTTTTCCAGCAGGCCGTAAGTTGCTGCAAGGGCGAGGTGCTCTATGGCGCGGGCTATGTCCGCTTGATGATGAACACCGTTTTGTCGTCGATAAGGTCTCCCTCGCCACTGCGCTTGCGAACATCGTCGAGCCTCACCGCGTGCTCTAGCAGGGCATTGCAGAGGTCTTTTGCGCTGTGATGGCAATGCTCGCGGATGATATCTTCGAGCTGCCCGTGTTCTTGTTCATCGTAGCCGTCATAGACACCGTCCGTATAAAGGAAGAGGATATCTCCCGGACTCATCAGCTTGAGTTCGGCGACATTGGAAGAGTTCAATTTTCGGTCCCGCGGCTGCATCGAATAATATTTGTTGCGGTCCGGATCATCTTCGGGGATCTGCAGGCCCAGGGCGAGGAATTGAACCATCTGGTCCTCGGGGAAGTCCATAAACTTGAGAGATTGGGTGGAGAACACGAGCGGGGGCGGATGTCCGAAATTCACGAACCGAAAATACCCTTGAGGGTGTATTTCCCCATACAGCATCGTGGCGATCTCGCGCGCGTTCTCTTGTTCAGTTCGGCCCAGGGCATTGCGAGCACTGACCGATTGTGCCAGCCTCAGGTTAATCTTCTCGAATAGCTCAGGTGTCGTTCTGCCGCGCTGGTCGAGCTCGGAGAGCATGAGCGCATGAAAAGTGTCATGCACCGTGGACGCAATCTTTGCCGAAATAATGCCGTGTCCCTGCGCATCCACCAAAAGCACGCCCGCCATCGTGTAAAGCTGATGCAGGTCTTCGGCAACTCGCGCCTGCTCCGAGCTTTTTGCCTTCCGGTAGTTCGTTTCCGTCTGCGGTGTGTCGTTCGGCCTCGATTTCAGCCATTCCACATGGTCGTCCACGGTGTTCCGGGGCGTCTCACCGGCGGGCAGAGGCTTGAGAAACTCTTTCGACTGGGCCTCAGCCCGTCGAATGCGGGCATCGATATCGTAACGCTGCTGAAAATTGATGTACTCAAATAGATCGCCACCGACGGTGCCAGCGGGTATGGAGTTCCCGTACATCTCAATGCTTGGTAGGTGGGGTATTGAGCCTTCCACCGGCATCAGGCGCTGGCGCAAGTATTCATCAATACTTGGCTCGGTATAGGTTTTGTCCATAGCAAAACTCTACAGCACTGCAAGCGCAAGCTTCCGGTCTCTGCCAGGTCTTTTCCGCGGGAGGCAACGCCGGAAACAATTCTGCACCCTCGACGCGGCCGACGAAAACCATTTTCCGCCGATTCTCGGGGGTGCACCATCCTCAAGGCGGGGAAGTCAATCCTGGAATCCCGAGCGCCTGAGAACTCACACGCAGTAGCTCCATTGCACGTTCGGTACCGCGCGTTTCTTGCTCGCGTGGGTGGAGCAGTCCCATCCGGTCGAGAGGAATGGGTGATTCGGCAAGCGCGAATTCCCGACGGTTTCGGAGTCCAAATCTGGGCATCTCGCCCGTTTCCGGCTGCTAACGAGGGCGCACCACTTTTCAGGGACACTGACGGCCTCGACGCTTAGGGCTGAATGGCTGGGAAACAATGGTGGCTGACTTGTGGCACGCGAGCCACATGTCTGACCCTAAATCACCCTTCCGTCTACCAGCCGAAAAATCGCTCTGGCCGGAGCCCCAAGATGCCTTCGATGCGCGCCAACAGTACGGCAGGGGCAGAATCTTCCGGGCGGTACTCTGACTGCATACGCACACCCGAGGTCCATCTGCGTTTCCGCGGCGGCGCGCCCCGCCCGAAAACGGGGTGGCGCGTGTCTCCCGATCGGCTGCATCCGCGCCGAGTCGGTACCCACTCAGGTGCAGGATCGAATGTGGCCTGGGGTTGGTTAGGGGATTTGCCGGTGCTACACTGCGAAAATGGCCACTCAAAAAAAGGGTAAAAAAGCGAAGAAATCCGACCGTACCTCGAGCAAGAAGATGACGGCAACAAAACGCGCATCAAAGAAAAACGGGAAGAAAAAACCGACGGCCAAGAAGAAAGACGGGACGAGGTTCAGCAAGGCGACGGGGAGCGCCGGCCCTTTACGGCGAAGAAAGACTCGTGCCAACGACACACGACGGAACGCGGCCTTCCAAGGGGCCTCAGGGCGATCGCGTTCAGGTCTGCAGTCCGGGGACTTGCAGGGGTTGCGCGACATTGAAAGCGCCGATTCGGAAAGTGTCAGCGAATTGCTCGAGGAAGGGAACGCGTTTGAGGCTGATGTCATAGCGGGTGTCGAAAACGTCGAGGACGGCGAAGAGCAAGAAGTGCACACCCACGAGGTGCCGGAGGATGACGTACCCGAGGAATACTTGGACAAAGACTGATCGCTGGGGAGTAATGGAAAGGGACCCTCGTCCGAAGCGCTCAGCCATGAGGTGCGGACCTGTCGGTTCCGCACCTCCTATTTCCGAGCGAACGGTGTAGTTCCTGGTTGGCAACCCGCAACCGGGGAAACCGGTCGACCCCTGGCGCGACCTCTGTCGCCCAAAACGGTGACAGATTTCTGGCAACCATGTCGCATCTTTGTCTTTGCCTGTGCCCTGCCGCCTCGTGCTGACCGAATAGCTGTCCGCTCGAACCATTACAACCGAGACAAAATGATTACTTGAGACCGTGCACCTGACGCCTCAAGATGTGTTCGTGAACGGTAAGTCGTATCGAGGGCGCGGGCACCACGACAACGCGAACTGAGTCGTGATTGCCGTTGGGTGCCGCCGCCTGTCGTCAAGCTCCAACTGAGAGCCAGACTTGACGCCAGTCCGTCTGACACTTGCCTTGGCACTTGAACTCTCGACCGCGGCCCCCCATTCTCCCCCCACATTCAGGGCACACCCAATTCACAATACTGGAGATCACTTCTACAGTGGCTTGGAAGGGACTCAACCTGATGAACGTCATTGGACACCTCACCCCGTTGCGAGCAATGTCTGCGCGTCGCGATGCCCGATCAGTGGCGGAACCCGGCGGGATCCTGCCGAATTACAAGTTGGACAACAACAAAGCGCATTTGCAATGCCCGTCATTGCATTTTCCGTTCCACAACCGCAGGGAACGCAAAACTCGAGCCATGAGATCGGGATATGGTTTGCGTGAATCCGACTAGGTTGTGAAGCACGGCATCAAAAATGCAAATGAAAATGACAAAGAGAGTCGGTCGCTTTGGCAGTCCCGCCAAACTTAGAACCGTCATTCCACTGTGAAAGCGGCCCACTCTCTGGGTTTCCGAATCGAGATTTACTCTCCTGATGTCAGCCCTACGACACGACGGAAGAACAATCCTGATCTATAACCTCTCAATTCGCCCCCCGCAGTCGAATTATGAAGCCGGCCGGATTGCGAACGGGTTTTTGGGAGGACGACTCTCCACTGAACCTTTATGAAGGCAGCCCGGTTTCTCCTGAGGAGAAGATCTAATTCCCGTTGACATGCGAGTGATTGGAACGTCGCGTGCCGGTCGTTTCGTGACAGGAGCCATAGCGACATGGAAAACGTCAATGCATATATCGAGAATAGCGAGTGTCTTGAAGCTCGAAATGGTAAAGCAGCAGCTCAAGAATTACGGAATATAGTGTTGACCCGCCTACCGTCGTTTTACAGAAGCGCTTACCGACTTTTGGGCAACGCAGCCGATGCCGAAGACGCAGTTCAGGACGCTCTTCTCGCCGCCTACAAGCATTTGGACCAGTTCAAGGGCCGCTCACAAATGTCTACTTGGCTGACCGCGATTGTCCACAATTCCGCCCGGATGCAACTGCGAGCGCGGCTACGCCACCTCCATGTGTCTCTGGACGAGTCGATCGCAAAGGATTCGGAACATTCAGTGTCAGATCGGCTGGCGGATGACGGACCCACTCCCGAAGATGAGTATCGACGTGCCGAACTGGATAAGCGCCTGCGGCATTTGACGACACAGCTCTCCCCCGTGTTGCTGAAGACTTTTCAGCTGCGCGATATAGAAGGTTTATCGATCCGCGAGACAGCAAAGATTTTGGGAATACCAAACGGAACTGTCAAAGCCCAATTAGCGCGTGCGCACAAGAGGCTCAAGCTGTTGATGCGGCGAACGCTCAGGCCTCGATCTCCTAATCTGACTGGCGCTTACCGACAGGATGTCCTGGTATAGAAGGCAAAACGTGAGATGGGGAAGTGGATTCCCTGCGTGCTGGTGCGGCTGCGCCCATCGTCGCACCAGGTTGGCCCACTGCGCTGGTACCGGACTCGGCTAAGTCTGCCGTCCCGATGGCGGAATGGATGGCCATTTTCGACTCGACCGATGAGCATCGTGAGCGACGAAGAACTGGGAAATCGGATTATCACGTTGAGGAATGCCCCTTCGGGGCGTCACGTACCAGCGAAAATGCAAAGGGGCGTCGACGCTAAAAGAGGCACCTCCATTTCCGTTGCTGACAGAATGGCTAAAACGGGCGCAGGTGATCAGAGTTAAGCCTTGTTGCCCGAATCGGCACCGCAGCTTCCTGTCGATTGATACCCCGAGATCGATTGATACCATCGTCCAATTGCGTCGTCCCTACAACTCTGGCTTAATGGCGACAGCGAATTGGTTCCGAATCAATGCCATACCGTTAATCGGCAATGTTGTAACCCAGGAGAACCCACCATGATCAATGCCTCGACTCAAATCGAAAAAGTGCTCTATACCGCCAAGGCGCACACCACGGGTGGCCGGGACGGAGGGTCGTCCCACACCTCCGATGGCAGGCTGGACGTTAAGCTTTCGGTTCCTGGCACTCCAGGCACCGGCACCAATCCCGAGCAGTTGTTCGCGGTCGGTTGGTCGGCGTGCTTTCTTTCGGCAATCAAGATTGTGGCTGCCAAAATGAAGGTCAGGCTGCCGGCTGAGCTCGCCATCGACACCGAAGTAGACTTGGGCACGACCGGCGGCGCGTACCTCCTTCAAGCTCGCCTCAACGTCAACTTGCCGGGTATCGAGCGCGAAGTCGCACAAGCTCTGGTGGACGGCGCGCACCACGAGTGTCCATATTCCAAAGCCACACACGGCAACATCAACGTGGTGACGAACTTCGAAACCAAGCCTGTCGCACATGTGGCGTGATCGTGTGGTGAAGCCAACAGCTTCCCAGTCGGAGAGAGCGCGGTGATCGCGGAATTCACCCACAATGACGGTAATCGCCGCCGCTTTGTTGGCATTTGCGGCCATGACCATCACTGCTCTTCAGCTGTGATCGGTTGTGCGAGAGCTCCGCTCGGTCAGACATCGCCGGCAGATCTGCGAGAGACCGTGCCCAGCAGTTCCGTGCGATTTTGCGTACTCATCGACGGACGGGTCGCCGGGTTGCGGCTCACGGCAATGCCATCGACGGTGTCGAAGTGCCCAAGGACATGGAATTGTGACTAGCGCAATTACGTCAATCCGTCCTCCTTTGCCTCCGTTCACTCGCGAAAGTGCGATGCAAAAGGTGCGACTCGCCGAAGATGGCTGGAATAGTCGCGATCCCGGGAAAGTCGCTTTGGCCTACGCGATCGATTCACGATGGAGGAACCGCTCCGAGTTCATCGACGGGCGAGACCAGATCATTGCTTTTCTTTCTCGCAAGTGGTCCAAGGAATTGGATTACCGGCTCATCAAGGAACTGTGGGCGTTTACGGGAAATCGCATCGCGGTGCGCTTCGCTTATGAGTGGCACGACGAGTCGGGTCAATGGTATCGGTCCTATGGCAATGAGAACTGGGAGTTCAATGACGACGGCCTGATGCGGTCGCGCTTTGCGTCCATCAACGATCTTCTCATCTCGGAATCGGAACGCAAATATCGTTGGCCGCCTGGGCACCGCCCGGATGACCATCCAGGCCTGAGCGACTTGGGTCTATAGTCTGTGCAAGTTTTGCCGTCGCTCCCGCGAGTAGTTTCCGGCCCAGGTGCACATGGCGGTGTTCAGCGGGGCTCGATTCCCGAGCGCTGCAGTCTGGGTCGATATGCAATTTCAGGTTCCACCATTTCGCCCCCGCGTGAGTTTCGTCCTTGTGGGGATCGGCACCATCGCTAATTTCCGGCTGCCGCCGGTTCTCCCGAGGCGTTCGCCATCAGACGCAGGTGAAGCAGAACGGTCAGGTGGTTTCCGACGATGCCATTGAAATTCTGTTGGACACCGATGTCTTCGCCGTTGGTCGCGTGAGGCGCTTCCGGAAGCCCAGCAGTTGCCAGGTATGTTCCGGTGCATTGGGAACCGCTATAGGCCTCATTCGCGTCCGGCGCTTGACAGTTTTCCTCTTGAACAACGGGCGGCCAGTAGGTACTGACTACAGTCCTTACCAACTGGGGAAAATCCTCGCGGAACAGGCTCGTCGATCCCGATGCCTGGATAGAGCTTGGCTTCTGTTCACTCGCACCTGCGGCCGGGAGGTCAAAAACAAAAGTGGCTTCGCGCGAAACGCGGTGGATCACCGGGGGACCGTAGACGGGACCAGCATACCCTTCGCTCGGAGTTGCCTCCACATTGCGGTCCACACGTGTGACGGCCAGTTCGCCAGTGGTTTGCAGCCGACCGTCAGGCCTCCGCTCGACCCGCTTCGAGTGGAAGCACACCAAGGTCTGGTTGGACAGGTTTTCAAGCCAGTGGCTCAAGAATTTCCCGTCTTCGTCTATGGAAGGTTCCATAGATGTTGCCGGATAGAACCTGAATTCGATGCGGGAGTTTGTAGGATCGCCGTCGTCAATTTTCACTCTCCCGTAAATCCTGGCGTAGCCTAGGGTCACGTTCATTTTCCGTTTCCCGTAGTCGGTCGTCGCGTCCGTCACAAGCTTCGCGTCGGAATGGCGAGTGTCCACACGCCAGGACCCGGCCCTGGAGGGACTTTTATTGGGAGCATCTAGCCCGAGAACGGCTAGGACAAGAATCACTGCTACCGCGAATAGAGCCGTATGCTTAAGCATCGCCTTCTCCTTTTTCCTCATTCGGCGCAGCCAGCCTTTAACCGATCTCTTTCGAAAACAGTTCCGGCTGCTTTCCGCACCTTAGAAAACCGTCTTCCCTTTGTTCTCGGCGGACGACTGGTAGCGACACAGTCGCCCGATCAGTAATCGGTCGCTGACCGATCACGGGTACTTCTGCGGGATTCACCCTGGATTTCTTCTGAAGACGGCTGGCATTTCCGGTTTTCCACCCGATGCGCTGGCCGCATTACACCAAAAGTGCGGGCGCGAAACAATAGGACGATGGTATTGGCGACACCTTAGTATCGGTCGATGCAACGAGTCCTGTTCGATGATACCGGGGGGACGACGAGCCGATTTGCCAGTTCTCGCCGGAGCTGCAACCGTGGCCGCTCGTGAATCTCGACCGCGGATCGAAGCGGCCGTCCATTTACTACCATTCGTGTCATCGGAAGGCTCCAACGTCAGCGATGACGGCGAATGCCGGGAATCCACGCTGGCTCCTGTGAAAGCACTCGGGGTGGTCGTACTTGAAAGCCAGGGGGACGCCGAAACGGCACCCCGCCGGGCGCGGGAATTACTCGCAACACTCGCTCGGCCGGGGGGATGGCCCGCTGTACCCGGTGTACACGCTGTCCGAGATAGGGATTGGCGTTTTTCCCGGGTCCACGGCGCAAGGCGCGGCCCGGCACGGTCCCGCTTCCGATTGCTCAATCGGCTCAGGTTTCGGAAGAAATCGAAGAGGATGAAAGAGCCTGCTCGCTCACGATGAATACCTAACGGGGAGCGGCTTGCGGCCAGCTTTGGCATAGGGCAGGAGCCATGACGCGGTGCAGGAAAGCCGCTACAGCGTTGGGCGAGAGATTCCGAATTTCTTCATCTTGTATGCCAGTCCCGTCCTATTCAGTCGGAGCCGGGCGGCGGCTCCGCGAGTTCCTCCAACAACCCAGTTGCTTTCGTGCAGTGCTCTCAGAATCAACTCTCGCTCCACTTGCTCCAGCGCACTGTTGTCAGCGGAAGCACTTTGATCGAAAACAGCGGGGATGTCCGTCAACGGTACTCGCAGCGACGTGCCGGGAGACAGCAGCACGGCTCGCTCCATAAGGTTCTGCAACTCCCGGATGTTGCCTGGCCAACTGTGTCGGGTAAGGGCTTCCATGGTGTTCCTAGGGATACTCTCAATATGCTTTTCCATGCGTCGAGCGTATTTGTTGGCGAAGTGGCGGACGAGGCATGGAATATCATCGCGGCGCTCGCGCAGAGGCGGGACAGCAATTGGAAACACGTTCAAGCGATAATAGAGATCACTGCGAAATTTCTTTTCCGCGACCATCGGGGCAAGGTCGGCATTCGTAGCCGCCACCAACCGAACATCGACACGTTGGGTGCGCGTGCTACCCAACCGCTCGAACTCCTGCTCCTGCAAGACTCGGAGAAGCTTTGGCTGCAACTCGAGGGGTATGTCTCCAACTTCGTCCAGAAACAGAGTTCCTTTGTTCGCCAGTTCGAATCTTCCGATCTTCTGGGCTATCGCGCCCGTGAAGGCACCTTTTTCGTGGCCGAACAATTCGCTTTCAAGCAGTCCTGAAGGAATGGCGGCACAGTTCAGTTTGACGAACGCATGATTCTTGCGAGGGCTGAGGTCGTGAATTGCACGTGCGATCAGTTCCTTGCCCGTTCCCGTCTCACCCAGGATCAGCACGGATGAGTCCGCGGGTGACACGATTTGAACGTATTCGAGCACAGCTCTTAACCTGGAGTTCTTTCCGACAATGCCTTGAACGGCGTTTTCGACGACGGTTTTTTCCTCCAGAGGGAGGTTCTGTTCCGCCAGCCGATCCCTCGCTTCCGCCCCTGGTTTGTATTGCCAATGATTCCTGAACGGGAACACAATCGGATTGGTTCTTTCCGACGGCAGATTGCTGCCGCTCGGCTCAGGCCATGTCGTCGCTGAAGCTGCGCCGCGGAACATTGGATTTTCCATAACTCACTCCTGTTCTCCAGATTTTCGGCGGCCTCGCCCCGGTTCCGATACCAGACGCCGCGGGGCGTTTCCGCAAAGCGACTATTTTCCGGCAGTTACCACCGACCGGCGTGAGCACCGCCATCCACGTGGAGTATCTCACCGGTCACTTGACCTGCTTGTGCCAGGAAAAGCACGGCGTCGACCACGTCCTTTACATCCACGATCTTCCCCATTGGCTGAAACGTCTTCATCAAGTCCTCGGGATCATCCTTGTGCATGGGTGTGTCGACGACGCCTGGGGCCACAGCATTAAAGCGGATACCTTCTTTCGCATACTCAATTGCGAGACTGCGAGTCACCGAATTCAGGCCACCCTTCGTAATCATCGAAACCGACGCGTTTACACCTGCGACGGGCTGGTCGACAAGTGCCGCGGAAATGTTCACGACGTTCCCCGATTTCTGTTTCAGCATCTGTTTCACGCTGAGCTGAGTGATGAAGAGGAAGCCCAGCAGATTGGTCGACACCAGAGCATTGAAATCGTCGGCAGTGAAGTCGGTGAAAGGCTTGGTGCGGAAGATTCCGGCGTTATTCACCAAAACATCGATGGATCCGAAGTGCTGGGTAGCAGCTGCAACGGCTTTCGCAGCGGTCTCCTGCTTGCCGATATCACCTTCGACGAGAGCCAGGCTGGGTGAGGCAGTCCACGACGTGGGGACGTGAAGGGACGTCGCGACAACGTTATAACCGTTCTTCAGGAAGGCCTCGACCAAACCCGCGCCAATACCCTGCCGCGCGCCGGTCACGATTGCTGTTTTCTTGTCCGACATACACGACCTTCTATTGAAAGTTCAGACCATGCTCATTGCGTCGATTAGGCCACAGGCGCGCGGCGGAATCTATTGGACGATGGTATCGATCCGTACCTTGGCCGATCGGATCGTTAGGTTTCTGCAGCGAGATCGAAACCCCTCAAAGTCGGAGCCGGTGATCCTAGTTTTGGGGGAGGTCCAGCTCGATAAGGCCGCGCTTCATTCCAATGATTACGGCTTGAGCTCGATCATTGGCGCCGAGCTGAGACAGAATGTTCGAGACGTGGCTCTTGACGGTCGCAGCTGGGTAGCCGCGTGCCTCCTCCGAGCTCACCGGGAGTAAGCCGGTCGTGGCCGTGGTCCGATCCGCAAGTCTGCCGGATCATCGCCCTGCATCATCGAAGGCTGCTCTCCGACCGGGTCATATCCATCGAACGACGATGCCATCGTCGATTGCCCGCTCCACCTCTGGCGTGGTGGCCTCCTCGTCTCGGGCGGAATCGGGTGAACTGCAGGACGTAGGAATCGGTAGTGTCTCAGTTTGAAATATCGGCCTTGGGTGGAAAGCGGACCTCTGGTGATTGGCACCGACAACGCGATTCGCAGATGGTGCCCAACCTCAATGCCATGCAACGTCGACTTCAGCTATTCTGAAGAACCTGGCATGGAGGTTTTGTAGCATGGCAAAGCTCGTGTATGGATTGAACCAGTCCCTCGACGGCTACGTCGACCACATGCGAATTGGGCCACCCAGTCCCGCGCTCTCCTGTCACTTCATCGAGCAGGCGCGCGGCCTGACGGGCGCAGTGTACGGTCGCCGCATGTACGAGATCATGCGTTATTGGGACGATGACCTTCCGGATTGGGACGCGGAGGATCGCGACTTTGCGGCGGTGTGGCGGAGCCAGAGGAAGTGGGTTGTGTCGCGCTCGTTGAAGTCGGTCGGCCCCAACGTCACACTCATCGAGGATGACTTCGAGGCGGCGATACGTCGGCTGAAGGCTCAGCTGGATGGGGAGATTGACGTTGCCGGACCAAACCTGGCCGGGAGCCTGACCAATCTTGGTCTGATTGATGAGTATCGACTCTACCTCCATCCCGTCGTGCTTGGTCATGGGCAGCCATTCTTCGTCGGCCCCCGGCCGCCGCTCCGCCTTGTGGACAGCGAACGAATTGGCGAGGATGTGATTAGGTTGACGTACGTTCCTGCTTAATCGCGCGACTCACGCGGCGGACTTCGCCGACTCGTCAGGTGCGCTTTGGGTCGAACCCGAATTTTCAAACTGAGATACTACCTAGGAATCGGTTCGCTTGTGAATCCACCGCTTCTGGCTGTATTGTTTACAACTTCGGAGGAAAACAATTGCGAACGATAATACTCGCCATCCTTGCCGTGTGCCTCGCCGATTTAGTGTTCGGGCAAAATAGACCGCCAAAGCAAGACCCCGCTTCCAACCCAAAGCAGGCTGCGCAGCCGAAACGGGCGGGGGTGGTGAATGAGCAGGCTGGCGGAACCAAGAAGGATCGGGAAGGAGAGGAAGACGAGGGCCCATGGAAAGGTCTGCAGTATCGACTGATCGGCCCCTTTCGCGGCGGTCGGGTCGTTGCGGTGTCCGGCGTGGTCGGGCAGGATAATGTCTACTATTTTGGCGCCGTTGCCGGAGGCGTGTGGAAAACGACGGATGGTGGTCTTAACTGGAAGGCCGTTTTCGATGAGCAGAAGGACGCATCGCCGGCGATTGGTGCAATCGCAGTTTCCGAATCCGATCCGAATATCATTTATGTTGGAACGGGTGAGGCGTGTATTCGCGGTAACATCGTCGGTGGCAACGGTGTTTACAAGTCGATGAATGCGGGGAAAACCTGGACATTTGCTGGTCTTGCCAACACGCATGCCATCGGGCGCATCGCCGTGAATCCCAGAAATCCTGATATCGCGTTCGTGGCGGCACTGGGACATCCATTTGCCGACAATGAGGAACGCGGAATCTTTCGCACTCTCGATGGTGGCAAGACTTGGGAGAAGGTCTTATATAAGGACGCAAAGAGCGGCGGCATCGACGTTGTGTTCGACCCCAGCAATTCCAACACCCTGTTCGCTGCACTCTGGCAAGCCAGGCGAACTCCTTGGAGTTTGGACAGTGGTGGACCAGGGAGCGGTCTCTATCGTTCGATTGATGGGGGGACAACCTGGAAACAACTTAAGAATCATGGACTGCCGGAGGGGGTTCTGGGCCGCGTCGGCGTGACCGTCTCCGGCGCCAATCCCGACCGGGTGTGGGCGGTGATTGAAGCAGAGAAGGGCGGAATCTATCGATCGGACGACGGTGGCGATTCCTGGCGCTTGATGACCGACGACCACCGTTTTCGCCAACGCGCCTGGTACTACTCGCATATTTTCGCTGATCCCAAGTCGGCGGATACGGTGTACATCTTGAACACCGCCGCCTATCGATCGAATGACGGCGGCAAGAGCTTTGCCAATTTACACGCGCCCCACGGAGACAATCATGCGCTGTGGATCGATCCCCGAAATCCGAAGCGTTTGATCAACGGCAATGACGGAGGGGCCACGGTTTCTGTCGATTACGGAGAAACCTGGACCAGCGAGTACAACCAGCCAACGGCGCAGTTCTACCATGTGGTTACCGACGACCGCTTTCCGTATACCATTTACGGCGCTCAACAGGACAACTCCACCATTGCCATCGCCAGCGCCAGCGCGGATCGCGCGATTGATCGGTCCGACTGGTACGACGTTGGTGGGGGGGAGAGTGGGTATATCGCGCCCGACCCGATCGATCCCGAGATCGTATACGCCGGCTCTTATGGCGGAGAAATCACGCGGTTCGATCATCGCACCCACGAGCAGCAATCGGTCAACCCTTGGCCGGTGAACCCAATCGGCTGGGCTGCCGGCGATGTCAAACACCGTTTTCAGTGGACTGAGCCCATCGTTTTTTCTCCGCACGATCCGAAGACAATGTATTTCGCCGGCGAAGTGCTTTTCAAAACCACCGATGGTGGGATGAGCTGGACCATCATCAGTCCGGACTTGACTCGCAACGACCGGTCGAAACAGGCGAGTTCGGGCGGGCCGATCACCAAAGACAATACCGGAGTGGAAGTTTATGACACGATCTTTTCGGTAGTGGAATCGCCGATAGAGAAGGATTTGATCTGGGTGGGCACGGATGACGGTCTGGTTCAAATCACCCGCGATGGCGGCATTCACTGGGAGAATGTCACTCCGAAGGCCATGCCGGAGTGGGGCACGGTGAGTATGATCGAGGCCTCTTCCCGCGATGCCGCCACCGCCTATCTCGCCGTCGAACGCCACAAGTCGGATGACTTCGCTCCCTATATTTTCAAGACGACCGATTTCGGGAAGACATGGACCAAATTGGTTGCCGGGCTACCGGCCGCCGACTATGTTCACGCTGTCAGGTTGGATCCCAGACGTGCCGATTTGCTTTTCGCCGGCACCGAACAGGGCGTGTTCTTATCCTTCGACGATGGCGCGCACTGGCAGCCGCTGCAGTTGAATCTGCCTGCAGTTCCAATTAACGACCTCGTGATCCACAACACGGACCTGATACTGGCGACACACGGACGCAGTTTCTGGGTGCTGGACGACATTACTCCGCTGGAGCAATATCAGGAATCAGTGGCGCAACAGGACGCCCACCTGTTCACGCCGGCGGCGGCGAACCATACTGTTTTTCCAGGGGGGTTCTCTGCCGGCGGTGGCAATGGGGGAAGGAATCCTCCGGCTGGGGCTGTGATTGATTATTGGTTAAAGACTTCTCTCAAGAAGTCCGATACTCCCGCGACAGCCGGTGAAGCGAGTTCATCGACTTCCGCTCCCAATACGAAGAAAGTCGATAGCGAATCGCCCGACTCTCCGAAGATCACCCTGGAGATTCTCGACTCGGCGGGCAAAGTCATCCGCAAGTATCCCAAGAAGGAACAGGCGGCGAACGAAAATGACGAGGAAGAGTTTTTCAATCGCGGCACGGGGGCGGGCAGCCTGCCGCTTGAGGCGGGCCTGAACCGCTTTGTATGGGACCTTCGCTACGAAGGTGCTACGAAGGTGCCCAAAGCTCCGCTATGGGGTGGCAATACCGATGGTGCGAAAGCGCTTCCCGGCGGCTATCAAGTTCGGTTGACAGTCTTCGGCAAAAGCCATACCGCACCGCTCGAGATCAAGACCGATCCACGGCTTAAAATCAGTCCGGAGGAACTGGCCAAGCAATTCGACCTGCTTCTCAAGATTCGGGATAAGATCACGGCGACCGACGATGCCATCATACAAATTCGCGATCTGCGCGAGCAAATCAACGGGTATAACACGCGACTGAAAAGCGACCCGCGCGCTAAGGCGATTGCCGATGCCGGTGAGGCGCTCGATGCCAAGATGACGGTGGTCGAAGAGGCCCTGATCCAGACGAGGGCCAAAAGCGGCCAGGACGTGCTGAATTTTCCCGTCCGGCTGAACAATGATCTGGTGGCGCTTAACGGTGTGGTAGGAAGTGCCGATGCCGCTCCCACGAAGCAGTCTTACGAGGTGTTCGATACGCTCAGCAAAGCGGTCGATGAACAGCTGACAAAATGGAAGACGATCATCTCGACCGACGTGGCGGCTTACAACAATCAGGTGAAACAGCAGGATATTCCGGCACTCATACTGGCGGACCCCGAGTCGGGAAAATGACCCGGCCGCCTTGCGGCCAAAACCCGCGATTCCTTCGGCCGGGAATGGTGGTCGATCACGGGGAAGCTTGTGCAATTCTGACTTTAGAAAGGGTGTCCAAGTGAGACGCTTATCGCGCTATTGTTTCGTTCTTCTGCTGGCTGCCGCCTGCCTGCTGGCGGCGAGCAACGGGTCGTTGTGGGCGCAGGGCAGCGCTGATGAGCGAATCCTCTTCCACGCCCAGGTCTTTACCGGCGAGCCGCAAAGCCCATACGCGGAGGCGGTTGCGATTCGCGGAGACAGGATCATCGCCGTGGGCAGCTTGGCCGAGGTTTCGAAAGCCGTATCGGCGAGTGTCGAACGGATTGATCTGGAGGGCAAAACCCTTTTCCCCGGTTTCATCGATTCGCACAGCCACTCCATTGACGGAGGACTTGGTCTGATCTCTGCCGACGCCAGCGAGAAAGTGCAATCGCTCGAAGCTCTTCCGGCGTTTGCCGAGGATGCGAAAAGGACAGGCCGTGGCATGCGCGGCGATATTCTCGAAATTCTCGGCATGCCACTCGAGTTCTGGTCGCACCTCGATGTTCTCAATGCCGAGTTCAGCACGGGGGCCTATGAGCAGCAAAGCGTTCTTCTACGCGGCATGGACGGGCACACGGCGTGGGCAAATCGTGCTTTGTTACAGCGTGCCGGCATCACGGCAGAGTTTGTAAAGAAACTCTCCGCGGGACAGCGGAGCTATTACGGGATCAATGAAGATAGCTTGCAACCAAACGGCTTTCTGGTTGATGCCGGCACCGAGAGGATCGAATCCCTTCTGCCCCAGCCCACTCCCGATCGTTTGCTGGCGGCGGGGCGTGCCGCTCTGCAATATAACTACAGCCTCGGGATCACGGCATGGCTTGATCCGTTGGCCCGCGAAGACGTTTTGCAAGCCTACAAGCTACTGGCTGACCGGGGAGAGTTGATCTCGCAAGTCGTGGCCTTTCCCCAGGTCTGGGCGAAGGATCCGGCGGCGGAACTCGCCGGGGTGCAAAGGACGCGCGAGCGTTACAAAAACGTTGCCAATCTGCACGTAACCGGGGTCAAGATCTTCGCGGACGGAGTGGTGGAGTTCCCCTCGCAAACCGCAAATCTCAGCCGGCCCTATAAGAATACAAAACGCAATGGTGAGCTGCTGTTTGATCCGAACAAGTTTGCCCAGTTGTGCATCGCTGCCGACAAGCAGGGTCTGATCCTACACGTGCACGCGATCGGCGATGGTGCCGTCAAGGCCGCGCTCGATGGGATCGCGGCGGCGCGCAGGGCCAATGGCAATTCCGGTTTGCCGCATACCCTTACCCATGAACAGTTCGTTCAGCCCGAAGATTTCCCGCGATTCCGGGAACTGGGCGTGGTGAGCGCGTTGCAGCTTCTATGGGCGGATGCCAGCCCGGACACGATTGAAATTGTCAAGCCTTACCTGGATGCTGCGATCTATACGTGGCAATATCCGGCACGATCGATTCTCGACAGTGGCGGGGTCATTTCCGGCGCCAGCGATTGGCCGGTCTCAAGCGCCAACGTCTTTTGGGCAATTTATCAGGCGGAAACGCGCCGCGGGCCGGAAGGAGTGCTGGACCTGTCGCAGGCGATGCCGCGCGAGGCTATGTTTTATGCCTATACCCGGAACTCGGCCCGCGCCATGAATCTCGATTCGGTCGGCACGATTGTTGCCGGCAAGCGCGCAGATCTGGTTTTGCTGGACCGCGACGTCCTAACGATCTCTCCCGAGCAGATGCGGGACACGAAGGTGTTATGGACGATGGTGGCTGGAAAGACGGTGTATCGAGCAAAGTGACCACTCGCAGTCGGCCACAAGACTCCTGCTCCCGTCTTTACCGTCCGCCAATGCAATGCGCGCGATCGCGGCCGCCGGGATCCACCCGGTTCGAAAGCAGTCGAGAAAACTGAGACGACGAGTTGCCTTGATTGGTGATCTCTGGGGTCCGGCAACACTGCGAGGCAGCTCCGGGACGACACGGGTTGTGAGTTCGTGGTCACGAGCGTCGTCCGAGAACGGCCGATGTAGCCGAGCTCTCGCAGGAGTGCAAGGCGGTCGAGAGTCTTCAGCGGAAGGTCGAGCGACAGGCTGATTCTGCGCTCCAAAATAGAAACCGCCTCGCGAAAGCCCCGTTCCACTTCGGCCTCCGTTCCGTGAAATCGCCGTTGGATGGGGAACGCCCCAATGAACGGTCATCGGCAGTCCCGGCCAGATTGGGCAGACCTCCATGGACGCCTGATCGCAAACCGTAAAAACAAAATCGAGCTTTGGCGAGCCAGGCTGAGAGAATTCATCCCATGCCTTACTGAGCAACCCCTCGGTTGGCAGGTGTTCCGCGATCCAGGCAATCCCCGACCTGCAGTGACCGACCGGATGTGATGAATGACGTTGACTTCGACGGGCCTCTTTTGCTGTACTTGTGTCGTTAACCACGGTGAAGGAGTTCACCGCCAACCGCTGTCCCAATGCTTAAGCCGGAACAGCTGATGACTCCTGACAAGCGGATTGTTTCGTCGCGGGGTCATGGTGCCGGCAATGATCCGCCAAACTAGTGGAGGCTTCATGGAAAACGTGTGGGTGCTGGCCGCTGTTTGGGTTGGCCTGGCATTGATCGCGACCCTGGTTGCCATCTGGCTCAGGATCTCCACTGCACTGAGTGAAATTGTGGTTGGCACCGTGGCCCAGTTGGTGATTGGAGCGCTTTTCGTGCACGCGGAACTGGGTGGGAAGACTAACTGGATTAGCTTCCTTGCCGGTACGGGTGCCATTGTTCTTACCTTTCTGGCCGGGGCCGAACTCGATCCCCAGATCTTCCGGATGAAATGGAAGGAGGCCACCGTCGTCGGACTGGTCGGTTTCTTCGGCCCGTTTCTGGGGTGCACGGCCGTCGCTCACTACATCTTGCATTGGACCGGGCGATCGAGTTGGCTGGCGGGCGTGGCCCTTTCGACGACTTCGGTGGCAGTGGTCTACGCCGTGATGCTGGAACTGGGTTTTAACGTCACGGATTTCGGCAAGGCGGTGTTGGCCGCCTGCTTTATCAACGATCTCGGTACTGTGGTCGCTCTGGGAATGATTTTTTCGCCGTTTACCATCAAAACGCTGATTTTCGTGATTGTCAGCGTGGTTGTTTTCGCGATTCTTCCCTTTCTGACGCCCCGTTTCTTTAAGAAATACGGAGGGCGCGTTTCCGAACTGGAGGCCAAATATCTGCTCTTTCTGTTGTTCGCAATGGGAGGGCTAGCCGTCTGGTCCGGCAGCGAAGCAGTCTTGCCAGCCTACATCATCGGAATGGTGCTGGCAGGCAGCGTGGGGAAGGATCACGTTCTCATCCGGCGTTTGCGCACCCTGACGTTCGGATTGCTCACGCCGTTTTATTTCATTCGGGCGGGATCGTTTGTCTCGGTGCCCGCGTTGATCGCTGCCCCGCTCGTGTTTACCGCCCTGTTCTTCGCCAAGATGCTGTCGAAGGTCATTCCCCTCTACCCCACGGTGAAAGCGTTTGACTATAAAAAGGAAGAGGGACTGTACTTCACGCTGATGATGTCCACCGGCCTGACGTTCGGGACGATTTCTGCGCTGTTTGGACTGAACCACGGTGTCATCAGCCAGGCGCAGTATTCCTATTTGGTCGCCACCGTGATCGGCAGCGCCGTGGTACCAACAATGATCGCCAACGCCTGGTTCATGCCGAGACACTTGCTGGCCCCCAAGAAAAAAGAGGAGAAAACGACGTTGATCCAAACCGTGAGCGGTGAAGCAAACTGAGGAGGGAGCATGACGGGAAAGCGACAAAACGCGTATTTTCGGAAGTTGCTGGTCGGCTACGACGGGTCTCCGCAGTCGGAGAAGGCAGTGGATATGGCCTTCTCCCTAGCCGAATGTCTGGACGCGACGGTGCTCATCTTTGCGGTTGCGCGACCGCCTGAGCCTGCCACCTCGGTCGAATTGGAAGCGGTTCTCGATGATGCGAAGGAACATTTTGAAGAGGGGTTCAAGAGGATTCGGGAGAAGGCACGTTCCCACAACTTGGAGGTGAAGACCGACACCGCGGTAGGGCACCCGGCAGAACAAATCATTCACCGGGCGGAGGCAGACGGCATCGACCTGATTATCTTGGGACGGCGCGGGCGCTCCATGCTTTCGCGGATGATGTTGGGTTCGGTGTCCGAGCGAGCTTTGCGATATGCGCATTGTCCGGTGATGGTGGTGCACTGAATTGGCCGGCGGGGGGCGTATCAGGAGGCAACACCAAGCGCTCCAGAAAAAGCGTTCGCGGCGGTCCCCGCGCTGGTTCGGGAAAGGAAGGTATGAAAGTTATCATCATTGCTGACTTGCACGCGAACTATGAAGCATTGCGGGCACTGCCGGAGCCGTACGACGAATTGTGGGTGCTGGGAGATCTGGTCAACTACGGACCTGAGCCCGGGGCGGTTGTTGACTTTGTGAAAAACAAGAGTGCCGTCACAGTACGCGGCAACCACGATCATTCCGTCGGTTACGACGTAGATCCGCAGTGCACGCCGCGCTATCGAAGGATGGCGGAAACCACACGCCAGCACACTGCTTCCGTGTTGCACCAAGATCAAAAGGAATTTCTACGCCAGTTACCGCTTCACAGGGAAATCCAAAGACAGGACAAACGCTTTTATCTCTGCCACGCGAAGCCCTCCGACCCTCTTTATGGCTATTGTCCCGAGGATTCCGAGGACTGGTGTCGGGAGGTGGATGGCGTTTCGGCCGATGTGGTTCTTGTCGGACATACGCATGCTCCGTTTATACGCCGGATCGGAGAAAGTCTGGTGGTCAATCCCGGCAGCCTTGGCCAGCCGAAGACCGGCAAGCCGGACGCGTGCTACGCGGTGTGGGAGGACGGGTCCTTTGCGCTGAAATCCTTTCCCTACGCGATCGAGCCGACTGTCGGAAAACTGCAGGCTCTGTCGTTCCCCCAAGATGTAGAGAAGGACTTGATCACTGTGCTGCGGACAGGTTCGGTTGGATGAAGTCCTGGAACTCATAGGAAGGAGACTTGTGTCGAAAATAAAGGGTATGGATGCGCTGGAAATTCTCGACTCCCGGGGAAATCCCATGATCGAAGTGAGCGTGACACTGGATAGCGGGGCTACGGGCGTAGCCAAGGTGCCGTCCGGGGCGTCCACCGGAAAACACGAAGCGGTTGAACTCCGCGACGGCGACTAAAGCCGTTATAACGGAAAGGGTGTCTTGAAAGCCGTTCATAACGTCTTCCATGTCATCCAACCGGGAGTGAAGGGCCTGGATGCGTCAGATCAGCAGGCGCTCGACGAAACAATGATCGCACTCGATGGCACGCCGAACAAATCCAAGCTGGGAGCCAATGCCATTCTCGGGGTATCCATTGCGGTAGCGAAGGCCGATGCTGCGGAGAAGGAAATTCCTCTTTATCGTCAGTTTGTCATGCGCGAAGAGTACCTGCTACCCGTGCCCCAACTCAACGTGCTCAATGGCGGAAGGCATGCCGATAATAACGTGGACTTTCAGGAATCCATGATTGTCGAGGTGGGCGTCAATCTTACGGCGTCGAATATGAACGAATTCCTCGACAAGGTCGTGCAGTTCAGCGCGGGAAATCCGGGAGCAATCGTGGCGCTGGTGGAGGCGGCAAAGCATCCCAAGTATCGTACGAATGAACACATCAAAATCAGCCCACTCTACATCGACTTTCGCATGAACTGGAAAGTCGCTGGATGAATCGCCATGCGCGGTGCGTGGTTGCAAACCGTGCGGATGGGTTCGCTCCAAAATCGGCGTTCGGGCACCCGAGGGAATGAGATGCGATGACGGAAGAAGCGGTAAATTCGCTCAACGCGAATCATGAGCGGCGTCTGAGTGTGACCTGCCGCTATATCGACAAGCTGCTCTCCGACATGGAGAGCAGCTTGAACGCTGCCTCGTCCAGGCTGGCGTTCCCGCAGTACATTCCCGATCTCACTTCCGCCCAGCGCCGCGTGGTCGAGGACTTCATCCAACGTCTCCGGGCGCAGTTGATTCGAGTGCTGGATGGACAAAACATCGAGCGGCCACCGGCCGATATTCCGGTGGCCAGGTCTCTCCACTCGACGCTCACATTCGTGGACATCGCGATTGAGGAGTTGAAGCCCGAATACATGCGCGGCTTCGGTGTCGTCCCGCCCCAAGCCGCGGTTGAATTGAACGGCATCGCCGGGGAACTTCAAGGCCTGGTAAGGCAACTGGACCAGTATCTCAAGCATGGCGCAGGCGAGAACCTGCAGCAGCGACTGGAGAAACTGGAGCAACCCGGCGACGAGGCGGCGCTTCTGCAGAAGCTGGGGCAGATCATTACCCGATACGGGCTGGTGGAATTTCGTTCTGCGTTGTCGATGATTCTCGATCGGCTGGAGGACAACAGATTCGAAATCGCCATGTTTGGCCGCGTCAGTTCCGGCAAGTCGTCTTTGTTGAACGCGATCCTGGAACAAGATGTACTTCCGGTCGGAGTGAATCCCATTACTGCGGTTCCCGCTCGGCTCGCTTTTGCCGAATCGCCCGCGGTCAACGGCTGGTTCGCCAACCGCCCGCCAGAGCAGTATGAGATTTCGCGACTTCCGGAGTTCGCCGCCGAGTCGCTCAATCCGGGCAATGAGAAACACGTGACCAGAATTGTCGTGGGACTCGCCTCCGCTCGCCTGCGCCAGGGGATCACCTTCGTGGATACGCCCGGGCTTGCGTCCTTGGCCACTCGAGGAGCGGCTGAAACCCTGGCCTACTTGCCGCGTTGCAACCTGGGTGTGGTTCTGATTGACGCCGGTTTCACACTGACACCCCACGATCTTCAGACCTTGCAGACGCTCTACGATTCGGCCATTCCGGCGGCGATCGTGCTGAGTAAAGCCGATCGGCTCACCGCGCAGGAGCAATTGCGCGCGACCGAATATGTGAAGGACCATCTCCGGAAGGAACTGAACCTTGATCTCGCGGTGCATGCGGTCAGCGTGGTGGGGGAAAGCAAAGCATTGCTTACCCACTGGTTCGAGGATGACATTGCGCCGCTCTACGGCCGGTGGCAGGATCTGAAGACCCGTTCCATCCGCCGAAAAATCGGAGGCTTGCGGCAGTCGATCGGGATCGCCTTGCACAGGCGACTTCCCCGGCAGGATCCCATCCCTCTCCGTAAAGTTGAACAGCTGCGGGTGGTCGAAGGCGAACTGCATCAAGCGAGCGGAAGACTGGAGGAAATGAAAACGACAGCACGGCGCCTGGCGGACGAGTTGCAGCCGTCGAGTTCTCGCAAGATGCTTCAAATCGCTGGCGCTTCTCTGGTTGAGTCGTGGTCGGTGCCCGGCACTGATACAAGGTTTCCATCCGAGATTGTGAGCGACGCGTTCATACGAACGGTTCAGGAACAAACGGAAGCTCTGCGCGGGCGTATGGACCTGCTCGCTCATAAACTTCACGAAAGTCTTCGATCGGCGGCCCAGGTTCTGGAACTATCGGATGTGCCGCAGGCGGAGGAATTCGCGGGCGCGCTGCGAGAACTGCCGGCATTTGATCCCGGACGACTCACATTTCGTTTCCGTCGTCCAAGGCTGGTTGCGCTGCTGGGGAGAAGATTGGCTGAGTCCGTAGTGACGCAACAGCTGACCGGGCTGATCGGGGTTCATCCGGCAAGAGCTTTGTCCACGTATCGCGCTTTGCTTTCCGACTGGTCGGAGAGAACCCTGGGACAGGTGCAACGCCGATTTGACGCCTATGCAAACAGCTATCGTGCTCAACTGGAGGGGTTGCTGGGGAACCGGGATCTCGAAACCGGACAGGACGAAGACATTCTTCGTCGCGACCTGGAGGTGTTACAAAGTACTGTGGGAGAAACGAGGCTGGCTTCATGAAAGCTGTGCGCGGCGGCAGATGAAGGGGAAAGGAACAGACCGACATTGCTGAAATATCTATTGGTTGGCATCGGGGGTTGTCTGGGGTCCATTCTGCGCTTTTGGTTGGGCAGTTACATCGGCAGCAGAATGGGAACTCGTTTTCCCTACGGAACTCTGATCATCAATATTACGGGTTCGTTTCTGATCGGCTTGATCTTTGCTTTACTGACTGTGAGAACTCATTGGAGTCCCAACTGGCGCTATTTGATCCCCATTGGTTTCATCGGAGGCTACACGACATTTTCCAGTTTCGAGTATGAGACGCTGCGTGCGATCCAGGATGGCCAGATTGGCCTCGGGCTTCTCTACGTGGCCACCAGCGTGGTTTTCGGATTCGTTGCAGTTTGGGGGGGCGTGATAGCGGGGAGGGCGATGTCGTGAAGGCGGATGCGGCGACACCGACGAGTGTACCCGAGGGGCTCATCTCAGGCACGCACCCCAGGTTGGGGCTCTTAAAGGATTGTGGGTGGACGCGAGCTGGAACGGTGCGTCCGCAAGCCGGCTTGCGCACGTGCAATTTTCACGCTCGGGCTCTTGCCCGTTCCCGAGGTACGGAATTTTTGGCCGGTCAGAGAGGGACTCTAATTTCAGGAGGACAAAATGCTTACAGCGGGGCCAGGTAAGAAGGTCGGCATTTACGTGGCCGAAGACCAGCAGTACCACGGGAGCTCGGCCTACGCCGCTGTTCTTGATTTTCTCTTCTTTCACGGTGTGTCAGGTGCAACGGTGACGCGCGGCATTGCCGGGTTTGGGGCCGATCATCACCTTCACACGACCAGTCTGGTGGACTTGGCCGTCCGTCTACCGGTGAAAATAGAGTTCATCGAAAGCGAAGAAAAGGTGCAGGAGCTGTTACCCAAACTGCAGGCAATGGTAGGTACCGGACTGATCGAGATGCACGACACCACCATCGTCAAACCTGCCGAGAGGAAGCAAAAGCAGAACGACGGGGAGAGGCCGGCCCTGAAGCGCGAGGGCAAAGCCAAGATGATGCGGATCTATATCGGCGAAAACGACAAGTGGAATGGCAAACCCTTGTATGAAGGCATCGTCAACGGCCTGCGCTCCAATGATATTGCCGGCGTAACCGTTTATCGGGGTGTTCTCGGCTACGGAGCAAATCGAAGGATCCATAAAGATGCTGGGCTCAGTCTTTCTCACGATCGCCCCATCCTGCTCTCAGTGGTGGACACGGAGGAAAAACTTAAGGCGTTCATGCCCATTCTTGAGCAGATGGTGCAGCAAGGCTTGGTCGTACTGTCCGACGTGGACATTATTAAGTACGCGCATAACTATGAGAAAAGCGAGAGACGGCAGGAGGCGCGGACATGAAGCTCGAGGGAAAAGCCAAAATGTTGCGGATTCACTTCGGCGAGGACGATAAATGGCAAGGGAAGCCTCTGTACGAGGCGATCGTGGCCAAGTGCCGGGAACTCGATATAGCGGGCGCCACGGTGTTTCGCGGGATTGAAGGCTATGGCGCAAGCACGCTCATTCACAAGAAGCACCTGCTTCGCTCTTCCGACAGACCGATTATGGTGTCCGTAGTGGACACCGAGCAGAACCTCAAGAAATTACTGCCCGCTCTGGATGAAATGGTGGATGAAGGGCTGATTGCCATGTCCGAAGTGGAAGTGATTCGCTATGTGCATCAGCAGGGGCTGCGCTCTCCGGCGCCGTAGCCGCGATACGGGAAAACCAGGGGCAGGGAAGACAACTATGCCGGGAGATTCCGAAGAAAATTCGCTGCTTGACGATCCGGTGTGCTCGCCGCCGGCATCCTCAAGTTCGGAGCGTGGGCTCGTGCCCGAGAATTCTCCTGGGGAATCAGCGCTCTTGCGCCTGGCCGCGTTGGCGGAGGAGTTTGACGCCGGGCAAATCGCGGCGGATGCCCGTTCGGTGGCGGAACGAATATCCCAAGGGCGCTTCTATGTCGCCTGTATCGGGCAATCTAAGCGCGGAAAATCCTCCGTACTGAATGCGCTCGTGGGAGACGACGTACTGCCGACCGGAGTCGTGCCGGTCACGGCCGTCCCAACCATTGTTCGTTACGGTCGTCGTGCCGTCGCGCGCGTGCGCTTCGGGACCGGGGGGTGGACAGACATTCCGGTGAAGGCCGTCGATGAGTATGTCTCGGAAGAGGAGAACCCTGAAAATCGAAAGCAGGTTGCCGCATTGGAGATCTTCGTTCCCAGTCCGCTGCTCAGGACCGGGATGTGCTTCGTGGACACACCAGGATTGGGATCGGTGTTCACGGGCAACACGACAGCAACCGAGGCCTTCATTCCCCACATCGATGCTGCGCTCGTGGTGCTTGGGGCAGATCCGCCGCTGGTGGGCGAAGAACTTGTCCTGGTTGAGGCAGTGGCGCGGCACGTCCAGGATCTCATCATCGTCTTGAACAAGGCGGATCGGACAACCGACGCAGAACGAGCCGCGGCCACGGCCTTCGCGCGAAGGCAGCTCGAAAAGCGACTTCAATACAGCGTGCAACCATTTCTCGAAGTGAGTGCTGTGGAACAGATCGAGCGGAGGGGGAGCGGTCGGGACTGGGGAAAGCTGGTCGCTTCGCTGAGCGGGTTGGTTGAGGGCTCAGGCCGGCGGTTGATCCGGGCGGCTTGTGCCCGCGGTCTTGAACGGATCAGCGAGCTGATGCTCGCGATCGTCACGGAGGAACGCGAGGCACTGCAGCGGCCGGTCGAAGATTCGGAGAGCCGTATCGCCAGCCTGAAGCAGACCATCGCTGATGCGGAACAATCGATGAGGGAACTGGGGTATCTCTTCATGGGCGAACAACGGCGACTCTCCGACCTGTTTGTCGATCGCCACAAGGCATTTCTCGCACGGGTAATTCCGCAGGCGGGAAGGGAATTCGAAGTTGCTCTGCAGGGCATACCGGGCGGGATCGGTCCATCGTACCGCCGCCGCGCGTTCCATGAGGCGCAGGGAGTCGCGCGCCACCATATTGTGCCGTGGTTAAAACCCGAGCAAGAAGCAGCAGAGAAAGAATATCGGCTCGTTGCAGGACGCTTCGTGGAGATGGCAAACCAGTTTCTCAAGAAACTCGCCGCTGCCCGGGTTCCGGAATTGGCGCGCATGCCTCACGCCCTCGATCCTGAAAGCGGGTTTCGCGTTGGTTCAGAATTCACTTTCATGGAGTTCATTGAAGTCGCTCAACCTGCCTCACCGCTGCGCTGGCTGGCTGACCTGATGCTTGGTCTGGTGGGGGCCCGTAAGATCATCCAGAACGACGCCCGGGAATTCCTCCGAAGGCTGCTGGAAACCAACAGTACTCGGGTGCAGAGTGACATCCTGAACCGGGTTCAGGAAAGCCAAGGAAAGCTAGAAACCGAGATTCGCAAGCTGCTGCACGAGATCAATCGCTTCGCCGAGCAGGCCCTGGCGCGCGCCAGAAAAGTACGAGAAGATGGCGCCCCGGCAGTTCATGCTGCGTTGCAGCGGCTGGAGTGCCTGGAGCAGGAAGTGCGCATAATCGGGGTTCATGGAGGCGCAGACATCGGTGACTTCCTAACGCGCGAGGATCCTCCCGCGAAGTTCGAAAATGAATTAACCACCTAGCGCACGCGGCCAAGAGCGCGCTTCGCGTTTGTACACCGAATTATGCGCGCCCGGTAGAGAAGCACGACTCGCGACGTCATAACAAAAGACACTCGAGCGTCAGATTTGTGGCCGTGCGGATGCGAACTGCTTCGCGCACCCGTCTCACCTCTCGCGCCTCCCGCCAGGTTGCACCAGGATTGAGGGAGCGCCATGTTTTCCTCTCCGCTCTCATTGCGAAGAACGAGGGCGCGTAGGGATCAGATCGGTCCCTGGTAGCGGCGCAACCGGATCGCGGCCACGAGAAAGGCGGCGAAGATGGCCAGCCCGATCCACATCCCCGGACCCATCAGAAACTTGGCGAGACTCAGTACCGTGAGCGGATCCATCCCGTGACCCGGTGCAGACAGAGCGCCAGCGTCGTCGCCGCCCTGCAAGCGGGACCCCAGCATATTGGCGAAATACATGGTGTTGAAGGCAATCTTCTCGACGACGCCAATGGCGAGCATCGGTAAACCGGCCCACAGAAATGCCATGCGCCGCGCCCAGCCTGAAACCAGCAGCAGCCAGCCGTAGACCGGCGCAAAGTAGAATCCATGCACCACCACAAGATGGTAGAGCAGCATCAACCACATCTGGAACAGCGGCAAATGGCGCCACAGCGGGACAGCACTGAGACCGCTACCTAATAGCACGGCCGAGCTCAGCAGCAACATGAGCCATTGCGTGGCTACCGTAATTGCCCAGATGAGCAGCGGAAGAAGCAGAACCGCGATGCTCGCCTTCGTGAGCACGGTGGTCCCATCGGAAACCGGCAGCGACTTCCAGAACAGGATGCTGCGGTCACGACGCTCGCCGTGCAGCGCATCGAGACAGTAGAAGACCGCGACGATCAGATAGGTCGCCATGAGCAGCAGCTCGGCGAAGTCGTAGGGCCGCTCGATCATTTCATCCAGCTTCATCATGTCGAGTGCCGACGCGGCCCGCATCTTGTCGGGGAGGTGAATGGTGCTGAGCATGAAGCCAAGCAGAAATAGGGCGGCGACCGCCAGCGGCGCAATATAGATGGAACGGTTCTCCCACAACTCGCGGCGTAGCGACCAGTAGAACGGTCGAGTCGCCGCCAAGGCCGAGGGCGCGAAGACTTGCGATTCCTTGATCGGCGAGTCGGTTGCCGGAGAATCTTTTCTCTGAGCACTAGGGGAAGACTCGGGCATAGCGTTCGAGTTAGGGTTTATCGTATTCACCGGGCAGCTCCTGGTACCTGGCCGATCTGATTGCCGGGCTTTTTCCCTAAGACGGCAACGAAAAAATCGGCGATGCTGGGTGTGTGCACTTCGCCAAGCGCAGCCAGTTGGGTGCGATCGACATCCTCGAAAAGCAGGATGCTGCGACCGATCGCCGACCGCTCGTGCATCGGCTTAAGCGCCCGTGCCGCAATTACCTGCTCGGGGCGCACGGCCACTTCCACATAGCGCGATTCGAAATCGTCCATGCTGCACGAGAACACGACGCGGCCGCGGTCGATGAACATCACATCAGTGAGGACATGCTGGACCTCTTCCACCTGATGTGTGGTCACGACGATAGTGCGACTGCGGTCGAAGTAGTCGTTAAGCAGAGAATCGTAGAACTGCTTGCGATAGAGGATGTCGAGGCCAAGCGTGGGCTCATCGAGCACCAGCAATCTGGCGTCAATGGACATTACCAGAGCAAGGTGCAGTTGGGCCACCATCCCCTTCGACAATTCCCTGACTTTGCTGGCGCGCCGAATGGTGGTCTGGGCTAGAAAACCCTCCGCCTTGGCGCGGTCGAATCGCGGATGCACCCCTGCCACGTAGTCCATCAGCTGCGAAACCCTGATCCAGCGCGGCAGAACGGCGACATCGGCGATGAAGCAGACGTCGCGCATGAGCAGATCGCGTTCGGTCCAGGGATCGCGTCCAAGTACCCTCAGTTCTCCCTGGTACGGGGTGAGTCCGAGAATTGCGTTGAGCGCAGTGGTCTTGCCGGCACCGTTGGGACCAATGAGTCCGAGAATGCGGCCCTCTTCCAGACGCAAATTAACGCCGTCCAGCGCGATCGTTGGTCCGAACGCCTTGCGGAGACTGCGTGCTTCTATGCATGGCATGGCTTCAGCGCTCCTCCTTCGTGGAATTCGATTGGGGCGGATTCGACGGGTCGGTTTTCGACTGTGCGGCAGCGGGCGACGACCCGTTCGCTGCTGCCTCCAGGAGTTCTTCCACCTTCAGGCCGAGCCGCTGGATGGCGGCGCAGACCCTCGGCCATTCTTCGCCAAGAAACTTCTGCCGCTCACCCTGCAGCAACAAATTGCGCGCTCCGGCATTGACGAACATCCCGCGGCCTCGTCGGGTCTCGACCAGCCCCTCGTCCACCAGTTGCTGGTAGCCCTTCAGAACCGTGAGCGGATTGACCCGATATTCGGTCGCGACATTGCGCACGGAAGGCAGTGGATCGCCTTCCTTGAACACGCCGTCCAGGATCATAGCGACCACGCGGTCGCGAAGCTGGCGGTAAATCGGCTGACTGTCGTTCCACTCATGGTCCATCGGGTTTTCCAATTAACGTTGGCGAGAGATACTCCCGTCATTTTGCGCGCTGCAGATCCATGTGGGCTTGGAGGTGCTTGTCTCCGGGAAGCATGAAGGTCCAGTCCTCGGTGTGATGGTTGGCGTCGATCATGGTAAAGATCGCATGGTGCATGTGCCCGTACTGCGTGCTGCCGGCGACGTCGGCGAACTCGAATTCTACCGTCTTGCCGTCAGGCGAGGCCTTGGCTATCATCCGCGGGCGATTTCCGGCGTCGCAGTAGTGGGTAAGGGTCAGGCGATCATTATCTATGTAAAGCAGGGTGATCGGATCGTCCTTACTGGGATCGTCGGGCGTTCCCGGTTTCTTCATCTCATGCACCAGCGCGTTTCCCCTGGAGGTCACGCGCATCGATAGCCACAAAGGCTCCTTGGTCCAGTCGGGTTGCGGAGGGTCGACGGTCACGGGTCCGGTCCAGATACCCGCGAGGGTTTTCAGTTGATCGAAAGACTTTTGCGCGTCCGAGGGCGCGGGATTCGCGGCGGACTGCGCGAACGCTACGCTGGACAGCGACAACAGAGCAAGCAACAGCAGAAAACGAGGCGATTTCATGTTTTTCATTCTCCTTCAAGGGTGTTCTTTTCCTTCTTTGCATTGGGATTGGGCATCCTTAACTAAGCTATCGCTAGCCGCGGCCTTGCTAGCCCTAGAGGATGTCTATCAGTGTTATACTTAACTATAACACTGATCATAATGCAACTCTTTTTTTCGCCTATTTTTCAATCGCTTAGGAAGGGTTGGTTTGGCGACACTTGGACGTAGGGCAGCAATTCGCCGGAAAATTGGGTCAGCTCAGGATGCGGGCTGAACCTCTAGCTGACTTCTGATTATCCGGTTGCTTCAGCAACCCACAATCGGTTGTGGTTGAGGTCTTTAGCTCCTCGAATCTGCTCATACTCGGTTGATTCGCGGCCGGTTCCGAGACCAAGAAGGGTCTGAAATGCAGCAGGTCGTGTCTTCCGTCGATTATGCCTGAAAACAAATTCATCGAGCCTGGAGTTGGGCCTGGCTCACCCCGTGGTAGGTGCCGATGAGCCACTGTTGGAGATTGTCAACGAAACCTGATGCCGGCATTTGACGCATTGGCGACGCCTTTGCTTCACCAATGCATCTGCTTTTTCATGCCCGCATCGAGGACAACTGAACCCATCCGGCCAACGGCACGCCGTCAGATACTCCCGGCAAGCTTCCTCTGTCGCGAAGTCGGTCTGAAATTGGCGAAGCGTCTTGGGGAACGGTGGTCGAGCCCCCCCTCATACACTACCCATGGGACGTGCTGAAGCAACCGGATAATCAGAACCTGACTTGAGCGGTGCCCAATCCGAACCACCAAGTAGACATTTGAATCAATAGACACAGGTACTTACCAGAATATGACCCACATTCAGGCTCTTACTCGATCTTGGCGCAAGCCCGGCCCTCCAAAGACCTGCAAGTAATGGAAACAGCTTGAGATGCAGCGTTTTCCGCACAGGCAAACTCCGGGGTCGGCCTCTCCAGGCTTTGTTCGCTCAAAGGGGCCAGCTTAAGATCTCTCTCCAAGAACTTGGCCAATAACCCCTTTCGAATCAATCTGGACCTTGCCCCAGTTCTTGGTACCAGTGACCACGGCAATGGGCGCGGTCAACTGCTAAATTTGACCACCTTTTCGACGGATTAACCGGCACCAAGATTGTGGGAGAGCTTCGGCAAGGAAACAAAACCCAGGCGCTGACCGCCCAGACGAACTCCGTGACTTGATCAGCCGATTCCGTTTTGACTCTTGCAGGAGTTCGACGTCAGAGTCTGCTAAAGTCAGCAGCCAGTCGCGCTGGGGCATCCAGACGGCCTCACGCATTGATCCCTCCTGCGGGCTCAAAGATCAGAGATTGCTTGCCGGTCGATTGCGTCCACAGCCACCATGCCGCTGATCGCATTCCCGGTCTCATACAAGGAAAGCGACGATCGTCTTACCGTCAGGCGACCAGGCGGGACGAGACAGGAATCGGTGAAGGTCTGCGGTAACCAGAGTCCTCTCATCCCACTCTTGAAGTCGCGCTCGTCATCAGGTTGCGGCGGTTGGGTTGTGAAATCGAGGCGACCACGGGTTGCAACTTTCCCGCGCCAGCGATCTAGTGGAGAATGTGGCCATGGCACACCCCACCCTGTTGTGCATCGCCGAAATTCCGCAAGCTTTGGAACTTCGCAAAGCGACTCTGGAATCTCATGGTTATTGCGTCAAGATCGCAACCAGCGCAGACGCGCTGAAGACGTTGGAAGAAGTCGCGGTGGCTGCGGTTCTGCTGGAGTACAAACAGGAAGGCATAGACGCGGAAGCCATAGCCTGCTATATCAAGCAACGGTTCCCCAACCTGCCCATCGTCCTGCTCTCGGCGTATTCCGAGATGCCGGAGCGAATTCTGTGGCTGGTGGATGAATACGTCTTGAAGAGCGAACTGTCGGAACGGCTGGTGCCGATCATCGAACGAGCGCACACGCTGGCAGCAGGCCCCAACTCAGGCCTCCGCCGACGAGGGGCAGTAACCTGAGCGGTGGTCCGATTTTTAGGCATGACAATGGTCTTGTCGACCGACGACCCGCATTGGGATCGTCGGGAAGCAGTCCCGTCGCATTTGTTCATCCTCCGGCGCGAGCTCTGGTGACGCGTAACAAACGGAAGCGTCCCATGGCTGAACGGGGCTTTCGTCGACAGCCCTCTGCCGAAAAGGGCGCTTCGAAGCGTGCATTCGAAAGTGTCGCGGCGCTCGATCCGTCAACCGAGTGGCAGCCTGAGGTCGCCTTGGTTTAGAGTCGTTGAATTGCCCGACACAGCCACTCAGGGTGATTCTGAATCTCCCGCTTCGGGAGCTTTGTTCACTCAACCTTCAATCCCCCGGATCTTTGGTTTAGAGTGGCAGCGCGATGAAATCCATGTTTTGCCTTGCTCTTGTTATCCTGGGCGTGAGTGTTATGGCCGCTGAGACGACCGCGATGCCCTCGAGGTTCGATATCCAGGCTGCGGAACGGTTCGCGAGACTTGCCCTGCTCTGCGTTCACAAGGAATATCCGAACAAAATCAGTCATAGTCTGAACAGCGATGCCGACATCGCTCCGCCCCGAAAACTGACGCCCGCATTCTACGGCTGCTACGATTGGCATTCTTCGGTGCACGGACATTGGTTGCTGGCACGTCTGATTAGAACTTTCCCCAATGCCGCCTTCGCATCCTCCGCGCGCGAAGCTCTGCGGCAAAGCCTGACTGCCGACAACATCGCACAAGAAGCGCTCTACCTGAGGGCTGAGGGACGAGCCAGCTTCGAACGTCCCTATGGATTGGCGTGGCTGCTGCAACTCGTTGCGGAGCTACGGGAGTGGGATGATCCTGAGGCGCGCTCGCTGGCGGCAAACTTGCGTCCGCTGGAACAGGTCGTGCGCCTTCGGCTGGGCGATTGGCTCCCCAAGCTCTCCTACCCGGTTCGAATCGGAGAGCACGCGCAGACCGCTTTCGCTCTCGGCTTGATGCTCGATTATGCACGCGCCACGGCGGATGCGGAATTTGCCTGCCTGCTGGAATCGAAAGCCCGGCAGTTCTATCTCGGGGACAGAGACTGTCCGTTGGCTTATGAGCCCTCCGGCGAGGACTTTCTTTCTCCCTGTCTCGGCGAAGCCGACGTGATGCGGCGTGTGTTGCCGAGTCCGGCATTCGCTCGCTGGCTCCAATCCTTTCTGCCGCAGCTCTCAGTGGCGAGAAAAAGCGCTTGGTTGCAGCCCGTGGTTTCGCCCGACCCGAGCGACCCCAAATTGGCGCATTTGGATGGGCTGAATCTGAGCCGAGCCTGGATGCTCGAGGGCATCGCCTCGGGTTTGCCAAAGGACGACAGACGCCGGCCAAGGATTATGGCGGCGGAAAAGGAGCATAGACATGCGGGACTAGCGGCCGTGACGGGAGAACATTATGAAGGCGGGCATTGGCTGGGGAGCTTTGCCGTATATCTGGTCACCAAGCGCGGGCTTTCGCAGAACTGATGCCCAGGTGAGCCCGGGATGTGCACCGACTGTCCCCCCGCACGGATAAGGACAGAGACCGCGCGAAATCGAGGCTACCGGTTTTGGGCGTTGATCGCCGCCAACCCCGCCTGAAGTTCCCCGGATTTCCTATAGTCGTCATCGTTTTCCGTAATGAACTCCACACCGTAGCTGTTGCCGTCGCGGTTGCGGACAAAACATCGGAAATTCATCGGCTGGTCGGAATACGGCAGTGTGAATTCGACCCCGACCTGCACACCTACGGGCAGGTCGATGTCGGCGTTAACTGCTAATCCCCCAACACTGATGTCCGTACCTCGCCCTTCACAGCTTACGATCCTGGTGGGGCCTTGTGTGGTTAATCGAACGTGCACCGGCAGGTCCACAGTCAATCGCGGCCATCGCCTTTTCATCACTGCAGCAGTGTCTTCATCCTCTCGGCGGCCGCCTGCCTGGTCAGCGGTCGAGGCGAGATCGGCATCGGCGATCTCCGGTGACAAGTCAGCCGACAAGCCTGCGTCTAAATCAGGAACCATGAGCACCCTCCCCACTGTTCGAACAATCTGAATATCCCACCGGTGGCATCAGGGCTTCTGTGATTTGGAAACAACCGGATAACCACGTTGGTAACCGAGATGGCGATTACTTTTCGGCGCTGGTCGGAGCCAATGTACTCATGCCAATGAGCTTGCGAGCGGGCCAAACATCAACGTCGGCGCCGGTCCCGGGTATACCAGGCTGCTGCCGGGCCGGGTAGCGCTGAAGTTGCCGTGCCCACACCTCCTATGGGAAGTGCCTCTGGGTGGACGCCATCGGGAAAGGCGTTTGGCCGCTTCTCGCAAGCGGCCGCTCCGGGAACCAGGAGGCGGCGGTTAGTCTTCCTCGTCCTGGAGCCACGATCGGTAGTGCTGCAATGTCTCCTCTTGCAATCGCGAGTTCCGCCTGTTTTTGTAAGAGCACTTCTTCCTCGATGGTTTTCATCTTAGCGATGCGGTTACCGATCTGCCGGCAATTTGCATGTGCCAGGCAGCACGCTTTAATGGTGATGAAATCCCCGGGATCCCCGGCAGCACTCCGGCGAAATTGCCTGCCATGACCAATCCGTGAGGTCGAATGCCTGGCGTCGTTTGCAGAATGGTGGCGAACCACAGAAAGGAGGGCGACCGCGGCGCGAATCCTACGCCGGTGGTTCTGGAGCGGCGAGGACATCATCCGTAACTCGTGCCTTTCCGCTAGCTAGTCGCCGAAACGGATCCCGATCGCCCGGGCGGCACTTGCGATCTCTCCGTTCGGATCGACCACTTTCATCTTTCCCACGGCGTCGGCAATGCTTACCGCGCGAATTGACTCCTGCTGCAGGCAGACCATCTTCCCGAAGCCAGCGGCGGCGATCAGATCGACTGCCGCGACTCCGAAACGCGTACCCAAAATCCGGTCGTAGGGAGAAGGGGAGCCTCCTCGCTGAATGTATCCAAGCACGCTTACCCGTACCTCCTTGCGTGCCAGCAGCGTGATTACATCTCCGATCAGGTTGCCCACCGGTGATGTCCTCGCCATATGTGCCATCTCGACCGGCAATTTCACGCCCTCGGCCACCACAATAATCGTGAAGCATTTTCCGTGGCGCTCGCGCTCTTCCAGGATTTCGCAGATCTTCTGCATGCGGAATGGTATTTCCGGGATCAGGATGATATGTGCCCCGCCGGCAATGCCCGCCTCAAGCGCAATCCACCCGGCGTCCCGGCCCATGACTTCCACTACCATCACCCGGTGATGCGACTCGGCCGTGGTGTGGATCTTATCCACCGCGTCGGTGGCCGTGGCCAGCGCGGTGTCGAAACCAAACGTCACTTCCGTTGCCGAGAGGTCGTTGTCAATCGTCTTCGGCACGCCGACGATCTTGAGGCCCTTGCGGTAAAGGTCGTCGGCAATCTTCATCGAACCATCGCCGCCGATCGACATTACCGCATCGATTCCCAGTTTGGCGGCATTGGCGATCACTTCGGCGGAAATGTCTCGGACCACTTCCTGTCCGTTCTCCGTTGTCTTGTAGCAGAAGGGATTGCCACGGTTGGTCGTGCCGAGGATGGTACCGCCACGCGGCAGGATGCCGCTGACATCCTTCAGGGAAAGCTCGCGCGACCGCTCCGGCCAGATGATGCCATCGAAACCATCGGGGATGCCGATGACTTTCCAGTGGTATTTGAGGATCGCCGTCTTCACGGCGGCACGAATGACGGCGTTCAATCCAGGAGCATCACCGCCCCCGGTGCAAATTCCGATGCAGTGTATATCGGGCATGGCAGTCCTTCAGTAGTACTGCGACGTTGTTCGTGGCGCAAACGTTCGCGGCCAGCAGTTTGTCGGAGAATCCCCAACCACAGCAAACAAGAGGTTCATCTCCGTCTTCGGGGTTCTAGGTGCTTAGTCCTGACTTTGCGGCAAGACTGTGCGCGTGCTGCGAGACACAGTTTCCTGCCCACAAAATCAAGCCGGGCAAAAATGGGCTGAGCGCGTGCGTATGTTTTGGCAAAACTCGTATGGCATAACCGTACAGGCCACTTCGCGTTGTGGGCTGAACGATGGACTGAAACAGGTAGTGGCCCGAAGAGTCGTGTTCGCGCGCTTCCATTGCGGTGGCCGTGAAGTCAGTGATCTCGCCGTCCGCACTCATTCGTCCGACCACGCTCTCGACCGCGACGTCCTCGGGCGTCAGCGTGTCCAGAAATACCCTGGCTGAGACCTCCAGACTTGCCCCCAGTTCGATTTCCGGGACGCTTTCGGCCACGGATTCGATCCGCAGTCTTGGCCATGCTTGCTCCACTTTGCTGAGCCAGTTCGTAAGTTGCAATGCTTTTGACCCGTTGTCAGAACTCAGATCACGAAATCGGTCGTGGGCCACCAGATAGTATTCGTTGGTGTATTGCTTGACCATGCGATGCATGTTGAACTCCGGACATAACATGGCGATGGAAGATTTCATGCGGGCGATCCACTTGCTCGGTAAACCATCGGCGCGTCGTTCGTAGAAGGCTGGAATAATTTCACCTTCCAGAAGGTCATATAGGGCCTGGGCTTCGACATCGTCCTGGCGTGACGAGTCGCCGTAGATTTCTCCCCTGCCGATGGCCCAGCCAATTTCAGCGCTGCGCCGAATGCCGATCTCCCATGCCTCGTCCCACCATCCGTCGAGCGTGCTCAGATTGAGGACGCCATTTGCCTGCGCCTTCATTCCACTGGTGCCGCTAGCCTCCAGCGGCCGCAGAGGGGTGTTCAGCCAAACATCGCAACCCTGGAGCATGTATCGTGCCGAGGCCACGTCATAGTTCTCCAGGAAGACGATCTTCCTGCGAAACTCCGGGCGCCTGGCCAGCTCGACGATCGACTGGATCAAGTGTTTTCCATTGTCGTCGTGGGGGTGCGCTTTGCCGGCATAGATAATCTGCACCGGCCGGGCCGCGTCGTTCAAAATGCGGACCAGACGTTCCGGGTCGCGAATCAGAAGATTAGCGCGCTTGTAGGAAGCAAACCGCCGCGCGAAACCGATGGTGAGAACATCCGGGCTCAGGACTTCTTCGGCGTCGTCGATCGCCGCCTGTGGAGCGCCACGACTGAGAAGCTGGGAACGCAATCGTTGACGGGCGTAGGCAACCAATCTTTCCCTGCGTCTCTCGTGGGTCCGCCACAATTCGCCTGCGGGAATGGATTCGGCGCGTTCCCACAACTTCGGATCCGCCGGCTCCTCGCGCCACTTGGGCCCGAGATAGCGGTCGTAAAGCTGATTCATTTCAAAAGAAACCCAGCTTCGAAAGTGCACGCCATTGGTCACGTGCCCGATTGGGACCTCCGACTCCGGAACCCCTCCCCAGATGTTGTTCCACATGCGCCGGGAAACTTCCCCGTGGAGTTTGCTGACGCCATTGGAGAAACACGCCAGACGAAGTGCCAGTACGGTCATACAGAAATCTTCGGTGCTGTTTGTGGGATTCCGGCGGCCTAGGCCAAGGAATTCAACGGGCGTGATTCCAAGGCGCTGAATGTATCTTGCGAAGTAGCGATCGATCAAAGCAGGAGGGAAATAGTCATGCCCGGCGGCGACCGGAGTGTGGGTCGTGAAGATCAGACTTGCCGAGGCAAGCGTCCTGCCTTCCTTGAACGAGAGGTTCTGCGTCTGCATCAGGCGGACCACCCGCTCCAGCCCGAGAAAGGCGGAATGTCCTTCATTCATGTGGTAGACGGTCGGTTTCAGCCCGATTGCTTCCAGAGCGCGATAACCCCCGATCCCGAGAACGATCTCCTGCTTGAGCCGCATTTCCAGGTCCCCACCGTAGAGTTGGTAGGTGATCTTGCGGTCTTCGGATGAATTCTCCTCCGTATTGGTGTCCAGCAAAAATAAACGAAGGCGTCCCACATTGGCGGACCAGACTTGCGCGGTGACCGGTCCGTGGGGTAAATCCACTTGCACCTTCACACCCGGAACGGGACGGATCGGCAAGGTGTGGAAGTCATTGTCTTCATAGGCTTCCTGCTGCCAGCCGGCACCGTTCAGGTACTGCCGGAAGTATCCTTGCTGATAGAGCAATCCCACGCCGATGAGCGGCAATCCCAAGTCGCTCGCCGCTTTAAGGTGATCCCCGGCCAGAACTCCCAATCCGCCTGCAAAGATCGACAGGCACTCGGTAATTCCGAACTCGGCCGAGAAATAAGCCACCAATAGCTCATCGTTGCCGTGCTCGCGACCATACCAGTCGCCTTCCCCGGAAACATAAAACTTCAGAGTCTCTGCCACCCCCCGCATGTGCGCCAGAAAGGAATCATCGGATGCGGCCGTCTCCAGCGCACCCTGATCGACGGTTCCCAGCAAAAGGACGGGGTTGTGGCCTGACGTTTCCCAAAGATCACGGTCCAGCCTGCGAAACAGCTCGATGGCAGCGTGATCCCAGCTCCAACGCAGGTTGTGGGCAATTTCTACCAGAGGTGCTAAGGATGATGGCAAGGACGGGCGGACCTTGAAGGTGCGAATCGGCTTCATCGTTATTTTTCACCGGATTGTTGGAATTGCGCTGCAATGTTCCAGACCAACAGAATAGGGAGCGTCGCAAGGCAAAGATATGATCGAGTGACACAATCCGCGGACCGGAGGGACATAGCTGTTCCGAAATGGAACCCATTGTCGATGATTCCGAGAATTCATCGGTCCCTGTTTCCCTACCGGTGGAGAATCTGATCCCGGTGCGCGGGTGTTTTTCTTAGTGTGAGCAACCGAGCGAATGAATCCCCGGTCGAGCAGTTGACTCATGCGATGAGTCGTAGCGAAAAAGGCAACCCACGTCCACGTCTCGCAAGGTTCCGTCCTGGGCGATCGCACGAGTGGTGTCTCAAGGCTCGGAGCGAAGTGTTGGACGGTTTGTTTTGCGTTCTGCCGGTTCTCTAGATCCGTAACCTCCGCCGGGGTAGCAGCCAGGGGAGATTTCCAGCTAAGTCTCTGAGGAGAGAAGCTCTTGCTCCCCCAGTCATCCAGCATCCCTTGATGTTGCTGAGTTCCCGGGTCAATCCTGGTCACAAGGCAAAACAGCTCCGGAGTTGCGGTCCCGCCGCAGGACGAGCACCGGCTCAGGTACCTGGCAACCTATGTCCCTTGCGTCGGTTGGAAGAGTAAACTTTGTCCAATCGCTGCTCGGGATCGCCAACTCTGGGGCGAGCAGCCTGTGGCTCCCGTTCGCCTGAAGGAAACGCAAATTGGACGCCATCTTTGTCAGCTATCGACGAAGTGACTCGCAGGGAGAGGCGGGGCGTGTCTTTGACGATCTCGTCAACCACTTCGGCGACCATGCCGTATTCATGGATGTGGTCGGCATCGAAGCGGGACGCGACTTTCGTAAGGCAATCGATGAAAGCGTCGCCAAGTGCGATGTCCTTCTGGCCGTGATTGGCCCGGAATGGCTCAACGCGAAAGATGAAACAGGAGCACGCCGCCTCGACGATCCCACGGATTTCGTTCGAATCGAAATAGCTTCCGCCTTGCGGAGGGACATTGCTGTTATTCCGGTGCTGGTGCGCGGCGTGGGCATGCCGCGCGCTGAGCAGCTGCCGGAAGATCTCAGGGACCTGGCTTATCGCAACTGTATCGAGTTGACCCATGTCCGATGGAGATCGGATATCCAGTTGCTCGTGGATGCGCTGCGTCGACTGGTCGGAGACAGCCGTCGAGTGGGAACTGCAATCGGGCCCAGCCGAGCAACGGCCTCAAACCAACCAGCCACTCCCTTCCTGGAAGCGCCCGCGAACTCGGAGAACGAAAGCCGCGGACGAATCGATCCCGGTGTGATCCAACGCGTCAGCCGGGAGCTGGCGCTCCGCATCGGACCGATTGCTGACATTGTGGTGAGGCGCGCAGCCTCGCGTTCTGGCACGATTGAGGATCTCTACCTCAAAGTCGCCGAGGAGATCGATTCCCGGGACGAGCGCGAGAGATTCCTTCGAGAACGATCCGCGAATGTTTCGACCGCCCTCGCCGACGCCAGCGAAGCGACAGCTTTGTCCAACCCCTCCCTAGGAGCCTCGGGATCGTCTGCCCTTTCGGAAGGCACCGACCGACCGTTCAGGGCACTTGAACCTGCGAAAGCGGGACAACGGCCGAGTCGATGGAAATACCGCTTTCTCCTGGGCGGGGGAGTGACCTTTATCGTTCTGATGGTCGTTCTCCTGCGATGGCTCGCAGCACCGAGAGGCGGCGCTTCGTCTCGAACTGCCCAGAACATGCGCCAAGAAACGGGCGCTATCGAGTCGCCACCCGTCAAGGTCGCCGCTCCCGCGACGCCCGTTGAAGGACTTGCCAGAACTGACACCCCGTCGAAATCGTCGGCTGCAGGTGGGGCCGAGCAAAGCGAGCCCCGGCGTCGCCAACCTGTTCGTGTGTCCCAGAAAGTGTCAATGGGTTTGCTCGTCCACAGAGTCCTTCCCGTCTATCCGCCCTTAGCACGGCAGGCGCACGTTCAGGGCACGGTCGTTCTCGAGGCCGATATCTCAAGCGAAGGCACAGTGGAGACTCTGAAAGCGACAAGTGGACATCCGATGCTGATTCCGGCCGCGATCGAAGCGGCAAAGCAATGGAGATACAAGCCCTTCGTGCTGGATGGCAGCCCGGTGGCGGTGAAGACTCAGATCATAGTCAACTTCACTCTTTCCGGCGGATAGGGTCGTTTTGCAGACTGGAAAATGTCAGTTCTCCATCAGCCCAACATTTTGAGGGCTTTGGCGAGACTGAGCTGCATGCGATTGAACGACGCGGTCACGGTCGCGATTTCGTCGTTGCCCTTCAAGGGCAACGGAGCCGCCGTCGTCTCTCCCTTACTGGCGCGATCGGCCGCCTCCGACACCAGTTGCAGCGGCCGAATCACGATGAGGTAGACTGCCGTATCGAGGGCGAGGATGGTCGTGATCAACGTGATCGCGAGGTACACAAGCAAGAGGCGAAACGTCCGTTTTGCGTTGTTTACGGGTACCGACATGGGAACGGAAACGATCTGTGCGGCCACGATGGTGCCGGATTTCCAACCAAAGCCGTTGTTGGGCCCGTAAGTGTCAATCATGGCCGGAGGAGCCAGAGCGGGACGGCCGTGACACTCCAGGCACGACGGATCGGCCGAGATTGGCGTCGCCAAGTACAGCGAAGGTCCGGTCGGTGTCTCCCGCTCTCCGGTAACCTGCGTCTGCTCAGGGTGATCGCTCAGATAGCCAATGACATCGGTCTCCCAATCGGCGGCATGATGCTGGGGATTGGTCGGATTCAGCGTGGCTTCGCGGTAGGTGTAGTCGGGATACTTCTGCCGCAGCTTGGTGAATGTACTGATGGCTCCGAAAGACGGCACCGTCTCCGCAAGGAATCGTGTCTTGTGCTCGGGGTTCTGCTCGAGCAAGGGCGCCAGCTCGGAAGAGGTGTAGTCCCGTACCGCCCGGGCACTCGCCATCATCAATTCTGCTTCCTGAAGGACCTCGCGGCGGGCGTTCGCGATGAGTGCGGCGTAGGCAACCTGGGAAAGAATCAGCCCGCCCGCCCCGAACACCACCAGCAAAATGAGATTGAACTTTGTTAGCAGCTTCATGGTCAAACCCCTTTACGGACCCCGGGAGTCCGGGGCAGCGCAAATGCACCCCATTGGCTTGCGTGCACCAGAAGAATGCTAGTGTAACGCCGATCACGCCGCTGATTCGCAGTCGCCGGATTTGCTGCGCGCCCGCAGAGCGGTTTCTTGCATCGCAAGCGCCGGAGGAACGAACAGCTCACCTCCGCCGGGCTTGCAGGTCGAACAGTCTTTGCCGCTGGACAACTCATGGGTTGCGCTTCTCACCGCGGAACTGCGGGGCATTCCCCCCTGTTGGCGCTATCGGCAAGCGTGTCCTGTCGGAAGGAGCGGTCGGCTGCTGCCCTGGTGACCAATGCCAAGGTCGGACTCGGCGAGCGCCGATCCCGCGTTCCGTGGAAATTTTGCTACCGGATGAGGACCGCGGCATTTTTACCAAAAACGAGTGTGCGGTACCATAATGGAATGGAAGCGAACACCCTCGCGTCGTTTCTTGAGTACTTCAACAAAATCCGTGAACGTACCATGCGGGTGGTTACCTGTATACCACCCGATAAAATCGAGTGGCGCGCGGCGGCCGGAAAATTTACTTTGGGCGACTTCGCCCGACACATTGCCGCAACCGAACGGAGTGTCTTTGTGGAGCGCGCGTGCGGCGGGCGCAATGGATACGCCGGATGTGGTCGCGAACTGGCAGACGGCCGCGACGAGGTGGTGCGATTCATGGAGCGGATGCACCGCGAATCGATGAACATGTTGACGCAGCTGAGCGATCACCAATTGCAACAAAAGTGTCAGGCGGCGGACGGAACGCCGATCACGACCCGGAAGCTTTTGCGTTCGATGGTGGAGCACGAGGTTCATCATCGTGGAGAACTTTACGCCTACCGCGGTTTGCTCGGGGTCAGTGTGCCGCCACTGTACGGCCTTACTTCCGAACAATTGCGGGAGCTCGCAGGGCGTGCCGACCTTGCAACCCACTCCCGCTAGGTTGGGATCGAACTGCCGTTGGACCAGATCGCGCAGTGTATGGGCTCGTCGCCCACTCCCCAGGCTGCCCGCGACCAAAATAGGCGCCTCTTGCGGCCGATGTCTTCCCGCTAAAGAAGTGCGGCGCTTTCGTGCAGACCCGATGCGTGTTGTGTTGCTCCCGAAATCCGCCGATTGCATCCTACAATGGACAGGAACGGTTCCCATGAAAGCACCAGGCAAGTCAGTCCGAAGCGCTTGCATCAAATCCGCTGATTGCGGCTTCGCAGACGGCTACCGTCCTTTTGCCGTACCTTGGGCGCTGGGTTTCCTGTGGGGAGAGATTCGATAGCATGGAAATTGCCGGGCCGAACTCCCTGATTGTCCGCACCGAGAACGTCTGCCGCCATTACCAGATGGGTGACGCGCTGGTGCGCGCGGTGGACGGGATTTCTATCGACATTCGCGCCGGGGAGTTTGTGGCTCTGCTGGGCGCTTCGGGATCCGGCAAGTCCTCCTTGCTGAATCTGGTAGCGGGCCTTGACCGTCCCACTTCCGGGGCGGTGATCGTTGACGGGAACAACCTGGCGGCGCTCTCACGGGAGCAACTGGCCAAGTACCGCCTCCATACGGTCGGCATGGTCTTCCAGTCGTTCAATCTGATACCGAGCATGACAGTGTTGGAAAATGCAGAGCTGCCCATGCGCTTTGCCGAAGTCGATCGAGTCGAGCGCGCCGGTCTAGCCCGCCAGTCGCTCGAACGGGTGGGTTTGAGTGGACGGCTTTCGCATCGTCCGATGGAACTGTCGGGCGGCGAACAGCAGCGCGCTTCGTTGGCGCGTGCCCTCGTCAACCGGCCCAAGCTTCTTCTGGCCGACGAGCCGACGGGCAATCTCGACAGCCGTACGGGCACGGAAATTATGGAACTCGTTTCTCGCTTCAATCAGTCGCTGGGCATGACCGTATTAATGGTTACGCACGAGCAGGCCCTGGCCGAGAAATATGCCGGGCGCCTGATGCATCTGGCGGATGGAAGGCTCGTCGATGACGTATCCAACGATAGCAGAACCGGTATCTTGTCAGTCGAGGCGCCCGCGCCGCGAGGAGAAACACAATGAGGTTTTATGACGTCACCGACCTCGCTGTGCGCAACCTGCGCGAGTCCTTCTTCCGCAACTCACTGACCACGATCGGGATCTCCGTCGGTGTGGCATCGCTGGTAGCGATGCTCTCGCTCGGCATTGGCCTGCAGCAACTGGCTTCCCGCCGACTGCAGAAGTCCGGCTTGTTTGACACGGTCGTGGCCACTTCCAGGCGGGATCCGCGCAACTTCCGCGAAGCGCGAGAGGACGATCCACTCCCCGCCGAAAGCCCTGTGCTCGATGAGCTGGCGCGACAGAAAATCGAGCGACTCTCCGGTGTCGTCGAAGCCTATCCTGACATTCGATTCGTGACAGAAATGCGCTTTGACAATCAGCTCCATTTGGCGATGGTGGCTGGCATCCCATTCTCTGCCAGAAACAACAACGATGCTTTCGACGGAATGCAAGGCACCTTCTTTTCCTCGGAGGCGAGTCGGGAAGTCATCCTGCATAAGTCGTTTGCCGAAGAATTGCTGGGCATAAAATCCAAGGCGGGCGTGGACGATCGCAAGCTTGACGAGTTAGCCAAGCCTCTGCTCGGCAAAGAGTTGATGATGCGCTATGCCGAGCGCACCCCATCTCCCTCGCCAACCGGGCCCGGAGCGGGCGCGGCGTACTCGGTCATTTCACGCCAGCAAGCGCTGAAAATTGTGGGAGTGACAGACCTCGAAGCTGACAGCTTGCGCGGCGTCGCCCGGGCTCGTGTCTTCCTCCCGCTCAAACTTGCCCAAGACTTGCACGTCATGCAGTCCGGCCTCCGCGATACATCGCCCAGCAGCGCGCCCACCTACACCTCGATCAGCGTACGGGTAGGAACTCCCAACCAGGTCCCGGCGGTCGAGGACGCCATCAAGAAGATGGGATTCAGCGCTTTCTCCCTGGTCGACGCGACTCGCAGTGTGCGGCAGTTTTTTGCCGTGCTCGACGGGTTCCTTGCGATCTTTGGCAGTCTGGCCTTGGCTGTTGCTTCGATCGGTATCGTGAACACGCTGGTGATGGCTATTCTCGAACGCCGGCGAGAAATCGGAATCATGAAGGCCCTGGGGGCGAGTGATGCCGACGTGCGTGACCTTTTCTTCGCCGAAGCAGGGGCGATGGGTCTGGTCGGCGGTGCTGTTGGAGTCGCGCTCGGCTGGTCGATCGGACGCATCATTAATTTCGGGACGAACATCTATCTCGCACGCCAGCATTTTCCCCCGGCCCAGATCTGGTCCGTGCCGCTGTGGCTTTTTCTCAGCGCGATCGCTTTTTCTGTCCTGGTCAGTCTGCTGTCGGGGCTCTACCCGGCGACCCGCGCGGCGCGTCTTGATCCGGTGCAGGCACTGCGCTACGAGTAAACTGATCCGATGCGTCGTGGTTTAGGAAAGCTCGCGCTTTTGTGGCTCCCGTTCCTGTTCTGCCACGCCCATGCCCAGGGTCGCATCGATTGCAACGCCCTGCAGAGTCATCTCCTCGGTCAAACCCTGCGCTACTGCGTTATGTTGCCACCCGGCTACGGTACGGCCAGTGCCGGCCTTTCCCCGCGCCATTATGCCGTGCTTTATTTTCTGCATGGACTTGGCGACAACGAACAGGCCTTTATCAAGAGCGGGGGATGGGACCTGATCGAGGACCTCCGCCAGCAGGGGCAGATCTCAGACTTTCTGATCGTCGCGCCCGAAGGGAAGCGCAGTTTCTACATCAACTCGGCCAATGGCCGCGTGCGCTACAGCGATTTCTTTACCCGCGAGTTCATTCCATACATCGAGTCCCGTTACTCGATTCGCCGCGACCGGTCGGCACGAGCAATCAGTGGTGTCTCGATGGGCGGCTACGGTGCGCTCAGGTTCGCGTTTGCCGATCCCGAGCTATTCTCCTCGGTCAGCGCGCAGAGCGCGGCTCTCCTCGCAGAATCCCCGCGGCCGGCCGAGACTGCCCAGGAATCGGGACCGCTCGGCGAAATTCTGGGAGCGGTGTTCGGCAACCCTGTTGATCTCCGTCACTGGAACCAGAACAGTCCTTTTGTCCTGGCAAGGCAGAATCGGGCACGGATACGAACTGCGGGGCTCTCCATCTATTTCAACTGCGGCAGTTCGGACGAGTTCGGATTTGATCAAGGAGCGGCGGACCTCCACCGGCAACTCCAGGCAGAAGGCATTCCGCACCAGTTTCACCTTTATCCCGGTGACCACGGCCCCGCGTATTTTCTGGCGCACCTTGGTGAAACCTTGATCTTTCATTCGCATGTATTTGCCGCGGGGAAGTAGTGTCGGCGGGCCGCATTTGATTCGAGCTCCCGGCGAAGGGCCCGATGCCGGCGAGGCGTGCGCCGTGCGCAGGTCGAGCCTGGACACAATGCTTGCTTTGCGGGCGAGACCGGCAATTGAGGGCACGCCGGGTTGCGTCCCTGGCAATTCTGCAGAGGCGCCATTACGGTCCCGGCGTGATTCGACACCCCAGGAAGGGAAAACGAGCGGCGATGGGAAAGCAGAGCGCAGAGTCCCGAGCCCTTCGAGTCGAACCTGGATTCCTTTCGGCTTGCGGTTCTTGAAATTCACCAGCCCGGAATGCAGCCATTGCAACATGCACGCGTCCTCGCAGAGCGGTTTGCCCTTGATCAGGCCAGTGCGCTCGGTGGACATGTTGCCTTGGCCTACAGCTCGATATCATTGATGAACGCGATTTTTCGGCAGCGGAACAGACGTCGTCGGATGAGCGACGCGCCGCCGGCGGGGAGGGATTCGCGTCCGTCCGACTAAGACGCCGCTCGAGCACGGATCACGGTGGTCAGCGCGCACAACAGAATTGGTTGCCCGCCACGATCGCGGAGTCGGATTGCCAAAGAGTCCAACTCCGATAGGCCAACCTCGCTCGAAAGGAGAGAGCTGAATGAGTTTGGCGTTTCGATCGTCCTTCACGGCAGGCGCGCGCGATACAGCGCGGGCAGGCCGAATGCTCGACCGCAATCGCTGGCGAAGAGGATGGACTTGGAATCCAGCGCCCACGCCGGAGATAGGCTGTTACAATTCCCTCCCGTCAACCGCGTCTCTCGACCGTCGGCCAGGTTGCGCAGCCAGATTTGCTCCGGTCCGTTCCGGGTAGACGTGAAGGCTGCCCATTTACCGTCAGGCGAAGCAACCGGCTTGCTGGTATCGACCGGAAGGGGCGCAACCAGGGGTGTCGTTTTCCCGGTGGTTGCGTCGAACTGCATCCATGTCGATGTTCGGTCCGCTACTACCTCAAAGTAGATCATCCCCTCCGGGGTCGTCGCGACCGGATGAAAAGCCTGCCCAGAAAATGCCAGTTCTTCGTTGTGATGGTCGTGTAACCAGCGCAATACGTACCGATCCCTGCCCCTCGATTGGTAGAAGACCCCGGCTCGAGTGACCGCAGGGTAGGAGGAGAAGATCGCTCCCTCTTCGACGGAGACTCGCTCGAATTGTTGGCCCGGCTCCTCGGCGTAGGCCCGCATGTGTTGTCGCGCATCGACGAACGCGATGAGCGCTGCCAGAACGGTGGCGCCGACGATCCACCGGCGGGAAAGACTGCGCCAGCGCTCCCATCCCAGCATGACAAACAGAGCCATCAGCAACCACACCTTGGGAAAGAGCCAGAGCAGACCGAGAGGAGCGGTCAACAGCACGTAGAAGCCGAGGAAGAACGCGCACTGCCATGGCGGCGATTCCTCCAACAAAAGCACGAGCGGAAGCAGCAACAGGATATAGGTGTACGACGCCGAATTTGTGGACAACAGAATCACGGCAATGACGACCCAAGCAAAGTCACGGCGATCGCTCGACGGCCGTAGGGTTACACCCAGGAACAGAAACAGAACCAGCATCAGAGTCGCGAAGGTACGAAGGAGAAAAAATATCCAGGGCGAGTCCAGCAGCGGGTGGGGATTGAGTTCCGGTTCGCGGACAAAGAAATGCCGCAGCATGGTCGAAACCGTCGGCACACCCGGAGCATAGGGATCGATTGCACCACCTTCCAGGGATCGCGGAAGAATCTGTCGAGCATAGTACGCAATGTCACTCCAACCGAACCAGGCGATCGCAATCGCTCCCAGGCAAGCGCTAGCGGCGATCATTCCGACGACCGCTTTCCATTTACCCTTGGCAACGTAGTAGAGCAGAAACGGGCCGCCGTACAGTTTCAACACAAACGCTATGCCCGCCACCGCCCCGCTGCGGGTTTGATTTCCTCGGTGCAGCCAATAGAAAGCAAGCGTCAGCAGAAAAAGCAGGAAAACGTAGTACTGGCCAAAGAGGAAGTTTGTCCGGAGGGAGAAATATCCACAGAATGCCAGGAGCCAGATTTGTTCGATAGGGAACCGCGTCAGGCGCGAGAGCAGCCACATGGCCATCGCCAGGAAACCAAGGTTGCAGACCAGCCACACCTGCTTGGCCCGAAGCGGTGCCAGCCCAGTCAGCCCAACCATGGGTAACATCGTCAGCGGCGTGTGGGGCGTGTAGTTGCCGCATTGACGATCGGCGCCGGCATAATTCATCTGCCGTTGAAACCATGTCCAGTCGTAGTAGTTGTGCAAGGGCTGGCGTCGGCGAGCCAGGACCGCAGCCGTGTAGTAATTTGGGAAGTCCGTATTGAGGTGCCTCCAGCCCCCTCGAAAGGCGGTTGCCAGAAAGAACAGCAATGCGAGCAACGCCACTCCACGCGTTGCCCGAGTGAGGCGCGAGTTCGAAAGTAAGCCATTCACGTGTTGACCGGGCCGGGCCGGCGCTGCCTGCAGGGCCTGCCCGGAGGACAATCGTACAGTATCGAAATCTCTGGGCCCGATTCGCGATCGCTTGTCTGCCGCGGCAGACGGTTAAGAGAAAGAGTGCCGTGATCGACTCAAAAAAGCTGTCGAGTAAGGTCAAATCCGATAAACACCTTCGAAGGTTTGTCGGCACTGGGGTTGCCGGTGAACGTCGCGTTGGTCCCGGAGCGCTCGGAGACGATGGTGCCTGGGCTGTTCGTGAAGCCCAGCGTAAACGCATGGCGCCACAGTCTTTTCTGGATGCCGAAGGAAAACTCCGGCCGATGAATGGCCAGTTCCGTCCCGTTGACCAGGGTCGGTATGGTCTCGGCAATCAGAGCCACGGTGGGGCGGAAACCAACCGCCGCGCCCATAGCGAGTGAGAAGGTATTGGCACATGGCCGCGCCCGGAAGGAAGCCGCGAGCGCGACGGCCGCTAGAGCGCTGCAGGGCTGGTCGGGAACCGGGTCGGCCAGAGAGTTATTCGGAATTGTGGGATTTGCCAGCAAGGGACGCTGATGAATCGAGAATGTCGGCGCGGCATAGAGCTGAGCGCGGTGTCCCAGACTGCGGGAAGCAACCAGTTCGAAATTCTCGGTGTAGTTGGCAGCGAAGTCATTCTGACCGTCGACCGAAAACCTCAGCGCCGCGTTGAAAGGCTGGCCATCGCTTTCATTAAGGAAATTGTATGCCGCCATGAGTTCGATCGGACGGCCGATCTCACTGGGCGAGCGATACGCCATCACCGAGAACTTCGAGGTCACTCCATAGCGCAGACCGAACGACGAGATGGAAAAGTCGTCCAGTCCCAACAGCGTGTCGCCGCGGCCGGGAGAGCTAAACGCCGGCTCGAACGGGAAACGGTGCGTAAAGTTCAAATAGAGGCCATGCCGTTCCAGACGTCGTCCGGTGGGAACGCTAAACAAGGAGTCGTCTGCCGGAGTATAAATCTTGGCTGCCGTCTTCTTGTCTGCCTCCGCTACGGCGGACGTTTTCGAACCGGACGTCGTCTGCGCCGCCGGGGCGGCCGGGGACGTCGGCGAATCCTCCGCCATGGAGAGATCGGCCTCGCGGATGGAACTGGTGGCCAGGTCCACAATATAGCGCTTGCCATCGCGTTCGATGACCAATTGCGAGGCCGATCCTGGGAGGAACGTAATCCCGAGATCCCGGGCGCTGACAGCGAGCCGAGAAGACGCCGCGGCCGGCAGCGGGGCGGAGACCTGCGCAGCTGCAATCGTGATCCCCGCCGTCACCATGACCGCCGATGCTAGAAGTCTTGCGAACGAACCGCTGACAAACATGACTGCTTTTCTCCTTTGGAGATGGGCTAATTTCGGCTGCGCGATCGGAGCACCGACCAGCGCGCCTTGACCGAGTGGACAATCGTCCCTGCCGAGGGCAAAGACAACATACGCACCGCCGGCAGATCGGGTAATCGCGATGGCGAAGCTCCTCGCCGAAACCGTACGCCGGTGAACGGTTCACCATCGCTCTGCGAAACCGGGACCCTGAAATGTTCCCCCGTCCGGATGAAACAATGGCCGGACGTCTGCGCAGCGAGCTCATCATTCTCGGTGGCCATCGCGTGCGATGCGCCGAGCAGCCCTTAGCGGACCGCGCGGACCGGTTTTGTCTCGCCGCACCGGGTGAACGGCCAGTCCTGCCACCGCCATTACGGATTCGCCCGCTCAATCTCGGCAACCTTGATTTTCATTTTTTGTAGTGTGCCGGATACATGGACTTTCTGTCCGGCGAACTCCGCCGCTTTTTCCTGGTCATCCAACTGGTAAATGGCGCGTTTGGCCGAGTCGTACAGAACATACTTGGCGCCCAGCCGAATGCACTGGACGCTGCACGAGCCTTTATCACGGCCCATGCTCTTCATGTCTTGCATCATCTGGTCATGCGAGCCGGTTTTGGCGCAAAGCGAGTCCATAATCTCGCCCGTGAAGGTCGAGGCAACATTTGCCTCAGATTGAGCCGCATAGAGAGAGCCGGCCACGAGCACGGCCGAGAGCAGATGTGAAATGCGGATGAATAGGCGTTTGGCAGTCATTGCAGAGCTGACCTCCACACTTTCCGAGATGTGATCCGGAGAAAAATGTAAATGAGACGGATCAACGATTTGTCATCGCTTTGTAAACAGTTTGCAACTCGTGCGGAGGGCGGACCTCGGCTGGTGCCAGAGCTCAGGTCACGCAGGCGTTGGGATCAACGGGGAAACTCTCGGCTGCGGAACGCCCGGAAATATGGAAGCCGGGTGACGCAGGAGCGGCCGCAGAGGTCGGCGGTAGTGAGATCGAAAAAATGACAAAGAGTTGACCCTTCCGTGACAAAGAAAGTCGCCGTTAGGTTTACGGTTGTCCGGGAAAAAGAGAAATGCGCAACTTCATTATCGGAATCGTCGCCACATTGCTGCCGCTTGGACTTGCAGGGTTGGTCATTGCCGGGCTGGGTCTCCTGCCGACCAGCGCCGATTCCAGTCCGCCCGCAATGGAACGACGGGTTGCCACGATCGCTCTCAATGCCGCCCTGAACCGGCGTGCTTTGCATTTGAGCAATCCCGTTGCGGGAAGCGATCAAGAGCTGATCGAGGGCCTCAAAATCTACACTATGAACTGCGCTGTTTGTCACGGCACGCTCGACAATGAACCGAGTTCTCTTGAACATTCGTTTTATCCACCCGTGCCGCAACTCATCCTGCATCCGGTCCACGATCCCGAGTGGCATACCTACGATGTGGTTCGCAACGGTATTCGCTATACGGGGATGCCCTCCTGGCGCCACAGCCTGAGTGAGCAAGACATGTGGAAGGTCACGGGCTTTCTGTCACGGATCGAAACGCTGCCCGCAGCGGTTCAGGACTATTGGCGCCAGTCCTACGGCGTCGGTCCGCCGCCCGGCAGGTCACATGGGCGCAGCCAGCTTCCATAAGCAGTTCTCGTGCGGATGAAAAGGCCCCTCCGTAGAACAACATGGGCAAGAAATCGACTGCCGGGTGAAGTCGTCATGTGCCCCTGGCCGGATCTTCTGCTTTCCGGGTCAGATGGAGCGAGCACACGCACCGCCGGCAGATCGGATTGCTGGCGATGTCAAGCTCGTTACGGAACCGCAATGCCTGCGGACTGTTCACGATCTCCTGCAAACTGTGGTCGTGAAGGTTCCCCAAGGCGGGATGAAAAAAGCACGGCCGTACCTCACCCTCGGCACCGACCACCGCGGAAACCCACGGGGCATTGCAGCGCGGGGCTACAGGTTGCGCCTGGCCAACATAGACACGGAACTGTTGGACGATGCGCCGCAATTTTTCGGCGGTCTCCACCACGAAACCCGAATGCAGGTCGCCTCCGTACTCGTCGATGAGCTCTTCCATTTCTTTTTCCAAGACCCCGATTTGCTGACCATCGAGGATGATGGAATCGGCGTCAGGCTGCGTCCGCCCTTGCGGATGATTGAAGGCATCGGAAACCGCATCCACGGCCAGAAAGGAAATGGAATTCAGCTTGTGATCTTTGGCCGATTGCACGGTGGCGCGTAACCAGGCGTGATTTTCCCGTTGCACGGTACACCGGGCCCGTACGACGATTTCGGGCCGGAAGTGCCGCAGGGCCTGTACTCCTGCCATGAGTCGTTCGAAAGCGCGCGGTATCCTCCGGATGCGATTGTGCACCGGGGCGGGACCATCGAGCGAAACGATGACATCGTCGATGGCAGCTGCGAGGAGCTCGGCTTGCGCGGAAAGAAGCGTGCCGGCGGTGAGTAGCGTTACCCGAATTCCGAGGTCGTGGAGCATTCCCGCCAAGAGGCAAAGTTGGGGATTGCGCTGCGGTTCACCCCCACTCAGCACCACCCACCGCACGCCGAGTCGGCGAAACGAATCGAGCTGCGCCTCTAGAAGTGCGGGTGTAATCTGCTTGGACTCGCGGATTTTCCAAATGTCGCACATCAAGCAGCGGCAGTTGCATTGGTTGTGGGGAGAGAGGACGACCACGGGCAGAGAATTGATGGAGTGAGCAGACGGCAGCAGGTGCGTCGCTTTCGTGGTGCCGGCGATGGTTGCCTCCGGCGCGCTCATGACGGGGCGCGCTCGAGTCGAAGCAAAATATGATCGGAGAAGCCGCGAAGCACCCGACACCGTGCCAGAGAGGAATCGGCCCATTCTGCCAGCTTCAGCAGGGGTGAAATCCGCTTCGCAGCGGACTCAGCATAGCTGGGGGGGACCAACAGGCCGATCCCCGTCCACGAGTGCAGGCGCAAGGAGGGTGCGAAGATGCGCGCCAGCGAGCGGGCGCCGTAATAGCGCACCTGAAGGCTCGCTCCGGGCGCAAGCGTTGCGGTGACGCCGCCAGGGTGCCAACGCCGGAATGCCTTGCGGGGCTGGCCTCGCAGCAGATACCAGAAAACCTCCCAGAAGCAGGAAGGCCCGAGAAAACACAAGAGTGCTGTTCCCCCCGGCTTGAGCAAGTGGCCGAGGCTGCGGGCGACTGCCTGCAAGTCTTCGACGCAATTGAGGGCGCCAAAATTGGAAAAGATGCCGTCGAACGGAGCCTCGGACTGAATTCGACCGAGACCCTCAGCCGACAGCAGACGTAGATCCACGCGATGGGCACGCCGCTGTCGAACCCTTCGTTCGGCGATGCGGATCATTGCCGCCGAGCTGTCGCAGGCGACCACGCTCACGCCCCGTTCGGCCAGGAAACAGGCGTCGATGCCTGTACCGCATCCGATTTCGAGAACCCGATCCCCGGAACGGAACGCGCGGCTGAGCTCTTTCCATACGGCCGCGCGCTGGGCTTGGCCGATCTTCGAAAACGTGAACCCCTGATCATAGCTGTCGGCAACGGCGTCGAAAGGAGACCGAGTCGCGTCGGTTGGCAGGCTCGACATGGTCATGCTTCCATCTCGGAAATCGTTGCCTGCAGCCCTTGACGGGCCAGAGCAGCCTCGGAGCGCAGCTGGTGAATCGCCGGCAAATCCAGGCTCGACTTGGCTTGCATCCTGTCGAGCTCCACTTCGGAACGAAGCAAGCGGTCCGCGAAGCTGTAGAACCGGCGGGAGCGACGGCCGCGTATGCGAAACTCTCGATCGGAACTCAGGTTCCAGGGTCGGAGTGCCTCCACTCTTTCGGCAACCTCCGCGAAATAGGGCGTACCCTTGATCGGATACGCCACCGTGGTGAAGAAGATGTCGGGATTGGTTCGCTTGACGTGCTCCACGGTGGCTTCAATGTCGGCGAGTTCCTCGCCCTCGTATCCCCACATCAGAAACATTCCCGTTTGAATCCCGCGGGACCGGCAAAGTGCCACGGCGGACTGAACCTGTTCGACGGTGACCCCGCGCTCCATGGCGTCCAGCACTCGTTGGGAGCCGCTCTCGGAGCCAATCCAGACGCGAAAGCAACCCATCTCGGCGAGAGTGTCGACGACTTTTCGGCTGAGTCTGTCCGCTCGCGAAATGCATTCGAAAGGCAATCGCAGGCGACGGCGTTTGAGCTCTTCGGCATACTGCGAGAGCCAGCCCGGGTGGATGGTAAAGACATCGTCGGCCATCCATGCCATGTCCGGCTGGTAACGCCCGATTAGCCACTCGAGTTCGTCGGCAACCGATGCCGGTTTTCTGCGGCGATGCGTCTTGCCGAAGACCTCGTGGCTGCACCACCGGCAGTGGTAAGGACAGCCGCGGGCGGTGATCAGCGAAACCGAACCCATGCCGTGGTGTTTGCGCCAGGTTGCGACATACTCTCCCAAATCGATGGCCTCGCGATCCGGCCAGGGCTGGGCGTCGACATCGCGTAACTGCAGGCGAGGCTTGGTCTGCACGATGCTGTCCCCCGAACCGCGAAAGGCGATGCCATCGACCAGGTTCAGCGATTCCCGGGAACCACCCCGCAGCACGGGAAGCAACTCCTCGACGGTGACTTCGCCCTCTCCGATGACCACCACATCGGCTCCGGCCTTGAGGTACTCGGGGATATAGGCGCTCGGTTCCGGGCCGCCCACCACGGTCTGCCAGCCTGCGTCCTTCGCCCGGTGCAGGATTTCCAGCACGTTCGCGCGAGTCATCAAGTTGGCATAGACGCCGAGCACTGCGGGTGGCGACTGCCGGAGAATCTCGAAGAGCCGGTCGCGGGAGTCGAAGGTGGAATCGAAGACTTCGACCTGAAATCCTTTTTTGCGCAGATGCGAGGAAATATACAGAATGCCCAACGGGGGGTAGGGCTTCATGATCTGAAGTTCTTTCGGATCTTCAGATAAGAAATACCCGTGCGTAAGAAGCAGGTCCATATCAGCAGTACACCGAGGTTGGCGCCGCCCGCAGAGTCTTACGAGCCGCACCCGGATTGCAATTGCAATTGCACGAAGCTGCCCGCATGCGAATCGTCGAGCTTTGTCGGATTGGGCATACGACTGGTCGGTTCGAGTTGCCGCACTCGCTCCCAGAGTTCCCGGCGGTTTTTCCCGCCGGCGCTCCCGTTCCAGGAATCCACTTCCGCATGCAGCGCATCGTGCAGAGCACGATAGAACTCGCCGTCATAGGCCCCCTGGAACATCATGGAGAGGTCTTCACTATCGGACCAGTTGGTTTTTGCTCCCAGCTGCGCTTGCACTCGGCTGAAAAACTTGGTTCCGGGCAGGGGATAGGACACAGAAACGCCGATATCGTCCGGGCGAGTGTTCCACACCAGGTCCACCGTGCTCTGGATGTCATCCCAGGTCTCGCCGGGATAGCCAAATTGCAGGAAGTAGCAGGCGCGAATCCCTTCGTTGCGGAGGTTCTCCCGCGCCCTGGCGATTTGCTCGACGCGAGTGCCCTTCTCCATGGCATTCAGAATCTTTTGCGACCCGGATTCCGCCCCCATCCACACTTCGGCGCAGCCCGCGCGGCGCAATGCCGCGGCCGTTTCCGGTGTCATCAGGTCGACGCGGGACTGCATCTTGAATGCAACGGCAGCGTCAAGGGTTTCCACCGCCGCAGCAAACTCCAGAACCCATCTCGCTTGCAGGCCGAAAATGTCGTCGGCGAACCACAGATGCTCGACGTTGTAATCGCGTTTGAGCTGGTGCATTTCCTCCGCCACACTCCACGGCGAGCGCACCGAAAATGTGTCGCCATAAATCGGCTTGGCACACCAGTTGCAGCGATACGGACAACCGCGACTGGCCACCAGGTTGAGAGAGAAGCATCCGTGGGCGGATTTCCAGACCTCGCGGTATTGCCGCATGTCGATCAGATCCCGCGCCGGGAATGGCAATGCATCCAGATGGCGTAACTGGCTTCGCCTCGCAGTGTAAACAACTTCTCCTGTCGTGGGCGATCGATAGGCCAGACCGGCGACTCCGCCGAGCGCCGCTGTTTTGCTCTCCAGCAGGCGCGGTACCACCTCTAACAGAGTGAATTCTGCCTCGCCCAGCAGCACGCAACGGAAGCCGTTCCGAAGATAGTCTTCCACGTGATCTGAGGCGTCGGACCCGTTGACCAGGACCGCGGCGCCTAGGTTGCGAGAGGCCGCGAGAATCCGGAAGGCAACCTCCCGCATCCGGGTCAGACACATTTTGGACAGAAAATTGAAGTTATCCTCGTAAACCACCACAAGCGCTGGACGATGTTGCGCAAGGGCCGCCTCGAATTCCTTTTCGGGGTCGTTCAGCATGCTGTCGAACACGGCGACCGAGATGCCCAGGCGGCGCAGCATGGCCGCGGCATAGAGAGTGCCGAGCGGTGGATAGGGCTGCATCTTGCGCGTCTGCTTGCGATCGTAAAACAAATGGTACGAGTGAGTCAGTAGAACATCCGCCACAGGGTCCCCCAGAGTACGCTGAAATTCAGCAAACTTCCTGCATTCGCTCCGCCAGTTTTTGTCCAGTCAACAGAGATCGCCGCGTGACCACACGCTGCGCGACGCGAGAAACCCACAGCTCCCACGGGAAGGAGTACCGGTTCTTTCCGATGCGCCAGCGAACGGGCACTCCGAGTGCCCGACGGAATCGCGTCCGCAGCCAGGCCTTGTTTTCGGTCGCCTTGCGGATCTGGTTGTTGAGCAGAAAATATTCCAGACTGCGCCGCAGCCGGCGCAATGGTTCGCCTTGCAGCCACGGAAGGACATTTCGACCCAGTGCCAGGGTCTGCCATTCCTCCAGGCACTGCGGCTCGCGCAAGCCCATGTCTTTCAGTTGCGGCCAAATCGGAATTCCTGGGTAAGGAGTGAAAATGTTTGGCGAAAAGCTAACGTTGGAAAACTCCCGGGCGATGTCGCTCATAACGCGAAAGGTGTGCTGACGGTCGGCTTCGGTTTCACCCGGGTACCCGAGAATCACGTTAAAGGTAACGCGAATGTCAGCGAGATGAGCCTTGCGAGCCGTCTGCACCATTTGTTCGACGTTCTGGTGGTGCTTGTTCATCAGCTTCAGCACGGACGGAGAGGCGGACTCGGTGCCAAAGCCCATATGCGAGACACCGCTTTCCCCTAACAAACGGACATCGTCATCGCTCATTTTCCACAGAAAGTCGGTGGACGCCTGGAAATCCCAGCGAAACCTGACCTTGCTGTCCACAATCCCCCGCGCAATGGCCACGGCTCGCTTGAGGTCAACGAGAAAATTGGAATCGAACAGTGCCACTTCCTGGATGGCGTAGCGAGGGACCAGATCGGCGAGGTCGGCCACCACTCGCTCGGCCCGGTAGGCATTGAAGCGGCGGTTGTAAAAAACCATATCCGTGCAGTAATTACAGGCGTAGGGACACCCGACGCTGGTGGTGTAGGACAATTGCCGGAAACCAGCCACGGCGGCATAGGCATCGAAATTGGCGAGATGAAACGCCGGTGCCGGGAGGTCGTTGATATTCGCCACCCGCCTCTCGGGCGCATGGTGAATCCCGGCCCGGTCCTTAAACGACAGTCCACGAACGCCGTGCAGTGGTTCTCCATCGGCCAATCGTTGCGCCACTTCGAGGAAGGTTAGCTCTCCCGGGCCGCGTACCACCGCGTCCACGAAATCCGGTTGTAGGGTCTGCTCGGTGGCCAGGGTCGGATGCCATCCGCCGAAGATAACCGGCAGGGACGGGCGGGCTTTCTTCACCGCCCGGGCGACGCGGATGGCCGACCCGATCATCGGTCCGGTAAGGACAGAAATGCCGAGGCAGAGTGCGTCGCTGGTTTCTCGGAGGATTTCGCTTTCGAAGTCCGGAGAAGTAATGTTGTCGATCAACCGGACTTCAAATCCGGCCTGCAACAGTGGCGATGCAAGCGCGAGCAGGCACAGGGGCGCGCTCAACGGGGGACCGTCGTAGGGCGGATAAAAAAGCACAACCTTGTTCTTTCCGGTCAACCGCACCCCCGCGGGGAGAGAATAAGCACGAGTCAACGTAAATCTCGGCCAAGGCGCGCTTGTCAGCGATTTGTAAAATTCTTGTTGATTCTTTTTTACAGCATGTTGACCGAACCGTGACACGGCACCCCGGTGGGGTTGATAACCTCACGTTTCTTCCTGTGCTCGAACATTCCAAAGACGAGAGGTGCCCGCGTGAGATCCTCGAACAAGATCGTATTCTTCGTCGCATCTTTCTCGAGTATTGAGGCTACTGCCCCGCTCGGCATTTTGGCGGTTTCGACTCCCTTGCTGGACGCGGGCTACGAGGTCCGAATCATCGATTCCACCATCACACCGGACTACAAGCGGCGCGTGCTGGAAGAAGTGAAGGATGCGCTTTGCCTCGGAATTTCGGTGGTGACGGGACCGATGATCCGGGAGACGGTGGCCGTCGCCCGGGCGGTGAAGCAATGGGATCCCGACTTCCCGGTGATTCTGGGGGGCTGGCATCCTTCACTGTTGCCCAGGCAGACGATCGAAGCAGAGTACGTGGACATCATCGTGCGCGCCCAGGGAGAGGACAGCATGCTGGAAGTGGTGCGCAGCCTGCAAGGCGATGGAGCGCTGGAGAAGATTCTGGGCATCGGCTTCAAGCGCGACCAGCAGGTCTGTCTTACGCCCGAACGGCCTTTGAAGCCATTGACCCAGATGCCACGGAAGGCCTATGAACTGGCGGACTTCGACGGCTATGAGCGCGTCTGCGGACGACGCTGGGCCATGTACGTTTCCAGCCTCGCGTGCCCGTTCAACTGTTCCTATTGCACCAATGCCGCCGTGTATGGCCGCAAGTGGAATGCGCTTCCGGTCGACCAGGTGGTCGCCGAGACGATGGAACTCACCGGTCGCTACCGGCTGGAATTGCTTTGGATGGCAGACGACAACTTTCTTGTCGATCTCGATCGCTCGCTCGAGATCGCCGAAGGGCTGGTGCGGGCGGGGGCGACGTTCAAATGGAGCATTCAGGCAACCACCAACCTGACGGCTCGCCTGAGTGTCGAAGAACTCTCGCTGCTGCGGCGCTCGGGCCTGCACCAGATCTGCCAGGGCATCGAGACAGCGTCGCCGACGGTGATGAAATTCATGAATAAGGATTTCCAGGTGCTGGCCGATATCTACGAGTCTACCGAGCGCTGCATTGAGGCCAACGTCATCCCGTCGTTCAACATCATTTTCGGTCATCCCGGCGAGGGGCCAAAAGAGCGACGGGAAACCGTCAGCTTCATGATGGATGTGTGCCGCCGCTTCCCGGGAGCCGAATTCTGGACCAATATTTTCACACCCTATCCCGGCTCTCCCGTATTTCAACGCGCGGCCGAGCTCGGCATAGAAGTTCCCACCTCGCTGGAGGGCTGGGTCGACTACTTTCCTCGTTATACGACGTTGCCGTGGCTCAAAGGCAAGGATCACGAGCGCGTGCAGACCATGCGGGATTATCTCCGCATCGCCTTCGATCGGGCGCCGATCGCCGCCAAGGGGCCGGGACGAATTGCAAAGGCCATACAACATCTGACTGCGTATCCAGCGCGCTGGCGCCTGGATCATGACTTCTACGGTCTGCCGGTGGAGCTCTGGGTCAATCGGACTCTGAAGAATATTGTGCGGCTGCCCAAACCGAGTGTAGATGCAAAAGTGATGGAACCGGCATCCGTGCCGAGTTGCTAGTCGGGCAACCCGGTCGGGAATGACGGTGATCGAAATCGAAACCGGTCATCGCGAAAATGATCATTCTCTACAATCCGAAGGCGGCGCGCTACCGCAATCGCCGCCTACCGCTTTCCGTTTTGGCGATTGCTGCCGTTCTGGAGGGCCGCGAAGACTACGCGATTGTCGACGGAAATCTCGACCTTCACCCCACGGAAACCATCGCCAGCCTGATTCAACAGCACGCGGTCGAGATGCTGGCGGTCAGCGTGATGCCCGGCCCGCAAACCGTGGGTGCGGTTTCCACCTGCCGCGAGATTCGGGCCCGGTTCCCCCATGTGACCATCGTTTGGGGGGGCTATTTCGCGACCAACTATACGGCGGCGGCGCTCAATTCCGATTACGTCGATTTCGCCGTACGGGGCCAGGGAGAGCTCACTTTTCTGGAACTGCTCGGCGCCGTTCGCGAGAAGCAGGGGATCGAGAACATCGCCGGGCTTTCCTACAAGGCGGACCGGCGGGTGCGCCACAATCCCGAGCGGCCGATGAAGGCGCCAGATGCGTTCCCCTGGCTGCCCTATCATCGGTTGCCCGTCGAGAAGTATCTCCTCCCGTCATTCCTCGGCCGGCGCACGGCCGTACATCAGGCCAGCATCGGTTGTCCGTTCCGCTGCAACTTCTGCGGAGTTGTGAACTTTTCCGGGAGCCGGGAGAAGATGGAGGCTCCGGAGCGGACCGAATCGGTGATGCGCCATCTGGCGCAGAACTATGGTGTCGATGCCATCCAGTTCTATGACAATAACTTCTTCTTGCGGGAAGATCACACTCGGGAACTCGCGGACCGCTTGGCGCCATTGAACTTGCATTGGTGGTGTGAAGGCCGTGCCGACATCATGATGTCCTATTCGGATGCGACCTTTGAGTCGATCCGGCGGGCCGGCTGCAAGATGATCTTTTTCGGGGCAGAATCAGGCAACAACGAAACTCTGAAGGAGATGAAGAAGGATCTTCGTGCCGAAGATACTCTTTCCCTGGCTGCCCGCATTCGCCGCTTCGATATCATTCCCGAGTTTTCGATTATCTTCGGAAACCCCAAAGATCCGGAGGGTGACACCGAGGAGTGCATCCGCTTCATTCGCCAATTGAAGCGTCTCAATCCGGACTGCGAAATCGTGGTTGAACATTACACGCCGGTTCCGCAACGCGCGACGATGTATGGCAATGTCGAAGATCAGGTCCGCTTTCCGGATACTCCCGACGAGTGGGCTACCGAGCGCTGGCAGCGGTTTGCCACCCAGAAGGACCCGAGGACGCCGTGGCTGCGTCCAAGCACCAAACAGCTGATCGACAACTTCGAACTGGTGGTCTCTTCGCGCTGGCCCACCGTGCAGGACATCCGCCTGCCCAAATGGGGGAGAGTGGTGTTGAAGGCCTTGAGTGCCTGGCGCTACGAACTGGGTATCTATTCGCTACCTTTCGAACTGAGGTGGACGCAGCGCATGATCGACCTGCGAAGGCCGAAGGTGGAGAGCCTGTGAGCGCTCATCCGAGGAGCGCGCCGGTGACCGATCGGCAGGTCTCGGGATCGGATGCCATCCCGCGCCGTGTCTCTGTCGAAGACGGCTACGCGCGATGGGCAGCCACTTACGACCAGAGTCCGAACCCACTGCTGGCCCTCGAACAGCGTTGCCTTCGGCCGCTACTTCCGGACGTGGCAGGGAAGCGGGTGCTCGATCTGGCGTGTGGGACGGGGCGTTGGCTGGAGACCTTGCTGGCCGCAAATCCGAGGTTGGGAGTGGGAATTGATTCATCGGCGGCGATGCTGGCCGTGGCCCAAGCGAAGACCGCCATTGCGGGGCGCTTGGCCGGCGCCAACTGCCTGCATCTCCCGCTTGCCAGCCATGAGTTTGACTTGGCGCTATGTTCGTTTGCGGTGGAGCACATCGGGAACCTGGGCGAACTGGCGCGGGAGTGTTGGCGCGTGCTGAGGCAGCCTGCGGATCTTTTCCTCACCGGACTTCACCCGGCGGCTTACTCTGCCGGTTGGCGGGTGGGATTTCGGGATGCCCAAGGTGCTCACCAGATCGACGCCGCGCCCCATTCCACGCAGGACATGGTCACGGTCTTTGGCGGTGCCGGATTTGAACTCGTGCAGGCGCTGGAATGCTTTCTCGGTGAGCCTGAGCGCCCGCTGTTTGCCTGCGCCGGCAAAGCAGGGTTCTTCGACGCCGCGTGTGCGCTGCCGGCGATCGCAATTCTGCATCTCTCGGGTGGCTCCGGGCGATCGGAAAATTGAAGTCGAGTGGGGTCAGGAGAAAGTCAGCCATGCGCAAGACGGCGATGGGCCTAGCAGCCAGCCAGGGCCGCTGCGTGACCGAGACTGCCGGCACCGGCGTTTGTCGGATCACCACCAACCCGCCCTTCTCCTGGGCTTGGTCGGAATTGTGGAAGGGGCGACACCTGCTCGGGGTCTTCCTGTGGCGGGACATCAAGGTGCGCTACAAGCAGACGATTCTGGGACTGGGATGGGCGGTCTTGCAGCCAGCCCTCGGCGTGGCTGTGTTTACTTTGGTGTTTGGCCGAGTCGCCAAAGTGCCCACCGGGGGCGTTCCCTACCCGTTGTTTGTACTATGCGGGTGGGCTCCCTGGCAGCTTTTCGCGCGCGGCCTGATGCGGTCGAGCAATAGTCTGGTGGAAAATCAGTACCTGCTGACCAGCGCGCGTGTACCCCGATTAATGCTGCCCCTGACCGGCGTGTTGAGCGCAGTCCCCGATTTTGCAATCGAGTGCCTGTTGCTGCTGATCATGATGTTCGGTTACCGGGTTCGGCTGGCTCCGGAAGTGGTTCTGAGGATGGTTCCTTTTCTGGTCCTGGCGCTCGCGGCGTCTTTCGCAGCCGGTCTTTTTCTGTCGGCCGTGAATGTCCGTTATCGCGACGTAGGCTACACCGTTCCCTTCTTTCTGCAGTTGCTATTCTTCGTCACTCCGGTGGTTTATCCCGGCGCCTTGGTTCCTTCGCGTTTCCGCTGGCTGAGCGGACTGAACCCCATGGCCAATGTGGTCGGAGGTTTCCGGTCGGTCTTGCTGCAGAGCGCGGATCCTGCCGTCGGACGGCTGGTCGATTCCCTGTGGATAACGTTGGGGTTCCTCGGGGTGGCCTGTCTATATTTCCGCCGGGTCGAACGCAGCTTTGCGGACGTGGTCTGAACATGAGTGATCTTGCGATTCGCGCCGAGAATCTTGGCAAGCGGTACCCCCTGAAGCAATTCCGGGGTTCCCTGGACTTTCGCGAAACCTTGACTTGCCATTGCGCCCGCGTGTTCGGTGCGCGACATGACCTCACGATGCTGGCCAATCCTGTCCGGCGCGAACACTGGGCACTGCGGCAAGCGTCTTTTGAAATTCGGCGTGGTGAAGTCGTGGCCTTGCTCGGACACAACGGCGCCGGCAAGACCACATTGCTGCGAATTCTCTCGTGCATAACGGAACCGACCGAGGGTTGTGCGGAAATCCGCGGTCGAGTCGTGCCCCTGCTGGACGTAGGAGCGGGTTTCCATGGTCAATTGACGGGAACGGAGAATGTCTACGTACACGGCGCAATCTTGGGCATGAAGAAAGCCGAGATTGGCAGAAAGTTTGAGGAGATTGTGACTTTCGCCGGGGTCGAGCGCTTCCTCAACCTGCCGATCAAGCGCTGGTCAAGGGGCATGTGTGTGCGCTTGGCATTTGCTGTGGCGGCCCTCGTCGAGGCCGATGTCTTGTTGGTGGATGAGTTGCTGGACGGAGCCGACGCTGAATTTCGGCGGAAATGCCTGGCCAGAATCTTGGGCGGCGCCGTCCGGGAGGGACGGACCGTAATGCTTGTCAGTCACGACCTGGCGTATGCGCGGCAACTGCGTACTCGCGAGATGCACTTTGCGGGAGGGCGGATCGTGAGCGACTTGCAGGGAATTCACCAATCGAATCCGGGGGCCAGGAACCCGGGTTTGGTCGCTCTGGAGTCCGGGTTGAAATAGCATCATGAATCGACAGCTGGCGGAAACCATAATCCGGTATCTGAGCTTTTCCGGCGAAAGCGACGAGCGTCAACCTGCGCCTCCTAATTTCAGTTTGCGGCAGTGGGAACACACCTTCGCGTGGCTGGACAACATGAATCTCGCTCTCTACTTGCTGCAGAAACTGCGCGACACCCACGACGATCGGAAACTTCCATCCGCGGTACTGTCACGTTTGCAGCAAAACGATTTCCGCAATCGGCAGCGAGTCGATGAAATGGCGAGCCAGTTTGCAGTTCTCAATGACAGGTTCGGTCAATCGGGAGTTCGCTATGCCGTGGTGAAGGGTTTTTCTCTGGTTCCTGAGTTCTGCCCCAATGCCAGCCTGCGCCAGCAAAGTGACCTGGACTATCTGGTGGACCGGGAATCGGTGCCGGCAGCACAGCAAGTGCTTGGCGAACTGGGATATTTCCTCAAGTCGCATGAATCATCTGAAGAGTGGATTTTCTGGAAATCTCCGATACCACTGGCCGCGACGGGGAGCGATCAGTACGAAGCCAAGGGGCGGTTCGTGATTGAGCTGCATTTGACCCTCTGGAGACCGGAAGAGCACGGTATAGCCCTTACCGGTCCGCTCTTTTCTCCGCGGCAGACGATCGAGCGCGAGTGGCGAGGAACGCGATTCCACGCATTGCGCGATGACGATGCGTTTATGCTGCAAGTCCTGCACGTGATGCAACACGTGCTGAGCGGATCGATCCGGATGTCCTGGTTCTATGAAATCGCGCATTGTCTCCGTCATCGTGCGCAGCACGCGTTGTTCTGGCAGCAGGTCGAGGAGCGCGCCGCCTCGGATGTCTTGCTCCCTCAATTCGTGGCCATCATTGCGGAGTTGGCGGTGCAGTTTTTCCAAGCCCCACTGCCCTCGGTCGTGCAGAAGTGGAGGACCGAGCTGTCTCCTTCGGTGAAGGTGTGGCTGCAAAACTATGGCCGGCGTCTGGCTTTTGAAAAAGTGCCGATTTACGAACTGAGTCTATTCTCAACTTCCAAGCTGGTTGTATTCCTGCATTGCCAGTTTTTGCCCGATCCGAGTCGGCGCAGGCATTTCCTGCGCCGACGCTTATTACCCTGGACCCGACCGGCGAAGATCGTTCGTTCGATCCGGCAGCGGCCCGCCGAGCTTTTGGACTCGCAGTGGCGGCACCGACAGTTCTTGTTTTATCGAATCGTCTTTCACGCCGGTGCGGGCTTGCGGTATCTGTGTGAGATTCCGCGCTGGCTGTGGCTCAATCGAGCGGCAACAAGGGGTTGTCGACAATCGCGGACGACTCTGAGGGAGAGGAGGCGAGCGGGGGGATGAGTTTGAGTTGGAGTTCGCAGAAATGGATTCGGTCATGACGGCGGGAGACTTTTTTCGCCGGAACGCCAGCACGCCCCTTCATCGGCGGTTCTTGGCCGCGGGGGCCGTGTGTGCTCTCCAGACCAATTGCGAGTCCATCCTGGAAGCTGCGGAGGAGGCTTTTTTGCCTGTCGAGTCCTCTACCCGGGGAACCGACTTCGCGCTCCGTCTGTGGGTTGATCCGCAGTCTTCATCACGCCCTCCGTGGCCAAAGCCTTATGTCCGAGGACTCGATCATCTGGTGTTTGCCGGCTTTGATTCCGACAGTTCCATGCTTGTCGATTCATCCAAGCGATGCGTGCTGGGGCGTTTCTCGACCAATATGGGGTCGGATCGAGAGCACTGGAAGGCTGTAATCTTTCCGGTTCTCATGTCGGTGGTAGCGGCCTCGGTTGGAATCGTAGAACTTCATTGCTCGTGCGTGGTGAACGGCAACCGAGGATATCTTCTCGCGGGGCCTTCGCGGTCGGGAAAGTCGACACTGGCGATGGCTTTGGTGCGCAGCGGGCTCGCGTTTCTCTCCGACGATCGAACGTATTGTTCGCGACAAGGGGAGAAGTTGTCCGCATGGGGGATTGCCGCGTCCGTGAAACTGCGCCTGGAGGCTCGAGGGTGGTTCGAAGAACTGAAGAAGCGCACGCCCACCGGAGTCCAGAACGGCGAGTCGATTTTGCGATTCGAGCCCGCACTTCAGTTTGGACGGACGCGAGCCAGGTGCTGCCAACCGGAGTGTCTGATTTTTCTCGAGCAATCGGAAGAGCCAAAATTCTGCATGACTCGGATGTCTCCACGGGAGGCCGCAAAAGTCATCGACCGGGAACTTATGGCCGAGCCTCCTCGCCTGGTTGAGCAGCAGTGGAAAGTGATCGAGCGATTGATCGAAATCCCCTGCTGGCGGCTGCAATATGGCGGCGATCCCGTCCAGGTTGCCCGTCGGCTCACTCGCCAATTTCGAATCGGTTCCCAACCATCCTGCAGGATGCCATTCGTAAAATACACAGAACGACGTGAGGAAACGCGCTCGACCGCAGTCGTCCAGTGTGGCAGCGGCCGTCTGGACCCAATTCGCCGTTTCATTCCCACGCCCTTCGGTATCAACTTGCAGCTGATGGGAAAGATCGTACGCGTGGAGACCAATAGCCGGCGGGTTCTCGATCTCACACTCCAGTTCTTCGGGTCTTATCGACAAGTGCCGCAGAGCGAGCCCGAATTTAGATGGCGCGTGGTGAGCGAAGGCGAGGGTTTCACCGGTCCGGGAGCACCCACCTCGGCATTTTCTGACACCGACCTCAACTTCGTGAACATGGGGCAGCGGAGTTTTCTGGCTGCCGACGCAGACACGCGACTGGGAATCGCATTCTTGGATGCAGAGTTTGCAGAAGCGCGCGACGCTCGATTCATCAGTCGGCCTCCACTCGATCTCTTGTTTTGCATGAGCACCGCCAGCCTCGGGCTCACGAGCCTGTCCGCAGCTTGTGTTGCCCTGGGGGGAACCGGTGTCCTGCTTCTCGGGGAGCCGAACAGCGGTAAGACCACCGCGAGTTACGTGGCCGCAATGCAGGGTATGGAATTTTTTGCCGATCAGGTGGTTTTCTTGGAGCCCGCTTCCTCTGGCGTCCGAGCCTGGGGCGACCCATTCCCGGCGGTGTTTCGTCCGACAACGCTCGAATTCTTCCCCGACCTTCGCCCCCAGGTTCACGCGTCGTCGTATGGGGATCTCAGTTTCTATTACTTCGACAAGAGCAAATTGCAACGCAAGCGTCCACGCAGCGTGACGCCGCTCTGCTCGGTATTACTGCAGCGGGCGGCTGCAACCTCGCCTCGTCTGCTTCCCTTGAGCGCCGGCGAACTTTCCCGACACCTTTCCGCCAGCCTACTTTTCCGGGACGGCGACCGCTTTCGGTCGCAACACGCTGCGTCGGTCGCCGCGTTGGCAAAGCTGCCCTCGTATGAGTTGTCCTATGGGGAAGATCCGGCCATGGCCGCGAACATCGTTCGCGATCTGCTGCTTAACCACGCCCGAGAGGAAGACCAATGAACGCTCGATTCTGGAAAACCCTGCTGGGATCGCTCGGTTATGTCGGTTTGGCGTTGCTCTGCCTCATTCGCTGGGGTAGGCCGCATCCCTGGGTGAGGGTCGACTTCTTTGCGGGAGGCTACCTGTGTTTGAAGCTCCTGAGCGTATTCCACTCGGTCTGGTCAAGTCGGAGCGTGTTTCGCTCGAAATCCCTGATGCGGCAGTGGTGGGCGCTCGATTCAGATCCAAAGGGACCGCACTGGATCGCTCTTCTCATGGTGGCCGACTTGACCATTTTTCTGGACTATGGGCATTGGCGATTGCTTCCCGAGCTGCAACAGCCGGTGCTGCAGAGCTTCGGGCTCGGTCTCTATCTTGCGACGTCGATTGGGAAAGTCTGGACCGATGTCTACCTGGCGAGGTATTTCAATTGGCGAGATCGCGGGCTGCTTCCCATGGACTGCGGACCCTATCGCTATGTGCGCCATCCGCGGTATGCGGCAGCCATCGTGGCCAGGTTGGCGCTCGCCCTGACGCTGGCCAGTTTCCTGGGGTGGCTGCTGGCCGCCGTGTGGATGGTGATCCTGCTCCGTCAAATCGCGGTCGAGGAGCTTCATTTGAGAACGATGTTTGGTTCCAGCTACGAAGCATACTCGCAAACAACCGCCAAAGTGCTTCCCGGGATCTATTGAACGGCAGGGAGGCGCGTTTCGTGGGATTGCCGAGGACGGCGCGTCCGTTGCTGCGCCGCTTCGTTGTCGACAGAGTGGCGTCGCTAGAGGGCGACTTGCAGGATGACCACTAACCGGCGTGGTCCGTGTGCACCCTGCACCAGAATTTTTTCGATGTCGGCGGTGCGGCTGGAGCCGCTGATGACACAGGCGAACGAATGACGGTCGAGTTTCCGTTCCTGCCCGATGCGGGCGAGAGCCGTTGCCAGATCGGGAACCAGTTGAGCCACGGTCGCATAAACGATGTGACAGGGGGCGATCACCGAGGCGCCACGCCCGCCGCAGGAAGCGCTCACCAGAATCGAACCGGTCTGGGCGATGAGCGTTTCGGCAAGCGTTACCGTGACCTGAGAAGCTTCGCGGGGCGCGCCCTCGCTCGACCAGCGGATCGATCTTGCGGGCGAGGTCAACTCGACGAGCCGGCGCAGCGCGGAATCGTCTTGCACGAACGCTTCTCCGGCGGGCAGGGATGCCAGAACCTTCGCCAGGTGTTGCGCGCTGGAGACAAAATCGGTGGTGAGTGCACATTCTGTCAAGTTGGCGATACATTCCTGCTGGAAGCGTTCGAGCGGATTGTGGATGGGTTCGAAGATGACGCGTCCGGATGGTGCCGCAGGGGCGGACAGCTCTGGCGCCGAGGTGAGCAATGCCTGGCGAATGCGGCCTAAGATCAGGTCACGGCTCGGGTTTCCGGCGGATGTTTTTTCCGTTCTCGCCTGCTTATTTTGCGGCATGGTCTTTTCTCCAGCGCGCGCGGAACGATTCCGCCGGAAGCGGCACAGGTCCGCGATGACGGTTCCACGCCCGCATTGGATCGAGGACGGTTCCGGCCAGTCCCAGGCGGTAAAGCATTCGCAGCGCCCGGCGCATCCACCAGCCGCCTAGAACATAGAGCCACGGACGAACCATGGCGAGCCGCCACATGCGGAAAGTCAGACGCTCGCTCCAAGCGGTGGCGCCCGCTTCGGTGGCGTTGCGGCGGTTCTGCAGCAGGTGGTGATGCAGATCGATCTTCACCGGACACACACTGCTGCAAGCGCCGCACAGTGAGGATGCAAAGGACAGATGTTTGAATTCCCGGATTCCATTCAGATGCGGCGTAAGTACGCTGCCGATCGGTCCGGGATAAGTCGTGCCGTAGGTGTGTCCTCCGACGTGGCGGAAAACGGGACAAATATTGAGGCAGGCGCCGCAGCGGATGCAGTGCAGTACTTCGCGCTGCTCAGCGTCCGCCAGCAGCTGACTGCGTCCGTTATCCACCAGCACCACGTAGAATTGTTCCGCGCCGTCGATTTCGCCCGGCAGGCGCGGGCCGGCAATCATCGTGCTGTAGGTCGTGATGCCTTGTCCGGTGCCGGAGGTCGCGAGCACGGGCCACAACACGGCCAGATCCTCAAGCCGCGGGATCACTTTTTCGATACCCGTGACCACGACATGGATGCGCGGAACGCTGGTGCACAGGCGGCCGTTGCCTTCGTTCGTGGAAATGGCCACCACGCCAGCGTCGGCAACGAGAAAATTTGCGCCAGAGATGGCCATCTCGGCGGTAAAAAAAGCCTCGCGCAGTTTGCGGCGTGCGACCGCCATCAGGTCGGCCGGATCGTCGCTGGTGATGCCCGGCTCCAATTTCTCGCGAAACAAGTTGGCAATTTGCCCGCGGTTGAGGTGCATCGCAGGGGTCACAATGTGGTAGGGGCCTTCGTTGCGGAGCTGCACAATGAACTCGCCCAGGTCGGTTTCCCATACCGTAATGCCTTCGTTTTCGAGCGCCCGGCTGAGGTGGATTTCCTCCGTCACCATGGATTTTGATTTGACCACGGTACGCACACCAAGCCGCAGCGCGAGGTCAGTGACATAGCTCGAGGCTTCCTGTGCATTGGCGGCCCAGTAAACCTGGCCGCCGCGCGCGACCACTTGTTCTTCAAACTGGAGAAGGTAGCGATCGAGGTGATCGATGGCCTCGCGCTTGATTTCCTGACAGCGCGCGCGGGCAGCTTCCCAGTCCTTGATTCGGGCGCGCCCCTGGAGGTGAGCCGCGTCGTAGCTGTCCATGCCGCGGCGGATGATCTCGCGGTGGACCAGGTCCGCCGACTTCAGGGCGGCATTCTCCAGAAAGCGCTGGGCCGCGGTTGGGTTCACGGTTTCTCCCGGGCCGGAACTGGTGCCGGCCCTCCGGCCAGACTCTGACTGGCAAGGATGCTGGCGAGAGAAATGGTGCGAGCCGTGGCCTGGCGTTTGTCGAGGATGCCTTGCAGGTGCATGAGGCAACTGGGATCGACCGCGGTCACGAACTCGGCGCCGCTCGCGACGACGCTGTCAGCCTTGGAGTTTCCCATGGCGCCGGAGATGGCGGCGAACTTGGCGGCGAAGGTTCCCCCGAAGCCGCAGCATTCCTCGGAGCGGACCAGGGGGATGAGCTTCAACCCCGCGACCGCGTGCAACAGCTGCAACGGTTCACTGCCGAGTTGCAGTTCGCGCAGCGCGTGGCAGGAAGCGTGATAGGCGACCGTGTGCGGGAAACTTGCGCCGACTTGCGTGACCGACTCGATCTTCACCAGGAATTCCGAGAACTCAAAGGTGCGGCCGGCGAGGGAGATGGCATCCGCGCGCCATGAAGTGTGAGCCAGCAGTTCCGGATAAAACAGCCGGATTACGCTCACACAGGACCCGGAGGGACACACCACGACCTCGGCGTTTTTGAACACGCGAACAAAATGCTCGGCACAGGGACGCGCTTCGCCCCAGTATCCGGTGTTGAGCGCAGGCTGGCCGCAACAGGTCTGATTCTCGGGGAATTCGACGGCATAGCCCACTCGGCGCAGCACCTGGACAGTGTCGACGGCGACCTCGGGAAGCAGTTGGTCGACGAAGCAAGGAACGAATAGGGATACTTTACCGCGCACGGCGAAACCTCATCACGCGTTTTGCCATCCTGTCCAACCGGGACTGGAGTTCGGCCGGCACAGCTATCGCAGCACCAGGCGAGTAAAAGGAAACACATAGGCCTGGAGGGACACAAAGACGCCCACCAGAGCGGCGAGAGCCAGGCTGTGCCAAAAGACATAGCGCAGGATATCGCCTTCGTGTCCGTACCACTGCGTGGCAGTGCTCGCCACGACGATACTCTGGGCATCGATCATCTTGCCCATCACGCCGCCGCAGGAATTGGCCGCCGCCATCAGGCTGGGTGAAATTCCGATCTGCTGCGCTGTAATTTTCTGCAGGCTGCCAAACAGCACGTTCGACGACGTGTCGGAGCCGGTCAGAGCCACGCCCAGCCAGCCGAGCAGGGTCCCGAAGAACGGGTACAGCGTGCCGGTGCGGGCGAAGGCGAGGCCCATGGTGGCATCCACTCCTGAATAACGAGTCAGGACCCCGAGACCCAGCATGGCGGCGATGGTCAACAGCGAGAATCGCACCTTCACGATGGTGTGTCCGTAGATCTTGAAAATATTCGGGATGCTGACGCCCATCACCAGGCCCGACAAGACTGCCGCCAGCAAAATGCCGGACCCGGTTGCGCTCAGCCAGTTGAGCGCGAACACCGCCGGTTCTTTCGCCGGCTTGGGCACGACGGGCGGCACGCGCTGCACCCAGTTGTTCAGCCCCCTTACCGGGAATGACGGATTGGTGATCGCACTCGGCAGCGTGTGCCAGCTCGATAGGGACGGGAATATCTTTTCGGGAGTGTTCATCAGATTCTTGCCGGACTGTGTGCCCCAGGCGAAAACCGCGACGCTGAGGATGACCCACGGGATCCAGGCGCGGACCACCTCCGAGCGGCTATACCCGTGGGCGGCGCGAGCATTCTTGCTCTGTTCTCCTGCAAAAGTCCAAATCTTTTTCGGGTGCCAGATCAGCAGGAAGGCAATCAGGCAAATCATCGAGACCACGGCGGCGACAATGTTCACCAGCCATGGACCATGAAAATTGGAGACGAGCAGCTGTGGGATCGCAAAGGAAACGCCGGCAACCAGGATGGCCGGCCAGATCTCCATCATCCCCGCGAAACCGGCAAAGGCCCAGATCAGCCAGAACGGAACCAGGATGCAGAAGGGCGTCAAAATGCGGCCCGCCATCGCGCCGAGCATCAGTTCGCTCATGCCGGTGACTTTGGCGAGCGCAATCAGGGGAGTGCCCAAGGCGCCGAACGCCACCGGAGCGGTGTTCGCAATCAGCGACAGGCCCGATGCCTGCAGCGGTTCGAAGCCGAGACCAATGAGCAGTGCCGCGGTCACGGCGACGGGTGTTCCGAATCCCGCGGCGCCCTCGAAAAAAGCGCCGAAACAAAAGGCGATCAGCAACAATTGCAGACGGCGATCTTGCGTGATTCCCGTCATGCTGTGTTGCAGCACTTTAAAGCGTCCCGACTCGACGGTGAGCTGGTACATAAAGATGACGTTCAAGATGATCCAGCCGATCGGAAACAGCCCGTATCCGGCGCCATACACGGCCGTCGTCGCCGCCAGCCCGGCCGGCATGTGGAAGACAAGAATTGCTGCCGCCAGCGCCGTAGCTAATCCGAGGAGGGCGGCAAAGTGCGCTTTGACGTGCAATAATGCGAGGGCACCGAGCAGTACGACGATCGGCAACGCTGCCACCAGGGTGGAAAGCCACCAATGGCCGGTCGGATCATAGTTCTGCGACCAGGGCGATGTCGGCACGGGCATGCGAAGAATGGCTACGGCGGCGACGGCCGAGACCAGAATCGCGAGGACCCAAGCGACGCGATGGACAGACGGCGGGGAGGAAACTTTGCCTGAACCCGGTGGGGTTGCGGTGGGCAGATCTTGTGATTTCGCGGCCATGCGGCCCTCCCTCATCTGACGGGGACGAGTGCGGTCTCCAGTTATGCCTTAAAAGCATATGTATGTCAAGTATATTATCAGCTTGTCTGACAACTTTTCTGGTATTCCCCAAGTGCGACGGCTCCGAGGTTTGCTGTAGCCCCAACCTCCATCGAAAAAACCGGTTTTCAATGACCCTTTCGCGAAGCCGTGGGCGACCGTGCTACTTGTCTGCTATTCTGACAACAGACAAACGGGGGGCCGACGCCGATCGTGGCGTCCAATTCGGGCGGCAGCAAGAAGCTGGCGTATATCAGGAGTTCTGTCCATGGGCAGCAGCGGGGTGGCGACTTTGAAGCCGGTATCCAGAACCACGCTCAGCGAACAGGTTGCCATGCAGCTTGCATCGGAACTGCAGGCTAAACGCTGGCAGCCAGGCGAGAAGCTTCCCTCCGAAGCGCAGCTCTGCGAGGTGTTTAACGTAGGTAGGTCCACGCTGCGCGAAGCTTTGAAGTCGCTGGCTTTCATCGGAATGATTCGAATGCGCGCCGGAGGAGGCAGCTACGTTGCCGACCAACGATCCCGGTACATGGACGGGCCCCTGCTGGCGAAGGGAGTTCTTAACACGGAAAAGAATGTAACCGATCTTTCTGAAGCGCGCCTGCTTTTGGAGACCGAAGTGGCCGGCCTGTGCGCCGAACGGGCGACGGAGCAGGATTTTCAGATCCTGGAAGGAATCGTAACCGATATGAAATCCGCCATGGAGGCGGGCGGCAAAGGATTCAGGGAGCTCGATTTGCGCTTCCACTTGGCCATTGCGTCGGCCAGCAAGAATGAGGTCCTCGCCGAACTGCTGAAACATATCCGGGACGGACTCGAAGAACTGATCACCAAGAGCTTGCTTCTGCCGGCAGGAACCGAGCTCGCCTACAACCAGCACCGGGCGATTCTCGAGATCTTGAAGCAGCGAAACCCGAGCCGAGCACGCCAAGCCATGCGGACTCACCTGCGAGCCTTCCAACGCGGCTACAAAGTCCTGTTTCAGATTCCCAAATAACCAGCCGCGGCTCCACGGCCGCCCCGCCAGGTGCCCCGGCAGCCGGAGGGACTGTTGCTAAGGAGCTCCGAGACATTGCCGGGTAGTGCCTCAGTTTGAATTTTCATAGGGTAGACTACGCGCAACTGCAAAAGATTTACGGCGCACCTTCCGACGAAGAAACGCGGCGCTATTCTCCCGCGCGTTGTATCGGCTGCGAATTGAAAGTTGTGAGCGGCGATCCGGACCCCAAGCATGTCAGCACGTCCTACGTTGAACGCCACAATCTGAGTATGCGAATGGGTATGAGGCGCTTCACTCGTCTGACTAACGCTTTCAGCAAGAAAATTCAGAATCACGCGGCTATGGTTGCGATCGACGCCGTACACTACAATTTCGCCAGAATTCACAAGACGCTGAGAATCACCCCGGCAATGGCTTGCGGCCTGAGCGACCATGTTTGGAGTCTTGAGGAAATCGTGATGATGGCCGATCGCTACGCTCCTAAACCAGCACCGCGCGGCTTCTACAAGACAAAGAGTTGCAAACTGAGGTATGCCCCATACGGTTGTTAAGTTCCCAGTGATTGTTTGCTTCATCGGGGCAGTCAGTTGGTTTTGGCTGACGGCTAAGCTGCGTCGCTTCAAAGTCCCAGAGAAACCTTCGGCTTCGCGCGCCCATTTATTACGGGAAGAGAGGCAGCGCAAAGTTGTCGTCGGGAGTTGGATAACCTTTGCTGGGGCTTGCGTCTTCCTGGTCGGAGGTTTTGTGCTCCTGTGGGTTGAAAATTCAAACTGAGGCACTACCCCATTGCCGAGCGGTGGGATAGGCCTCGGAAGTAATCTCCGTATTCTCTGCACCCATGCTCGCGGGTGTGTCATCTAAGAATCGCTGTCACCCTTGTGCTCGCCTGCGGTCCGGGTTGCGGGGCAGGGACGGTTGAGGAGGTTCGAATGCTGGCCACGGGAAGTGGTCCCGCGACGCGCGATGGGCTCCTGGAGCGGTTGTCCGATGCGCAGCGGCAAAGCGACGATTTGTTCCGCCTGCTTCCGGTCGAGTCCCTCTACGATCGGCCGATCCCGGAGCGTCATCGGATCATTTTTTACCTGGGACACCTGGAGGCATTCGATTGGAACTTGCTGCAGGCGAAGGTCTTTGACCGAACGAGCCCGCATCCGGATTTCGATCGGTTGTTTGCCTTCGGCATCGATCCGGTGAAGGGGGAACTCCCCCACGACCGGCCCTCCGACTGGCCCTCCGTGCAAGCCGTGCGCGAATATGCGGGCGGCGTTCGCGCTGCGCTCGAAGAGCAGCTTGGCCGGCACCACGAGCCGCGCAGCGGGTCTTCGGCGGACGCTCTACTCCTCGATACTCTGCTGCAGGTGGCCGTCGAACACCGCTTGATGCATGTCGAAACCTTGTCCTACATGTTGCATCAGTTGCCGCTTGACCGCAAGATTGCTCAAAAACAGGAGCCGTCCCTCGCCGCAATTCCCGTGGTGGCGCGAATGATGGAAATCCCCTCCGGTCTCGCCACCCTCGGGCTTCGCCCGAACCCGGAAGCCTTCGGTTGGGACAACGAGTACGAATCGCACCGGGTGTATGTCCCGGCGTTTGCCATTGACCAGTACAAAGTGACCAACCAGGAATATTTGAAGTTCCTGGCTTCTGGTGGCTATGAGACTCGCGCCTTTTGGAGCGACGAAGACTGGAATTGGAAAATCGCTCAAGGTATATCGCATCCGGTGTTCTGGAAAGCCACGGGCGATCGTTGGCTGTACCGCGGGATGTTCCGCGAAGTGCCTCTCCCGCTCACCTGGCCCGTCTATGTCAGTCACGCGGAGGCAAGTGCGTACGCGCGATGGGCAGGGAAGTCGCTCCCCAGCGAAGCCGAGTGGCATCGCACTGCCTACGGCACGGCAGGGGAAAAAGAAAGAATCTACCCCTGGGGAGATGAAATGCCCGGCCGAGGCTTGGGCAATTTCGACTTTGATGGTTGGGACCCCACGCCGGTCAATGCATTTCCGGACGGCCGGAGCGCATTCGGCGTCGATGATCTTTTGGGAAATGGGTGGGAATGGACCTCGACGGCCTTCGCGGCGTTTCCCGGGTTTGCGCCCTTTCCCTTTTACAAAGGGTACTCCGCGGATTTTTTCGACGGCAAGCATTTCGTCATGAAGGGAGGCTCGGCGCGCACCGCCCGTTGTATGCTTCGGCCTTCGTTCCGCAACTGGTTTCAGGCGCGTTACCAATATGTGTATGCGGGATTCCGCTGCGTCAGCCACTGAATAGAAGAGCGACCACCGAGGGAATACGAATGCTTGTCCATGCAATTGCCAGCGACCCGACTTACGAATTCGCCGCGGACGTGCGGATGGGGCTCACGCGCGCGAAGCAAAAGGAGCTCCCTTCCAAGTACCTTTACGACGATGTAGGTTCGGCGCTGTTTGAGGTGATCAGTCGTCTGCCCGAGTACGGCCTGAGCCGAGCCGATGAGCGTTTGCTGCGGCGCCATGCCAATGAGATCGTGGACTGCCTGGCCATGCCGGTGGCGGTGGCTGAGCTGGGCAGCGGCAGCGGCAAGAAAACGCGGTCGCTGCTGGAGGCCCTGGGCCGTCGGCAACGTACGTTCTACTATCCGGTCGAAATATCGCGCTCGGCCTTGGCCATGTGCGAGCGGGAACTCCGGGATATGGACTCGATCAGCATGGTTGGTTTTGAACGCGAATACCTGGACGGGTTGCGGCAGGTGGCCACGGAGTACCGCAAGCGCGGCCAGCAAGTCCTGGTGTTGTTCCTGGGGAGCACCATCGGCAACTTCGAAGGCCTCGCCGGCTTGAAGTTTCTGACCGAAGTTCGACGAATTCTCGAGCGTGGCGACTCGCTTCTGCTGGGAACGGATCTGGAAAAGCCGAACCAGCAACTGCTGGCGGCCTACGATGACGAGCTCGGAGTAACGGCCGCATTCAATCTCAACCTGTTGGCTCGTATTAATCGAGAACTTGATGCTAACTTTGACCTCAGGCAATTCTCGCACCTCGCGCGAATCAATCGTGAAACCCGAAGTGTGGAGATGCATCTGCGGTCCCGGCGTCGGCAGACGGTGGTCATCGCTGCCGAAAATCTCGAGGTCGAGTTTCAGAAAGGTGAGACCATCTGGACGGAAAGCAGCCACAAGTATTCGACCGAGGAAGTGCTGCACATGGCCGGCACCGCAGGCTTTCGCTGCCGAGCCCAGTGGATTGATGAGCAGTGGCCATTTGCGGAGAGTTTGCTGGTAGCGGAATAGAGAGTCAGCGGCCAAGCCCAGGAGGAGGAACCGATGGCGGAGGAATGCACTCATCTCGATCAGATCCAAGTAAGAAAGACCAACCAGCATGTGTGTGAAGATTGCGTGAAAACGGGCGACACATGGGTTCACCTGCGGCTGTGTCTGATTTGCGGAAAGGTCGGCTGTTGCGACTCCTCCAAGAACAAGCACGCCACCAAACATTTCCACCAAACGCAACACCCCCTGATGCGCTCGATCGAGCGGGGAGAAAGTTGGGTCTGGTGTTACATTGACGAGGTTGAAGCCGGCGAGATTGCGGCCTGACCGGGGCGCGAGCGCCATGTCCACCGCAGATCGGAAAGAACAGATTTGCGAGCCCATGGACCTTGGCTCAAATTGCCGACGTCGACGCTAGAAACCATCATGGCAAAGCCGATTCTGTTGAGTGTGGACGACGATACTGACGTTTTGCACGCGATCGAACGCGATCTGCGGACGCAATACGGCGCCGAGTACCGGGTGATCGGCAGCGATTCCCCGCAGGGGGCGCTGGAGATACTAAAGCAGCTGAAGTCGCGCAACGATGGCGTGGCTCTGCTGCTAGCGGACCAGCGGATGCCGCACATGGACGGCGTCGGTTTTCTGCAGGAGGCGAGGCAGATTTTTCCCGATGCCAAGCGGGCCCTGCTCACCGCCTACGCCGACACCAATGCCGCTATCAGCGCCATCAACCAAGCTGGAATCGATTACTTTTTCATGAAGCCGTGGGACCCGCCTGACGATCATCTTTATCCGCAACTGGACGACTTGCTGGGCGACTGGCAGGCCTCGTATCGTCCCGCATTCGAAGGAATCCGGGTCTTGGGTACGCGGTGGTCACCGCGCTCCTACGAACTGCGCGACTTCCTGGCGCGAAACCACGTGCCTTATCAGTGGATCGACGTTGAGGCCTCAGCCAACGATCCGGAAACGATCCGCTTGTTGGAATCCCTGGCAGGGGAAGCGAGCCACATTCCCGTCGTGCTGTTTCCCGACGGAACAAAATTGCTCGACAGTATACCTGCGCAAATCGCACAAAAGGTCGGGTTACGGACGCGGGCCCAAACCGATTTTTATGATTTGGCGATCGTTGGCGGTGGTCCCGGCGGCCTGGCGGCCGCGGTCTATGGCGCGTCCGAGGGGCTGCACACGGTAATGATCGAACGCGAGGCGCCCGGCGGTCAGGCAGGCATGAGTTCGCGCATCGAGAACTATCTCGGATTTCCCACCGGACTGAGCGGCGGCGATCTGGCACGACGGGCGGTGGTGCAGGCGCAGCGCTTCGGAGTTGAAATCCTCTCGCCTCAGGAAGCCGTCGGGGTGCGAACCGAGGGTTCCTATCGCATCCTCAAGTTGGCCGACGGTCATGAGATTTCCTGCCATGCTCTGATGATCGCGACCGGAGTGCAGTGGCGGCGGCTGGAGGCGCCGGGGATCGATCGATTGCAAGGAGCGGGTGTTTACTACGGTGGCGGCGCGACCGAAGCTCTGTCCTGCAAGGGAGAGGTGGTCTATGTCGTGGGAGGCGCGAATTCCGCCGGCCAGGCCGCAATGAATTTTTCCAAATATGCCGAGCGCGTGATCATTATTGTGCGCGGGAGTTCACTGGCGAGCACGATGTCGCAGTATCTGATTGATCAGATCCAGGGCACGCCCAACATTCAATTGTGGGCGCACGCGAATGTGGCTGAGGTCCATGGCGATTCGCATCTCGAAGAAGTTTCCATCCTCTGCTCGGACACAAATAAGGTAGAACGCGTTCCCGCCAGTGCCATGTTCATCTTCATCGGAGCGCTGCCGCAGACCGATTGGCTGGCTGGTATCATCGAGCGCGATGACCGCGGCTTCATACGGACCGGCCCCGATCTGATGCGCGGCGGTCAGCGGCCCAAGGGGTGGGAGCCCGACCGCGATCCCTTCCTGCTTGAAACCAGTGTCCCGGGGATTTTCGCCGTGGGCGACGTGCGATACGGCTCGGTCAAGCGGGTCGCTTCCGGAGTCGGCGAGGGCTCCGTGGCCGTGCAGTTCATCCATCAATATTTGAGCAAAGTGTAAATGGTTGATCCATCGGAACTACTCCGCGTCCCTGCGTTTGCCGATCTCCCCGATGACCAAATCAACTGGTTTATCAGCCAGTCGCGCGAGGTTCCAGTCAAGGCGGGCGAGATTTATGCGCGTCAGGGCGACCCCGCGGACACGATGACCGTGGTTCTCGATGGCCAACTGGAAGCCCGCGGGGAGTTGGGCGGCCAAACCATCGTGATTCCCATGAAGTCCGGCGATGTTACCGGCGTGCTTCCGTTTTCCAGGATGAAGCAGTTTACGGTGACCGGGCGCGCGATCACAGACAGCCGTCTGTTGCGATTTCCCGCTGCCCTTTTCCCCGAACTTGTGCAGAAGATGCCGGAGTTGACCAAGCGGCTGGTGGGTCTGATGTCGGACCGCGTTCGCGAAGCCACGCGTATCGAACAGCAGCGAGATCGCCTCGCCGGCTTAGGCAAGCTTTCCGCGGGACTGGCACATGAACTCAACAACCCCGCATCGGCTGCCAATCGCGCGGCCAGCCAATTGCGCGACGTTTTGAAAAAGATCAAGGATGCAAGTCACGATCTCGGCAGGCGCGATCTTACCTCTACGCAGAAAGCGGAAATCGAGAAGTTGGAAGCGTCCTTTACTCAATTGAATGACCCTCCCGCCGACGCGCTGACCGTCAGCGATCTGGAAGATCGGATCGATTCGCTCTTGCGCAGTCATGGCCAGAATGACTTGTGGCAGCTGTCGGCCGGCCTGGCGCGAAGAAATGTGAAACCGGAAGTGCTCGAACCCCTGTTCGAGATCCTCGACGCCGATGTTGCCCGCGCCGCTTTGGTCCGGATCGCCTCCTCGGTCGAGGTGGCGGATCTGTTGAACGCCATCGAAAGCAGCACTTCCCGTATCTCGGACCTGGTCCGGGCTATCAAGGAATACACCTATATGGACCAGGGACCGGTGCAGAACGTCGATCTCGCCAAGAGCCTGGAGACGACCTTGATCATCCTGAACCACAAACTGAAACGCGGTGTAACGGTGCAGCGAGATTATCGGGCAGATCCCCTATTGGTGAATTCGTTCGGCAGCGAACTGAACCAAGTCTGGACCAACCTCATCGACAATGCGATCGACGCGATGAAGGGAAATGGCGAACTGCGGGTCCGTACCTACCGCGACAACGATTGCGCGGTGGTCGAGATCGGGGACAACGGCCCCGGGATTTCGCCGGAAAACAAACCTCACATCTTTGAACCCTTTTTCACGACCAAGGGAGTGGGTGAAGGCACGGGGCTCGGTCTCGACACGGTCCAGCGTATTGTGAAAAAACACCGCGGCAATGTCCAGGTCACTTCGCAACCTGGCGACACGCGCTTTCAAGTGTGGCTCCCCTTGGCAGAGGTTCCCGCCGAGCGATAGATGCGGATTCGGTCCGGTCGCCGGACCTCGGTTCGCGCACCGCATCCTTGCGGGAGGCTTCTTCGAAGCAACGTTAACAAAGAGCGTGGCTGTTTCGGCGGCACGCGCCATTGGTTTTTCGGCCCTCTGCGGGGCGAGAGATTGCATCCTGGAGTTTCGACCTCACCGGTTTTTCGCGGCTTCACCCGCCAGCACCATGCACGTCGACGCCGCTTTGGCAACCAGACGATCCTTCTCATCCACAATTTTGCATTCCACGAGCCCTACGTTGCGCCCGCGCGAAACCACCAGCGCCTCCGCGGTCAACAGCGAGTCCCAAACCGGGCGAAGAAAATTGATCTTCAGCTCGAGTGTGGTGAAACTCTCGCCGCTGCCGAGCGTCGAGGCGAAGGCCGCTCCCATGGCCGCATCTGCCAGGTCACACAGGATGCCACCGTGCAGCGTCCCCATCGGATTGCGAAACCGGGGCCTCGGTCGCAATTGCGCGACCACCCTTCCGGCAGAGCGGGATTGGAAGGCGATGCCCAAAAAATCGGCCACCGGGAAGGTTCTCGAAACAGTCTGGCTCTCGGACTGGTCTTGACTCACGTTTGCACTCCTCGGATGGTCGCAACGAAATTTTGGCAGCCGGCTCAGCCGGCGTTCCGGGACGCATACTCCGATGGCAGAAAAGACCCGATGGTCGCAGATATTTTGGGCGTGGACTGCCCCGCAGAACGAGCGGTTCCGGGCGGGGCGGGATTGGTCGCGGGTTCTCTCGACATCATCGGCGCCTGTCGGCGATTTGGCTACCGTCACGCCACTAGGGGCAGCCGGAGGCGCACACCGGGGTACGCGCAGCATAGATACCAAAAGAAACCTGTGCCGTCGCCTGGCTGACCAAGTCGGTTTCGATCCAGAAGCCGTGATCGGCGTCTACGGGATAATAATTCACGGCCATGGGGAGGCTGGGAGCCAGGGGGAAAACGGCGTTGAACTGGGCGTTGGGGTTGGCGTAGAGAGTGCCCGCGAAAGGCCCGCCGGAGTTCGGGGTACTGAAACCGCCGAGGAAGCCGTTATCCGTGGAAACACCGCCGCCGATATTGGCGTCCGCAATGCCACTTACTGCCGGTGTGTTGGCCGAGTTGGCATTGATCTGGGCAGTTCCGTCGTTTTCGCTGCCATTCTGCTGGGTGAAGCGGAACCCGTAATCGCCGGCGAAGGCTATCGAGCCATTTTGCGCATAAGCGACTCCCGTTCCGATCGACGGATAGTGCTGATTCGGCCCGGGCCCGAGATTGCCTCCCCCGAGCACCAGCGCCGCCGGGCCTTGCGTCCCATTGCCCGTGAGATAGAGAAAGAGCTCGGGACTGTACGCGGGAACGGGAGTCGGGCTGAAGTTGAAACCGGTCAGCGTGGTGCGCCCGCTTCCGCTCGCGTCGACGGCATAGGTCCCAGTGAAGGCGGCGCTGATCTGGGCCCCCTGGGTCCCGTTTGTTATACAAGTCGACTGGACACAATTGAGCTGCAGGAAACTGTCGGTGAATCCGTTGCTCAGTGCGCCGTCGTTCTGGCCATCAGCGCTGAATGAGCCCGCCTGGGTCCAAGTCGACGGGGAGTAGCCACTGTTATTGATGGAAAGGTCTACCCCGGTGATGCCGAACACATAGCTTCCGGACAGCGAGGCGGAATTGAATGTGCCAAAACTGCCTGACGCCTGGGCGAGAGCAAATCCGCCGGTGGTAGCAAAGGCAGCAATGCTGCCGACGCCAGCCGTGTCGGACTCGATGAGTTTTATATTGCCAGAATCCACGATGTAGCCGGTCAATACGGCAGTCACTGGTTTTGGATGGCTGGCGTCGAGCAGGCCGATCAAAGTGAAGGTCACCTGACCGAACGCGTCGGGACCCGACGATAACTGCGACCCGGTGAGAAAAGGCCCGTCGCTCACCTTCTGATGGCTGGCGATGAGCTCATCGGTCACCCCCGACAGAGTGGTTTGGCCTGATGGAATATTAAACACGCCGCCAAAAGCAAGCGGCAGGCTGTCGATCACATCGGTGCCGCTCATCACAAAGGCGTAGCTGCCCGAGGGAGGCGCGATGGTCGCGGCCTGCTGCAAATCCATGGTTCCGGTGGCCGAGAAACTGTCGATCTCGGAAATCAGCGCTTGCGGATTCCGCGAATTGTTCAGGAACACCAGAGCGAAGGTCTCGGTGCCGGTGCTGTTGGGGTTCGCAACCGCGCTCCAGACGAGGTTTATCGTTCCTCGTCCGTCATTGCCAATGAAATAGCTGCTGCCATGGGGGGTGATGCTGGCTGCGGTGGACGTCCCTCCGGAATTGACTGTCAGCTCGCCGCCCGTAACGTCTCCCTGGCCATCGAGTGCGATCACGCCGGCAAACTGGTAAGGAAAGAGATTTGCGTCCACGCCCTGGGCCTCGAGAACGTAGTTGCCCGCCTGCAAACTGCTGTTGAAGGTGGAGATGGTGATTAGAGCGAGCTGGTTCTTCGTCGGGTCCGCGGTCGCATAGGCCACAATTTGGATGGCCGTGCTGTTGCCGGTAATGGTTGTGGGCGCGGTGTAGGTTGTGGGGGTGCCGCTCGGGGTGTGAACCGCACTGAGACTGCCGCAGAGGCCCAACTGATTGTGGGGGTCCGCCTGGCAGGTCAGCGCCCAGTCGACGCCCACCGGAGGATTGTTCGGGTCGTTGCTGACCACGGCGGTAAGATTCTCCGAGAAACCGACGGCCAGTGACCCTCCGGGCACGCTCTGCCAGGCGATGCTGACGTTCGACGGTGTCGGTGGGGGAGGATTCTGCACATTCGCCGTGGAACCGCTGCTGCATCCGGCGAGCACTGCTGCCATTGCCGCCAGCGGAAGAAAGAGAATCCATCGTGGATTGACCACTGCCCAACCTCCTGGAATTCGGTGCGTCATCTTGTCTCGCCGCTCGATCCGACCGGGATTGAACTGCCGATTCCCAATCGACCGAGCGCCCGCAAGGCAGGCCATCATTGCCCCGTACCCCGCAGGTAAACAAATTGCCCCTGCCCGGTGGGTTCCGGCGTGTAGTTGATGGTGATCGTTCCCGGAGAGAACCCCACGCCGCCCGGCTTGAAAATCACGCTGAGAGTACAACTGCTGCCTGGAGCCAAAGCCGCCGGACAATCGTCACTCTCCGAGTAATTGCCACTGACCTGGATCTTGCCGACGAAAGTGACCGTCTGAGGGCTTGCCAGGTCGGGATCGTTGAGCAGGGTAACCGTTTGCGCGGCACTTTTCTTGCCTGCGGACTGGGTACCAAAATCGAGGCCGGCGCCCGGAGACATGCGCAGTGGGCTTGGTCCATTCGTTTTCAGCTCCACCGGGAAGCGCCCGCTATCGATTTCGCAAGGGGTCGCTTCGGAGGGAACGCCGCCGGCACACTGCAGTGTATTCAGCTCGACAAAGGCATCCAGACCATCGCCTACGTCGGTGTTCGGCTGCGGAACATAAGCAATCGAAAGACTGCAACTTGCCTGGGGAGCGAGGGTGGTTCCCGAGCAGGTGTCGGAGGAGATCTGGAAGTTCGGCAGAAAGGTTCCGGGATCGGTGTCGCAGCTGTAGATGATGGTGGTGACGTCTGGGGTGATGAAATTCGCGATGCCGGAATAGTTGGCAACCACTTGCAGTCCGGCAACCGGCCTGGTCTGCACCGGATGCGGAAGAATGCCGCCCACGCAAGCCGCTCCCTCGAGGATTTCGACCGGGTTTGGGCTAGTGTTGGTGAAAGACAGCGATTGAGGGAGGCTCGCTTCGGGGGGATGAAGTTGCTCCTCGGCACCGAAATCGAGTTCCGCAGTCGAGGGTCGGATCGCACTGAGCCCGATGCCGGTGATGGGCACGGCAAACTTGTTATCGCTGTCCGCGCTCACCGGGCTGTTCACCACCAGGCTTGCGTCGAGTGGAAAGGGACAATATTCGGGCGATGCTCCGGAGATCGATTGACCCGTTCCGGCGAGCGCAAACGGGAGCCAAGGGCAGCTTTCCTGTGGCGTGAAGGTCACCACGGCGGTGCAGGACGCACCCGGCCCGAGGGAAAATGGTGTCCCTGCCGTTCCGGAAGGCGACAAGACCTCTCCCGGGACGCAAGTGTCTTGGGCGCTGAAATTCGGGACGCCGTTGAAATCGCTGTACAGCAATTGTGTGCCGTATCTGAACGCGGTGTTGTTAGAAATTGTGAAACTCAAATTCAGATTCAGCGATGAACTGGAGTTGTTGGTCACTGTAATGGTCTGCGTCTGTGCTGCTGCGCCGAGCGTTTGACCGGGAAAAGCTATTTCCGCCGGAGACAGAGTGATCGGCTGCTGGCAAGTCGAGGTACTGTTTAGTCCCAGACAAATATTGCCGGAGTCTCCGGCGACTGTAGTGTCCGCCAGACTGCCCCCCCCGGTGCATGCGGGGGTTTCCACTAGGTAGGAAGGCCCGGTGCCGTGAAGAATATAGCCGCCCTGTGCGGAATCGAGAGTGACGGGTTGAACGCCGGTCGGCGAGCCGGATGGCGCACCGATCTGCCCTACGGTGATGCCGCTGGTTCCGATGATCTGCAGGATGACAGAATTGCCGCTGATCTGGCCGTTCACGGAGGCAATCGAGAAGCAGGGATAGTCGCTGAGATTGCTGGTAGGGTCGATAAAGCTCAACGTGCCGGTGATGGTCGCGTTGCTGGCGCCGACGTTCTCTCCCTGGGTGAGCGAGCCCGACACCAGGAAATCCTGATCGCTCAGGCCCGAGTTTCCGCTCGTGCTGTGGAAGCTCCCGCTGATCGATCCCGTCAGTGACGGCACCGACACCGCGCTCCACGACAGCCCGGTCTCCGCGTATCCGCAAGCAGAGCCGTCAGCAGCAGTTCCCGCCGTTGACGTATAGGTTCCCGTCATGGTCGACTGATCCGCGCTCAGACTCCCGGTCAGAGTAAATGTCTGCGTGCCAGCGACTTCGGTGAGGGTCACGTTCTGGCCGCTGACGGTTATTGTGACTGGGGCCGATCCGCTGTTACATGGTCCCGTAGCCGAGGTCGATGACGTAACCGAGTAAGTCGTCTGCCCGGAGAATGAACCGTTGTTCTGCTGCAAGAACCCGCCCTGCAGTCCACCGCCGAAGGTCGGATCGGACGGGTTTCCGTCGCTTTGTGCCGCCATGGTGAACTGCCAGTTGCCGGCCAGAGTTGCGCTCGGCTGCGAGCCCGCCGAACCGCTGCTCCCGCACGACGAAAGCAGGATGACCGCGCTTGCGAGCAGCAAAATTCCCAGGGCCTGCCGGTTTCCGCGGCCCAACCGCGATTGAAGTTCGCGCTTCCTCCGCCAGGACCCGGAATCTTCAATCAATGTCTGCATGATGCTCAACTCCCGCGCTGGGATTGAAATCGGAAATCGCCGAGCCATGGGCACTGCTCGCAGTACCGGTGACAGGCACGGTCAAGATCATTTCGCTGCTCGGACTGGCGACAACCAGTGTGGCAGTGAGAGCCGATGGACACTGTGCCGGCGGCAGTCCGGCCGCGCAGGTCTCGAGCGGGGTGAAAGTGACGGTGACAGCGCAAGACTGCCCGGGAAGGAGAATGACAGCTTGCCCCAGAGAAGGGACGCCATCGACCCCGCAGGTGTCTGTCTCGGCAAAATTATTGGCTCCACTGTCATTCGTTAGGTTCAAGGTCACGCTGCCCAGAGTGGCGCCCGAGGTATTTGACAGCGTGATGGTCTGGCTGGTCGGAGGCGAGTTCAGAGCCTGGACGGCGAAGGTTAGGGCAGATGGAGCGAGCGTGATCGGCGACTGGCAGGCACTCGCACCGTTTAGAGCCAGGCAGATGTCGCCAAAATCTCCGCCCGCAGCGATGTTTCCGAGGCTCCCCGGGCAAGCCGCAGTGGCCACCAGATAGGATGGGCCGGCTCCGTTCAGAACCGCTCCGCCGCTGGTCGAAGCAAAGGTGACGGGATTTACCCCTGTCAGTCCATTGGACCCGACCGGTTCGCCGATCAGGCCGAGGTCCGATCCGTCCGGCCCGACAAGCTCGAGAGCGACTGAATTGCCGCTGATTTGGCCATACACCGACGCCAGAGAGAAACAGGGATAGTCGCTTGCATTGGTGAGTGAATTTATGAAACTCAAATTGCCTGTAACCGTAGCTGTGCTGGCTCCGGTGTTGGGCCCTTCGGTGAGTGAGCCGGACAGCAGAAAATCCTGCTCGCCCAGCCCGGCCGCGCCTCCCGTGCTGTGAAAGCTCCCTAGGACCGGTCCGGTCATGGGTGGAACCAGCGTCGCGCTCCAGGCGATCGGCCCCGTCTGGACGGTGCCGCAAGGCGTGCCGTTGCTGGCGGTGCCACCGGTCGGCGAAGTGTAGGTACCCACGATGGTCGAGCCATCGAGACTCTGCGTTCCGCTCAAAATGAAAGTCTGGGTTCCCGCTACTGCCGTGAGCGTCCAGACGTTGTTGCTGTCGATCGATCCCGTGATCTGAGCCGATCCGGTGCTGCACGGAATCAGAAGTTGCGACAGGGAGACGGCATACTCCGCTCCCCCCGAAACCGACCCGTCGCTGTCGATCAGAAAGCCGCCCTGCAGGCCACCGAAGAACGACCCGTCGGTCGGGGGCGCCATGGTGAATTGCCAGTTGCCCGAGAGCGTCTCGGGCGTTTGGGAACCGCTGCTGGAACTTCCGCCCCCGCACGCCGAAAGCATCACCGTGCTCGCCAGCGACAAAAACAGCAAAGGCTTCATCCCGGCTCTGGCAAAGCGCCGCGAAAACGACTCGCGGCTCGGCTCGCAGTTGGCTCGACTTTTTGTGAATCCATCCATGTTCCGCGTTCTAGAAACCTAGCTTGAGACCAAACTGAATGGTGCGGGGCCGGTGGGCATCGATCGGGTGCAGGAAAGAAGCCCCGGTGACGCAGTCGGCTCCGCTGCCTCTGAACCCTGCGGAATACAGCGGGCCGGCGTAGCAACTGACGATGTTATTGCCCGTGCTGCCCGGGTTGTCGGCATCATAGATTCGAAACTGAGTGTGATTCAGAACGTTGAAGGCCTCAGCCCGGAACTCAAGCTGACCAGATTCCCGGAGTTTGAAATGCTTCAGCACCGCCATGTCGAAGTTCACGCGTCGCGGATTGTTTAGGAAATTTCTTCCCGCGTCCCCGAAGGTGAGTCCCCGCGGCGCCACGAACTCCGAAGGATTGCCTATCAGTGGCCCAAAGCTTTGTGGGTTCGGGCCTGGCGAAGCGATTCCGCGCATCACATCCGGGTAAGAGGCCGCGATGCCAAGTCCGCTCGACACGCCGGCGTTGTCGGTCAGGGAGATTCCTGTGTTGCCGGCGCTATTGATGACCGTGAAGGGCGTTCCCGAAGCAATCAGCGTGACTCCGGAAATTTCCCAGCCGTCCACCAGCTGATTCGTCAATGCCGAGCAACAGCTCCCGTGGGGCGGCGCGTTCGTGTCCTGCGGTTTGCTATCGTTGGCCCAGTCGAGGAAGTTGCGAAAATTTTTGAACGGCAGCTGATACACATAGCTGACGTTGAGCAGATGACGTTCGTCGAAATTGGAGCTGGCCTTGTTCTCTCGGAGATTGTAAGAATCGACCAAGACCGGATCGCTGCGATCGGAAGCGTCGTCGATCGAGTGGCTATACGAATAGGAAACGCCGAGCGTCAGCCCTCCGCTGGTGTGTCGCACGGTGCCCTGAAACGCGTGATAACTCGAGTCCGCCACATTCTGCAAGGAGAGCACTCTCGCCAGACCGGGGTACGGCCTTCCGGGCAGGGAATTGACGTTCGGGGTGTAGATATTGGTGCATGCCGCCTGCAAATGAACGTAGGCGGGATCCTGCGGCGTCACCACGGTTCCGTTCTGCAGAAAAAACGGAGTCCCGGCCGCCGCGTTTCCCGGGTGGGCGTTCGGGTCGACCGGGTCGATGGTGCAATCGCTAATCGTCAGTGGCTCGTTCGGACCGAAGGGGTTCTCGCTCAGCGGCAACGGCCTGAGCTGGTTGAGCTGACGCTCCACCGTCAAATGCGTGCCCTTGCTCCCCACATAGGCAAAATTGAGAACAAACGAGTGGGACAATTCGCGCTGCCCGCCAAAGCTCCATTGCTGCGCGTAAGGCCAAATCGCCTTGGTCGGGATGGAGGTGACGTCGAGCGGAAAGGCGATGCCGCTCGGGGGCGGAGTGCCCCCGAGCGGGTTGGCACATTCGGAATTGTTTCCTTCGCCTGCGGTCCCATAGCCGACATTGCCGATGCACATGTAACTAACCGGAAGGGGTTGCGTCATGCTGAGCACGGTCGGCGCGCTCGCTTCGAGCGAGCCGGTGTTGGCTTCGTTGCCGGTGCCATGCTCGAAGAAGATGCCATAGCCGGCCCGGATCGACGTCTTTCCGTCGCCCCACGGATCCCAGGCAAAGCCTACCCGCGGCGCCGGGTTAAACAAATGTCCGCTCATGCAGCTGGCTGGCGTGCCGTTGTAGCCGCAGCGAACCAAGCCCAAGGCGCTCACCACGCCGGGGTCCAGCTGGAAGGTGACGGGGTCGAAGGGCACCGTGTTGCTGTTATTCAGAAGCTCTCCATAGGTCGGATCCACGGTGAATTGTTTGGCCTGGAATCGTGACGCTTCCCAGTTCCATGCGTTGCGATTTTTTTCGCTATAGGTGCCAAACAAGCTGATGCGCAAACCCAGATTCAGCGTAAGGTTGTGAGTGATCTTCCAATCGTCCTGGAAATAAGGCTCGGCGATTTGATAGCGCTGATAGTAACGCCCCTGTGCCGAATCTTGCGTGAAGCTCTGAATGAATCCGGAGGGATTTCCCGCCGAATTGACATCCTGAACCAGGAAGTCGGCAAAAGCGTTTCCTGTGCTATTGGCCAGGTTGCTGAAGGTCAAAAGGCCCTGTTGGTCGCCAGAGGCCGCGCCAATCGCGTTGTTGGTCTGATTACGCTGCGAGTACACATATTGCGCCCCGAATTCGAGCGTGTGTTTGCCGATCGCCTTGGCAATGTCGTCGCGCACGGCATACGTCGGATTGGTGTGGCCCCAGGGCATGTACGAGGGATCGACCGCGAAACCTCTGCCGCCATAAGCGGCATTCGTACCCAGGAAGTTGACGCCCGGCATTTTGCCGCCAAAGCCATTGTTGAAGATGTAACCGATGGCGCATTGCGGCAACCCGGTAACCGGGTCCGCGCTGATGGTCGGGTTGCAAACGGCGGGGTTGCTGGGATTGCTAACCACCAGCGGCAGATCAAGCGAGGGATTTCGTTGAAACACGGCGCCGCCCGGCCCGTTCTGGTCGGTCAAGGTTATGCTGGAATTGACATAGCTGAGAACCAGATCGTTCAGCAACGTGGGCGTGATGGTGTCGGTCACGCGCGCCACCAGACTTGTACCCGGTCCAAAGAAACGGTTCTGAATGGTGGGGAACGTATCGCGCACCACCCCCCATTGCGGGGTCAGCACCGACGTATCCCAGGCGTCGTGGATGTAGCGAAACGAAACCTTGAGCTTGTCGGTCAGCGTTTGATCGACGCGCGCCAGCTCCTCGCGCCAGTATGTGGAAGGGGATACGCTCGCGTCATAGCAGCGGTTGGGATCGCTCGGGTCGGGACTGGCGGGATTGTAATTGGTCAGACTGACATCGCAGCCAAAAGGGGCGTTGGGCAACGGGATGAGGTTTGAGTTCAGGATGGTCGCCGCGTTCTTATCGACATTCAGCTGATTGTTAGGAAATGTCACCAGACCGTTGGAAGCGAGGGTGGCCGGACAGTCCGGGAACTGCGCCCGGGAAAGAGGCCCGGTACCGCCGCCGATCGGGCATACGTCGCTAAAGTCAAAGGCCTGGTAAACCGCCCCGGTGTTCGGATTCGTCAGCAGGTTCTTCTGTACTCCTTGCGGAGTCAGGATCAGACCACGCTCTTTCAACCCGGGCACGGCTTGGTTGTACTCCACGGGCGTTTTCTCCAGCCGGAACTCCTCGGAAAAAAAGAAAAATGTCTTCTCTTTCTTGGTATTGAAAAGGTGGGGAATGAAGAGCGGTCCCCCGATCGTGCCCCCGAAATCCTGCCGCCGGTAAAGAGGTGCATGGTTCCCGATGATCTTCCCCGGCGTAGTCTGCCCGGGGAGGGTCGGTTCGGTATAGACAACGTCAAAGTAGTTGCGCGAGTTGAACGCCTCGTTGCGAACGAAATCGTAGAGGTTCCCGTGCCACTTGGGCGTCCCCGATTTCGTCGTGACCTGCACCGTGCCCGATGCCGTGCGCCCGTACTGCGCGCCGTAATTGGAGGTCAGCACTTTCACTTCCTGAATCGCATCCAGGCTGGGATAAACCATCAATGTGCTGGCGGCCCCGTTCAATCCCGTGTTCAGCACGTCGCTGCCATCGACGTCAAAGGTGTTGTACTCGACCCGGCCCCCGTTCACGCTGTACTTCACACTGCCGACCACGCCAACTTTTGCTTCGTCCTGGCCCGTCTGGTTGCTGACGCCGGGGGCGAGGGCAATCAGTTGCGTGAAATTGCGGCCGTTCAGCCCGATCGATACCACTTCTTTTTGTGTAATCGTGCCCGAGACACTGGCGGTCTCGGTCTCGACCGTCCCCACGCCCCCGGATTCCACATTCACTTCTTCAGCCTTGGCCTTGCCGGGCACGAGCGAAGCGTCCAGCGACAATTCGAGCCCGCCCGTCAGCGTCACATCGTCAAACGGCAGGTCAGCGAAGTTGGGTGCGGATACGACCAGCCTGTAGAGACCGGGCTTCAACCCGCTGAATGCGTATATACCCTTGTCATTGACCTGGGTTTCCAGCTTCTCCCCCGTGGCGCTCGTCAGTACCGCTTTCGCATCCGGCACGACGGCCCCGGTTTGATCGGTCACGGTCCCGTTGATTGCGCCGCTGTCTCCCGCAAGTTTCTGCCCCCGATGAACGCCACTTTGCTCCTGCGGTTGTAAGGCGACGGCACCGGCTACCGGCTTGGCGTTTGCCGGCTGCAGGGTTGCGTCCAATGTCAACTGCCGCCCCGGTGCCAGCGTGATGTTGTCAAACACGACATCGGCGAACTGGGCTGCGGAAACGGTTAACGTGTAAGTTCCCGGGTAGAGTCCGGTGACCGAATATTGGCCCTTGTCGTTGACCGGAACGGCAAGTCTTGCCCCCGTCCCGCTAGCCAGCACGACTTCCGCATTGGCCACGACCGCGCCGGTGCGATCGGTAACTTTCCCGCGGATCGTGCCTTTGTCGGCCACCGGCTGCTCCTGAGCGCGACTCACCGCCAGGCTCAGGCAGACGAGCACGAGAATGCTGAGAAGATGAGAAAAAACGGCAGCCATGCCGAGCCGCACACGAATGGCTACGGAGTAAGGTGATTGTGAAGAGAATGGCAAGTCGGGATTGTATATGGCTGGTTACGGTCGCTTAGGTTAAAAGAATGTGAAATCTTGCCCGGGTTTCCTTGGGCTTGTAACACTTCCTTCACAAAGTAACTCGGCGTGCAAACAACTGACGGCCGCGGCTTTCCGATGGGGCGAGCGGCAACCCGCAACGCCTCAACCGCACAGTAGCGCGAGCGCGGCTGGTTTTTCCACAGCCAAAATTTCCACAACTCAAGTCGCCGGCCAGGAATCGTGGCACGTCGGGCCAGGTTTCATGTTGATCACGTCGCGAGCGAGAATGGCTTGCATTGACAAGGCTTCCCGCACTCCCAATCGTTAAGGAATTTTCACTAACTTGTCACACAGCCTTAATACTGCCGTCTGAATCAGCAGATAGACTCGGCCTGCTATTCAAGCTCCGCTGTGATGAGTTGCTCAGTCTGGAACACTAACGCGCGCTGCTGTCCAATCCACCGGGCGGCGGATGGTAAATCGTCCCCGCGTTTTTCAGTTCGTTCAACTTCCTGCGTGTGGCAGAACGCTCCACGTGCAACCCGATCGCAATTCAACCATTGAGAGAGGATTCAATACTATGTCGCGTATGAAATCGATTTTCGCGGTGCTGGTACTCGCAGCGACCGCGTGTATCGTACCCCAGGCGCAAGCCAAGGTTACAGTCGAAGTGACGATTGCCGGGTCCTCGGCCATGTGGCAGACGATGGCGCTCGGTGCCTTTAGCTTGGCCGGCGCCGGTGCTGGCCACTGGACCAGTGCTTCGAACGCGGTGAACCTCACCGACACTCGCGTCACTCCCAATAACAACGATGCCGGCACCATCTGGATCGTTTGGAACAAGGCCGCCACCAAGGTCTGGTCTTTCAACAAAGTGGACTCGGTCGTCGGAGACCGCTGCTACTTTGCTCAACCGCACTGCCTGGTCAACGCAACGGCGGCGAATCTCGCCGGCGCCGGTGCGCAGCAGATCTCCTCGGTTCTTTGGGGAGCGGACTCGGCTCTACCGACGGCGGTTGCGGCTCTGTTTGATAGCGGTAGCCCGGTTGGAACCCCGGTCACCGTGGCAGCCACTGATATCCGTCCCGAAGACGCAGCTTTCGCCGCCTGCCGCGTGAACTCCGCGCTCGGCGCCGGAAGCAAGGGGGGCTCTTCAAGTGACGGCCTCGACGGGCTCGGATTCAACGCCTTCAACAGCGCTCCTGGTGCTTGCCCGGCCAACGGTCTTGGTGCTGGCTCCGGCGCCTACCAGGGTACTCCGATCAAGAGCGGCTATCCCGGCAGCACCGCCACCGCCAACGTTCTTGCTTTCAATATCGCGGGCTCCGATCCGATCACCGGCGACGCCATCCCAGCGTTCACGGTGGTTGAGGTTGGCGCTGAACCGATTGTATTTATTGATCAGCGTTCGACCGTGCTCGCCAATTTGCAGAATGCCACCGACGTGCAACTGCAACAAGTGTTCTCCGGAAAGAGCTGCGACGCCAGCGCTTTCGGTCTCCCGGCGGGTGGGATCAACGCTTTCCTGCGCGAGCCGCTCTCGGGCACTTACAACACGACGGAAGCTACCGTGATGCGCAAACCGACCGTCTATGGCGGCGGAATCCTTGGCGTGTCCATGGAAACCGGCGTTAACAGCCCGGCCAACAACCCTCTCGCCGGCCAAGCTGGAACCTGCTCGAGCAGCAACGGTCTCGGCGCGCGCTATCGCGCGATTGGTACGGGCGAGGAAGTGAAGTCGGTCTTCACGTCGTCGTCCAAATTCCCGAACTCCCTGGACGGCATCGGTTACACATTCTTCAGCTACGGGAACGTGAGCTCGATCGCCAACAACCCCACGTTTGGTTACATTCAGCTGGAGGGTGTTGACCCAATCTTCAACACCTACGTGGCGCCGTTCGATCCCGGTCAACCCGGCAACGGCACACTCCCGGGCGCGGCAAATCTACCCTCAACTTGCGATATCAGTGGAGTTCCCTCATTCCCCTGCCCGGAAAACAAGATCTGGTCCGGTGGGCTTTCGTTCCCCAACGTTCGCAACGGCTCTTACAAGGCGTGGTCGATCGTACGCCTGGTTAGCAATGGAGCGGGTTTGACGGGGGCCAAGGGTCTGGTCGCGCACTCGCAGCAGTTCGTGGTGACCTCGGTTCCCGACTACGTTCCGTTTGCCAAAACGGTCGCCGGTGGCATCACCGATCCGGGCCTCAAGTACCTGCGTTCGCACTATCAGCAGTACGATGGAGCCGGTACCTTCCTGGGCGCAGCTCCGGTTAACAAGGGTACGAAAGAAGCCGGCGGCGACATGGGCGGTTGCATTCTGCCCATTACCGGAAAAACCGCAACCGAGACACAGGATGTCAACGCTGATTTCCCAAACTGTGTCACTCGACCGTAACCGAACTTGAGTTCGGTTTCGTAGATCAGAGAGGGCGGGCCGTTTTCCTCGGCCCGCTTTCTGTTTCAACCCCTAGACTCCTACGTTGCGGGGCTAGCATTACGAATTCGGAGAGACAAGATGTACGGTTTTCCCTCGAAGTTCCTACGAGTCCTCGCCCTCGGAAGCTTAGTGCTATTGCAGGCGGGAGACGCAGGTGCACAGTTGATTCCCGCCTCCCCTCCTCTGGCCGATCCGGCGGATCACCGTTTTCAGTCTGTCCACGAGGACTGGTCCTCGCCCGCGCTCGCCGACAGCCGTCTCCTACCGGTTCGCCCCCTCGCCGGATTTGTCGCTGACAAACCCGGTTACACCGTGGAATTGTTGCAACTGCAGTGGCGATGGGGCGACCCCATCGACCTTTATGTGATGAAACCGAAAGGAGTCCAAAAACCGCCGGTAATCCTCTATCTTTACGGCTACCCTACGGAGACCGACATCTTTCGAAGTGATGTCTATCAAGATCTTGTTACCAAAGACGGCTTCGCTGCGGTCGGCTTCGTTTCTGCGCTCACCGGACACCGATACCACGACCGCTCGATGAAAGAATGGTTCGTCAGCGAACTGCAGGAGAGCCTGGCTACTTCAGCGCACGACGTGCAAATGGTCCTCAACTACCTCGCCGCGCGCGATGATCTCGACCTGAATCGCGTGGGAATGTTTGCCCAAGGCTCAGGAGCGAGCATCGCGATCCTGGCTTCGGCCGTCGATCCGCGCATCCGCGTGCTCGAGGCTCTCGATCCCTGGGGCGATTGGCCGACTTGGATGGCAAGTTCTCCCTTCGTGCCCGAAGACGAACGGCAGAGTTACGTGAAACGCGAGTTCCTAACCAAGGCAGCCGCGCTTGAACCGGTCGACTGGCTCCCCAAGATCCAGGCGAAGAAATTCCGACTGGACAACGAGCTGTTCGATACCATCACACCTCCCGCGGCCCAAGAAAGGCTGCGTTCGGTCGCCCCGCCTGGCACAACCGTTGAACTCTACAAAAGCATGGATGAGTTCAAGCCAGCGTTTGAAGGCGGCAAGAACCTGCAATGGATTGAACACGAACTGCAGTCTCTTTCGACCCCGGCAGCATCCGCGAACGCCGCCAAAGCTCGTTAGATTCGCCGCCGAAGGACCACATTTCTCGACCGCGGGCCGGCCGTAACCGGCGCGACCGCCCCGGGCTGAACCGGCAAGATGGCCGTCTAGAGTGGCCGTGGCCTCTCAAATTAACCCTCCTTTAACACGCCCGCAACATTGCTGCAACACACACCCTCTACTGTCAATTGCGAAGCACGCGCTCTTTCTCGACATGGGATCTTTGCCAGTCACCGACAACCCGCGTTTTCCCGACCTGATCTATGTCGTCGAAGACGATCCGGATGTATCCCAACTGATCGAACACAATCTGCGAACCGCCGGATACGAAGTCGCCACTTTCTTCACCGGAACGCCGGTGGTTCCCCACGCGGCCATGGAGAATCCGTCGCTTTTCCTTCTCGACATCATGTTGCCGGGCCTCAGCGGCTTCGATATTTGCCGTCAGATTCGCCAGCATGAGCGACTGTCGAAGACGCCCATCATCTTTCTTTCCGCCCGGACGCAGGAACCCGACCGCCTTCAGGCCTTCGATGCCGGCGGCGATGGCTACATCACCAAGCCCTTCAGTCCCCGGGAGTTGATCGCGCGAGTACGAAACGTGCTCCGGACTCAGCCGCAGGCACTCAGCACCGAGGTGCTGCAGTTGGGAGATCTGGAAATTGATATTGCTTCAATGACCGTGCGTGTGCGGGGTACGTCCGTACTCACCACGGTCCGCGAGTTCCGTTTGCTCGAATATCTGGTCCGGCACCGCGGTCGCGTTTTTACCCGTGACCAGTTGCTCGACGCCGTATGGAAGGAAGGATCGTTTGTAACTCCGCGCTCCATCGATGTTTTCGTTCGTCGTCTGCGCGAAAAAATCGAGCGGGACCCGCGACATCCCCGTTACTTGAAAACGCTCCGCGGAATCGGCTACCGCTTCGAAGTCGGCCGCTAGCGCAGGCCACTCTGGCAGAGATCTTCGGCCCGTCTGAGTTGGACATGGCAGCATTCGGCACGGCGTTTCCAGGACTTCTAGTTCAGGCCGCTCTGGGTGAATTTGTACGCCGTATTCACCGACCCGCCAGTCAGATAAATACTGGCCGCCTGCGAGGCCGTGCTGTAGTTATCGACCACAACTCCACTGGAACCACCGGTCAGCGTCGCCGTTGTCGAGGTAACGCCGAGAGCGGTGTTGGCGAGAGCCACCACACAGCCAGTCGTCGACGTGCCCCCGAGCAGAGTACAGTCGCCGGTCAAGCCGAAGAAGAAGAAATCCGTGGGAATCGATGCGGTGCCGGTGTCGGCGGCGTTTGAGTAATCCGCGGCGGGAAAGCTCGCGGTGAATCCTGTGTAGGTGGGACCCGGGCCCAACAGGGCGGCGACGGTCACCGTCTCACCGTTCAGGAAAGCTTCCGCCGTTCCCTGGATGTAAACCTGCTGCCCAACCGCGAGATTTCCGTTGTTCGAGGTGACCGTCAGAACATTGGAGGTGACCGATGTCGAGGTGATCGTGTCGGCGCCGACATTGGGATTGTAGAACTCGGTCCATCCCGCCGAGCATTGGTCGCCGGCAACGGCGGAAAGCTGTCGCGAGGTTGTGGGGCTTGGTAGCATCTGGCGGCCGCTGAATCCGAAGACATACTCCCATGGAGTGGTGTCGGAGGCGCCGGTTCCGCACAGTTCGACTGCCCCGGTGGTGGGATCGTTGTAATAGGCATTGCTGAATGCAGGCTCGTAGAAATCTGTGGTCGAGCCGCTGAAATTGCCCTCACCGATGCGCCCGACCGACAGCTTGGTCATGGACGCCGTGTCTGCTTCGAGAAGGATGGCGGATGCGCCGTCATCGCCAGTGACGACAAATGTAGTGCCGTTAGTCACATCGACAATCGGCGCGCCGGCGATACCGTGGTGGACGCCGCCACCGACCGGAAGCGTCAGAATCGAGGTTGGGCTGCTGACGTCGATCTGGTAGAGGTTTCCGTTCGCACTGCCCACCATGACGACGCCGAGATTCGAGTCGAGCACCGGTGAAGTCAAATGGAACCCGTTGCTGAGCAAGACCGGCCACCCGGCTCCCAGAGTGGGTGTTCCCTGAAAGACTCCCGTAATTTGGTAAAGGCTTCCACCGTCGGTTCCTATGTAGGCGATATCGTTGGCGAAATCAATATACGGCGATGACGCCGTGTCATTGCTGGTGGCGGAAAGCGGCAACGACGTCATGGTGGGCGCTGCCGCGGAGGCGAGTGTGCCTTGGCCGGGTCCCCAGGACAAAACGTGGAAAATGCAGCCCCCGGCGAAACTTTCTACGAATGCGATCTTGGTTCCATCCAGCGAAAGCACGGGAGAGGTTATGACGTGACCGCCCGCGGAGGTTGTGACGTTATAGGCAAACAGCACCTTCGGAGCAGTACCCGTGCAATAGCCGGTGCCGGCGCTGTTGACGTAGAGATTGTTGAAGCCCACCAGATTGGCAGGGCCGCCGGTCGTGCCCTGGTTATTCAGACCAAATACCACGTAATCGCTGGTGCAACTGGGCGGAGCGCTCGGATCAAACGAAAACTTGGAAGGATAGGTATCCGCGGTCAGGCGGCCCGACAAGTTGACGTTCCAATCGCGCCCGGGAACGATCTTCTTCACCGATCCGCGCCAACGCGGCGTCTCGCGGTAGCGAATGCGCGGCTCCCGATTGATCAGATCCGGATGCAAAGCGAGCGAGTCACGACTGAACACGATATGGTTCTGCGACCAGTCTTCCGGGAATCCGATGTGCTTCGGGGACTTCACTGCTTGCGCATAGGTCCCCGACGCGAGAGCAAACAACATCACAGACCAGGCAGCCACAATTGAATAATAATAATAATGACCGTTGGGTTGCATGAACCGCCTCCGAGTCACGATTGGATAGCCGCCATTGTAGCCGCTTTTCGGTCTCGCGTGTGATAACTGATTTTAGACAGCTTTGTGAACGCTTAGTTAGGCCGTAGCTGAGGGTCCGCTCGCATCGTCCTGCCGCCGGCAATGAACGCAACATGATTACTGCGCAACCAATCGCGCTCATTACGCGACCTCCTGCGATCCCTAAGACCCGGCGATTTGCCGCCCGCTCGTCCGTGGTAACCACCTCACCAAAGGATCGCTAGCCTCCTACACTGCCGCGTGCTCCGACCGACCATTCCGCGTGGGTATCTCGACTGGCGCCGCAATCAATTATCGACAAGGAAGACTCAGTCAACCCACAAAATTCGTTTCAGAAATGACTAGCTAGGGCGTGAAATCCGTCAGCTACCGCCTCTCTCCTTCCCCGAAATGACTGAAATCTGCTTTTGTTCGCCCGCCTTCTCCTAAGTTCTTGTTGACCGAAGGCCCGCGCGCATGGGCATGGGAACGGTCGCAGGTACTCCAGAGGCCATCTTCCATTCCTGGCGGTCGTCGCCGGCATGACCGTCCCCGGTAACGACCTCAGATTCGCGTTCGGCAAGGTGACTGGCGGCGCCGCGCTCGCAAAAATCGATCCCCGGTTTCCATTTCATGATAAGGTCCCGGCCGCCTGTGCTTTCTGACCGCCCCCACGGCTTGCGCTCAAACAAGCCTCGCTGCTGGCAAACTTCGCTGAAGCCGCGGCCGTATCTGCTTGCTCGACGGTCGCGTCGATAGCAGTCAGGTTCCTGATCGAAAGCGGCTCGACCGGCCGAAACCAGAGAAATCCTCTCCGCTCGGCAATGCAGCCGCTGGCCCCCATCCTTCCGACGCCGGCATCGCGCTGACTGATCATTTCGGCCGCTTGCCGATCGGCACGAAGGTGTAATGTCCAACCGTCTCCTCCTGTGGTACTATTTGTGCCGATCCGGGAACTCCGCATCGCAGTGCGATCTTTGATGAAAGTTCTTGCAGTATCTCTGTTAGTTTTTGTTCTCGCTGTGTGAATTGAGAGTATTTCCTGAAGCTATGTTCTTGTATTCAGCTTCTTTCTGTGGCACTCTTCTGTGGCAGTCGTTGCGGTTGCGGAATTCTCGATTAAGCACGGGCGGCTGTGGGCCGCCGGGTTCGACTCTCAGGTAGGTGCTTTGTGGACGATGCTGTTTGGAGCGACACAGCAAAAGGGAAACGCACCCGACAAAGGCGGACTTGGTATCGCCGTCGTTTGCGCATTCGGCGGACCCTGGGCGCAGTCGTCGTCGTCGCCCTGATTGCGGGTGCCTGCTGGCAGAATGCCGCGCGGTTGTTTTCCAGATCTTCCCAAACCGCGTTCCAGAGTTCGTCCGATTCTTTTTGGGCACGCGGGAACATTCACAAGAACCTCGCCTTTGCTGCCGCAAACTCCAGCAAGGGCGGAAAAGGTCTCGCTCGCATTCCCGGTGTGTACCCATATTCGGTTGTCCCCGGAGGGGTGAAAGATCCTGCCGATTTACGCGAGGCGGCGGCGCGTGACTATGTAATTCGCCGCCACTTTGCCCATTTCGATTACAGCAAGGCCCGTCTGGAGCGCCTCAAAGAAGTCCGCGACGTTTACCTTTCCTACCGCATACGTAATACGGTCTTCTGGACGCGCAAAAGGATCCGCCTTTACCCCGGTGAACTGCTCCTCACTGATGGAACCGTCCAGGCCCGCGCCCGTTGCGGAAACCAGATTTCTGACGTCGCCAAGCCCGAGGTTTCCGAGGAAGAGCCCGACGCAGACGTCATTGACCAGCCGGTAGCCTCTCTCGAACCACTTCCGCCTCTGCCATTCGGTTCCTCGCCTGGCTCGCATATTTTGCCCATCGGTCAGGCGGCTCCGCCTGCCGCATTCGGTGGTGGGTTCGTTTTCCCGTATGTGCCGGTATCTCTGCCGCTTACTGCCGGCTGCCCGGTTGGCGAACAGGAACTTGACGGGCTGTGCCATCACAAACGTCACCACGGAGGCTCGGCATCTCCGGAGCCTTCGTCCATGATCCTGCTGGGGACCGGGTTGGTTCTGGTGGCCTGGCGCTATCGAAGACTTTCCCGTCCCGCCTCTATCTAGCGCTTCCCGCCCCGAAAACGCTGAATTATTGCCGGGCGTCTCTGTCCGTCGTGCGACCGAGAAAACGATTGGCAGAGCTCTGGCATCTGCTTCCGCCACCGCCGGCGGGCTGACCTCATGCGCGACGCCGCTCGGTGGTCCTGATTGGAGAGTGGGCGCCGACTGCGTAAATCCTTCCTGCCGGCCGAGAGCGATGAGGTGCGACCGGGTCTTCGGTTTCAAGATCCCACCTCGCCCTCTTCTTCGTCGCCGCCGTCTACCACCGGGCCAACTTGCAGGAAATCCTCGGGAGCCGGAGGGACCGGTCAGCCAGCGGACATCGCACTTCCGCAAGCAAGCGCCCTGCAATCGAACCCGTCGACAAGATGATCCGAGCAAAAAAAGGCAACGCCGCAAGCAAGACGACATCCAAGTCTTAAAGGTCGAGAACCGAGAGCGAGAAAGGAATCTGCGCGTTGCGACGAGTCTACCCTGCATGGTTTCTCTTAGTATCGACTGCACTGGTCAGCGCGCAACCCGGCAGTTCTACCGGCAAGCCCCTTCCCCCGGGACCGGTGCAACGCAAAATCAAAGCGGCCTGCATGCAGTGTCACAATACATCCCGGATCACGGAGCAGCACCTGACCGAGCAGCAATGGTCCGGCGAACTGGAGAAAATGGAAGGGCTCGGTGCCGTCATTCCTGACGAGGATCGCAAGGCTTTTCTCGCTTACCTGAGCAAGAACTTCGGTCCGGACAAAGGCGCATCGAAGCCGGAGAAAAAATCCGCAATCCCATCCGACTAACTGGGAATTGCCGCGATCCCCATCGGGCGCGTCGGGGTGGAGTAGTGGGCGCAACCGGAGCGAGACCCTGTCGGTGGCACCGATGGCAGAGGCGAAGTTGAAGGCAAAGCGCTGCTGCCCCACGTCCGAAGTGGCGTTACGCCCGCGGCGCCTGCGACTGGGCTCCAACTGCCCTCCGCATGACTGCGGCCCGCCCGGACTTCTCCACCCATCTCATGAATGCCTCAGCAAGATCCAAACAGATGCCGTGCAGCAGTCCGAGCACCAGCGCCAGCCTGGCCAAGCCGGCTGAAAAACAGGATCGCCACCAGGTCAGCTCTTGGCCATGGACCTGATCATTCGTTCCTTCGTGCGGTTTCCTTTCGCCGTCGCCGCTCGCTCTCCCTCATCATTTCGTTCAAATCCGCCGCTGGACGTATCTCGATTAGCCCACACCTCAACTTCACTCCCGGATTTCGGGAAATGAGCTGAATTGCGTGATTCAGATCTCGCGCTTCAAGCACCAGAATTCCACCCAATTGCTCCTTCGTTTCCGCGTACGGACCGTCTGTCACTGCAACCTTTCCGTTCCTCCAATGCACGGTCACCGCCGTGTTGGCGGGCTGAAGAGGTTGCTCAGCGACCAAATGTCCGTTTTTCCGCAGTTTGGCTGAGTAGCTTAAACACTCGTCGAGCACGGTGTTGCGCTCGCTCTCAGACATGTTTTCGAACTTGCCGGGTTCGATATATCCCAAACAGACATATTTCATCAATGCCTCCTTGTTTCCCGGGACTCAGAGAGCCGTAGCTCGTCGTTCCGTTATCCGATCGTCGTTCGGAAGACCGAAAATCGACAGCTACTCCATTTTTTTATTTCAACTGCCGAATCCGCTCTTGCAGGAATTGCCGCTCTGGTTCTTGTTGGGTCAGCGCCAGAGCTTTCTCATAACAGGACCGAGCCTCAGCTGTCCTGCCGAGCCTGCGGTACATATCTGCACGGGCGGAATGCGCCAGGTAATAATTTGCCAATTCGCCATGTTCCAGCGCCGCGTTGATATGCGCCAGACCGACCTCTGGACCATCGCGCATCGCAACGGCCACGGCACGATTTAGCTGGACAACTGGCGAAGGCTGAATTCGTAGCAATCGGTTGTAAAGCGCAACAATTTGCCGCCAGTCGGTCACAGCCGCCGATTTCGCCTGGGCATGAACGGCCGCAATCGCAGCCTGCAGTGTGTACGAGCCGAAGCGGTGGGATTCAAGGGCTTTCTCCACCAATGCCACTCCCTCTGCGATCTGCTCCCGGTTCCAGAGTGAGCGATCCTGGTTCTCCAGCAAAATCAGCTCTCCGGTCGGCGAGGTTCTCGCGGCGTGCCGAGATTCCTGTAGCAACATCAGCGAAAGCAGCCCAATGACTTCCGGATCTGGCCGGAGTTCGGTCAGCAACCGGCCCAGTCGAATCGCCTCGCCGGTGAGCTCGGCCCGCGTTACCTCCGCTCCCGCCGCAGCCGAATAACCCTCGTTAAAGACGAGATAGATGACCTGAAGCACCGTGCCCAGTCGCTCCGGCAATTCCTGCGGCGTCGGCACCTCGTACGGAATCGGTGTCTCTCGGATCTTTGCCTTTGCGCGCACAACGCGCTGCGCCAGCGTACGCGGAGTGACGAGGAAGGCCTTGGCTATCTCCTCGGTTGTCAGCCCGCACACCTCACGCAAGGTGAGCGCAACGCGCGCTTCCGGCGCTAGAGACGGATGACAGCAGGTAAAAATCAGGCGCAGCCGATCATCCTCAAGACTGTCCTCTTCCTGGCACTCTTCCGCCGAACTCCATTGCGCTTCGAGATATCGCACGAGCTCGTCTTGAGACGCTTCCAATCTTGCCCTTCGACGCAGAGTATCAATGGCTTTGAACCGGGCCGTCGAAATCAACCATGGTCGCGGATTGCCGGGTACTCCACTCCTCGGCCACAGGCTCAGCGCAGCCGCAAAGGCTTCGTGCATCGCCTCTTCGGCAAGATCAAAATCACCCAGTAAGCGGATCAGAGTTGCCAGGATTCGTCCCGAATCCACGCGATAAAGGGAGTCGAGCAATTCCCGCGTCTGCTCGGTGGAACGCTCGGACATGACGACGACCTTAGCAAACCAGCTGCCCCGAATCAATCTGGCAGACGGCGGCTCGATGCAAAGTGCCCGGGTCGGGACTGTGAAGTCTGGAGCAGCCGAACCGCTTCCCCGGTCGAGGACAAATCGCCGCTGCACTGATTTGAGCTTCGCACAAGCCCAACATTACGGCGCTGCTCTCGAGTCACGGGCAATCCGGAAGTTGACCCACAAAAGCCAGACGGTCAGCATTAGGCTTCGGGGACTCGAGGCATTGATGAGATGGGTTGTCGTAATTGCCTCGATTCTAGTGGGGAGACGCCTTGCTTTCCTCGGCGCTCTCGGCGGGCTCCGCGGTTCCATGTTTTTCCGGCCGCAGCAAGGGAAACAGAATCACATCCCGGATCGTGTGCGAGTCGGTGATGAGCATCGCCAGTCGATCCACTCCCAGCCCCACTCCCCCGGCCGGAGGCATCCCGTAGGAGAGCGCGTTGATGTAATTTTCATCCATCTGATGGGCCTCATCGTCGCCGCGTTCGCGTTCTTTCAACTGCGCCTCAAAGCGCCGCCGCTGGTCTTCAGGATCGTTCAATTCGCTGAAGCCGTTGGAGATTTCCATCTGCCCGGCAAACATCTCAAAACGCTCGGTCCAGTCCGGTTCATCCGGTTTCTGCTTCGACAGCGGAGATACTGCAGTAGGGAACTCGTAAATGATGGTGGGCTGCAACAGGTGTTGCTCGGCAATGGCCTCAAACAGATTTGCGATCGTCTTGCCGACCGGCGCCGCCGCCTCATACGACAACTTCACTCCCGCGGAGCGCACTCGTCCCACCAGCGCTGCGACCGATTCGCGAGCCGCGAAGTCGCTTCGTTCCGGCTTGGCCCCCGCCGCCTCTGGCCAGAAATGCACAATGGCTTCCCGCATCGTCATCCGCCGCCAGTTCGGGTGCGACCAGTCGATCTCGTGCTCTCCCCACTTTGTTTTCATCCCACCGGTCACGTCCTTCACCGCCTGTTCGATCGCGCCCTGGGTCGTATCCAGAATTCCAAGATAATCGGTGTACGCCTGATACGCCTCCAGCATTGTGAACTCAGGATTCCATCTCCACCCCAGCCCCTCGTTGCGAAAGTTGCGGTTGATCTCGTACACGCGATCGAATCCGCCCACCGTCAGCCGTTTCAAGTAAAGTTCGGGCGCAATGCGCAGGAATAAGTCCATGTCCAGCGTGTTGTGATGCGTCTTGAACGGACGCGCCACCGCGCCGCCGGCAATCGGATGCATCATCGGTGTTTCGACTTCCATGAACCCGTGCCCGTCGAAATAGCGGCGCAGAGACTGCACCAGCTTGCTGCGTTTCAAGAACACTTCGCGCACTTCCGGATTCATGACCAGATCCAGGTAGCGTTGCCGGTACCGCAGCTCCACATCCGTCAGTCCGTGAAATTTTTCCGGCAACGGGAGCAGGTCTTTCGAAAGAAAAGTCAGTTCCTCGGCATGAACGCTGAGCTCGCCGGTACGGGTGCGGAACAGATATCCGCGGACTCCGATGTGATCGCCCAGATCCAGCAACTTCCAGAGCTCAAAGCCGGCGTCGCCGACGGCGTCTTTCTTGACATAGATCTGCAGTCGCTGTCCATCCTGCTGCAAGTGCGCGAACCCGGCCTTGCCCATCAGCCGGATAGCCATAATCCGTCCCGCAACCCGCACCGTGACCCGGGGGGACTCCAGTTCCTCGGTCGTCTGCCCGTCGTATTGGTCCCGAATCTGCGCCACCGTGTGGCTGAAGCTGAACTTCCGGGGATACGCCGGATGCCCGAGAGCCTCGATCCTTTTCAGCTTCTCGCGCCGGATTTCATAAATGTTTTCGTCGAGTGCCAAGGAGTGTCCTTCAACGCTGGGATAGAAGCCTGCTCGCGGAGATGCGCGCGAAACACTGATTATAAACGGGCGACGGAATCCGACGTTTCCTTGCCCCTACGTAATGCGCTGTATTGAGGTGCTCGCGAGCAGGTTGTTACGCTTGTAAGTCATAGCGCGGTGCAGGTCATTAGAAAAGTATTTGTGAGGATGGCCATGAGAAGTATTTCCGAGAACCTCCCGAACAGCGCTCTCATTCTGCTGCTGGCACCGGTTGTACTCTCCGGTGCGATCTTCGCCCAAAGCAACTCTCTACCGCTTTATCCCGGTACCACCCATCCTGTGGCGGTGCCGAATGCCGATGCCGACAATGCTCCGCAGTCGACAAACCAGGCCTCCGACGCGAATGCTCAGCCGCAAAACGATCTACCGGTGTTCCGCGTCAATGTGATCGAGCGCACCACGAAAGCGGTCAACTACCGGAACCGCGGCGGCTCAACGGAAGTGGACTTCCGGGGCACCGACCTCATGCCGGACATCGCTGGCCATGCCAAGGTGGAGGGCAAGAATGGCCGCCTCGCCATCGATCTGGAACTGAATCATTTGGCTCCCGCGAACCGTTTTGGAGGTCAATTCCTGACCTTTGTCCTGTGGGCGATTACCCCCGAAGGCCGCGCCGTCAACCTGGGCGAAGTGCTGCCGCGAGAAGATGGCAAGGACAAGATCAATGTCACCACGGACCTGCAAGCCTTTGGAATGATCCTCACGGCAGAGCCTTACTATGCCGTCACCCACCCCAGTAATAAGGTGGTCGCTGAAAATGTTATACGCCCGAGCACGAAAGGTTTTGAAGAACCGATTGATGCCAAATTCGACGTCCTCGAGGGTGGCCAGTACACGATCGACGTGCCAGGCGATCAGTTGCCATCGAGCCGAGCCAGTCTCAAAGTTCCGCTGGACCTGCTCGAGGCCCGCAACGCCGTTGTCATCGCCAAAGCGGCGGGAGCGCAGCAGTATGCCTCCGACACTCTCACCCGAGCGGAGGACTTGCTGCAACGCGCCGAAGATTACTACCAGCGCAAGCAGGGAAGCACGCCGATTGGCACGGCGGCACGCGGAGCGACGCAGATGGCGGAAGACGCCCGTGTGTTGACCCTCCGGCGAATCGAAGAGGCTAAGATTGAAGCCGACCGACGTGCGCATGAGCAAGCCCAGGCGCAAGCCGAAGCCCAGGCGGCGGCCGCCGAGCAGCAAGCCGTCGAAGCTCAGGCTGAGGCCGCGGAAAATGCCAGACGGCGGGCGGCAGCCGAGCAGGCCGAAGCCGATGCCCGTCGCCAGCAGGCCGAAGCCCAGGCCCAGCAGCAGCAGGCTCAGGCCGCAACGGCAGCCGCGCAGTTGGCTGCCAGCCAAGCCGATCAGCAGCGCCAGGACGCGATTCGCCAGCGCGAAGCCATGCGCGCCCGCCTCTTGGCGCAACTGAATCAGGTGCTGCAAACCCGCGATACCGCGCGGGGGCTCATCGTCAGCATGCCTGACGTGTTGTTCGGTTTCAATCAGTTCACATTGAAGCCTGAAGCGCGCGAACGGCTGGCGAAGATCTCCGGCATCGTATTGGCCTACCCCGATCTCAAGCTGGAAATTGACGGTTACACCGATTCGGTCGGTAGCGACCAGTACAACCAAACGCTGTCCGACAAGCGTTCCGAGGCGGTGCGCGACTATCTGGTGAGTTCGGGAGTTCCCGTTGCCAGCGTGACTGCGCGTGGAATGGGCAAGGCCGATCCCGTGGCCGACAACAGCACGGCGGCAGGACGCCAGTTAAATCGCCGGGTGGAGATGATCGTCTCGGGCGACGTCATCGGGAGTCAATCGTCTCCCGGCACTCCCGACGGACAGGTTGAATCTCCGGCGAACCCCTAGCAAGAACTGACAGATCCATGCCCTGACCGAGGGGCGGCATCGAAGTCGGATTTCCCCAATTCTTTCGCCCCGCCGAACTTACTGGAGCGGAATCTGCGAGGAGTCACAAGTGCTGATCGCAATTACGTTGACCCGCACCACGGCATCCTCGAACGAGCAAAAGTAGCGCACGCCCGTCTGGTTCGGAGTCAACGGCGAGGCGATACTTTGATAGCTCTTGGCGGGAGTACCCCCGGTGCTGGTCAAAGTGAACAAGTACCCGCCCTTGGTTCCCGACGCCAGGAGCGTGTCGATCAAACACGCCCCGGACGAGCCAGGCGGAGTGCAATTGGTGCCAGCGAGCGAGCCGAGAGTGCTCGAAAAACCGACTGTCGGGTAAGCGGCGTTGTAGGAAATCTGGGCCTTGTTGATGGTGCGCACCGACGCTACGGCCGACGATTCATTTGCCGCAATCCGGGCCTGCAACAGGTTCGGAATCGCTATCGCCGCGACGATCAGGATGATGGCCACGACAATCAACAGTTCGATTAGCGAGAAGCCGCTTTGTTTCGCCATAGGTGAATCCAGTTTTTCCCGTCCAGTTCGAGCCATCCTGCCACTTCCTCGCTGGACTATCGGCATCCTGCGTTCCGGCAATCACGTGACGAAAGGTCGGGGCGAATCTCGCTCTGGCCCGGCTGGAAAAATAAAGGGAGGCCATGTCCGACGGCAGCGGCGATCAAGTCTGCGGGAAAACCCGCGCTTGGAAGCAGATCAGGGCTCGACCCTATCGCCGGACACCGGACAGACGCGTGCCGATTGTTCGCGCACCCGTTTGGCCCGATGCAGAGGTCGGTTTACCCACGGCGATGGCGCACTCTGGTAGTCCACCGATCCAGGCGAGGGATCAATGGCCAAGGCGGCAAAGATCTTCTCTCAGGCGGAGGTCAGCACCAGTTTTGGCGATTGTTTCCCGATACGAGGATGAAGATCTCAGGCCCCGAACCTCTCTTGGGCGCGAGCTTTTGCTTTGGCAGCTTCTTCTTCCCGATTCTTTGGCGGAGCAGTGGTGTCGAGGGAAAAAAGAAGTCGCGATGAAACGGCGGCAATATCATCGATGGCGGCGAGAAAGGCCTGCTCATTGGCTTTCGACGGCCTGTTAAAGCCCGTTATTTTTCGGACGAACTGCAGGGAAGCGGCTCGCACTTCCTCATTGGTGACCGGCGGATCGAAGTTGAAAAGGGTCCTGATATTGCGGCACATGTGCTGAAGCCTCCCGCAGCGACCTCGACCAAACTTTATGCCATTTTCTCACGGATTGGGCTCCGTTTCGGGGCGGTTGCCTTCAGTGTGAGGCACCCGCGCGGACCGAAGATGGGAGCGGAAAAAAATCGTTGACCGCCGGGACTCGCCGTGGTATTTAACTTATATGTTATTTAACGTGATTGTTTAATAAGAAAGAAGGCTTTCCGCCCACATGACAGCCGACCACCTGAGCACCACGCTTGCCGCTCTTTCCGACCCCACCCGTCGCGCCATTCTCGCCCGCCTGGCCACTGGCGAGGCCACGGTGACGGAGTTGGCGGCACCCTTTGCCAAGAGGATGAGCATGCCGGCCGTCTCCCGTCACCTGAAGGTGCTCGAACGGGCGGGCCTGATCACGCAAGGGCGCCAGGCGCAATGGCGTCCCTGCCGCCTCAAGGCGACGCCGCTGCGCGAAGTGGCGAATTGGGTGGAGCCGTACCGCAAGTTTTGGGAAGCCAGCTTCGATCGTCTGGAAGCTTATTTACAGGCATTAAAAACAGAGGAAAACAGACATGGCCACAAACGCTAACGTCCACAGGATCACGACGCCTCCGGAAGCGGAGATCGTGAGGCACCGCGTAGTCGATCGGCCCGGCAGGCTTTTTGCTGCCGGTACCGGCGCGAGGCGTATTCCGCGCTGGTGGGCACAGGCCAGCCACTTGACCGTGGTCGACAAGCCGGAAGGGAGAAAGGGGGCCGGGCGGCGATTTATCCAGCGGGCTCCGGATGGGGACGAACTCGGGTCTGACGGCGAGTATCGCGAGATCGTGCCGAACGAGCGGATCGTCGTTACTTTCAGGTTTGAAGGCATGCCCCCCGGCCACGGTGCGATGCAAACCGCGCTCCGCGAAGAGCGCGAACGGAAAACCGCGCCGAGGGTTGCCCTGCTGTGCCGAACAGTGGCGGACGGCGATGGCAGGCTCAAGTCAGGCATGGTGCCGGATCGGCGGAAATTATGAGCCGCCCGGATGAGTACTTTCCACAGAAGGCCGAAGGCGAAACCAGGCCGGCGGAGCAGGAACTCGTGCTCCGCCGTACTCTCGAAGCGCCGCGCGCGCTGGTGTTCAAGGTGTGGACCGATCCGAAGCATCTGGCACAGTGGTGGGGCCCGCATGGGTTTACCAACCCGGTCTGCGAATGGGATGTCCGCCCCGGCGGCCGCATCCGTGTCGACATGCGCGGCCCTGACGGCACGGTGTATCCCATGTCCGGCGTCTACCAGGAGATCATCGAACCCGAACGCCTCGTCTTTATGACTGCGGCACTTGACCGAGCCGGCAATCCGATGTTTGAAATCCTGAACACGGTAACCTTCACCGAGCACGCCGGCAGGACAACGCTCACCCTGCAGGCGAAGGTGATGAAGACGACCGCCGCGGCTGCCCCGCATCTTTCCGGAATGAAAATGGGCTGGTCGCAGAGTTTCGAACGTCTGCAGGCGCATGTGGCCAAGGCGCAGTCGTGAGATACCTTGAGTGCCGCCGATCGGGAAATCGTGACCACGTGCGGGTAGCATGGTTCGTGCGGCGGGGTTTGAGTCAGGGGTGGGGGCCCGAATCGCTTTAGCAGCACGATCCGGGAAATGGAGGTGAGGCCGGGCGGGGCTGGGCGTTTCATCCTGCACGGCCCCGCGGGCACCGACTTTGAAAACAAGATCGTGACCTCGAAGTCTAGCCACCCGGACGTCTGGTCGGGTGCAAGGTCCCGCCCAGATTCCCGGTGACGGTGACTTTCGACGATCCCCATGGCATCTTCCTTTCGTGGTACATTTGTACCATGGTAAACGACTCGCAGCTCCTCATTGAACGCGTCCAGACGGGCGTGCGCATGGAAAAACGTCTGCTCAAAGTGCTTAAGGCGCTGGCCGAATATCACGACATGTCGCTCGGCGACCTGCTCGAAGGCATCGTGCTCCACGCCTTCGACGGCAAGACTGCCTTCGGTGCCGACTCGCGCAAGCGCATACAGGACCTCAAGAAGTTTTACGCTCTCGACCTCGATTCCAGCGCCAGCCACCGACTCAAGGAGACGCTGGGGGCGCAGAAAAGGCCGGCGGCCGCCAAGCGAAGCTGATCGCGATTCTGGCAGGCTCGAAAAGCACTTTGCCACGGCGATGGTCGCCGGTCACCGGGGGAATGTTCATCCGTCCTTGAAGCCGGAGCGCTTCGGCGTTACTATTCGAGGTCGCTCTTAATTTGTATCCGTTTCGAGGACTCATGCCGCAAAACTATGTTCCCATCTTCCTTTTCCTCGCCGTGGTCGGCGTTCTGATCCCGCTCACGCTGCTGGTTGCCAAGATCATCCGCACGCAGAGTCCGAACCGTGTGAAGTTGATGCCCTACGAGTGCGGCATAGATCCCTACGACAACGCGCGGGGACGCTACACGGTCCGCTTCTATATCATCGCCATCCTGTTCGTGGTGTTCGATGTCGAGACGATTTTCCTGTTCCCCTGGGCGGTGAAGTTCAAGGCGCTCGGCGTCTTCGGGCTGATCGAGATGCTGATCTTCCTTGCCATCTTGATCGTCGGATACGTATGGATATGGAAAAAGGGCGCGCTCGAATGGGTATAGCTTCTTCGGGCGCGAACCCGGTCGCTGCCGAAGAGACGTTCCTGGCGAGCCGCTGGACTAGGGGAAACTTCTGGTTTCCAACCCGCATCGTGGTCAGTCGGCTGCGTGTGAGCCGCGTCAAGCGCCGATTGCTGGGAAGCAATGAGGAAAGCATTTCGATTTCGCAGGTCGCTTCGGTCAAGATCTCGACCGGGGTCTTTTGGTCGGAGATCGTCATTGAGTCCACCGGCGGTACCGATCCGATCACCAGTCATGGCCATCGCAAAGCCGACGCCTTGCGTATCCGCGATCTGGTGGAAGGTTTTCAATCGGCACGGGGATAACGCGCGGTTGCCGCGAGAGGATGGGTAACGGCCCGGATTGCCCGGTTCTCCGCCGCGCAATGTGTGAATTGTGATGGCCGTCATTGACGGTGACGCGACCAGATGTTAGAAGTGAAAGTTTCCTGTACCTGGATTTCAAGGTAGCGCGGTTGTTGCAAAGACAGACCCCAGAATGGCAGAGGAAGTCAAAACTCCTGCTCCACCACCGCCGCCGGAGGGTGAGACCAAGCCGGCGGCGGAAAAGCCCGCAGCTGCGGCACCATCCGCCACGCCGACCAAGCCTGCTGCTCCCGCCGCCAAACCCGCCGCTCCGGCCAAGCCCGCGCTTCCGACACCGGCGCCCTGGAACTCGCCGATGGTCGAAAAATATAAGAGTCGGTATGGCTCGGGCCTGGATGCGCAGACCTATTTGGGGCAGAACTACCTGCAGGTTGACCGTTCACTGATTCCCGACATCTTGCGGCGGCTGCGCGAGGAAGAGCAGTTTGACTACTGTGTGGATATCACGGCGGTGCATTATCCGAAGCGGGAGAAGCAGTTCGATGTGGTTTGGATCCTCTACTCTTTCCCGCGCAACGAGCGTGTACGGGTGAAGACGCAGATTGCCGACGGGGCTTCGATTGAGTCCAGCGTCTCCATCTGGCCGACGTCGAATTGGCTGGAGCGCGAGGTCTACGACATGTTCGGGATCTGTTTTGACGGACATCCGGACCTGAAACGCATCCTCCTGCCCGACGGCTGGAAAGGTTTCCCGCTACGCAAAGATTACGGCATCCTGCAACAGGACCAAGAGTGGGTGCAGATCAACCTGGGAATCGAGAGCGGGCAATGAGCATTCCCGAAAAAGAAGGCACCAGCGACCTCTCGCCGGGCACCCTCGGGCTCGGCCGCGCTTCTTTCGAGGGTTCCAATCTCGAGCGCGAAACTCCCGGCAAGGCGTATCTCGATTCGAATGAGCTCATTATCAATATGGGGCCGCAGCATCCGGCGACGCACGGTGTGTTGCGCGTCATTCTGAAGCTTGACGGCGAAAAGGTTCTTGGCACCGAGTGTGTCATCGGATACCTGCACCGCGGCGTGGAAAAAATCGCCGAGAACCGCACTTACACGATGTTCAACCCCTACGTCGATCGCATGGACTATTGCGCCGCCGTCTCCAACGGACTCGGCTACTGCGAAGCGGTCGAGAAATTGATGAACGTGGAGGCACCGCCGCGTGCCCAGTATATTCGCGTGATCCTGACAGAGTTGAATCGCATCGCCAGTCACCAGCTCTGGCTGGGCACGCACGCGCTCGATATTGGAGCGATGACGCCGCTGTTCTACACCTTCCGCGACCGGGAGGAAATCCTGAAGATTTTCGAGAGGTATTGCGGTGCGCGTCTCACCACCCATGCCTTCCGCATCGGCGGGTGCCAGTATGAGACCTACGCGGGTTTTGAAAAGGACGTGAAGAATTTCCTGACGTTTGTGGCGCCGAAGATTGATGAATACGAGACGCTGCTTACGACCAACCGCATTTGGCTGGAGCGGACGAAAAATGTGGGCGTGATTTCCGCGGCCGATGCCATCGCGCTGGGCGTGACTGGGCCGGTGCTGCGGGCGAGCGGTGTGCAATGGGATCTGCGAAAAGCACAGCCCTACGCCAACTATTCGCGGTTTGATTTTGAAATCCCGATCGGCACCAATGGCGACACGTATGACCGTTACCTGGTGCGCATGATGGAGATGCGGCAGTCGCTGCGCATCATTGAGCAGGCGGTCGACGCGATTCCGGAAGGCCCGATCATGGGGAAAGTGCCCAAGGTGATCAAGCCGCCGGTCGGAGAAATCTATCATTCCATCGAAGCGCCCAAGGGCGAACTGGGATATTTCATTGTCAGCGATGGCTCGACGCAGCCCTACCGCTTGCGCGTGCGTCCGCCGTCGTTTGTCAACCTGCAGGCGCTCGACGTCATGGTGCGCGGCCTGCTGGTCGCCGACGTGGTCGCGGTCATCGGCACGATCGACATTGTGCTCGGCGAGGTGGACCGCTGATGCCCAATTTCATCATGTCGTATCTCGGCAGCACCCTGACGCCGGGCCAGGCGGGAAACCAGTTCTGGGCGCTCATGTATGTGCTCATCATCTTCGCCGGAGTTTCGGTGGCGGTGATGTGCATGAACTGGATCGAACGCAAGGCTCTGGCGCACTTCCAGATTCGGCTCGGCCCCATGCGCGTCGGCCCGCATGGATTGCTGCAGCCGTTTGCCGATGCCCTCAAGCTGATGCTCAAGGAGGACATTATTCCCGCCGAGGCCGACCAGTTCGTCTTCTGGGTGGCCCCCCTGATCGGGTTGCTGGCCGCGTTCACCGTTTATACAGTGATTCCCTTTGGGCCGTCGCAGGCGGTCAGCGACATGAACATTGGCATCCTCTTCATGCTCGGGGTCTCGTCGCTCGGCGTGCTCGGCATTGTGGTGGCCGGATGGGCCTCGAACTCGCACTATCCGCTCATCGGGGCGCTGCGCTCCAGCGCCCAGATGGTGTCCTATGAGGTCGCCATGGGGCTGGCCATCGTCTCGGCCATCATGATGACTAGCATGAACGCCAGCGGCACGGGAACGCTGAGCATGATCGAGATCGTCCGCGCCCAACAACACCAGGGCATCTGGTTCATCTTCAAGTTCTTTCCCCTGGGCTTCATCGCCTTCGGGATATTTGCCGTCGCCATGGTGGCCGAGACCAACCGCGCCCCCTTTGATCTGGCGGAAGCGGAATCGGAACTGACCGCCGGTTTCCACACCGAATATAGCGGCCTGCGCTGGTCGCTTTTCATGCTCGCGGAATATGCGGCGATGATCGCCGTTTCCTCAATCGCCGTGACGCTGTGGCTCGGTGGCTGGCTGCGCCCGTTTCCCAATCTCCTGCACGCGCCGGCCTGGGACTTCCTGTTTTCACTGTTTCCCGGTCTCACGTTTCTGGCTCTGGGGGCGATCGCCGTCGTGGGCACGGCGCGCATGCCCTCGCATTCATTCTTCAAGATTCAGCGGATCGGGCTGGGAATTTTCGCGGCGCTGCTGGGCTCGATCGGGCTGCTGCTGTTGCTGATTGCGGTGGCGGGGAACTCGGCCAACCTGGCCGTCGCCGCCAGGTTCAGTGAAGGCATCACTTACGTGTATTGGTTCATGCTGAAAGTCGCCATCTTCATGTATTTGTTCATCTGGTATCGCGCCACCTGGCCGCGTTATCGCTTCGACCAGCTGATGCGGGTGGGATGGAAGGTGCTGCTGCCGATCTCGCTGGGCGTGCTGATTCTCACCGCGATCGTGGGGGTGGTGGTTTCGTGAACCCCGCGCTGAGTTCGGGTCTGGATTCGGCGGTCAATGCGCTACCCGTGGCCACCTCCTTCTTCTTTTATACGCTGTCGGGACTGGCCGTGGTGGGCGGGTTGCTGGTGATTACCCGGCGAAATGCTGTGCACTCCGCGCTGGCGCTGATCGTAACTTTGCTGGCGGTGGCGGGTCTGTACTTGATGTTGTATGCCCCGTTTGTGGCCGGCGTGCAGATCATCGTTTACGCCGGCGGCATCATGGTGCTGTTCCTGTTCGTGATTATGCTGGTCAACATCGAGCGCTCCTCCAAGGAACGGCAGTTCAACCGCATGTGGCCGGCGGGATTGGTGGCGGCCGTTCTGTTGCTGGCGCTGTTTATGGGTGCCTTCGGCAAGGGGCGGGCGCTGTTTGTGGACCGCAGGATCCCGCTGCCGGAGTCGTCGAACACGCAGCAGATTGCCGCCATGCTCTACGGAGACGCGGGCCGGATGGGGCAATATACCTTCGCTTTCGAGATCGCCTCCCTGTTGCTGCTGGTGGCGATTCTGGGGGCGGTGATCATGACGAAGAAAAAAACCTAGTCGATGATCGGCCGTCGATTCTGGTGCGGCGGAGGGAACGGATTGAGGCCCGCGAACGAGCAGAGAATGACGAGCCAGGACCGACGATTGAAGAACGGCTGAAAATATGGTTCCCATCACCACGCTCCACTATCTCGTTGTTGCTGCGGCATTGTTTGTGCTGGGCGTCATCGGTGTGCTCACCCGCCGCAACGTGGTGATCGTGTTGATGTCGATCGAGCTGATTCTGAACGCCGTGAACTTGAATCTGGTGGCTTTCTCGCACATGTGGGGCAACCTGCATGGGCAGATGTTTGCGATCTTCATTGTCGTGGACGCCGCCGCCGAGGCTGCGGCCGGCCTCGGCATCCTGATTGCCTTCTTCCGCAACAAGGAGACGATCAATGTGGATGAGATTGATTTGTTGAAGTGGTAGACCAAGCCGCAAGCTGCGGGCTTCGAGCCCGCGCTCCGGGCGGCGGCAGACAAAGGCGGATCGTGAACGACTAGCGACGGACGACATGTTATTTCTTGACCACATCTGGCTGATTCCGCTCTTCCCGGCCTTCGGGGCCGCCCTGATGTTTTTCTTCGGGCGGCGGTTGCAGAAGGCTACGGTGAACGCCGTCTGCGTAGGCGCGGTTGTGATCGCGTTTCTGTTCGCCTGCTTTACGGTGGTCGAGTACACGCGCTACGCGCATGGCACCGGACACCCGTTCGAGAAAATCGTCTACACCTGGCTGGGTACCGGTGACGGGCATCTGGATTTCACCAGGCGCGACGGGACGCCAGCCCCGATCCATGTGGATGCGGGCTTCCTGCTCGATCCGCTCTCGTCCATATGGCTGCTTTTTGTGACCGGCGTGGGCATGTTGATCCACATCTACTCGACCGGATACATGGCGCACGAAGGGGGATACTACCGCTTCTTCGGATACCTGAATCTGTTCATGTTCTCCATGCTCACCCTCATCCTGGCCAACAACTACATGTTGCTGTTCGTCGGGTGGGAGGGCGTGGGCCTGTGCTCGTACCTGCTGATCGGGTTTTACTTTCACCGCAAGTCCGCTTCGACGGCCGCGAACAAGGCATTCATTGTGAACCGCATCGGCGATGCCGGATTCATTCTGGGTGCGCTTACGCTTTCCTGGTATTTGGGCTCATTTCGCTTCACCGACATCAATGCGCTCGTGCGCAGTGGACACTTCATGATCGGTGATCCCGTGCTCAGCATCGCCGCGCTGTTGCTGTTTGTGGGCGCCTGCGGTAAGTCGGCACAGCTGCCCCTCTACGTATGGCTTCCCGATGCCATGGAGGGCCCCACGCCGGTTTCCGCGCTGATTCATGCCGCGACCATGGTGACGGCGGGCGTGTACATGGTGGCGCGGTCGAACGCCGTGTTTGTCCTGGCGCCGACGGCAATGAAGACCGTCGCCATCGTCGGCGCGCTGACGGCGGTCTTTGCCGCGTCGATCGGACTGGTGCAGAACGATATCAAGCGCGTCCTCGCCTACTCCACTGTCTCCCAGTTGGGATACATGTTCCTGGCGCTGGGCGTCGGAGCCTTTGCCGCCGGCGTGTTCCATGTCTTCACCCACGCCTTCTTCAAGGCGCTGCTGTTCCTGGGGTCGGGTTCGGTGATTCACGCCATGAGCGGCGAGCAGGACATGCGCAACATGGGTGACCTGCGCTCCCGCATTCCGACTACCCACTGGACGATGTGGGTGGCCACGCTCGCCATCGCCGGCATCTTTCCCTTCGCCGGGTTCTTTTCGAAAGACGAGATTTTGTGGCAGACCTGGGCTTCGGAAGGCGGTGCTTACCGCATTTTGTGGTTCGTGGGATACGGAACCGCGCTGATGACGGCGTTTTATATGTTCCGACTGATGTATCTGACGTTCTACAGCCCGTCACGCATGAGCCACGAGGCCGAGCACCATGTGCACGAGTCGCCAAAATCAATGACCGTGCCGCTGGTGATCCTGGCCATCTGTTCGATCGGAGCGGGATGGCTGAGCTGGCCGCATAGTCTGGGTGGCTCGGCGCGTTTCGAGAAATTTCTCGAGCCGGTGTTTGCGCGGGAGGCCGTGGTCCTGGTCGAAGAAGGGAAGTCGGCACAGTTGGCGGCGGGCGAGAAAGAAGCCGAGCACACCGACAGCACCGAGTACTTGCTGATGTTTTTGTCTCTTCTGGCGGCCGGGGCGGGCTTTGCCATGGCGCGTGGCTATTACCTGAACGCCGGCAAGGACTTCGTCGAGCCCATCGCCGCCAAGGCTCCCCCGCTCTATACGGTTCTTTCCAACAAATGGTTTGTGGACGAGGGCTACGACTACGTTTTCACCGGACGGCGCAAGCTGGGCAAGGTCCGACTCGGGGTGATGGGTGCCGGCGAGGCGTCGTCATGGTTCGACGCCCAAGTGATCGATGCCGTGGTCAACGATGCGGGCTGGGTTACGCGTATCGTCGCCAGGGTTTCGAGCTGGTCGGATAAGTGGATCGTCGATGGCGTGGGCGTCAATGGTCCGGCGATTGTGGCGCGCCTGCTTTCCTATCCGGCGCGCCTGCTGGAATGGGGCCTGGTGCAGTGGTACGCGCTGGTCATGATCGCCGGGCTGCTCGGATTTGGCGTGTATTACGTATGGAAGTGAGATCGTGAGCCGCGAAGCTTCGGGCCGCGAGCAACCGGGCGCCGGCGCTAGCGCCGGAATGGATTGCAGGAAGTACGCAGCTCGCAGCCGCTGAGAACTGGCAACCGAGAACTGTTCCTATGCAGAATCATATATTGTCGATCATCCTCTTCACGCCGCTGATTGGCGCACTGGTTGTTCTGTTCGTCCCCAAGGAGAACAAGGACGCGATTCGCTGGGTGGCGAATATTTTTGCCTTGGGCGGATTCCTGATTTCGTTGCCGCTGGTGCCCATGTTCTGGGCGCAGCGTTTCTTGCCCGGCTTCAAGTTCCTGGAGGGCTCGGCCAACAACTGGATTCCCTCGATCGGCGCCGGTTACAACCTGGGCATCGACGGCATTTCGTTCCTGCTGATCATGCTGACCACGCTGCTGGGATGGATTTCGATCCTCTCTTCCTGGACGGCGATTGAGATTCGGGTCAAAGAATATTATGTATGGTTTCTGCTGTTGCAGACGGGAATGCTCGGCGTTTTCATGGCGCTCGACTTTTTCCTGTTTTTCGTTTTCTGGGAAGCCATGTTGGTGCCGATGTATCTGCTGATTGGCATCTGGGGCGGCCCGCGCAAACTCTATGCGGCGATCAAGTTCTTCCTGTACACCCTGCTCGGCTCGGTGCTCATGCTGCTGGGCATTCTATTCCTGTACTTCCATCACCACACGCTCACCGGGGTCTTTACCTTCAGCATTCCCGAGCTCTATAAGACTGCGTATCTGATTCCCTTCCATTCCGCCATCTGGCTTTTTGTGGCGTTCTTTTTGGGATTTGCCATCAAGGTTCCCATGTTTCCCTTTCACACCTGGTTGCCGGACGCGCACGTCGAAGCCCCTACCGCGGGCTCGGTCATTCTGGCCGGCGTTTTGCTGAAGATGGGAACCTACGGGTTCGTGCGCTTCTCACTACCGTTCTTCCCCGCAGTCGTGTCGCACCCCCGGGTGCAGGGGTGGGTGATCGGGCTTTCCCTGATCGGCATTGTCTACGGTGCCCTGGTCTCGCTCATGCAGAAGGATATGAAAAAGTTGGTGGCCTACTCGTCGGTCAGCCACCTGGGTTTCTGCACGCTGGGGATTTTCGCGCTGAATTCGGCAGGATTGACCGGGTCGGTGTTGCAGCAGATCAACCACGGCATTTCAACCGGCGCGCTGTTCTTGATCGTCGGAATTTTGTATGAACGGCGGCACACGCGCGAAATCGCGGAATATGGTGGCATCTCCAACGTGATGCCGATCTACGCCACGATTACGATGATCATGTTTCTCTCGTCCATGGGATTACCGCTGCTGAATGGGTTCGTCGGCGAGTTCACCATTCTGCAGGGAGCCTTTACTGCCAACTGGAAGTGGGCGGCGTGGGCTGCTCCGGGGGTGGTCCTGGCGGCGGCGTATTTGCTGTGGCTCTATCAGCGCGTTTTCTTCGGGACGGTGACGAATCCGAAGAATGAAAAGCTGCACGATCTGACGCCCCGGGAAATCCTTACGTTTGTGCCGCTGATCGTCATGGCGTTGTGGATCGGACTGTATCCCAAGCCGTTTTTCCAGATCCTCGAACAGCCGGTCAATCAGATCGTGCAGAACATTCATGACAACGCGAACGCGAACGGACAGGTGAACGCGGAGATTCGACCCGTGACTTTGCTGCCGGAACCCGTTCCGGCAGCAGCGCGCTCGGAATCGACTCCGGTGGTACCGAAAGCGAGCAATTAAGTGCGAGGCTTCTCCCCAGTCGACTACAAGTTGATGCTGCCGATGGTGGAACTCACCATTTTTGCGCTCGGCATTTTGCTGATCGATTTGATGATTCCACGGGGATGGAAGTGGATCAACGCCTTGGGCGCTTTTGTCGGTGTGGCCTTTGCGGCCGTCTGCGTTTACGAGATCCAGTTGACGCTGCCGCCCCGAGGTCTGTTCGGCTTCTATAATGCGCTGCTCGTCGATCGCTTTGCCATTTATTTCTGGTATCTGTTTCTGGCCGGAGCAGGGATCTCGATCCTGTCGTCGGCGCACTATCTCGATGTGGAACAGGAGCACCACGGCGAGTACTACGCTCTGCTGCTGCTTTCGGTTGTGGGCATGATGTGCATGGCCGCGGGCGTCGATATCGTGCTGATTTTTATCGGGCTCGAGCTGATGGCGATCTCGACCTATGTGCTGGTGGGTTTTCTGCGGCGCGATCGGCGTTCGAACGAAGCGGCCCTGAAGTATCTGCTGCTCGGTGCCTTTTCCTCGGGCATCTTTGCCTACGGACTATCGCTGTTCTATGGGATTTCCGGCGGCACCAGCCTGGGTCTGATCGGGCGCGCAGTGTCGGTGCAGAGTCCTCACAACCCGGTGGTGGTGATCGCCTTGCTCGCCACCATGGTCGGATTGCTGTTCAAGATAGCGGCCATTCCCTTTCACCAGTGGGCGCCGGATGCATACGAGGGCGCACCCACCAGTATTACCGGCTTCATGTCGGTGGCGGTGAAGGCCGCGGGATGGGCGATGCTGCTGCGCATCCTGCTGTTTGGGCTTTGGCCGTTGCGCTCGGTCTACATTCCGATCATCGTCATCGTCTCCATCATGACCATGAGCGGTGGAAACTTTGCCGCGCTTACGCAGACCAACACCAAGCGGTTGCTCGCCTACTCCTCCATTGCGCATGTCGGCTATATGCTGCTGGCGCTGGTGGCGATGGGCACCTCGGCGGTGGGCAGCCCCGGCTTTAACGATGGTTTTAAGGGAATCCTGATCTACCTGTTGGTGTACACCTTCATGAATCTGGGAGCTTTTGCCGTGGTTACCTCACTGCGGCACCGGAACGTGATCGGCGACGAGATCGACGACCTGTCCGGACTCTACGAGCGCGCTCCGGTCGAAGCCATGTTGATGCTGCTGTTTCTGCTCTCCCTCGCCGGCATTCCGCCCGCGGCCGGATTTCTGGGCAAGTACTACATTTTTCTGAGTCTGATCGAAAGCGGCCATTACGGACTGGCTGCGCTCGGCGTTCTCTACTCCCTGTTTGGACTCTACTACTACCTGAAAATTGCGAACTCCATGCTGATGCGCGCCCCGACCGAGACCGGGCGGTTGCCGGTCAGCGTCGGCATGCGCCTGGCGGTGGGCATCACGGCGCTGGCCACGATCACGATCGGGTTGTTCCCCGAGCCGTTCATTCATGGGGTGAACTGGTCGCTGGGGATCGCGCAGCCTCAGCGTATTGCGGCCAGGATGAAGTAGGGCTGCGGGCTTCCGAACGCGGGCTGATTTACAATTCCTTCGCATGCCTGAGCCTTTCGATCCCGCCGAGAAGACCCCTCCCAAGCCCGATCGACTGGTCGCGTTTGCCCGCTATTCCGAGATCGGGTTCATGATTCCCGCGTCGGTGCTGCTCGGCTTGCTTTTGGGCAAACTCGCAGATTCCTGGCTGCATACTCGTGGACTCTATCTGGTCGGGATCGTGCTCGGCGCCGTAATTGGATTTTGGCAGATGATCCGAAGGGCCGTGGGCGCCTTCAAGAAAGATGAATGAGCGTGAGCATCTCGACCGGTCCGGGGAAAGTCTGCCGGCGGAGAGCAAGGGAATAGACGCGGCCGGCGAAAGCTCCATGCTGGCCCGCATCGTTCCTCGCCTGCTGCGCAATATGCTGGTGGTGAGCCTCCTGCTGGTGGGGCCGGTGTTCTGGTTTTACCGCTGGGCCGGGTCGATGGGTTTTGCCCTCGGAGCTGCGGTTTCCTACGTGAATTTCCGCTCCCTGACCCGCGGCGTCGAGGGGCTGGCCGACCGCATCGTCAACCGCAACAGCCGGGAAAAGGGCGGTCGAATCCTCCTGCGTTTTATGGTGCGTTACGGGTTGGTGGGAGCGACTGCCTATGCTATATTCAAGGGTTCTTCCCTGGCGTTTCGGGGCTTTCTTTGGGGCTTGTGCGTGCCGGCGGCAGCCCTGATGGTGGAAGCGGTCTGGGAGGGGTACGCGGCCTTCCGGCGGACATCTTGATACCCCCGACGCCGCGCACGATTTTGCGGTTCATAGATCCGATATTTTCGAAGTTCGAACAAAGTCTGAAAAATGGAACAACTGGCCTTTACCGCACTTCTCAATCGTCTATTCGGGCCGCTCGTGCTGGCTCTGCTCGAGGCGCTGCATATTCATCCCCGCCATCCGGCAATGCCCATCTCAAACTCCTTTGCCATGGAGTTGCTGGTCGTGATGCTGCTCACGATATTTTTCCTTGCCGTGCGCTCGCAGCTTTCGGTCGAACGTCCCGGTCCGTTGCAGCACACCATGGAAGGAATTCACGGATTCGTGATGGACTTGGCGGCGGATACGATCTCGCATCACCCGGCGAAATATGTACCCTATCTGACGGTGCTGGCGATGTTTATCTTGATCGCAAACCTGATTGGGCTGGTCCCGGGACTGGAATCGCCTACCGCCGTGCCGATCGTGCCGCTCGGATGCGCGTTGTTCACCTGGTTTTACTATCACTTTTATGGCGTCCGTGAGAACGGGGTGGTTGGATATCTCGCGCATTTTATCGGGCCGCAAGATAAGGACATTCCGATCGTGTTGCGGATCGTTCTACCCATCTTGATGTTTCCGATCGAAGCCTTCAGCCACCTTGCCCGCATCATGTCGCTGACCGTCCGTCTGTTTGCCAACATGTTTGCCGGCGAAATGGTCACCCTGGTCTTCTTCTCGCTCATTCCGCTGGGGCTCCCGCTGGTATTCGAGGGGCTGCATATTGGAGTAGGGCTGGTTCAGACCTACATTTTTGTACTGTTGGCTGCGGCGTACCTGGGCGAGGCGACGTCGCACGGACATTAACGAAGATCCCAGGCCTCGGGTGTCAGGTCCCAGGAAAGGTCGCGGCGAAGTCTGCCAGAGGCGTTTCCGAGAACTGAGACCTGGTGTCTGACACCTGCTTTCAGCGTGAGGGCGCCGGCTCACAGAGTGCGGCGTCAACCACCCACTGGCGGCGATTCATAAACAGACAGAGGAGAGAGCAATGCGGAAAGTCATGATGTTGATGTCGGTTTTGATGGTGGCGTCGGTGATGGCGGTGCCGGCGTTTGCGCAGGGCGGCGGAAGCGCGGCTTCCACAACCAACTGGGTCGCCTTGACGGCTGGATTTGCGATCGCGCTGGCCGCGGGACTGGCGGCGCAAGGGCAAGGCAAAGTGGCGGCGGCAGCATGCGAGGCGCTCGGACGCAATCCCGCGGCGCGCGCCGGCATCCAGTTGGCTATGCTGCTGGGCTTGGCCTTTATTGAATCGCTGGTGTTGTTCACCTTCGTCATGATCTTCCTGAAAGTGCAATGACGACGTCGTCCGCCAGGTGCGGACGCATACGACCGAAGGAGCCTCTGCGCGTGCGGAGGCTCCTGGTTCTCGGTCTCGTATTTCCTGAAGGCCGGCCGCGGGGAGCGGGTATCTAGACCTTGCGTTCCCCGTCCCAGTTGGCGGTGCGGTTTTCCGGGATTTTATCCAGCGCCTCGACCAGGATGCGACGCAGGCGGTAGCGGCTGTCGAGGTCCATGCTGACGAATTCAAATCCTATTTCATTGACGCGCGCGCGGCGCAGCAGAACCTCCCCGCGAATTTTCTTCACGCCCAAAGAAATTTCAACGTGTGCTTCGGAGCCCACGCGAAGGTTGTCGTTGCGCGTACCCATGCCGCCGCCAAGACTCATTTCGCGCATGATGATGTTCGACTTTCCCCACGAGCTCGAAAGTGTGGCGGACAGGGTTCGCGGCAAGGTGATGCGTTCGTAGCGACGCTGGCGGACCCAGGGGCACCCGGGGCCGGAATCAAGGGGTGCAATGGCCAGTTCTCCGGCCTCGAGCCCGCTGTCGGCCAGAGCCTGCGTGCCGAAGCGAGGATCGATCTTGGAGAGCGCCTGGATAGCGGCGATTCTCAATTCCCGATGCTGACTGAAACCGAAGATCTTCTTGTCTTCGACAACGGTGCGCAGGACCGGGACGGCGTCGAGGTCGCGCAGGCGGCCGAGCGACTCAATCGCTTTCAATTGCACGAAGGGAGGACGGTTGTGCGCTTCGCCGGCGGTCGCCAGGGCGATCAGGCTGGCGTTGGCGCTGCGGTCCTGGCTCATGCCGATTTCATCGATGGCCTCGGGCAGAATGAAAGAGTCGAGCAATTCGAGCAGTTCCATCAGCGTGCGTCCGCGGTCGGGCGCGGCGCCGTAAGCAATCTGGCGGACGATGACGTCCTGATAGAAGCGGTTGAATTCGCTCATGCGCGAGGGCAGCAACTCGAGAAGCGAGGCCACATCCAGACGGCTGAGCAGGCCGACGGTGGAGGCGGCCTGGCGGGGCTGTCCGGAGTGCAGGATGTCTCGCAGATCGTCGATCGCGGGTTGTCCGAGTTCGCCGACGAGTTCGATAATACGGTCGCACTCCACACGCTTCTGGGCGCGGAAGAAACGGTCGGCAAGATGTTCGACGGAAACTCTCGGAAGCTGCTGCAGGACGTCAACCAGGTCCTCCGAGACCTGTTCGGCGTTGATGGCCTCTTCGATCATTTCCGGCAGACGGTTTTCGATGCCGATGCGAGAACGCAGATCCTGCACCAGCGCCGTTCGTTGTTGGCCGATCTGTTCGAGCGAGGCGCAAAGCTCGGAAATGGACTTGTATTTCTTGCGGCTGCAGGCCTCCTGCCCGAAGCGGGCGAAGGCGGCGGCCAGCAAGCTCTGAATCTCGGGATCGGTTTCCTTGCTCATTTTTTCGCCGATCATGGCGATGGCGTTCGATAATCCTTCATCGCCCGCGGTGGCGAACAGATCGGCGAGTTGCGAAAGGCCCATCGCGGTGCGGCGGCGGGGGTCGGCGTCTTTGGCACCCAGGCAACCGCAGTAATTGGCCAGGATCTTGGCGGCAAGCTCCTGGTCGTCGCGTTCGAACAGAATTTCCACGAATTGCCGGATGTTGCGGGGCGGCACGCAGGCGGCCTCGCCGGAGAGCAAGACACTTTTCTTCCCCACTTCCGGGATCTCGGCCCAGAACATCCGGTCGAGAATGTCGGCATGGGATTCAATCAGGATGCCGGCCTTTGACATCTTGTCTTCCTGCACGCGCAGGATCTGACGCAGCGTGTCCATTTGCCGGCTCATGTGCTCCATCATGTCGTGGACCGCATTGACCTTCACCTCGCCGCGCTGATAGCGGTCCAGGGCGAACTTGATGGCCATACTTTCGGCGGCCTTCATCAGAAGCGGCGTGTCGTTGCTGGTGTTGGGATTTTGCGAAGCCTGCGCCGCCAGATGCTCGAGCAATTGCGCGAGATTGACCTTGGCGCTTTCGGGTGCCTTGCCGAGTTCGACCTGAAGATGCTCGGGAGAAGAGCCGGGATCTTGCATCGCCTGGCCGAAGTGCGTGAGCAGGCGGATGGTCTGGATGACTTCCTCCTCCTGCAGCGGAACCACGCCTCCGGTCCAGGTGCCGTTGGCAACCGTTGCCCCGGAAACGGGTCCGCCGGAAGCCGCCCCGCTCGCCGGCGCGCCGGAACCCGCGCTCAGACCGGCAGGAATCGGGACGGTGGGCACGCTGCCGAGCGGTGCGCCGCCGGGCACACCGGCGCCACCGGCGCTCGCCCCCTGGGCAGCGGCGATCAACTGCAAGAGCTTCTGCGGATCATTGAGCCAATGCTTGAATTCGGGCCCGAGAGCCTGCGCGGCGAGCTGCGCCGCCATGGAGAATTCTCCGGTGGACGGGTCCGCTGCTACGAATTTGACTTCGTTGATGCGGATGGAGGAACCGGTGTTCTCGCCCAGGCTTTCCTTGATCTGTTTGGCGAAATCTTGTGCCTTGGAACCGCCCATGGCGAAAGCACGGACCAGGCTGGTAAAGTCCGGAAGGGTGACCTTGTTCGAGAACAGGATGCTGGAGAGTCCGGCGGCGGTCAGCAGCTGGGCGAAGCTGCGCTCCGCCTGTCCCGTTTCGAGCGGAATGCCATCGAGAAGTAATTTGTTGTCGGAGACGCCGAGCAGGAAACCGGTGTCGCCGCCTTTGGGCAGTGCTTGCTGGAGCTCGTTCCATGCGGTCTGGAACTGCCCTTCGGTGCGCTTGTGGGTTACGCCGTACAGCCGCGTGTATTTGATCAGGATATTCAGGCTGTGAAGGAAGGACCGAGCGGACGCGCTGCGGCTGGCATCGGTTTGAGTTGCGTTGGCGATAACAGCCTCCTCTCTGAATCTAGGGCGTCGTGATCAAGACTAAGCGGTAAAGTGACCTAATGCACGATTACGGAGGTAATGGGACCGAACGAGCAGCTGCCGTCGCGATCGGCACACCAAAGGGCACGTCCTTTGGGAATCTCGAGCGCTACACTGATAATTTGCAGCCCGCAATCCAACGCAGCCGGGAGTCAAAATGAAGATCGGCGTTCTTTTTTTTGGAATCTTGAAAGACGTGGTCGGTCGTCCGCTGGAGACCATCGATCTGCCAGAGGGGGCGCGGGTGCAAGAACTGCTCCTCCATTATGTACAGGCCGCTCCGCAGTTCGGCGCGCTCGTGGACTTGCTGGCGGTGGCGGTGAATCAGGAGTATGCGGATGCGGATCGCGTGCTGCGCGAGGGCGATGAAGTTGGCCTCCTGCCGCCGGTGAGCGGCGGCTCTTCCGGGGGCAGCGAATTTCGCGCTGAATTTCCCGGCGAGGTACGCATCGTCCGCGAGCGCATCGAAACCGAAAAGGCGGTGGCGCGGTTGCAGCGGCCCGAGGATGGCGCCGCGGTGATCTTTGACGGTGTGGTTCGTGACAACACGCGGGGGCGGCGCACGCTTTACCTCGAATACGAAGCCTATGAGGCGATGGCAGTCAAGCAGATGGAATCTCTGGCGGCGGAAGCAAGGGCGCGGTTTGGGGCGCGGGCAGCATCCATCATCCACCGGCTGGGGCGATTGGAGATCGGCGAGACCAGCGTACTGATCGTGGTGATGGCGGCTCATCGTGCCCAGGCGTTTGCGGCCTGCCGCTGGATCATTGATACCCTGAAGAAGATGGTCCCCATTTGGAAAAAGGAATACTTTGAGGATGGAGCGGTATGGGCCGATGGCGAGGCCTTCCCGCAAGAAATTCGGCAGCCGGGCGGCACGGGGGAAGAAAAGCCTGCATCATAAAGAGTGAATCCCTGATGAAACGAACCCTGCACGCCTTATCGGTTTGCGTCCTGATGGTGGGCAGCGGCAGCCGTGTGCTGCCGCAGGAGCCGGAGACCACGTTCAAGGTCGACGTGAAACTGGTCAACGTATTTGTAACCGTCACCGATGGACGCGGTGCGCCCGTGGCGAACTTGCAAAAAGAGAATTTTGTGCTGAAAGAAGACGGCATAGAACAGAAGATCGCCATCTTCAGCAAGGAGTCGGCATTGCCGTTGTCGATCGTGCTGTCGGTGGACACCAGCCTGAGTACGCGCAAGGATCTGCCACTCGAACTGACATCGGCGCGCAAGTTTGCGCACTCGATCGTTCGTCCGCAAGACGGACTGGCGGTGTACAAGTTCAGCGAAGAAGTGAGCCAAATGGTGTCGTTCACATCCGACCTGAAAAAGATTGACGCGGGAATCGAGCGCCCGCGCAATGGTGCGGCAACCGCCCTGTACGATGCCATCTTTCTCGGATCGCAGGCCCTGAGCCGGCGGCAGGGAAGAAAGGTCATGGTGGTCATCACCGACGGCGGGGACACGATCAGTCAGGTGGACTATAAAGAGGCATTGCGCGCGGCCCAGGAATCGGAAGCGATTATTTTCAGCATCATCATCGTGCCCATCGAAGCCGACGCGGGCCGGGATACGGGCGGCGAGCACGCCCTGATCCAGATCTCCGCCGATACCGGGGGGAAATACTACTATGCCAAGTCGGCGGCGCAACTGGACGACGCATTCCAGCAGATCGGCGATGAGCTGCGGCTGCAATATCTGCTGGCCTATTACCCTTCGCAGCGCTATACGAACTCGGAATTCCGCCAACTGCGAGTCGAGGTCACAAACGCGCCCGCCGGGGGGGGCTACCAGTCCCACTATCGCGCCGGGTATTACACGCGGAAAGGGAGTTTCTGAGCATGGTCTGGCTAGCGGTTGAAGCGGCACGGCAACCTGGCTGGCACGCGAAGGACTCCAGCCGCTCCGCAAGGCGCCTTCTCTGGCGTGTAAAAACACGGACATCGCCACGGCGAAGCGGGCGCATCTAGTAAACTGTCTTATTCGATTTCAGTGGAAAACCATTGCAGTGGAATAGTTAAGAACCCTTAGATGCAGAATCGCTGCCAGGTTCTACTCGAGGTTCTGCCCCCAGGAGAGTCACTTTGTTCGATTGGTTTGGCTTGCAGGTCCGTCGCTCGCTGCTCGTGATTTTGGCTTTTACGATGTTCGCGCCCTTGAGCATCTCGTTGTGGGCGCAGGAAGAAACGACAGAAAATCCGACGACGGGTACCATTCAGGGCACGGTGGTCGAGGATGGCGGCGGCCCGATCGAGGGGGCGCGAGTCCTGTACAGTTCGCAGGCGACCGAAACCCGTGGCGTGACCCGCACCGGCAAAGACGGTAAGTATGTTTCCGAACCGGTGCCTGCGGGAGCCTATGTGGTGCGGGTGGAAGGCCGCGACATGCTGCCCGTCGAAGGGATCGCCAACGTGGTGGTGGGAGCTGCCGCCACGGTTGATTTTAAGTTGGAATGGATCAATCCCGGCCCCGAGCACGTGCGCAGCACGTTTAGCGGTGAAGCTCCCGACTTGCTCCCGATCAACGGCCGCAACTATCTGAATGCCGGGGAACTGGAACCGGGAGTGCAGTCAGTGGACGGACGGATTCTCGATCCGGGCAAGAGCGGGTTCCAATCGCTTTCGATCAACAGCCAAGTGGGGCGAACCACACACTTCGACATGGACGAAGTCGAGGTAATGGATGAAACCAGGGGTGCGGCGACGCTGAACCTGCCGGCGGAGGCGGTGCGCGAAGTGATCGTGTCGCGCGCCACCCCGGAATTATTCCAGTCGCTCAATGCGACGGGCGCGGTACGCATTGCCACGCGTTCCGGCGGGGACGAATGGCACGGCAATCTGTTTGGAAATTTGCGTGAGCAGTTCCTTGGTCTCGCGGGATTTCCCGCAGGCAATGATGATTACAGCCGCCAGCAATATGGATTTGGAGCAGGCGGCGCCTTGATCCAGGACAAAGCGTTCCTGTTCATTGGCGGAGAACGCACCCAGCAGGATGGTTCCTTGCCCATCCTGCTAGGATATCCGGCGCCGAACGTGACCAGCCTGCAAAGCGCCTTGTTTCGCGAGAACATGCTGACGGCGCGTTTGGATTACAACTTCAACGACGATATGAAAGGTTTCGCGCGTCTGAGCTATGACAATGCGAACGGCCTTGGGCCGCAGGCCAGCGAATCCAATTTCCGCAACCAGGTCAATGTTCCCGCTGCCGTGTTCGGCCTGGACTGGAACCGGGGCCAATTTGTAAACAGCGCCCGCTTCGGCTATGAAAAGATGGTCGACGCGATCAACCCGGCCTTGAACAATTCGTTGCTTCTGCCCGGAGCGCCCTTCCACCTCCAACTCGGATCCTATGCGTTAGGTCCGAGCGTTGCGGGGCCGCGGCAAACGATTCAGCAAGACCTGTTCGGGCGCTACGACAGCACTACCGTCTATCGCAACAATCACACCCTCCGCTTCGGCGGAGCGATCCATCGTATCGCCCAAGGAGACTTCTACGCGCCGGGAAATTACGCTTCGGTCACCAGTTCGAACGGAATCGATGTGATCGGCGCCATTGAGGGCAACGTGAACCCGTTTGCGGGTGGAGCGACCAATCCGCTGAATTACCCGGTTGGCACCGTCACGATTTTCAACGGCCTCGACGGTTTCAGCGAAAAATCGGCTTTCCATCACTCGAGCGGCGGACACTATGATACGCGGCTCGAGGGGTATGTGGGAGACACCTTCAATGTTCTTCCCAATCTCAATGTGACGTTCGGCGTGAATTATGTACGCGACAGCGGGCGCACCGACAGCGATCTGGCGCCCATTCCCTGTTCCGCCATCAACACGACAATTGTGGCAACTCCGCCCTGCAGCAGCGGACTGCTTCTCGATCAATTCGGTCTGCTTCCGAACGTTAGCGTCACGGCGCACCAGAATCTGGGTGAGAGGGTGAACCAGCCGGACTGGAATTTTGCCCCGCAGCTCGGCGTGGCCTGGGATCCGGGACATGGCGGGCGGACCGTGATTCGTGCCAGTGGCGGCCTCTTCTATGACAATTTCCTCCTGCAGAATACCTATCAGGATCGCATCAACCGCTTGTCCAACGGACAATATAACCGCAGCCTGACGCTGTGTCCGAGCGGATCGGTGCTGTTTCCGAACGGATCGGTGGTGAGTTCGGTCGACAACCTCGACATCGCGACCCAGATTTGCGGCGCTCCGGTCGGGTCGGTGGCAACTGCGATTCAGGACCTGCAGTCGCAGTTTCTGGCGGCGCAGTCGGCGGTCACGGGTGGACCGAACGTCTATTCGCTGGCCAACAGCCTGGCCAATTTTGGAGGTCTGCTGGCTCCCGGTTTCAGGACGCCACGAATCGTGCACCTCAGCGGCGGAATCGAGCACCAATTGGGCGAGCACGGCGTTTTCTCCGCCGACTACGTACGTGAACTCGGCACCCAGTTTCCCCTGGGCATCGATACCAATCACGTGGGCGACGCGGGCTACATGACCGATGGCAGCAATTCCAATCCGGCGTTCAATACCTATCAAGCGGAATTATCGGCGATCAATGCCACCTTGGCATCGAACGCGGCGTCGTCGGGATGCCCGCAGGCGACCTACGCGGGCAACACGGGCCAGTCCGGCGGTTCGGTCGCATCGATTGCCTGTTATCTGGCGGCCGTCCCGACCGCCAGCATCACCGACTTCGCGCGCCACGGCCTGGATTCATCCAATGCGCTCTGCGGCCCGTTCCCCTGTTCTGTGCTGGGGAAGCCGCAAGCTTCGTTTGGCGGCATCAACCCCGCGGTGGGCTCGAACATCATGTACTTCCCGAGCGGTCGTTCGCTCTATCAAGGATTGCATCTCGCGTTCCGGACGAGCCTAACCAAACCGACCAGCCGCGTCAGCCGGCTGGATTTGGCCATGGCTTATGCGTGGTCGCGTTATCGCACGAACTTGGCGGAACCGAACGGCTCGGGTGGTGACTATTCGCTGATGAACGTGGCCGAAGATTACAATCGGCCGCACCTCGGCCACTTCGGTGTCTCCGGTCTCGATCGGACGCACCAGCTTTCCTTCACTCCAATCGCGAACTTGTCGTACGGGCTCCGTCTTGCGATGACCGCCCACCTGGCATCGCCGCTTCCACTGAGCGCCTATGTTCCGCAGCAAGACAACGGTGGTGTGGCGGGAGAAATCTTCCGCAGCGACCTCACCGGGGATGGCACGGTGGGCGACCTTTTGCCGAGTTTTATCGGCAGCACGGGAAGATATTCGGCCAGCAAGATCACCCAGTCGATCGCCTATTACAACAGCAACTTCGCCGGCAGGGTAACCCCTGCCGGGCAGGCGCTGGTGAATAGCGGTTTGTTCACGGGACAGCAGCTGATTTCGCTGGGCGCATTTTCGCCGCTGATCTGCTCGAATATCCGCTCGGCCGGCGAGCCTTGCCAGATTTTGCCGGGGCACTCTGCTGAAGCCACCTGGCAGAAGACGATGGACCTGCGGCTCAGCCGTCCGTTCCATGTGGGCGAGCGGGTGAGAGTCGAGCCGAATGTCGAAATCTTTAACGTTTTCAACTGGGCCAACTTCGGGGGTGCGGGTAACCAGCTCAGCGGCATCCTCAACGGCGCACCGGGTAGTTCGCTGAATAACGCGAGTTCAGGAGGCGGATACTGCGGCAACTCGACCACGTTCTGCACTTCGCGGCTGGATCGCGTTCTCGCGGGTTCGGGCACCTATGCCAACGGGGCTCCGCGCCAAATGGAGTTCGGAGTTCGTTTTACGTTCTAGGGTTCCTGGGCTGAGGTTCGAGGTCAATGGCGACCCTGGACCCGAACCGAACACGCGACCCAATAAGTTCGGGAAAGGCACTGCTCCGCGGAACGGCCGCAGCCCGCAACCCCTTGCGGCTAAGGCTGCGGAGACGTATTGGACTCCTGTTTCGGCGCCTGGGGAGCAATCTTTACCGTGCCTTTCTGACCCGACTGTGGGCCGGTGGTGCATTTCGCGGGATGGTGGAACAGCTTCGGATCGGGCGGCGCGAAGCTGACATTGCTGTAGTGCAGCGGTGCCATCGCTCTTCCGTTGTTGTCAACTTCGATCTTGATGGGAAAGCCCTTCAGGTCCTCCGCCTCCCACAGCTTCATTTTGATGACGCGCGGGCTGTCCTTGCGGCTGAAGGTCAGGTTTTCGATCTTGCAGGCATGGCCATCCAGGCTCTCTTTCTCGCCCGACAGCGAACGATCGATGTTGAAATCGCGATAGGCGGAAAAGGGAAAGGAACTGGCGTCGGGTGCAGCAAACTGTACGCAGCCATCCGGCTGCACACCCCACATGCTCAGAGTCTTCAAGTCGGTGATGCGATAGGAAGCTTCAAAATCGGAACGCAGCAAATTGCCCGAGCGATAGATCTTCCGGTCGTGATCGTCGGCCAGACCGCCGCTGAGGAGGGCAGAGAAGGACTGAAATTGGTCAAAGGGGTTTGACGAGGCCGCAGAAGTAGTCTTCGCAGGCGGTACCCGACCCCCGTTAGCCTGCGCTGCAAGGCCCATTGATACGGTCAGGAAGATGAGAACGGTAGCAACCCGCGGCCAACATTCAACCATTGAGGAAATCCCCCTAGGCGAGCATAAAAGGACAAGAAAAAGCCACGCCGTCAAACGCGCGGCGTGGCTATTGTAGGGCAAAAGCCGGAACTATTGAGGCTGCGATGAGGATTTTGTTCCCGCACCCTTCGCCGGGGCGTCTTCCCCAGTGAGAAGCACGCCATAACTCACCACAAACAGGCCGCTGCCATCGTCGGCATCGAGGACCCAAGTCTGGTAGGTGGTGTTGACTTGATAAAGCGCCGATTCGTTGTGCCCGCCGAGACCATACAGGGGATCGCTTACCAGCAGCGTGGCGCCCGTGGCGGCGTACTGATAAACGGACGCTACGGCGGCCTTGAAGCCGCCGACATTGCTATTGGCACCACCGCAGTTGTAGTTGGTATGCGTTCCCCCGACCACCGTTTTCGGAGTGCCGGAAAGAACCAGTGTGACGCCGTCACAAAAGGCACTGCCCCCGGTGGTACCAAAGGTGTAAGTGTAGGTGGTCGACTTCGCCGCCGCGAACGCGCCGAAGCACAGGACAAGGGCCGTGGCCAACAACATTTTTCTCATTTTTTTCTCCTGGAAGTTAGGGTTGTGATTTCCATTCACTGCAGAGCTGAATCGCAAAGACTGGCACTTGACTTCTGCGGGCTCGGGGAGAAACCCGTCAAGCTGGAGCGAATGATCGTATAGTTTTGCCGAGGTGTCAAGCAGGAAAGCTGATTTTCTCCATAAAATCTGCCTGACTGCAAGAACTTGCGTCTTTACCGCAAAAAGTATGCGATGGACTCGGTGCGCGATGAATCTCGCAAGCCATGGCCCTCGTCGTCATGCTGCGAGCCGCGAAGCGATTTGCGGCAAGAGCGCAAAGTTCTTCACGTGTTCCCGAGTTTATTGCCGCGGTCCTCAATTAATGACTTGACTTGGCGTGAAAATCCGTTAAGCTTCCGCATCGGTTGAAACATCGATGTTTGACGTTGTTGCTTGTCAGGCGACTGGCAGAAGCTCTCAATTGTGGTAGCTCCAGACCAACTAACTTCCAGGGGGAAACAAAAACATGAAGCTGAAAGGTTTAGCAGTAATTGTTCTTCTCGTGCTCGGCTGCGGCGCTGCTTTTGGTCAGAGCGGTTCGTTTAGCTTGGGCTTCCTGAGCTATA